>FYBJ01001888.1_pt1 | contig 13710 bp, 12 predicted proteins | sample 1134611 | NCBI WGS metagenome assembly FYBJ01 (sample SAMEA104116008, study PRJEB20421) | marine metagenome | isolation source: marine | reverse complement strand
TATTGGTTACGTATTTTTAGTAACAATTCAACCCCCCGATCAAAATAGTGATGCAATTATTAATCTAGTACTAGGATACTTAGGCGGCATGGTAAGTGCTGTAACAAGTTTTTATTTTGGGGCTAGTCAAAAACAGGACTAAATTATGGCTATTCAAATTAGTCGAGCGGATATATCTTCCGATGAGATACTAGATTTACAATCTGAGACACGCTTCTTAAAACTCCCAACAGACCCATATTTGGAACTGTTGGGCGTAACCCCACTTCCATCGCAAAAAGCAATTATAAATGCGATCAACAATCCGAAGTATCGTTTTGTCTGTGCCGCAGTTTCAAGGCGACAAGGTAAAACATACATCGCCAACATCATAGGGCAGCTAGTTTCTTTAGTGCCCGGTTCTAACATTTTAATAATGTCTCCTAACTACTCGCTGTCTCAGATTTCTTTTGACTTACAAAGAAATCTAATAAAACACTTTGATTTAGAGGTAGCAAAAGACAATGCAAAAGATAAAGTTATAGAACTTAGTAATGGTTCTACAGTTCGAATGGGTTCTGTAAACCAAGTTGATTCCTGTGTAGGTCGTAGCTACGACTTAATTATTTTTGACGAGGCGGCGTTGGCAGACGGTAAAGATGCCTTCAACGTAGCACTTCGCCCTACTTTGGACAAAGATAATTCAAAAGCTATCTTTATTTCAACCCCTCGGGGCAGGAACAACTGGTTTGCAGAGTTTTTCGATAGAGGATTTAATGATGAATTCCCCGAATGGTGCTCGATTCGAGCTACTTATAGAGACAATCCGAGAATGTCTGAGATGGATATTAAAGAAGCTCGTAAGTCGATGTCGGACTCTGAATTTCGTCAAGAATACGAAGCAGACTTTAACACTTATGAAGGTCAAATATGGAACTTCAATCACGAAAAGTGTATCTCTAATAATGAAGAGCTTGATACTCGTCGCATGGATGTTTTTGCTGGCCTCGACGTTGGCTATCGTGACCCTACGGCTTTCTGTGTAATTGCTTATGATTGGGATGAGCAACTGTACTATGTATTAGATGAGTATCTTGATGCCGAAAAGACTACGGAGCAACATGCCGCTGTAATTCGAGATATGGTTGACAAATGGGATATTGATTACATTTATATAGATTCCGCAGCCCAACAAACTCGATTTGACTTCGCACAGAATTATGATATTTCTACTATAAATGCAAAAAAATCAGTATTAGATGGAATTGCACAAGTTGCTGGAATTGTTGATAACGACACCATGATGGTCGATCAGAGGTGCGGTGAAGTACTGTCTTGTCTTGATCAATATCAATGGGATCCAAATCCAAACCTTGCAAGAGAAAAACCAAAACATAATCGAGCATCGCATATGGCAGATGGTCTTCGATACGCACTATACTCATTTGAAACAAGTCAGAGCGGGTTCTAGAGATACCTACAAAAAATAGTGTTTGACAATTTATGTTATAAGGGCTATAATTCAAAATGAAAAAGCTGAAAAGAGATCCCGTAAAATACATACGAGACAAAGCTAAATCAAAATATGATAAAGGAAGTGAGTGTTACATTTGCGGATCGCAAGTCGAACTTGATTTTCACCACTTCTATACTCTAGCGCCTTTGCTGCAAAAGTGGTTAAGAGAAAAACAAAAACAGCGTCCAGAGCATTACACGGACGAGTATATTGTAGTCTGGAGAGACGAGTTTATTGAAGATTGTTGGAAAGAATTGTACGAAGACACAGTGACAATTTGTCACAAGCATCACTTACAACTACACTCCCTTTATGGCAGAAATCCAGATCTCGGCACCGCAAAGAAACAAATGCGCTGGGTAGAAATTCAAAGAGAAAAACATGGCATGGTATGATAGAATCTTAGGCAGGGAAGAAAAGCTGAATCCAATTCAGCAGTACTTCGGTGCTGATGTACAATCGTCTAGAGAGTTTACTCTTAGCTATGAAAAATACTATGAAAATTTAGAAGTAGTAAACCGCGGCGTAAACTTAATTGTAGATGATGCCGCCGAAATTCCTTCAATAGTCACTCCTATTTCCCACCCCGGAGTTGTAAAAAATATTCGCAGATCTAAAGTCGAGACTCTTTTAAACCGAGAGCCTAATCTTTTTCAAGACATTAGTAGTTTTAAGCGCAACTTAATTACTGACTATATCATTGACTACTTACTTGACGGAAACATTTTTATTTATTTTGATGGTGTACATATGTACCATTTGCCTGCAAACAAAATGACAATACATGCAGATGATACAAAGTATATTGAAAAGTTTACGTTTAATGAAACAATTAGCTATAAGCCAAGTGAAATTATTCACATAAAAGACAATTCATTCTATTCTATCTATAGAGGAGTTTCAAGACTAAAACCTGCTTTACGAACCATGATACTCATGAGAAGTATGCGCGATTTTCAGGATAACTTCTTTAAAAACGGCGCCGTTCCCGGTCTTGTACTTAAATCTCCTAATACTCTATCAGAAAAAATTAAAGAAAGAATGATTCAATCTTGGTCCGCACGTTATAGACCAGATGCAGGAGGTCGCAGACCTCTTATTCTTGACGGCGGAATTGAAATAGATAAAGTTTCAAATATAAACTTTAAAGAATTAGATTTTCAATCTGCAATTGCAGAAAATGAAAAAATTGTACTAAAGGCACTCGGCATTCCACCAATTATGCTAGACTCTGGTAATAATGCTAATTTAAGACCTAACATGAGAATGTACTACTTAGAGACTATTCTTCCTATTGTACGCAAAATGAACTTTGCACTAGAAAGATACTTTGGGTTTGCACTTTCAGAAGATATAACAGATATTCCGGCATTACAGCCAGAATTACGAGATCAATCTCAGTACTACTCTGCATTAGTAAATACTGGAATTATCTCTCCAAACGAAGCTCGAGATGCTCTCGGATTTGCTTCAGTAGAGGGATATGATGATTTGCGAGTTCCAGCAAATATTGCTGGTAGTGCTGCAAATCCGGACGAAGGCGGAAGGCCTGTAGAAGAAGGAGAAGATTAAATGGCAGTACGTCAAAAACAAAAAGTTTTAGATATTGCTCACGAACATTTTGAGAAGCACAAGCTTCCTTTAGATGTAGACTATAAAACATATCTGGCTAAGGTAGGACCTACAGATGCGATTCATGCTATTTCTGTAAAGAGAAGTTTTAAAGCATGGAAATACCTACTTCACGCTTTAAAAGTTAAGCATCCAGAACTAATGGAAGCTCCAAAGCCAAAGCCAAAACCTGCTCCGAAGCCTAAAGCTTCTCCGAGCAAGCCTGCAAAAGCAGAAGCAAAGAGTGAAGACTAATGGAAAAGATTTTTAACCTTACTTCTACGTTTAAAGCACTCAATGAAGACGACGATGGTAGCGTCCACATTTGCGGAATGGCTAGCACTGCTGACTTCGACCGAGCTGGAGATACAATTTCAGCCGAAGCATGGACCAAGGGTGGCCTTGGTAACTTCGAAAAGAATCCTATCATTCTTTTCAATCACGATTATAACAAGCCTATCGGACGCGCTACAGGACTTAAAGTCACTGAAAACGGTCTTGAACTTAAGGCTAAAATTTCTAAGTCTGCGCCCGATCATGTCGCGCAGCTTGTAAAAGAAGGCATTCTTGGAGCATTTTCTGTTGGTTTCCGAGTCAAGGATGCTGATTACCTATCGGAAACCGACGGATTAAAGATAAAGGATGCTGAGTTGTTTGAAGTATCAGTAGTATCGGTACCTTGTAACCAAGCAGCTACTTTCTCTCTCGCGAAATCATTTGATTCTATCGAAGAGTATAATGAGTTCAAAAAAACTTTCACTAATAGTGTAGATCTAGCCGGTCAGTCTCTGGCTAAAGATGAAGATTCATTTGAAGCTAGTGATGCACCGGATGGAACTGAAAAGTCAGTTCAAAAGGAGATAACAATGTCGGAAGTAAAAACTCCCGAAATCGACCTGGAGGCTTTTGCTAAGAAGGTAGCGGATGAGACTGCTGCTAAAATCGCAATTCGTCAGGCCGAAGAAAAAGCCGCTGTTGAAGCAGAAGCTAAAGCAGCACAAGAAGCAGTAGAAGCTGAAGCCGCAAAGCAGGCTGAAGTTGAGACTGTAATCAAAACTGGTATTGAGTCAGGTGCTGAGCGCCTCTTGGCCGACGTCGAAGCGAAGCTCGCTGAGAAAGATGCTAAGATTGAGGAAGTACTTTCTCAATATAAGACTGACCTCGAAGAGAAGAATGCTGAAATCACTGCTATGCGTGATTCAAAGCGTGTATTCGCTGATCGTACCGAGTCTGGCAACATTTCAAAGTGGGGCAAGGACTTTATGTATGGCCACCTTCTAGGTGTAATGACTGGAAAAGGTTGGGAAACTAACTACTCTAAGAGCCTTATGGAAAAAGCAGGTATCAACTATGCAGCTAATGCTGGTGATATTGCTCAAGAAGTCTCTACTGCAATCGAGAAGGAAATCATGCTCGAGCTTAAGCTCGCTCAAGCTTTCCGTGAGATCACAATTAACTCACAGACTCAAGTATTGCCAATCCAGACAGATGCAGGTCCTGCAGCTTGGGGCTCAAACACTGATACCGCAGGTAACTTGGAGAACCGTCCTCAAGTCACTAACGTACAGTACAATGCTAAGCAAGTAATCCTGAAAGCAACTCGATTGATCTCGACTACTTTCATGGACAACAACATTGACGAAGAAGTTCTTGTTAACTTGATGCCAATGCTTGTTGAGTCAGTTGCACGTGCACACGCTCGCGCAGTAGACGGAGCTCTTCTTACTGGTACTTCCGGTGGTTCAGAAGCCTTTGATGGCCTCGAAGCTCTTGCAGGCAACAATAAGTTTACAACTTCAGTGGCAGCAGCCGGTACTGGCGTTGTTGACGCAGCAGACTTCCTCGGAGCACGTAAGCTTATGGGTAAGTATGGCATGATGCCAGAAGATCTGATCTATGTTGTATCTCAGAAGCGTTACTACGATCTAATTGCTGATGCAGGCTTTGCCGACATCACAGACGTAGGCTCTGATATGGCTACTAAGATTACAGGTTCTGTAGGTTCAATCTTTGGAACTCCAGTAGTTGTATCTGATCAGCTCGAAGCAGAAGGCGCAAACGCCTCTGTAGGTTATGCTGTTAACGTTCGTAACCACGTAATCCCACGTCTCCGCGGTGTATCCGTAGAGCAAGATTACGAAGTACTCAATCAGCGTCGAGTAATCGTTGCTAGCCAGTCACTTGGCTTCAACCAGCTCGTTGCTAATAACGGTACTACTGACGTATCTGTTGTTAAGCTTGTCCAAGCGGCATCTTAATAGCTAGATAAATAAACTGGGGAGGGTTTCCTCCCCAAGTTTTTACTAATTGATTTATTATGGCAGATTTAATTACATTAGCAGATTATAAAGAAGCGGAAGGCCTTACTAGCCCTAAGGACGATCTTCGCTTAACTTCAGTAATTGAGTCAGTGAGTCAATTAGTAAAAACTTACTGTGGTAATAGTATTGTTGATTACTATTCTACTAACAAAGTCGAAGAGTTTAATATTGATTGGAGCACTCATATTGTACAGTTGACGGAAAGTCCTGTCAATAGTGTTGTTTCAGTAGAAAAAAGAGATTCCGTTACGGCCAGTTACACGACCGTGCCAACTACAGACTATTATCTAGACACGACGACGGATAGCGTACTGTACGTAACGGGATCTACCTATAAAAACTGGCCTCGCGGAGCGGGTGCAGTAAAAGTTACATACACAGCGGGATACTCAGAAGTTCCAAAAGACTTGCAGTTAGCTATAGTAGACTTAGTTAAATACTATTTTAAAGACGAAAAAGCTGCTCGAAAAACTCTTTCTGGCGCAACAATTGAGAATCAAGGCACAGGAGACGATAAAGGTTTCCCAGACCATATCAAGCGAGTACTTGATTTGTATAAAAACTTTTAATGAGTGCAGAAGGACAACAGCGACTATTAAATAAAGTTCTAGGCGAGCTAGAAAGTAGAAATATTAAAGAGTATAGACGCTCTGTTGCTGATGTACAAAAGCACAACTTTATTGTAACACGGAGAGGAATACGAAAAGGTATTCGTCAATATTTACAAAAGAATTTTTCAGATAAAAAAACAGATTTTTATTTAAAGCCGCAAGATATAAATGCGGCTCTAAAAGCGGTAGATAAAGAAGTAAAAGCTCTTATAAAAAATACAGGCAATGAAATACAAAAACTAAGCAAAGGAAAAGATTCTCAGTATTATAATCTTATTACTTTTACAGATGCAACCGTAAGAGCAACATTTGAAGAAAAAGGTAGTAGCCGCTTTGATAGAATATACCAAATGTACAGTACAGACTTAAAAGAGATTGGTACAGTCCTTGCGGCGTACTTATCACAGAAGTTCGGACGAGAGGTAGAAGGTATTCGAGGAGGCAATATTGCTCAGCTTTCTCACAAAGAGTTTGAAGGTATTATCGAAAGTGCGGTAGCTGACGCGATTGAAACCGCTTTAAGTGAAGAAGAAAAAACAACCCTTGCAGCTTTTAAATCTTTTCTCAAAAGTCGAGGAGTAGATTTACGAGTTGTAAGAAACTCAAAAACGGATGAAATGACGGTAGGTCTTTTCTCTACTGTAGAAAACCAAGAAGATAATGCAGCTTCGAAAAAACGCCTAAACAAGCTAAGAGAAGTACTGCTAGAAGCGATACAACACTTGGAAAAAACAGAGCAAGCTTTTTCGGGACTGCCGGGGTCTGACTCGTTTCAGAGCAAGCACAGAAAGAAAATTGTAAAAAAGACTGTAAAACCTTTCAAAAAATTAAAAGGTGTTACTGTAAAAACTGAAGACATTCAGATAAAAGAATCGAGCGGTACGAAAAAAACACAAAAGAAGGGAAAAACAACGCTTACAAAGTACTCTAGAGGTTTTAAAAACAAAGGTGTTCGTGGAGGGTTAAACCTAAAAGGACAAAGTGCTGCATCAAAACCTTTACAGCTTATAGGTCTTATTAATAAAGAGTTGCCCAAAACAGTACAGAAAAATATGGGAAGCCCTCGATTAACAAATAGATCGGGAAGATTTTCTTCTTCAGTAGAAGTTACAGACATAGCGATAACTCCCCAGGGCTTTCCAAGCATTGGGTATACATATTTAAAAAATCCTTATCAAACCTTTGAAAAAGGATTTAAACAAGGCTCTGCGGATTTGGATCCTCGCTCTTTAATTGACTATTCAATTCGAGAGATAGCGATCAAGTTCGCAATAGGCAGATTCTATACTAGGAGAGTATAATGGCAGTAAGAGATTATACAAGCAGACGACAATCTATTATAGATGCCTTAGTTACTCAACTAAAAACAATAAACGGGACAGGAGATTTTTTAACAAATCTCTACAATAACGTAAGCCCTCGTCTAAAGTTTTGGGATGAAGTCGAAGAGTTCCCTTCCGTACACTTAAATGCCGGGAGCGAAACAAGAGAATATCAGGGCGGTGGTTATAAAGACAGATTCATGTCTGTAACTGTCCGAATGTATGTAAACGAAGAAGACGCGGTAGTTGCGCTCGATAAGCTTATTGAAGATGTAGAAACCGTGTTAGAAACTAATAGTAGATTGGAGTACACAGATAGAGCAGGTGATACCCAATATACTCAACAAATCACAATCGTTAGTATTGATACTGATGAAGGTGTACTAGAACCTTTAGGAGTAGGAGAACTTCTAATTGAGGTTCGATACTAGAAACGGCTGGCACGAACAAACGTTCACGCCCTAGTCCTTTCAATATCATAGGAGATATACTATGGCAAAATCTTTATTCTTAAGCCGCGAGGTGAAAGTGTATGTCGAATTCGACAGCACTTTTTGGGAAGTTCCTGTGCTTGATGGATTCTCTTTTTCTCAAGGCACAAACATTGCAGAAGTAACGATTGCAGAAATGGCTGACTCTTCCAACGCAAGTCGTCGTGGTCGTATTGCTTTTAACGATAGCCTAAATGCCGCAGAGTGGTCTTTTTCTACTTATGCGCGCCCTACAGTCGTAAGTACAAAGCACCGCGCAACTGAAGAAATTCTTTGGGCACTGATGGCAGGGGCAAACGACTACGATGGGTCAAATAGTTCGGGAAATATTTTTGACGATGGATCAACTACTGTAATTAATTCTGATACTACAGACATGTCTATCAACTTTGCAGCGTCAAATAAACTGACAATGGCTGTCGCAAATATTTGGTTCCGATTTCCTGCAAATGATGCAGGCGGTAGTGACGCGGATCTTTACTATAAGTGCGAAGGCGCGGTAGTAAATGAAGCAACTATGAACTTTGATCTTGATGGTATTACAACTATTGAGTGGTCAGGTATGGCAAATAAGTTAGTAGAAGCTGCAGCTCCTTCACTAGGTAGTCCGGTTGCTCACGGGGCAACTAGTACTTCTAACTTTATTCGTAATCGTCTTACTACCTTGACTCTCGATCCTACAAACAGCCAAGGAGGAAATATCGAAGACAATGCCTACAACTTAGTACTTACAGGTGGAAGTGTTACAATTAGTAACGGTATTGAATTTATTACTCCTGCAAGTCTTGGCGTCGTAAATTTACCTCTTGGACACGTAAATGGTACTCGTAGCGTTTCTGGATCCTTTACTTGTTATTTGAGTGGGGATACTCGTGGATCAGCAGATTTATTTGAAGACCTTGCTACTTCTACAGGCCTGGTACAAAATGAGTTTGCTCTTACGTTTAACGTGGGGGGCGCAACAGCTCCAAAACTTGCAATTAGCTGCCCACAGGCAATGCTAGAGATTCCAAATCATGCAGTAGACGATGTAATTAGCGTTGAAGTTAACTTCCACGCTTTACCATCAGATATTGCAAATACCGACGAAATTACTATTAATTACTTCGGAGCATAATAATATAAAATATCTTAAAGGGGCTACGGCCCCTTTTTTTGTTACCTTCAAAAAATAATCCTTGACAATATACCCTTGGTAAAGTATACTTACTCTTAATATTGGAGCTACTATGACAAATTTTAAAAGAAACAGTAAAGTTTATTTAGTAATGAATGGTCCAAGTTCTAGTAGCGTAGCTAACTATCCAACTTCGGGGCTTGTGCATCACTTTACTCTCGAAAATTTAACGGATGGATTAGTAGACAAAGTAGGAACAATTAATTCAGCAACTACAGTTAACCCAGGGCAAATAACTACAGGAGTATCAAGCCCCACAGGAAAAGGACTTCAAACCACAACTAGTACTACAGGTATTCGTATCTTAACAAAAGCAGAAGCAGATGCGTGGGAAGATGAAAACGATGAGTGGAGTCTTTCTATATGGTTTAAAAGCGAAACAACTTCAGGGGGTGGAGACCAAAATAGAATAGTTAGTAGAGATTTAAGTGAGAGTTTCGGCGTTCGCATACATCAAAGCAGCATAAACAATCCTCTGACACTGTTTGGGGAGCCCGGAAACGAAGACTTAGGCATTACAACACCGAATCAATGGAATAATCTAGTAATTACTTTTAATGGTACTCAGGTAGAAGCCTTTGTTAATGGAGTATCAAAAGGTACAGAAAGCTACACTAGAACTAATAGTGCTGCGGGTTTGGCAATTTGTCAAAATATTGAGTTGAATAGTTCCTCTGGTGCGGATGCTTTACAAGCAAACACCGGATTTAAAGGTCACGTGTCAGACCTTCGACTCTGGAACAGAGAGTTAACACAAGCAGAAATAACTGCCCTTTACTCGAATACAGATTCGGGAACAAGATACGAGCTAGATGTTTATCCAGACTTAACTTTCGGGCAAACATTTACAGAGGCTACTACATCAGTCAAGACTCTTCATGAGCAGGACTTCTTTGAGAAGTCAACTATAGTAAAAGCTAATCCTGCTGATTTTACTTTTACTTGCCCTGTTCTACAAGAAAACGATGTAAAAATAACAATGACTAGATTAATAGACTGTCAGTCTTTTGATCTTTATATACAATCAGACGAAAGTACGTTTCACCTAGATAATTGTGTATTTACTAATGGTTCTTTTGTAATCGAGCGATCTACAGAACTAAGGTTTACCTTTACTGGGCAAGCGGAAAAACTAAGTAGAGTTAGCGATGGAAGTATGGTTATTCCAGGCACTGACTCTCCTCGAGCGGCTAATCGTCGATATCTTCGCCCCCTCGAAAATACTATAACCTTAGATTCCGTGGATATTTCTTCGGAAGTTTTCAACGTGTCTGCAGAACTACAAAATGAAATAAGCTGGAACAGATACGAAACGGTACATGGCGGTATTTCTGTAACAAGCAGAACAAATGCAATGTACCCTAGTGGTTTTACTATTGGAAAGAAAACATTTGCAGGAAGCATAGGAAGGTATCTAGAGGACGGCTCGCAAACTAGATTTTTGAATTTTGATACAAATGCAGCACTACGAATTAAATCGGGTGAAACAATAAGCAGCACTTTTTACGGATTTGACTTTAACATGCCGGCTGCTTCATTTACATCAAGAACAACTCCAGAAGAAGTGTTTACAGAACATTTTGATTGGAGAATGACAAGCAATGATACGTCGTTATCAAGCATTATTAATTACAACACACTTTAAGGAGTGAAAATGGAACTTAAAAAGTTAATGGTAGACACTAAAGCAGCATGGGTAGACTTTCCCGGACTGCCAGGGTTTGAAGTAGAAGTAGTAAATCTTTCTAGAAAAGAGTTGAACTCGCTAAGAAAGCGTTGTATCTCCTCTAAGTTTGACAGAAAGAGTCGACAGCTTATGGAAGACCTTGATGAAGAAAAGTTCGTTACAGAGTTTTCAAAAGCAGTAATTAAATCGTGGAGAGGACTTACCTTAGGGCACCTTGAAACACTACTACTTATTGACACTGACGGCAAAGATCTTGATGAGACTCTTCCGTATACAAAAGAAAATGCAGAAACTCTTATCTCCTCTTCAACAGAGTTTGATACATGGCTCAACGAGGTAGTCTTTGATTTAGACAACTTTCGTGGAGGACCAAAAGGAGATGTGTCTACAGCGTCTGGAGAAGCTGTATAAAAATTTAGATAGTAAGATGACGCAAGATCGTTATCTTGAAATGTGCGAACAACTAGGAAAAGAACCTGACCCGGAGGAGATGCCTCCAGATATATCAGATTTTCCAGAAATAGTGCAAATAGGCTTATCTATATTTAATACTCTTGGAGATAGAGTATACCCTGAAATAGGGTACATAGGCAAAGACTACACAAATTTACCTATACTTATGGAAATGTATGGGGTTGAGGACACCGAGCTACTACTACAAATACTCGGGTATTTAGACTCAAGAGCAATACAACATTCTTCCGAAACATTGAAGAAAGAGCGAGACAAGCTAAAGAGACAATCAAATGGCCCAAAACGAAGTTATCGTTAAGTTTCGGATTACCGAAGATGGCAATCTTGAAGGCATCGCTCACAAAGCCGAAAAAGCCGCAAAATCGACAGACAATTTAAATAAGTCTAGAAACCGATATAGTAAAACAGAAAAAGGCGTAGGCCAGCTCACTAATAACTCTACAAAAGCCTTTTCGAAACAAGCCTCCGGTATTTCATCGGGGCTTGTTCCTGCTTATGCAACTCTTGCTGCAAACGTATTCGCTGTTAGTGCTGCTTTTAATGCTCTGGAACGCGCTATACAAGCAGCAAAACTAGAAGAGTCCTTAGTATTTTTAAGTCGACAAGCAGGCGATAACTTTTCTATGTTAGCGGATAGATTAAGAGAGGTTACGGGAAATGCTTTGTCTGCAGAAGAGGCTCTTCGCGCTACTGCATTTGCAACAACGTCTGGGTTTAATTCTCAACAATTAGAAAAATTTGGTAAAATAGCAGATGGGGCTTCAAAAGCATTGGGAAGGAGTATGCCTGATGCTTTGGACAGATTAGTTCGTGGCGCAGCAAAATTAGAGCCAGAAATTCTTGACGAATTAGGTATTATGGTTAGACTAGACGATGCTGCACAAAAGTATGCTGATTCTATAGGTAAAACTGTAGGGGAGTTAAGCGTTTTTGAAAGAAGAATGGCTTTTGCTAATGAAATTATGGATCAAGGTATTAAAAAATATGGAGATCTAAACGAAGCCGTGGAAGTTAGTCCGTTTCAAAGACTTGCAGCAACTTTTTCGGACGCAACGATTAGTGCATTAAAAGGGTTAAGCGATTTTGTAGGCCCCCTTGCTGCTATATTAGCAGACAATATGTTAATTCTAGGAGGTACGATTGCTGCTTTAGGAACAAGCGTAGCTACTTCTATGGTCCCTGCTTTAGTTGATGGAGGGGATGCTATGGCAGACCTTGCAGCAGACACGGCAGATGCCGCTAAAGAACAGCTTCGATCATTAAAATCTTTTGAAGGAGCCCCTAAGATATTTGATGAACTGTCTGAAAAAGTTGCAAATGGTACTGCTACAAATGAAGAGTACGCCAAACTTAAAAACAGTTTGAGTGCTTCTGAAAGAGGGCACGTAGCAACTTTAGACAGAGTTACTAAATCTCATGGCGAGAGTTCAAAAGTATTGCAAAAAAAGAATGTAATATTAGGAAATGTCAGAAATGCTCAAGCAACTCTTACTGCAGCAGAATTAGCAAACACTCAAGCAACTCATTTAAATACTAGAGCTGATGTTTTAAATGCAGCAGCTAAACTAGATTTAAAAGCAACCCTAACTTTATTAAAACTAGCATGGACCCAAGAACTTGCGGCAACTAACGCAGCAACAGCAGGAACTGCTTTACATACTAGAGCGTTAGCCTTTTTAAGAACTGGAGCATCTTTAACTGGGCTATCATTAAAAGCTTTAGCAATTTCTACTATGGCAGCACTACCTCTGATAGGGGCAGTGGCTGTAGTGGTAGGATTACTATACACAGCTGTTAAAGATTTATTTTCAGAACCCCCTTCAGCTTTAGATGAAGCTTTAGAACGTTCAGCCGAAAGAATGGAAGAGCTGGCAAAGATTTCAGACCAGTTTATTGAGGCATATGCAAAAGCAACTACTGAAACTGAAAAATTTGAAGCAGCAATGAGTAGTACTGCTGGAATAATTAAGCAAACTTCTGAGCAATTAACAGAATTAATATCTGTACAAAGACAAGAGCAAACTAACCAAAGAGTTGCTGCAACCATTAAAAAATTAAAAGCAGAAGCTGAGTTAAACAAAATACTTAAAGCTAGAGGAATAACATTACAGCAACTTAATAATTTAGCAGATGCAGGAAGCTTAGCGTCAGAAAGAAGTGGTAGAACAGGCGGAGAGTCTAGTTTTACAGGAGATTTAAGAGATGCAGTAGAAGCTAGACGAAGTTTTTTAGCTGCAGAACAAGCGCTAGTTGATGCAGGAGGCTCTTTTATGGAGCCGTTAAAAACTGCAGATGGAATGCTAGAGTTCTTAATGAGTGCTCAAGCCAATTTACAGACAATGCGCGATGTAAAGATTTTAGAAGGGTCTAGTGATGAAGCGGAGTTTTTAACAGGAAAGATCACCGCTCTAACTGACGTTTCAAGAACTCTAGCTAATGTAATGGCCGGAGGCGACGAGGCAGCTGTCGAAGCGGCCGTGAATGCGGCTAGAGCTTCTTTGGAAAAAATAAATACAGAGAC
>FYBJ01001128.1_pt1 | contig 13719 bp, 11 predicted proteins | sample 1134611 | NCBI WGS metagenome assembly FYBJ01 (sample SAMEA104116008, study PRJEB20421) | marine metagenome | isolation source: marine | reverse complement strand
GGCAGGTCGCCGAAATCCAAGTCCGTGTTGCAGTGCTCAACCGCTACACCGCTCTTGGCATACCCGTCACAAAGGCCGTAGGATAAGTCCGTCCGGGGAAAGGGGATGTCCGCTCAGACCTCGATTTGTGCAACAAAGCCGATAAGCGCACTAAATTCCTCGAAAACATTCGCCCTGAATTCACGAAGATAGAAGGTGCGCTGGACAGTCTTGACGACAAGCTGCTTGAAGCTCGGCGCGATGATGCAGTCACGGGTGATGAAATCGTAGGTTATGCTGTCAAAGCCAACCGTACAGCTACCCGTTGCATCAATGTGGTGTCTGATTGGGATACCGTCGACAATTCCAAGATTGATACCAAAAAGTTCGACGAGTTAGATCAGATCTTTAGCTTTGGCGAAGATGGCGCGTTTGACGACGAGAGACGAAATCTTCACTTGACGACCAGCCTGAGAGTTACGGCTCGTGTGTCTGAATACACAATATCCTTGCAGAGCGAACTTCAGAAAGCTCACAATAAGTGAAATCTATGTCGTCACGGGCCATTCAATGTTGATGGTCAGTATTGATTTGGCAGGCTCCACTGGACGCCATTTACGCGACCTGTGTCTGCGGGCACACTGGTGTCATCAGAGCCCCTGCAGCCATCGAAGTACATAAATCTATGAGACCCATCCGCGCGCGTTGCACCAAATGCGGCGCCGCGAACAGGTTCAGTACGGTGCTGTCCTATGATGCAGGAGGCAATCCGATGGATTCGGCACGGCCGAATTCAACATCAAGCGGCAAGCCGGTCACCTACGATGGGTGAAAAACGCGTTGCTGCAACTATCTGTGTTCCAAATTGAAGAAATCTGTGTCGCGCTACATACAGACTTATGACCTTTCTGAGCTTGCAATAGTTCTGTAAGAATCACGAAATAAACAGGCGTTCAATTCACAATCACCTGGATCGTCACTGGGGAGGAGGCACCACATGGATTTCGCGCTTACCGAGGAACAGACCGCCATTTTCGACATGGCCTATCAGTTCGGACAAGAGCACATCGCACCCTTTGCCCGCCAGTGGGAGGCTGAGGGCACCATTCCCAAGACCCTGTGGCCGCAGGTCGGTGAACTCGGGTTCGGTGGGCTTTATGTGTCCGAAGATGCCGGCGGATCTGACCTGACCCGCCTGGACGCGACCCTGGTGTTTGAAGCACTCAGCATGGCCTGCCCTTCGGTCGCGGCGTTCCTGTCGATCCACAACATGTGCGCAAAGATGCTCGACAGCTTTGGCGATGAGGCGCTGAAAGAGCGGATCATGCCGGATGTGCTGAGCCTGAACACCGTGCTCAGCTACTGCCTGACCGAACCCGGGTCGGGATCAGACGCGGCCGCGCTCAAAACCCGCGCGGAACGCACCAATGAAGGCTACACGCTGAACGGCACCAAGGCGTTCATCTCGGGCGGTGGCTATTCCGACGCCTATGTCTGCATGGTGCGCACCGGCGAGGACGGGCCAAAGGGCGTTTCGACCGTTTATGTCGAGGATGGCACCGCAGGCCTGAGTTTCGGCGGGCTTGAAGACAAGATGGGCTGGAAAAGTCAGCCAACCGCTCAGGTGCAGTTTGATGACTGCAAGATCCCGGCGGGCAACCTGGTCGGCACCGAAGGGGACGGTTTCAAATACGCGATGATGGGTCTGGACGGGGGGCGGTTGAACATCGCATCGTGTTCTTTGGGCGCCGCCCAAACTGCAATGGACATGACGCTGCAATACATGTCCGAGCGCAAGGCTTTCGGCAAATCCATCGACCAGTTCCAGGGCCTGCAATTCCGTCTCGCGGATATGGAGATCGAGCTGCAAGCCGCCCGCGTCTTCCTGCGTCAGGCTGCGTGGAAACTGGATCAGGGCGCGCCGGATGCATCCAAACATTGCGCCATGGCCAAGAAATTCGTGACCGAGGCCGGGTCCAAGATCGTCGATCAATGCCTGCAGTTGCACGGCGGCTATGGCTATCTGGCTGATTATGGGATCGAAAAATTGGTGCGTGACCTGCGCGTCCATCAGATCCTGGAAGGCACCAACGAGATCATGCGCGTGATCACCGCCCGCCACCTGCTGGCCAACCGCTGAAAGAGCTGACATGAGCGACATCGAGATCCGCATCACGGGCCGTGCGGGCCGTATCACCCTGACCCGGCCACAGGCCCTGAACGCGATGAGCTATGACATGTGCATGGCCATCGACGCTGCCCTGCGCAATTGGCGCGAGGATGACGCGGTTGATCTGGTGATCTTTGATGCCGAGGGCGACAAGGCGTTCTGCGCGGGCGGTGACATTGCCGAGCTTTATGACACCGGCACCAAGGGCAATTTCGAGTATGGCCGCACTTTCTGGCGCGATGAATACCGGATGAACGCGCTGCTGTTCGAATACCCAAAGCCGGTGGTCAGCTTTCTGCAAGGGTTCACCATGGGCGGCGGGGTTGGCATCGGCTGCCATGGCTCGCACCGGGTGGTCTGCGAAAGCTCAAAGATCGCGATGCCGGAAAATGGCATCGGCCTGGTTCCGGATGTGGGCGGCACGTTGATGCTGGCCCTGGCGCCGGGACGGCTGGGCGAGTATCTGGGATTGACGGCGGGTCGCATGGGCCCCGGCGACGCGATCTTTGCCGGGTTCGCCGATCACTACATCCCGCGCGAAACCTGGGGGGATCTGATCCAGATGCTTGAGGCGTCAGGTGATGCGACCCATGTTGAAACCCACGCTCAACCCACCCCCGACAGCCCATTGCAAGCGCAGATGCCGCAGATTGACGAGGCGTTTGGGGGCGAGAGCCTGAGTGACATCCTGAACACGTTAAAAACGCTGGACAGCGAGTTTGCCACCGGCACGCTCAAGACGCTTTCGCGCATTTCACCGCTGTCGATGGCCTGCACTGTCGAGATGCTGCACCGTTTGCGGGGACCATCCCTGTCCATCCGCAAGGCGCTGGAACTGGAGTACCGCTTTACCTATCGCGCGATGGAGCATGGCGATTTCCTGGAAGGCATCCGTGCGCAGATCATCGACAAGGACCGCAATCCGGCCTGGCAGTTTGCCGACCAGAACGTGCCCGTTGCAGCGGTGTCGAAAATGCTGCAGCCATTGGGCAAAGACGCATTGTCATTCGAGGAGGAGAAACAGGGTATGAAGATCGGGTTCATCGGACTTGGAAACATGGGTGGCCCGATGGCCGCCAACCTGGCCAAAGCTGGCCATGAGGTGACAGGCTTTGACATGGCCGACGTCGCGATTGACGGTGTTGTTATGGCCGACAGCGCCGCCGCAGCGGCGGCAGGCGCGGATGTGGTCATCACCATGCTGCCCAATGGTCAGATCCTGCGCGCCGTGGCCGCAGATGTAATCCCGGCGATGGCAACCGGCGCGGCGTTGATCGATTGTTCAACCGTGGACGTTGACAGCGCCCGCGCGGTGGATGCGGATGCGGCGAAGGCGGGTCTTCTCTTTGTCGATGCGCCGGTCTCGGGCGGTATCGGCGGCGCGGCCGACGGCACGCTCACCTTCATGGCGGGTGGCAGCGCGGAAGCCTTTGCCAAGGCCGAACCTTTGTTCGACATCATGGGCCAGAAGGCTGTGCATTGCGGTGACGCGGGCGCCGGTCAGGCCGCCAAGATCTGCAACAACATGATCCTTGGCGTCACAATGATCGCTACGTGTGAGGCGTTTGCCCTGGCCGACAAGCTGGGTCTGGACCGGCAAAAGATGTTCGACGTGGTGTCGACCTCGTCTGGCTACAGCTGGACCATGAACGCCTATTGCCCTGCGCCGGGCGTCGGCCCGCAAAGCCCCGCCGACAACGACTATACCCCCGGTTTTGCCGCCGATCTGATGCTCAAGGACCTGCGCCTGTCGCAACAAGCCGCCGAAAGCGCGGATGCCGACACGCCGATGGGGCAACTGGCACAGGCGCTATACGCCCAGTTTGTCGAGGGCGAGGACGGCGCAGGCAAGGATTTCAGCGCCATGCTGCCCCGGTTTGAAAAGCGTTCGCGCGACTAAACCCATGTCACTGGTCCGACCCAACCGGACCAGTGCCTTTGCAAAGATCTGTTGGACCGGTTTCTGTCGCAAACAGACAACGTTGCCCAAATCTCCACCTCTAGGCTCGGTCCAAACGACCGGAGTCCTGAGATGCCCACATTCGACCGTTTCGCCGCCGATCTGACCTTTGCCGACTTGCCCGAGCCGGTCTTGCAGATCCTGCGCCGCAGTTTCCTGGACACCATGGGCGTCGCTGCTGTCGGATCAACCACTCCGCTTGCCGCCATCGCCCGCAAAGGCGCCACGGCATTGTTCGGAGTGACCGAGGCTGGTCCGGCGCGGATGTTGATGGATGGCACATCCGTCAGCCCGGCCGGTGCTGCCATGGCCGGAGCCTTTACCATCGACAGCATCGACGCCCATGATGGCACCTCGCCTTGCAAAGGCCACGCAGGGTCAGCGATCTTTCCAGCGCTCATGGCGGTCGCGGATGCGCAACAAAACCGGGGCCACGCCATCACCGGCGCGGATTTCGCCAGTTTGCTCGCCGTCGCGTATGAAGTCAGCTATCGCGCAGGCCTTGCACAACATGCCACCTGTGCCGACTACCACACGTCCGGCGCCTGGACGGCTGTTGGCGTTGCATCAGCCGTCGCCCGGCAGTTGGGTGCAGGCGCTCTCACCATCCGCCACGCCGCCGGGATCGGTGAATACCACGGTCCCCGCAGCCAGATGATGCGCTGCATCGACCACCCCACCATGGTCCGCGATGGCGTCGGCTGGGGGGCGCCCTCGGGCGTGACGGCTGCCTATCTGGCCACGATGGGGTTCACCGGAGCCCCTGCCCTGACATGCGAAGGCGAAGACGCCGCCGCCTTCTGGTCGGACCTTGGCGACGGCTGGCGGTTGGTCGAGGACACCCATTACAAACCCTACCCCTGCTGCCGGTGGGCGCACCCGGCGCTGGACGCCACCGCCGAACTGGTGTCCGCGCACAACCTGACCCACGACAAGGTGGCCAAGGTCGAAATCCGCACCTTTCACAACGCCACCCGGCTGGCGGGTCATGAACCGGCCACGCCTGACGAGTTCGCCTATTCCATCGCCTTCCCGGTCGCGACGCAGATCGTGCGCGGTCAGGTTGGTGTTCCGGAACTTGCCCCGGAGACCCTGACCGACGCCGATATCCTGCGCCTGAGCCGTGCGACAAAACTCATCGACGATCCGCATTTTACAAAGATCAGCGTCGGCAAACGGTGGGCCCAGGTGACGCTTGTGCTGCAAGATGGTACCCGGTTGACATCTGAGCCCCGCACACCGCGTGGCGACACCGACCTGCCGCTCGGCGATCAGGAAATCTCGGACAAGTTCCACCTGTTTGCAGATCCGGTTCTGGGTCGGACCCGCGCAAATGAGATCGAAGACCTGAGCACCCGCTTTGACAGCCTTTCGGCGCAGGAGGTCTCACGCCTGTTGGATCTATGCCTAAACGCCCCCGGTTAACGCCAAACGGGTCGCGTCATCGGCTGGGAACATCAGTTCCACTTTCAACTCGGACATCGCCAGATCGCCGGTTGTGCCAAACTGCGCGATGGTCGAAAAGAACGACAACAGCAGATCGCCCATCCGGTAGCGCGCCGGGATGACCGCTGGCAGAACCGTTTCGTCCCTGGACACCCGCGCCTGCAACGCCCCGACCGCCCGTTCAATCACCGGATCACGGCCAAAATGTGTGAGTTCTGTCCTGAGCCGCGCCAACGTATGCCGCTCGACCTCTTCCAGATTGTCCAAAGCCCCGCGCAAAGCGTCGTTGCTCACCAAAGCCTCGATCAGACTGTCCCCAAGCTGCACCCCCGAGGCGTTCAACATCATCGCCGCCGGGCCATTCATCGCCTCCAGCTGCCAATGCCGGTTCAGCGCCATCGCCGGGTATGGCGCATGGTTGTCCAGCATCCATGCCACCGCCTCTTTCAACGGTTTCAGGTCCTCGGCGTCGGGAGAGCGCGAGGCATAGGCCGGGGCCATGCCCGCCGCCGTCAGCAATTGGTTGCGACCCGCATTGGGCACGCTCAACTCATCACACAGCCGCAACACCATACCCCGGCTGGGTCGCGCGCGCCCGGTTTCCAGAAATGACAGATGTCGCGCGGACACGCCCGCCGACAGGGCCAGATCCATCTGGCTCATCCGGCGGGTCGTGCGCCATTCTTTCAGGGCAGGACCAAAATCAGCCATGAAGCACCTCCGTGGAACAGTCTACCGGGACCGCGCCGAAATGCACTTACCTGAGAGGTAATTGTTTTACCTATGTGACACCGGCAAGGGTTGAGGAAATCAAACAGGAGACCCTGACATGACCGACACCAGCACCGCCCACAACACCGCCCAGTGGCTCAAATGCGCAGCCATGTTCTGCATCGCGATCGGGTTGGCGATGGCGATGGCCCCTTTTACCTTTCTCGCGCCCGCTCTGAGCCTCTTTGTGGACGTCGCCCATCTGCCGCTTGACGGCGCCCAACAGATCGATACGGATACCGAAGCCTTGCTGAGCGCCATCACCGGCGGGTTGCTGAGTGGACTGGGCGCCGCCGTCTGGCTGATTGCCGATCACCTCTATCCGCGTGATCCGGCGCTGGCGCAACGCATCATCACCTTCACCCTGTTGGCATGGTACATTCCGGACAGCCTGGGTTCACTCGCGGCTGGGGCCTGGTTCAATGTGGTGATGAATTCGGGCTTTCTGGCGCTGTTTCTGGTGCCGATTCTGATGGCTCGCACGCCACGCGAAGCGGCGGCCTGAACCGCCCCTTCACCTTTTTCAGAAAGCTCCGAAAGGGAAGCGTCCTGCGGGGGCAGAGGGGCAGCGCCCCTCCCCGCCCATCATTCTGCCGCGACCCGTTCCGGATTCAGCATTGGCCTCAAATAGTGACCTGTATGACTGCTCTCGCATTCGGCAACCTCTTCGGGTGTGCCCTTGGCCACGATCCGGCCGCCGCCATCACCTCCTTCGGGGCCGATGTCGATGATGTGATCGGCGGTTTTCACCACGTCCAGATTGTGTTCGATCACCACAACAGTGTTGCCCTGATCCACCAATTCATGCAGCACTTCCAGAAGCTTGCGCACATCTTCGAAGTGCAGGCCCGTGGTTGGTTCATCCAGGATGTAAAGCGTGCGTCCGGTGGATCGCTTTGCCAGTTCCTTGGACAGTTTCACCCGCTGCGCCTCGCCGCCCGACAGGGTCGTCGCCTGCTGACCAACCTTGATATAGCCCAGACCCACACGAGCCAGGGCATCCATCTTGTCACGGATCGACGGCACCGCCTTGAAGAAGTCCTGTGCGTCTTCGACTGTCATGTCCAAAACGTCGGCGATGGACTTGCCCTTGAACTTGATTTCAAGTGTTTCGCGGTTGTAACGCGCACCTTTGCAGGTTTCGCACGTCACATAGACGTCGGGCAAAAAGTGCATCTCGATCTTGATGACACCGTCACCCTGGCATGCCTCGCACCGGCCACCCTTGACGTTAAAGCTGAAACGGCCGGGCTTGTAGCCGCGTGTCTTGGCTTCGGGCAGGCCGGCAAACCAGTCACGGATCGGGGTGAAGGCGCCGGTATAGGTGGCTGGATTCGACCGGGGCGTTCGTCCGATTGGGCGCTGGTCGATGTCGATGACCTTGTCCAGATGCTCCAGGCCCTTGATCGTTTCACACGGTGCCGGCGTTTGCCGCGCACCGTTCAGGCGCATCGAGGCGGTCTTGAACAGCGTCTCGATCGTCAGAGTGGATTTACCGCCGCCTGACACACCGGTCACACAGACAAACTTGCCCAGTGGGAAATCTGCTGTGACTTTCTTGAGGTTGTTGCCAGTCGCCTTGACCACGGTGAGCGTCTTGCCATTGCCGAGCCGCCGGTCGGCGGGAACTGCGATCTCGCGTGTGCCGGCCAGATATTGCCCCGTGATCGAGGCCGCGTCGCTGGTGATATCGGCCGGTGTTCCATGGCTGACCACCTGCCCTCCGTGAACACCGGCACCGGGGCCGATGTCAAACACATAATCTGCTTCGCGAATGGCTTCTTCATCGTGTTCGACCACAATCACCGTGTTGCCCTGATCGCGCAGGTTCTTGAGCGTCCCCAGCAGCCGGTCATTGTCACGCTGATGCAGCCCGATGGAGGGCTCGTCGAGCACGTAAAGCACCCCGGTCAGGCCCGAGCCGATCTGGCTGGCCAGACGGATCCTCTGGCTTTCTCCACCCGACAATGTGCCACTTGAACGAGACAACGTAAGGTATTCCAATCCCACATTATTCAGGAACCCCAGACGCTCGCGGATCTCTTTCAGGATAGCGCGCGCGATCTCGTTCTTTTGCTGACTCATGTGCGTGGGCGCGGTTTCGACCCAAGCCAAAGCCTCGCGGATCGACATCTGCACGACATTGCCCACATGCAGGCCCGCAATTTTGACCGCCAGCGCCTCTTCGCGCAGGCGATACCCGCGGCAGGCACCGCAGGGGCGGTTGTTTTGATAACGTTCGAATTCCTCGCGTATCCAATTCGAATCCGTCTCGCGATAGCGACGTTCCATGTTGGGAATGACGCCTTCGAAAACGCGAGTGACCTGATAGACCCGGCCCCCCTCGTCATAGCGGAACTCGATCTCTTCCTCGCCAGAACCATACAGGAACACCTGCTGCACCTTCTTTGGCAGATCCTTCCACGGCGTGTTCTTGTCGAACTCGAAATGCTTTGCAATCGCCTCGATCGTCTGCAGGAAATAAGGCGACTTGCCCTTGCGCCAGGGTGCAAGGGCGCCGTCATAGACCTTCAGTGTTTGATCGGGCACCACAAGGCGCGCGTCAAAGAACAGCTCAACCCCCAGACCATCACACTCCGGGCAAGCCCCAAAAGGCGCATTGAACGAGAACAGGCGTGGTTCGATTTCGGGAATGGTAAAACCGCTGACGGGACAGGCAAAATTTTCGGAGAACGTGATCCGTTCCGGATCACCCTCTTTTGGCGCAGTTTCGAGGATCGCAATGCCATCGGCCAGATCAAGCGCCGTGCGCAGACTGTCAGCCAAACGGGTTTCCATCCCCTCACGCACCACCAGACGGTCAACCACGACGTCTATGTCGTGGCGGAATTTCTTGTCCAGCGTCGGTGGCGTGTCGAGCTCATAAAATTCCCCGTCGACCTTCACCCGCTGAAAACCCTGTTTGCGCAGTTCAAGGAATTCCTTTTTGTACTCGCCCTTGCGGTCACGCACGATGGGGGCCAACAGATAGCCCCGTGTGCCCTCTTCCATCTTCATGATCCGGTCGACCATGTCCTGCACCTGCTGCGCCTCGATCGGCAGACCGGTGGCAGGGCTATAGGGGGTGCCGGCACGCGCAAAAAGCAAGCGCATATAGTCGTAGATTTCGGTCACAGTCCCGACAGTCGAGCGCGGATTTTTCGACGTCGTCTTCTGCTCGATAGAGATCGCAGGACTTAGCCCGCTGATGTGATCCACATCGGGTTTTTCCATCATATCAAGGAATTGGCGCGCATAGGCCGACAGGCTTTCCACGTATCTGCGTTGCCCTTCAGCATAGATCGTATCGAAGGCAAGCGAAGACTTGCCAGATCCCGACAGACCAGTGATCACCACCAGCTGATCCCGTGGGATATCAACGTCGATGCCTTTGAGGTTGTGTTCGCGCGCACCGCGCACCTCGATGTTCTTCAGCTCAGCCATCCGGCCCCCCTGCACTCAAGTGGTTAAGAGATAGTTGAGCGCGGCTGAGTCTCCAACCGAAAAATCAGAACAAAGTAAGAACTTGCGTTTTTTCGCCGTACGGAAGACGTCAGGTCCTTTGCGCCATGGCCCAAGAGCAGATGGGCATGTCGGGGTCATTGTCGAGCGGATCGGTCTCTGGATCGTACTGCGGCGGCCAACGATCTTCGAGATTACGCAGAGCCGCGTGTTTGTTGCCCCACTGTTCGGCCCGGATGGCGTCAGGCGCAAACCCGCATTCCACAAGAAAATTCTTGAGCCCGCGCGCCGACCATCGGCTGCAATCCATAGGAGCCGCATGAAATGGAACAAAGAAAGGCACCGCAAGCCAGAAGTGTCCGCCCGGGCGCAACATTTCATGCACGTTGAGCGTCGCTTCGTATGGACGATCCAGGTGTTCCCAAACTTGATTGGCCAGGATCAGATCAAACTGGCGGGGCTTGCCTTGTTCATCCAGAAACGGCGCGGCGCAGATGTCATATTCCGGAAAATTGAACTGCTCATAGCTGTCGAAGCCGAACATCTTGCCCCACCAGCCGGAAATCTCAGCCACCTGAAGTTTTGGCGGGTCAAGCTCGCGGATCATGGCGCGACTGGATCGTGCCATTACAATGCGATTGAGACTGGGCAAATTCGATCCTCCGCGCTGCCGCAAGCCCGTTATACAATCTGAGATTGATTGGTCCAGACGCTTGGATGTCTGGTTTGGGAAAGAAATCAATACCAGCTCGAATTAAGGCCAGAAACTTGCGTTTCGCGCCGGAAAATTTCAAATTTTCCGGTCCAATTTCTTTGAAAGAAATTGGTTGCGCCAACTGGCACGGGCACCCCATCGTGACCGGATGAGGCGCCCTAGGGTTAAGGATGTCAGATCACATGTGAATGACGCGATCATATGCATCGAGCACGCTTTCGTGCATCATTTCAGACAGCGTAGGGTGCGGGAAGACCGTGTTCATCAGGTCCTCTTCTGTGGTCTCCAATTGGCGACCAACGACATAGCCCTGAATCATCTCGGTCACTTCGGCCCCGACCATATGTGCGCCCAACAATTCGCCCGTTTTGGCATCGAAGATGGTTTTCACCAGCCCTTCAGCTTCGCCCAAGGCAATTGCCTTGCCGTTGCCGATGAACGGAAAGCGACCGACCCTGATGTCATAGCCCAACTCTTTCGCCTTCGCCTCGGAATAGCCGACCGAAGCCACCTGAGGATGGCAATATGTACAGCCTGCAATGCTTTCCGGCTTGACCGGGTGGGCATGTTTGCCCGCGATCAGATCTGCGACCATGACGCCCTCGTGCGAGGCTTTGTGCGCCAGCCATGGGGCGCCTGCGATGTCGCCGATGGCATAGAGCCCGTCAATGCCGGTGCGGCAGAACTCGTCCGTCACCACATGTGTGCGGTCGATCTTTACGCCAAGCGCCTCAAGACCCAACCCTTCTACATTGCCGACGATGCCGACAGCCGAGATGACTGTATCGAACTCCTGTTTCTCGACCTTGCCACCCACTTCGATGTGTGCAGTAACCTTGCCCTTGCCACGATCCAGCTGTTTGACCATGGCTTTCTCCATGATCTTCATGCCCTGTTTGGTAAAGGCTTTTTTGGCGAAGGCACTGATTTCGGCATCTTCAACTGGAAGCACGCGGTCCATGACTTCGACCACGGTCGTGTCAGCGCCGAGCGTGTTGTAGAAGCTGGCGAATTCGATGCCGATGGCACCCGAACCGATCACCAGCAGCTTTTTGGGCATGCGCACCGGGTCGAGTGCGTGCTTGTAAGTCCAGACCAGGTCGCCGTCTGCCTCTAACCCCGGCAGCTCACGCGCCCGTGCGCCAGAGGCCAGGATGATGTTCTTGGCTGTCAGTTCTTCTGACCCCTTTTCGGTTTTGACAGAAACCCTGCCTTTGGCCGGGATCGTCGCCTCGCCCATCACCACCGTGATCTTGTTCTTCTTCATCAGGTGGCCGATGCCTCCTGAAAGCTGTGCCGCGACCCCTCGCGAACGTTTGACGACCGCGTTCAGATCATAGCCTATGTTTTCGGCCTTGAGACCAAAGTCCTTGGCGCGCTCCATCAAGTGAAACACCTCGGACGAGCGCAACAGAGCTTTAGTGGGGATGCAGCCCCAATTCAGGCAGATACCGCCCAAATGCTCGCGTTCGACCACGGCAACGTTCAGGCCAAGCTGTGCGCCGCGGATCGCAGCGACATACCCGCCGGGACCGGCACCAATAACAATCAGATCAAAGGATTTCGCAGCCATGGTCACTCCTCGCCGCAGGCGTTTTTGAAAACTAGTTTACCGTTAAACTATTTTCCCGCACACATCAATCCCTGCCTCCTGCGACATGTGTGACGCCGGGGAAAGCAACAAAGGGATATGCTGAAATCAGCCTATACCCCCCGTTCTCGAAACGCTAGAAACGTTGCTGAAACGCCCCTGACGGGGCTTGAAGAATTTTTTTGCATTCAATCATTGGACACACACGTCATGGTCAAGACCCTCAAGGACCTCACCCTCGCTCTGTTCAACGCAACCCTGATCCTTTTGGCGCTGTGCCTGTTTCTGGCCTGGAACGTTTTTACAACTGTCGATGGGCTCACAGCCACGTTTTCCGAGAGTCTGATCAAGGTCACTCTGTTGCGCGACGAAGTGGTCGGCCTGCGCAGTGATCTATCAGACATCCGGGCCGATCTGTCCGCACTAACGGAGCAATCAGGACCCTATGCCACGGCGACCCTGAACGGGGTGCAGCAGAAGGTTCAGACTTTGGAGACAAAGATTCAGGGGGTTCAGACACGGGTCGGTCAATTGATTGATACGCCCGAACTGTTGATTGATCATACGATTGAAACGGCCGCGGATGCCCTCACCCGCAGCGTTTCGGATCTCACGGGATGCGTTCCTGCGGGTTAACCCGCAGCTTGCATCTGCCGCACGGTCTGCCCGTACCCACCGTCCGAGACGTACACCGCCTCTTGCGCGGTGGGCGTCCGGTGCAGCGCATCATTGCGATACGGGAACCGACCGAACTGACGGATCACCTCGCGGTGCGCTCGTGCGTGCAACATGTTGCTTGCGCCGCTTTCCGGCATGCGTTCACACAACAGACGGATGCAACGTTCCTGATCGCACAGGTTCTCTGAATGCATCATAGGCAGGTAAAAGAACTGCCGTGCCGGTTCGTCGATACGCATATCCCATCTCTTGTCGACCGCACATTTGGCTGCCGCCAGAGCCGCCTTGTCGGTCTTGAAAGCGCGGGCATCGCCGCGGAACATGTTCCGAGGGAACTGATCCGTCAGGATGATGTAAGCCAAAGCACCACTGGGATAGGTCAGCCACATCGAGAAGCGACCCTCACAGGCGGCTTCCCACGTTGACTTGAACTTTTCGGTGATCTGGGCATCGAGCGCGTCGTCTTGTACATACCACCCGGCTGGACCAACTTCATCCAGCCAGAAACTCAGAATATCTTCGGGACCAACCATTGGCCTCACCCCACTTCTCATTTCCCCCAGGGAACATAGGTATTAAAATATCTTTTACACAATTGTTACAGTAACATATTGCAACAACCGCGACATATTTTGAAGCAAAAAGCGACTTATTGGGATTCTTGCTCCTCCAATTCGGCCTCGATGGCGACTTCTTGCGCGAATTCAACGGCTACCGGGGTTGAGGTCGGGGTCATGACAGTAAAGGAACCGGTTTCCTCGACCGGGATCGCGGCGCGCTGAGTTGTGCGGTAGAGCGCATAGACGGCCATGGCTGCCAGCAGGGCCGCCATAAAGGCGAAAAAACCCGGCGGTCCAAGCAGGGCGTCGCCCATCAGCCAGCCCGTGATCATCGGACCAGCAATGGCGCCAAGGCCATTGATGAAGACCAATCCGCCCGACGCTGCG
>FYBJ01000522.1_pt1 | contig 13753 bp, 13 predicted proteins | sample 1134611 | NCBI WGS metagenome assembly FYBJ01 (sample SAMEA104116008, study PRJEB20421) | marine metagenome | isolation source: marine | reverse complement strand
GCCGCGCGCGGCGTCATCGAGCTCCGCGTGGCGCTTCGCCCTCGCGTCCGCGATGGCCTTCCAGTCGACGTCTTCGATTCGCTCGGGCATGTCAGGCGGCGGGCTTGGGCTGCACGGACGGGCGAGGGCTGGGAAGCGGCCGAGGAGGCTGCGACGGCTCGGGATCGCGCGTGCCCGGCGAGGTGCTGACGCGCACGGACGCCGGATCCTCCGGGAACGGGCCAGCGAGCGGCCGCGCGTGGAGGCCAGCGAGCTCGCGCGGGTCGACGCACGACGCTAGCGCTCCGACGGACACGATCTCGGCGAGGGACCGAACGTGGCGGACGTAGCTAGAGGTCGCGCGCTGCAGGGTTTCGCGGCGATGCTGCTCGACCTGATCGATCACCTCTCGGCGCGTCAGGTCGCGCAGAGTCTTCGCGCGCCGCGCGCGCAGGAAACCGTCGAGCGCCGGGCGAAGCCCTTCGAGCTCGGGCATGTCGTCCGCGCGCGCCTGATTGCAGTCGGCGCAGCACGGCACGAGGTTCTCGGCTTCGTCCAGGCCACCGCGCCCCACCGGGATCAGGTGATCGAGCGTGACCTCGTCCGCCTCAAGGTGGCGCCGGCACCAGTGGCACCGATGGCCCGCGGCGCACGCCTCGCGCTCGAGGACGACCGCGCGCGCACCCCTCGGGCTCCCGCGGTGCCTCTTCCGGCGTCGGCCGGTCGCTTCGGGTGGAGTCGCGGCGAGGCGGACAGCCTCGGCCAGGTCACCGCGGCGCCACGGGTCTCGGTGATGCGAGACGTAGCACAGCTGGAGCTCAGGCCAGTGGGCGACGCGGATGCTCGAGGAGCGGATCTCGAGGAAGCCCTCTCCGAGATCGCGGATGCAGATTCCAGCGGCGCGGGCAGCGGCACGGATGGCCGCGTGGGTAGAGTCGTGCGACATGACTTCGGGCCGCTCCTGACGGCTCGGGTCTAGGACGCTCGCTCCGGGTGCAACCGGGCGGGCGTCTGTCATTGATCGGGCTGGCACAGCGAGGGGTCTTCCTCGCACGCCCTGATTGTGCGCCGAATCTGGACGTTTCGGGCATTTTCGCCCGCGAAAAACTGCAAGTCTATGCCCTGTGCCTACTTACGGGGCATCAGAACGTCGTGCGGTGGTCGAACGCGATCCGCACGGCAGCTCTCAGGCCCTCCGTGGTCGTCGCGAGCCCCTCCGCGCGCATGAACTCGCGCAGCTTCCGCTCGTCCTCGGGGCCGAGCCGGACGGTGAAGCTGCGGGCGGGAGAGGCGACCTTCGGGCGGCCGGGTTTCTTGCGTCGCGGAGGCGTCATCGGAGGGCTCGATTCGTGGGGTGTGCTTCGCATTTCAGTATCCGAACGGGTGGCGAGCCATTCCCCTTCGCCTTTTGTGCAATAGGCGCAGCACGGCAGGTCACGCGCCGCGCGACATGCCGAGGGCTCCCTTGCAGTGCTCTCGGTCGACCCGCTCGAGCACGCGCCGCGTGGCCGCCCGCCCCACCTCGCCCTCCATGATGTGCGCGAGCGCCGCGAGGAACGCGCCGAACTCGTCTGGGGAGAGCGCACCCGTCGCCTTCATGGCGGTCGTCCAGTAGCCCAGCTGGGCGCGGTTGAGCCTCTCACCGACGGACGCGACGCCCATCGCCGCGCGCCCCTGGTCGACGCCCTCGCGCAGGTAGCGCCGGAGGTCATGGAGTCGCTGCAGCCCCTCCGTCTCGTCCTCGTCCAGCGCCTCGAGGGACTCGTCCAGTCGCGCGAGAGCGTTCTCCCTGAACTCGGGTCCGTCCCCGACCTCGGCGAGCTCGTGGAGCGTCGCGAGCGCGCCCTCGATGGCTGCCATGGATCGCTTCGGGTTCGTCAGCTCGGGATCGTCTACGCGATCAGCGATGGCCTCGTTCAGGCGCTCGAGCGCGCGTGATCGTCGGCCGTGCCTCCAGCGACCCGACGCGATGCCCTTCGCGGCCTTGCCGCCGTGCATCGAGCATCGGCCGTTGTCCATCGCCCACTTGGCGCAGAGGCCGCCGTCGCGGGTCTTGGCGCCGCAGACCTCTCGGCGGGCGGGCGTGGCGTCGCGGGCGCGTTTCGGTGTGTCGCTCATGGCACTCAGGCGTTGCGAAGCGCGGTCGTTCGTACGGCGGTCCCAAGCTTGCGATTGGCGCCCGTCATGAGCCTCGAGGTCAGGGCGCCCTCGATCTGCGGCATCGCGTTCAGGATGACGTCGGCGGCCTTGCTCGGGTCCATGCTCTGCATGTTGATCGTGACCTGCGGGCGCGCGTCGCCGCCCCCGCCCTGCATGGCGACGGGGATCCGCTTGCCGTCCGGCAGCGGCACGAACGCCTCGGCCGTGCGGCCCTCGCCGAAGACGGCGAGCTGAGGCGAGTTGGCCACGCCCCCGCTGGCGTACGCATTCACGGGAAGCGGCGTGTGGCCGACCATCGGGCCGGGGCCGATGCCACCGCTGGCGAACTGCTGGCCGCCTCCGCCGAAGGCGCCCGAGAGCGCTCCTCCGAGCCCACCTCCGGTCGCCAGGCCCGCCGGGCCGAACCCCAGTGCGCCGCGGATCGACCGAAGGAGCGCGAACTGGATGGCGAGCGCGGCGACGTCCTGGGCCAGGCCCTTGAGCGCATCGCTGCTGCTCCTCGAGGAGTCCACGAGGGACCGCGCGAAGCTCTGGGCGCCGTTCTCCAGCGCCCCGAAGACGCCCGTGACGAGGTCGCCCGCGAGCGCGAAGTTCGAGAGGCTCTGGCCGTAGCGCTCGATCGCCGCGTCCGCCCCGGCGCCGGCGTCCGCCTGACGCTCGAGCTCGACTCGGTAGCGCTGGGCCTGGCGCAGCGCCTCGGCGCCCAACTCGATCTCCTGCAGGCGGGTCTCGTACGCCTTCCGTGTGGCGTCGCTGACCGAGAGCGTCGCGTCCCGCACGAACTCGATCGCGCGGCCATAGTCGAAGGCCGATGCGCTGGCCGAGCTCTGGGACGCGGCAACGCCACGGAAGAGGCTCTCGGCGTTCGCGAGCGTCTCGCTGGTCCGCGTCCCCGACTCCTCGAGCTGCGCGTTCAGGTCAGGGAGTTTCCCTGCGGCCTTCTTGAGGGTGTCGAAGTACCCCGCGACGAGAGGGTTCAGGCTTCGGAAGCTGGCTGCGGCACTGGCTCCAGACTCCTCCGCCTCGGCCGAAAGCTGCTTGAACACGCGGACGGCCTCCTCGTTGGCGGCCGCGGTGCGGCGGATGATGGCGCCGACCGACTCCTGGCTCGCTGCCCGATCCGGGCTTCCGGGGGGGCGCCTGGCGAGGTCGCCCTTGTCCTCACGCAGGAGGTTCTTGAGGCCCTTCGCCGCGGTGCCGCCGGCCTCACCGACGACGCCGAGCCGGCTCCCGATCCGGTCGAGTGCTCGGCCGGCGGCGTCGATGTCGTCGCTGATCGAGGAGACCGCCGCGGACGCGACGTCGACGGCACCGGTGATCGTGTTGAAGGTCAACGTCGCCAGGAGGCCGACGCGGGCGATGCCCTCTTGGGACCGCTCCACGAGGAAGCCGACGCCCTCGGCCGCACCGTCGAACACCTGCTCGATGCCGCCCGCCGACTCGACGTACCGGTCGATCGCGTCCACCCCCTGGCGCGTGAGCTCGATCGACACGAGCGTGAAGCCCGCGGCGACGCGGAAGCCCTGCGCGATTCTCTCGGCGACCGCGTCGACGCCACCCAGCTCGTCGATCGTGTCCTGGATCGCGGCGACGATCTGCTGTCCAAGGATGACGCGGACCTCGTCGAGGCGGCCCTGGAGCCGCTTGAGCTGGTTCTGAAACGAGTCCTGCGTCCGGATCAGGTCGCCCTGGGCGTCCGCCGTGTTCTTGAAGAGGAGCGCCGCCCGGATCAGCACCTTCTGCTGCTGCGTGAGCGAGTCCGTGCCCCCCTCGATCCCGCGCCGCAGCGCCTCGGCCTCGATTGCCGCCTGGGACAGGTCGACGCCGAACCGGCGCACCGCCTCTGCCTCGCCCACGAGGCCCGAGAAGAGCCGCGTCTGCACGTCGCTGTCCGAGAGGTCCTGGAACGACGCGAGATCGAGCTGGAGCTTCGTGAGCTCGATCGAGAGGTCCGCCGCCTCCTCGCGTGACAGGTCAAGCGCCGTGAGGAGGCCCTGATACTCGTTGGCGTACGAGCGGAGAGCGCCAGTCGAGCGCCCGAGGGTCGTCGAGAGGCGCTGGACCTGCGCCTCGGCCGCGGCCGCCTGCTCGCCGAAGACGACCCCGAACCGGTTGAGGGTTTCCTCCGCCGCGGCCGCGTCCTCGACGAAGCCGAAGCCCACGCCGACCGTCCGGCGCGCAGCCTCGATCCCAGCCAGCCCGACGAGCGTCCTCTTGGCGAACGCCCCGAACGCCGTGCCGGTGCTCTTGGTGGCCTTCTCGACCCTCCGCAGATCCCGACGCGCAGAGTCGGCGAAGCGGTCGACCGATCGCTCGGCCTTCCTCGTCTCCCGGCGGACTTCGTCCTCGAGCTTGTCGAAGTCGTCGCCGGTCTCGCGGGTCTCGCGTTCGACGACGTGGCCGGTGCGACGGACCTCGTCCGCGAACTGCCGCAGCCCCCTCGAGGCGAGGTCGCGGAGCGAGAGGGTGACTTCGATTCGGTTCTGGTTCGGTGCCATGCGCTGCCCCTCCAGGGCGAGGCCGCAGCGTAGACGCTGGCTCTTTGGGCGCTGGGATGCGCGGTACCTCGACGATGGCGCCGGCGGCTCGGCGCCGGTACAGAAGGGCCGTCGGTGATGCGCGCGGGTGCGCGCTCGTGTGTGCCGCGGGTCCTGGGCCGGTCGAGGGGTTTCGGCGGTTCGGGACCCGCACCTCTCCTCACCTCTGAAACGAATGCTCCGTCGCTACAGGTCCATTGGGCGAGGCCCCAGCCTCTACACCGCCCCCAGCGCGGAGCTCGCCCAGCTCGCGAAGACGGCGCCGCGACGCTTCCGCGCGATCGTCGCGTCGAATCGCGCCCACGTCGACGTCGTGCTGCCCCCGGAGGCGCTCGACCGGAGCGCCTTCGCGCGGTCGATGCCGCTCCTGCTCGAGCACGGAGCCGGTGTCGGTGGAGCGATCGGCAGCGTCAAGCTGCGCGGCTGGGCGGGGCCGATCGGCCCAGGACGGATCCAGGTCCTGCGCGCCGACATCGAGCTCATGCGACGGCTCGCGGACCCCTTCGCCGACCGCATCGCGGCTCGGTACGCGGCCGGCTACCCACCCGCGTTCAGCATCGGCGCGACAAAGGTCGCCACGCGCCGGGCGACCGCCAGCGAAGCGAAGGAGATCCGGGCGCGGGGGCTCGAAGAGTCGCTCGGGAAGGAGCTCCTCATCGCCACGCGCTGGAGCCTCAGCGAGATCAGCGTCGTTGCTGTCCCTGGCGATCGCGTCTGTGTCGCCGACGACATCAAGGCGCCCAACACCGCCACGAACACGGTCCGTGCCTCTGCGCGCCCGTCAGAACCGCGGCGACTCACTGGCCGCCAGTACTTCTCCACCGGATACGTCGACGACGCACGATGAGCGACCTCCACGAATACACGAAGACCCTTGGCATCGACGCTGACGTCGAGCCGTTCCTGACTCAGCCGATCGAGCGCGCCGTCCTGGACGAGCTCGACGAGAACAAGCGCCGCGCGACCGAGCTCGAGCTCGAGTACGTCGAGGCGAAGCGCGCCGGCGACGACGAGCGCGCGCGGAAGCTGCAACAGGAGCGCGACGCGATCCCGAGCCAGCCGTTCCGCCGCGAGCTCGTGCAGATCGCCGAGCGAGTCGGGAAACAGCGTGCCGACCTCGAAGGAGGGGCGCTCGATCTCGCGCTCAAGTCCGAGGCGCTTCCCGTCTGCGACCTGTGCGGGCAGCGGCACGACCCGGAGAAGTGGCCTCACAGATCGCTGCTCGGCGGGTGCTCCGTCTGCGCGGCCGACGAGGCGACCACGATCCTGCAGCTGACGCCGATGCGGACCGTGAAAGCGGGGAAGGGCGCCGCTCACTTCTCCAGCTCCAAGGACCCGAACCACGTCGCTTCCGCGGCCCAGGCTCACGCCGTCGCGTCTGGGAACCGCCGCGCCGGTGACGTCACCCCGGGGCAGACCATCCGCGCCCGAAATGATGCGCCCGGTTTCATCCGGGAGCGCCTCGGGAGCGAGGGCCTCTGGACGATGCAGTGCGCGATCGACCGCGCTCGCTACGACGCCTTCGAGTTCATCGTGTCTCTGCGGGGGCTGCTCCAAGAGCTCGAGCGCGAGGTCGAGCACAACGATCGACTCGCGAAGGAGGCCGAGGCCCAGCGACGCGAGAACGAGACCGTGGCTTCGCGGAGCCAGGCCCACGCCGCGCGCATCAAGGCGCTCCGCAAAGCCGCGACGTCGAAGCCGAAGACGGAGGCCGTGCAGTCGTGAGCCAAGAACCGAGCCCGCCCATGGCCGTGTACGGCGACACCCCCAAGACCTCTTTCATCTGCAACTGCACGTTCAGCCTCGCGCGCGGCGAGGTCGACACGCTGCACGCCGGAGCGAGCAGCGCAGGGACGAGCTTCTCCGCGCTCGTGCGCGCGCAGATCCGGCGCGTGGTCGAGATGGCCACCGAAGACCTCGAAGGCGTGCGCTCGCTCGCCCTCGTCGACCTGCCGCGCGACATGCGGAGCAGCTGCGCGGTCCGTCACTCCATCGCGCAGAACGCCCTCCTCAACGGGTGCAGCGAGGTGCACGGGCTGAGCCTTCCCGCCCTGCTCCAGGCCGCTGCGCGGCTCGCCCTCCACGACCTCCGCAACCCCTCGAACGATGCGCAAGATCAGCACTGAGCTCGCGGCGCGCGAGATCCAACGGCTGCGCTCCATCGCGCTCCGGCGCGGACTGTCCACGTCGGCGGTCGTGTCGAAGGGGCTCGCCCAGCTCGAGCGCATGCACCGCGCTGGCCGCGGCGATGAGATCCGTGCGGCGAGCTACGAGGCGCCGGCGGACCTCGACCGGGCCGCGACCACAACCGCCCTCGAGGACGACTACGCTGGCCTCCCGCGCGAGCTCGGCTACGTCCTCGACCTGCCCCCCGAGGCCGTCGTCCGGGCGGCTGTGCGCGTCGCGATCGGCGAAGGTTCCTCGACCGTGCGCGGCGAGCGCCCGTCGGCCCTCAACCTCGCCCCCGATCAGTGATCCAGGCAGCCCCGGATCCGAGCCCGGCGAAGTCGCTGGAGAAGCGCCGTGACGCGGTCCTCGGTGCGCTCGAGGCGCTCTTCGAGGCCGACGCCGCGGTCGTCGCCCGCTACGAACGCGAGGAGAACGAGGATGCGAGGCGGATCCTCCGTCTCTGGGGGCCAATGCTCCACGTCTCTGTGCAGGGCGCCGCGGTCCTGGGCATGAGCCCCGGGAGTCAGTCACCGGCGAATCCCGCGCTCGACGAGGCATTGGAGCTTGCTCGCGACCTGGCTGCCCAGGCCCGAGTCGACGCGCACTCAAAGCACCCTGTCGGGCCGCACGTCGCGTGATGCCCGAAGAGGCGCTTCGTTCAGCCCCCCCCGATCGCTACGCTCGCCTTCGTCGCGCCGCGGATCGCACCCGCTGGCGCTTCACCGCACCACAACCCAGCGCCCAACGAGAAGCGCCGGCCCACGGGAATGGACCGGCGCTTGAACGGGCGAGGACGGTTCGCACCCGACCTCGCTGGGCGCGCGACGAGAAGGCACTTTCTCGATGCGCTCCGATCAGTCTATCGGCCGGGCACCGGTCGACACGACCCCTCCCCCCCGAGAATCTCTTCGCCGCTCGGACCTCCTCCGGGAGCACCTCGAGCGGCTATGGCCCGACGGCCTCCCCGAGGGCGCCGAGCTGGCCCTCTGGCGCAGCGACACGAAGGGGACCGTTCGCGCCGAGTCCTGTGAAGCAGCCGTCAAGGCGTGGGGTGGCGCCGAGCCGACTCTCCGGCCCGGGGAGTCCCTCTACCTTGCGACGGCAGCGTTTCGGGCAGGCACGGGCGGCCGCAAGGGCAGTGACGCCATCGCCGTCCCCGCCCTCGCCGTCGACGTCGACCTGGCCGGGGGCGCCCACGCCGCGGACGACCTCCCCACCGCGACCGAGTGGGAGCGCGCTCGAGGGCTACTCGCTGAGGCGGGGCTGCCGATCTCGCTCGAGCTCCGCTCCAGCCGGGGGGGGCGCTACGCGCTCGCGCTGCTCGATGCGCCGTTCGAGATCGAGTGCTCCGCAGACCGGGCCCGCATCGAGGCCGCCGCGTGGCGGTTCGAGGCTCTCCTGCGCGGGCTCCTGGCCGAGGCCGCCGGCAGCCCTCGCTCCCTGGACCCAACCTCTGACCTCGCTCGCCTGCTCCGCCCCGCTGGGGCGATCAACGCGAAGCCGGGGAACGACCGTGCCGTCGTGCGACCCGTCGGCGTGCTGGGGCGTCGATTCTCGCTCGACGAGATCGAGGAGCGCCTCGACGACGCGGGCAACGCCGGCCGGCTCGTCGTCCACGGGAGCGCCCGCGGAGCGTTCGACGGTGAGCTGCCGGAGGCCCTCCCGGACTGGATCGCGAAGGCGACCGAAGGTCTCGTCCATCGAATCGCCGAGGACGCGGGGCGCGTCTCCGCTGTCGTCTTGCGCGAGTGCCCGAGCTGCGGCCGCGGCTCGAAGGATGGGCACCCGGCGCACGTCTCCCCCATTGCCGGGGCCCTCCGGTGCAAGCGCGCGACCTGCGCGGCAAGCGGAGACGGTCTCGCGTTCGAGGTCTGGGCGCCGCTTGCCGGCGTGTCCCCCGATCGGGTCCGCGAGACGCGCCGTGCTCGACGTCTGCGCCCGTCGGCGACCCCGACGTCGTCCGAGCCCGTGACGACGAGAGAGGCTGCGAGAGAGGCCCTGCGCGCGAAGATCGCTGCGAGGGAGGGGCCCGACGTCTGGCTTGATGGCTCCCCAACCGGGGCGGGCAAGACTGAGACCCTCGTCGAAGCCAGCCTTGAGCGGAGCGACCTGGCGCTCCTGTTCCGCGACTACACCGCCGTCCGCGAGTTCCTGAACCGCCGGAAGTGGGCGATCCGGGCGCGAGGGCTTGAGGGGGTTCCAGAGCTCGAGGTCCGTATGGGGCTCGCGCGGGGTTGCCAGAGGCCCGAGGTCCGGCGCCTGCGGATCGAGGCCGACATCGCGAGCCTCTGCGGCCGATGCGAGCTCCGGGGGGCCTGCCCCGCGACACGAGCGCTCCGAGGACGTGTCGTCGTCACCGTGCACGACGCCTTCGAGAAGCTGCAACGCCTGGGCGTACTCGAGGGGCGCGTCGTCCTGTTCGACGAGGACTTCGATCCGATCGTCGAGGACACGATCCGGCGGCCCCTCATCGAGCGGGAGATCGCTGGCGCCGCGAAGGTCGAGAACAAGCACCTCCGCCGCGACCTGGACGCCGTCGCGCGGTGGCTTCGTTCGATCCTCGAGGACGTGGATGCGGCCTGGGCCGGTGAGGGCCACGCGCCGCACTTGGGGACCACGCGCCTCGCCGAGATCGTGAAAGGGTCAGCCGGCGACGCCTTCGAGAATCGCCGTGCTGCGCTCGAGCGGGTCTGCGATCGGGCGCGGTCCTTCGGGCGCCTTCCCGCCCTCGACCCCGACCGCGTCCTCCGCGGCGACTACGTCCCCGAGGACGTGCGTCACCGTCGAGAAGTGCAAGGCGTCTGGCACGCGCTGCGGCAGCTCCTGGATCGCCACGAGCCGAAGCCGGACGAGCCCCCCCCGCTGTTCGAGCCGGACCCGGTCCTGATTGCTGCCAGCCGCGGCCGTGGCGATCACCTGGCCCCCGTCCCCGATCTCGACCTCGTCGCCACCCCGACGGCCCTCGTCGTCCGCCGGGTGCGCCGGATCGACCGCTCGAGGTGCGGAAGGGTCATCGTCGCGTCAGCGGACGCGCGGACGATTGCGACCCGCCTGCGCGCAGCGAACCCCGGCCTCAACATCGAGGTGGACGCGCGGCGGCCCCCCACCGGCGGCCGGGAGCTGTTCAGGTACGCCCACGGCGCGCGGTCGCGGCGCTCGATGCTCGACGGCGCCGATCTCCGGACTGACGAGCACGGGACGCCACGCGCCCTCAAGGCGCTCCGCGGCAGCCTGCGCGCGCTCCGCGCCGCACTCACCGACCGCCACGGCGCGGCCGAGGCCGAGGCGATGCTGCAAGCGACCGGCGTCCTCGCGTTCAAGGGCGTGTCGGAGGCGTTCCAGCGCGCGCCGGAGCTCCTGGAGGGTCTCGGGGCCCAGGTGACCGCCTGGGGGCACTGGAACCTCCACGACCGCGGGACGACCCGGTTCGAGCGGTGCCGTGTCGTCGTGCTGCTCGGGGACAACCTCACGAACATCGGCAGCAACGCCCACGACGCCCGAGTGCTTGGGATCGAGCCCGACGTCCTCCTCGCCGACCGAGCGGCGGAGTCTCTCGCCCAGGCGTGCGGCCGGCTCCGCGCCGAATGGGGCGATCGGCCGGGCGCCGTCCTGATCGTCGGAGACGCCGTCGAGGCCCCCGTCGAAGCGGTGGAGCTTGAGGCCGCCACCTCCCCCAGCGACGCCCGCGGGGCCGCTGCCGTCGTCCGGGAGCTCCTCGACGCGAGGGTCCCGGTTGCGCCAGCACTGGTCGGCCGCTGGGTCGGTCCTATGGGGTACGCGGGTCCTACAGACCCCCCCACCCCCGTAGGACCCGCGTACCCCCTCGACCCGAAGCGCTCACGGGCCGCGAAGCAGGCCCTCCGACGCCAGGCCAACGGGCGCCCCGAGGCGGAGGTCGACCTCGGCTTCCGCGCACCCGTCGCCGCCGTCCTTCCCCGCGGCTGGGACGAGGTCGACGCCCGCCGCTGGGCCGAGCGGGTCCGTGCCGGCCAGACCCCGCTCGAGGCGGCCCAGGCGGTCGAGCGCCTCCGGGACGCCGAGATCCCGACGGCCGCCATCGTCCGGCCGCCCACGACTGTCCCGTGCGCGACAATCCACCGCGCCCCTCCCCCATCGAGGCCGTCCGGACAGGTCCGCCGCATCGCGTCGAGCCCCCGCGGAGATCCGTAGGCTGGCGCCGTCACCCCATGGAGGGCGCTGGCCTGCCGCTAGCGTCCCCATGGGCCTCTCCGTGCTCGAGCTTGATCGCGCTCCCTCGCGTCGCTCTTCTCGGTGCATGCCCAACCCCTCACCGACCTCCGGAACCCTTCCGGAAGGTTCCGGAACCCCTCCGGAAGTCCGGATCACCGCCGCTGAGGCGGCTGAGCTCGTCGGCGTCTCCGCGCGGACGATCCGCGACGCCGGGACCGCCGGGAAGATCAGCGTGGAGGACATCGAGCGCGGCGGCCGGGACGTCGGGGGCTACCTCCCGAGCGAGGTCCGAGCGCGGTGGGGGGCTCCGGAACCCCCTCCGGAGCCCTCCGGAAGTCCTCCGGAACCTTCCGGAACCCTTCCGGAGCCCTCCTCCCGGGAGGTCGAGGGCCTTCGGCGCGAGGTCGCGGAGCGAGAGAAGCGGATCGCCGTGCTCGAGGAGAGGGCTGACGGCTTCCGTAGCCGCGCCGAGGCGGCGGAGGCGCGGGCGAGCGACGCCGAGCGCGAGCGGCTGACCCTCGCCCGTCGAGTGGGGGAGCAGGACGCGGCGATCGCGGCGAGCGAGAAGCGGCTGCTCGAACTCGCGGCAGCCCAAGGCGACCCGCTCGAGCTCGCCGAGGCGAAGGCGCGCTACGAGATCGGGAAGGAGCAGGCGGACCGCAGCCGCGACCTGGCGGAGAAGTGGGCCGACGAGCGGGTCTCGCTCCTATGGAAAGCCTGCGCTGCGCTGGGGGCCGTGACCCTCTCCGCTATCGGGTTCGGGTGGCACAGCTGGAACGCGCGCAAGCTCCAAGAGGGCCTCACGAGCATCGAAAGCCGGCGCGCCGACATGGTCGGGGAGCTGGTCGAGAGCAGCACGCGGGACATGGCCGACGCGCTCTCGCGGGCGACCTCTGCGGAGGCGGCGCAGCTTGCCGCAGAGCGCCGGACGGCGGCCCTCGTCGAGGAGCTCGAGCGGATCCGGCAGCGAGAGGCGGCCGAGGACGCGGTCCGGGAGTGGGGGCCCCGGGCCCTCGCGGCGGCGCTCCGGGCGCTTCCGGGCCTCTGAGGCCCCTCTGCTACGCCTTTCGGAGAATATGCGAAACAGGGTGGCTCTCTGCTGGCCGATACGGTTAAATGCGTAACACAGCCCAGGAGTTCAGCCCATGACCACGCCTCAGCGAATCCCCGACCGGTCCGACGTGCGCGCCCTCCTTGCCACCTGCCGCTCGGACACGAGGACCGGCATCCGTGACCGAGCGATGATCTACCTCCTGGCCGACGTCGGCGCGCGGCCGGTGGAGGTGCTCGCGCTCTTCCCCGCGGACCTGCGCCGCGGAGAGGCGCCCGCCGTCCGCCTCTGGAACGTGAAGCGCAGGAGCGAGGCCGAGCGCGACCCCGAGCGACTCCCCGCGTGGGAGCAGCGGCAGCTCGAGCTGGTCGCCGGATGGACTCGGCGCAGCCCCGCCGAGGCTCTCGCGAAGCGGGAGCGGAGAGAGCTCGAGATCGGGCTCGCGACCGCGGACTCACTGGACGCCTGGCTCGTCGAGCGCGGCCGGATCCTCGGCCGGCGGCACGGCGTGGCCCGGCCGGTCTTCCTGACCACGAGGGGCTCCCGTGACGCCCTGGCCGAGCTGCAGGGCCGAGACGCCCACAAGACCGAGGCGGGTGCGCCGCTCTCGCCTCGCGCGCTACAGGCGATGCTCGCGAGCCGCTCGAGGAAGGCGGGCCTCGGCTGGACGCTCACGGCGCGACACCTGCGCCGTTTCGCGGCCGTGCGGGAGATCGAGGGTGGGGGAGACGTCCGCGACGCGCGGCGCATCCTCGGCCACCGCTCGATCGCGACCACGGCGCGCTACCTCGACGACGCGGGACTTCACCGCCGGGCCGCTCGGCGCGAGCTCCTCGACCGCGGGATCTGATCGAAGAGAGCCCCCCGCGCCGTGCATGACGCGGGGGGCTCGGAAGCGAGACGGTGCCACGCCTCGCGAATGGGAGCGCCCTAAGACCTTGCCGCGTTCGCGGCGACGCTCCCACGGGTCACCTGGGCGGCCAGAGGGACCGCGGTCGCCGCTCAGGTGGACGGTGACGGCTCGCGGTGCGGCCGACGACCGAGGCTCGGTGGAGGAGGTCGAAGAGGGCGAGGCGGAGCTCGGTGCGCGACGGGCGCAGCCGGCCAGCCTTCTCGCGCTCCTCGATCCACGCCATGACGTCGGCCCGGTTGAACTTCAATCGATGACCGTGGCGGTCGATCGGCTCGCACGGGAAGACGCCGAGGCGCCGGTAGCGGAGGAGCGTGCTCCGCGAGACGCCCATGCGGTCGCAGATCTCCCGCACGGTGATGGACAGCGGCTCGGGCTTCGCGCTCATACCCTCGCCCTCCGCGGCCGCGGCGTGCGGTCGAAGCCGAGGGCGTCGCATGTCTCTTCGAACGTGAGGTCGCTCTCCCCGAGCTTGTACGCGACGGCGAGGCATGAGAGGACTTCGCCCTGCACCCAGGTCTCCCGCCACGTCGTCGAGTTGTCCCATGGGATGGCCGAGATCAGAGCGAGGGCGAAGGGGAACTCGCCGTCGATCCAGTCGGAGACCGCGAGGAGATCGAACCCTCGGAGCTCGAGGGCGCGGCGCAGCGCAACGCCCTCTTCCTCGGCGCGCCAGTCGTAGTCCCCGCGCCCTAGCCACAGCTCCGTTGGCGTGTAGCGGTCGGGCTCGTCGGAGCCGCGCGGCCTGCCATCACC
>FYBJ01001427.1_pt1 | contig 13755 bp, 16 predicted proteins | sample 1134611 | NCBI WGS metagenome assembly FYBJ01 (sample SAMEA104116008, study PRJEB20421) | marine metagenome | isolation source: marine | reverse complement strand
CGCCGCGCAAAGCGCGGCGCCCGGCCCAAAGCCGCTGGCGGTGCTGACGCAGTCAGGATGGCTCGGGTGCGGGAGCATCCCCGCCCATCTAGATGTCAGTTTGCTCTGGCTCACCATCCGGTTCAGCCGTTTTCGGCATCTGTTCGTCAGCCTGTTTTTTTCGAATGATGATGTCGCCGTTGGGCAGCACCTCTGGCGCGTGATAGGCGCTCCAATCCTGCACCTCATCCACCAGGTCCGCGAGCGCGGGCCCCATCTCTTCCAGAAAGCTCATCATCGACGGGCCAAATTGCTGCGCCATTTCCAGCATGCTTTCAAGCGCCGGTTCCATTTCTTGGCGCAACCCTTTGAAGAACAGCTCGGCCCCCTGCTCCATCAGGGATCTCTCATCCGGGTCAGTGCCCGTATCCTGCGCCTGAAGCGGTGCTGCAAGCAGCAGCCCAACCGTGGAAAGCAACATGATGTGTTTCATGAGACCCATATATGCCTTTGGCCGTCCCATTCAAAGATCAACATCCAGAGTCACCGGGTAATGATCCGACGCCAGACGCAGCGCCTCTTGCAGTTCGGGCAACGCCTGACAATCCGGGCAACGGTCGGGATGCCAGATTTTCCATTCCGGATGGCGGTTCTGAATGGTGGATGTGACCAGGATATAATCCAGCAACGCTTCGAGCGATGCCCCGGTTTCCGGATTTTCGAACCGCGCCGTGACCTGTGCCTGCCCTTGTTGTGTCGCATAAGGGTGGGGGTCAAAGAGACCTGCATCCAGCAGGATTTCGACCGATGACCGGCCAAAGAGGTTTTCGAACTCGTCCAACCCCGGCCCGTCGTTCAGGTCGCCCAGCAGGATCACCTCTTCTCCCCGCGCCTGATGCGCCTCCACCCGTTGGCGCAACCAGATCGCCTGTGCCAACTGCTTGCGCCTGTTGGCGATCGAGCGGCGGATCACCTCGTCCCGAGTTCGCGCCCCATGCGGCGCCTTGGACTTGAGATGCACACCTATCATCCGAAACTGCGACCCAGCCACGGTCTGCACCGACAACTCAAGCGGCGGCTTTGAAAACCGCACCAGATCCTCTGTCGCGTCAACGTCCAGATCAATGCGGAATGTCCCGTCGAACCGCGGCGCCTCGCCGCTGCCCTTCTTTCCTGTCTGGTCCCCCTTGGGATCGTGGCGCACTTTCAACAGTTCGGGGTCATAGAGCACAGCAATCTCTTGATGCGTGTCATTGGCAAATCCCATCAAGGCCCTGCTGGTGCGCAACCCGAACGCCTGCACAAAATGATCAAGCGCCCGCACCGTGCTTTGCCGCTTGCCCGTGTTGGGCGCCTCAACGATCATCACGATATCAGCGTCAATGGCCGTGAACACCTTGGCCAAGGCCTCGATTTGCTGCGCACGCGTCACGCCATGACGCCCGGACCAGCTGTCGTCCGCCATCAGCTGGTCATCCTTGTCAAAAAGATTGGCAAACCACTCGACGTTGTAAGTTGCCACGCGCATGGATCAGACCCGCGCGCCGTTGATCTCGTCCCAGGCGCGGTTGATGTCGATCATGCGTTTTTCGGCCAGTTTGATCGCTTCTTCCGGGACACCGCGCGCGATCATCGCATCGGGGTGGGTTTCACGGACCAGCTTGCGCCAGACCTTGCGGATCTCAGGCATCGGCAAGTCCGGATCGACCCCCAAAACCATATATGGATCGTTTGGTGCATCCGGCACGAACCGGGACCGAAGACCAAGGAACTGCGCCTCGCTCAAGCCGAAAGTATCGGCAACGCCCCCCAGAAACTCATTCTCGTTAGGGTGGTAGAACCCATCCGCCATTGCGATGTGAAACAGCCCTTCCATCAAATCATTCAAGGTCTGCTGATCGTCGGCAAACATCGTTTTGATCTGCCGGGCATAGTCCTGATATCCCGCCACGTCCGTGCGCGCCATGTTGAACACCCGCGCCGCGCCTGCTTCATCGGCGCGCGCGATCTGGAATACCTCGCGAAAGGCAGTGACCTCATCACGGGTCACATGGCCGTCGGCCTTGGCCATCTTGGCGCCAAGCGCGATCACGGCAATAGCGAAGGCAACCGACCGTTCAGGCGGCGTGCGCAGCTTTTCGAACACCTGCGTCAGGCTTTCGCCCTGGGCCAGTGCGCTCAGCGCGTCAGTGATGCGGGACCAAATAGACATGCGGCCACCCTATCGTGGAAAAAACCCTTTGTCAGGTGTGTCTTAGTTGCACCTGGATCAAGACCCTAGATCAGAATTTTCTGCATCAGGATCAGATCCAGATAGGTATCGGACTTCCATCCAACCTGCGGCATGCGACCCACCTCATGAAAGCCAAGAGCCGCGTGAAAGGCGACGCCCGAGGGGTTACTGCTGCTGACCCCTGCAACAAGGACATGCACACCATCGGCGCGCGCTACTGTCTCAAGCGCGGCCATCAGAGCGCGCCCCACACCCGCGCCCTGTGCCCGCGGTGCAAGCTGAATCGAATGTTCTTTGGTCCTGGCATAGCCCGGCCCCGCCCGAAACGTATCGTAGGTGGCGAAGCCCGCGACCTGTGCGTCCGATTCAGCAACCAGATACCGCGGACCGCGAGCCACGATAGCTTGCGATATCTCGGCTGGGTCCTTTTCGATGGAGGTAAAGGTGATCGTGGTGTCGCGGATGATGGCATTTGTGATTTCAGCGATGGTCATCGCATCCTCGGCCCGCGCTTGCCGAATGATCATGTCAGCACCCGCGGTCCCGAAGGCGTCGTGAACTCAGCCCTCATTCCGGGGTCTCCTGCCTCGACAGCAATCCTCTCATCGTTCACCAATGTCGCAACGAGACCGCTCAGGTCCCCGGCTTCCGGATGGCTCAGGATCAAGCGATCCAGACGACACCCCGAGGGCGTCAAGCCCCCCGCCGGTGGATTACCCAACCATTGCAGTGCCGCGGGGCATATGTTGTCGAACGGCAGAACGCCGTCCACCGGCACCGTCATGAGCCACTGCAAATCGCCGCGCTGCATCTCGACAACGCGTTGCCCATGCTCGGGCAAGCGCATCCGCTCAGCCATCAGATCCTGCCCACGCAGGATCCAGTTGCTCAGCCGCGCAGATCCTTGAAACCGATCCAGATCAAACCACCTTGGCCGCTCTTGCGGCGTGACTGCCGGATCGACGGCGATCGCCTCAAGATACAGACCATCCGCCAACCCGATCAGCCGGTTGTGAGTTCCATATCTCAGGTGTCGTCCCCCTGCCCCCATCGATACGCCAAGCGCCTCTTCGACGTGAGCTACAGCCTCTTCCAGCGTCGCACCGGCGACAGCAAGATGATCCAGTTTCATGCCCGGTCCTCCTGCCGGAACTTAGGCATGAAAAAAGCAGCGCGCCAAGGCCCGCTGCTTTTTCTTTGCTCGAATACGGTCGAAGAAGAAGACCCAATGCTGAAAGCTTGGGCATAGGGGCGGACCGCCCCCTTCCCGTCCTATCAGCCGCGCGCTTCTCCGATCAGCTTCAGGATGTCCTGCGCTGCTTCGGGGATGTTGGTGCCCGGACCAAAAATCGCCTTGACGCCGTTGTCATAAAGGAACTGGTAATCCTGCTGCGGGATCACGCCACCACAGATCACGATGATGTCTCCGGCGCCCGCCTTCTTCAACTCTTCGACCAGCTGCGGCGCAAGTGTCTTGTGGCCTGCTGCCTGGGACGAAATGCCGACGACATGCACGTCGTTGTCGACCGCGTCCTGAGCGGCCTCGGCGGGGGTTTGGAACAGCGGACCTACATCAACGTCAAAACCAATGTCTGCAAAGGCCGTCGCGATCACCTTGGCGCCCCGGTCGTGACCGTCCTGGCCCATCTTGACCACCAACAGACGCGGACGGCGGCCTTCGGCCTCGGCAAATTCGTCAATGCTTTTCTGGATCGCGGCGAAGCCTTCGTCGCCCTCATAGGCGGCACCATAGACACCGGCCAGCGTTTTGACTTCGGCGCGGTGACGGCCGAATTCCTTTTCCATTGCCATGCTGATCTCTCCTACCGTGGCCCGGTGGCGGGCGGCTTCGACCGCGGCTTCCAGAACATTGCCGCCCTCTTTGGCGCGGCGGGTCAGTTCGTCCAACGCGCCCTGACAGGTGGCCTCGTCCCGCTCGGCGCGCATCTTCTGCAAACGCGCGATCTGGCTGTCGCGCACCGCCATGTTGTCGACGTCCAGAATGTCGATCGGGTCTTCTTTTTCCTTGCGGTATTTGTTGACGCCAACAACCACCTCTTCGCCTCGGTCGATCATAGCCTGACGACGCGCCGCAGATTCTTCGATCCGCAGTTTGGGCATGCCGGATTCGACGGCCTTGGTCATGCCGCCCATTTCCTCGACCTCTTCCATCAGCGCCCAGGCCTTGTCGACCAGCTCGGCTGTCAGGCTCTCGATGTAGTAAGAACCCGCCAGAGGATCGACCACATTGGTCACGCCGGTTTCTTCTTGCAGCACCAACTGGGTGTTGCGCGCAATGCGGGCCGAGAAATCGGTCGGCAGTGCGATGGCTTCGTCCAGAGCGTTGGTGTGCAGTGACTGGGTGCCGCCAAGAACCGCCGACATCGCCTCATACGCGGTGCGGATGACGTTGTTGTAGGGGTCTTGCTCCTGCAACGACACGCCCGAGGTCTGGCAGTGGGTGCGCAGCATCTTGGAGCGTTCGGATTTCGCACCAAACTCGGTCATGACGCGGTGCCACAGGGTGCGGGCAGCGCGCAGTTTGGCGATTTCCATGAAGAAGTTCATGCCGATGGCGAAGAAGAACGACAAACGCCCGGCGAACTTGTCCACGTCCATGCCCGCGTTGATCGCCGCGCGCACATATTCGCGGCCATCGGCGATGGTATAGGCCAGCTCTTGAACCAGGTTCGCCCCGGCCTCTTGCATATGGTAGCCCGAGATCGAGATCGAGTTGAATTTCGGCATCTCGTTGCTGGTGTATTCGATGATGTCCGAGATGATCCGCATCGACGGTTCGGGCGGATAGATATAGGTGTTGCGCACCATGAACTCTTTCAGAATGTCGTTCTGAATGGTGCCCGCCAGCAAGCTCTTGTCGTGGCCCTGTTCTTCGCCTGCCACGATAAAGCTGGCCAGGATCGGGATCACGGCGCCGTTCATGGTCATCGAGACCGAAACCTTGTCGAGCGGGATGCCGTCGAACAGCACCTTCATGTCTTCGACTGAGTCAATGGCAACGCCCGCCTTGCCCACGTCACCAACCACACGGGGGTGGTCGCTGTCATAGCCACGGTGCGTGGCCAGGTCGAAGGCGACCGAAACGCCCTGCTGACCGGCGGCCAGATTGCGGCGGTAAAAGGCGTTGGATTCCTCAGCCGTTGAGAAGCCGGCGTATTGGCGGATGGTCCAGGGGCGGCCTGCGTACATGGTCGCCTTGACGCCCCGGGTGAACGGCCCCACGCCGGGCAAGGTACCCATGTGCGGCAGGTCTGCGGTGTCTTCTTCGGTATAGAGCGGCTTGACGTCGATGCCTTCCAGCGTCGTCCAGGTCAAATCGTCAACCGGGCGGCCGCGCAGCTCTTTTTCAGCCAGCGCCCGCCATTCGTCGGTCTTGGTCATTGCGTCTTCCTCTTGTTCTGTTCTGTGTTGGCGGGGTTTGCCCCACCGGTTTTTTGTCCGGGTCATAAACCAGCCAGGCCGTTCCTTCGGCGCCAGCGGTCAACCACATCAAATCGTCTGCATATGCCTCGCGCAGGGCGGCAGTTTGGCGGTCTGTGAACGGCAGCCAGCGGCCACTGCCTTTGGGCAACTTGCGCGCGATATTGCGCGGCAGATTGCGCCGCAGTTCCGGCAATCGTGGTGTTGCGTTCAGCCAAACATCAGTGTGCGCGGGGGGCACCACACAACCCAGAACCGAACGCAGCTGCGCGTCCGGGCGGCCCTGAAAGGATTCAAACGGCAGCACCCACAACCGTGCGCCCGGCACAGCGCAGCTGACGTCCGTGACAACATCCCGCCAGGTGCGCAGACCGTAGGCCATCAGGTCCAAGGCCTCAGCATCCGGCACCCCTCGGCCACGGGTCAGCCCATAGCCAAGCGCCGACGCCCAATACAGATCCAACCCGCGGATGTTCAGCATGACGTCGGTGATCCGCCCGCCAAACGCTTCGGCATAGCGCGCCATCCGCTCACCTGCGCCCAGATACAGCGCCTTGTCCCTCAGATTCTGGCGAACCGTGCCCAACATGTTCTCTTCGCTGACAATCAGCCGTTTGGCGCCGCGCGCCGCGCAATTGTCAAGGTTGATCTGCACCCGGCCTGCACTGCGTTTCTGGCGGTTCTTGCGCAGGTTCGGCATCTTGTCCGGCACGATGCCGTTGAACAGGCCCTTGCGTGTCCGGTAAGGCCCCCAAAACACCGTCCCGCCCTGCCGCAGGCGTTCGGCATTCTGACGCAGATAGGCCTGAAAGGTAGTGGTCGCGCAACGATGTGCGCCAATGTGCAGAATAACGTCCATAAGCTCGCCTTTGTCCAAAGCCGCGCGCGGCGACCGGTTCCGGGGGTATTCAATGACAGTCATGCCCAACCCCTGACGAAGCGATTAACGTTAAACTTTTTGCTGATCGCGTGCAGATCAATGGTCGCAATCATCCCACAAGGGTTTATATTCACCCCAACAGGAGACCCAATGACCCGCACATTAGCTATTGTTTTTTCGGTGTTATTTCCGATCACGTCGCTGGCCGCAGACGCCGCGCAATCCGGCGAGCCCGCCTTTGTGCAGCCCGCAGGTGACAGCGATTTAAGTGAATTTTTATGGACAAATCGGCCCATCGTCGTGTTTGCCGACACCGATGCAGACCCAAGGTTCCAGCAGCAGATCGATATCCTGCTGCAAGGCGAGGCCGAGATGTTGGAGCGTGATGTCGTTGTCCTGACCGACACCGACCCGGCTGCGCGTTCGGCGCTGCGCACCAAGCTGCGCCCGCGCGGGTTCCAGTTGGTGTTGATCGGCAAGGACGGCGGTGTCAAGCTGCGTAAACCCTTCCCGTGGAGCATACGTGAACTCAGCCGATCCATCGACAAGTTCCCGCTGCGCGAACGCGAAATCCGCGAGCGACGCGGGTTGAATTGATTGATTGTTAAGCTTCGCGCCCCTATATTAAGGGCCGAAGGTACGATACAATCGACCTTGTACCGCATGAGGAGAGGACGCTGATTATGACCTATCAGCCCAAACAACCTGAAAGAACACCCGGCGGCCCCGGTGGCGGCGGGGATTTTTGATCCTGCCATCATAGCACCAACTCCTGGTTGAAGCCCGATCTTGGAAGTTCTTCGGGATTTTCGACCCCAATCCGCAGATTTATTGCCGCCAAGGCGCGCAGCCCCCAATACAGCGTCGCGCGGCGCTGTTGTGTCAATTCGCGATGCAGGTTGACGCGACGCAGCGCGTTGAGCTTGCCATAACTTTCCCGATGGGTGTCTTCTACGATTGCGGTCAACTCAGAATACGCCGCATAGAACCGCAAGACAGGTTCCAACGCCTCTGCCGCGATGACATGAAGCTGCCCGGAAACTGCGTCATACACCGTCGCAGGGCTTTCCGTTGCTGAAAACGGAAAATAGGCGGACCCGGCATCATCGCCGCCCAGAACGATCTTTTGCTGAACGGACACCGCGTTTTGTGTGATCGGGCGCTTGTCCAACTTTTCCACAACCGTGAAAACCTCGCTCCGCAAAGCCAGCAAAAGGTCCAACTCCTGCGCCTTGCGGTCTCTTTGCTTTCGTTCTTCCTGAAAGATGAAACTCGCCAACCAGCCGCCCGCGATCATCAACCCGGCGATCCCGGCCTGACGCAGGCGCACATCCAAACTGTCACTGAACAATAACAGTGAAATCGGCAAGAGCATGACCAGCAGGATGGGCAACAACACCACCCCACCCCGCTTGAGCATTGTAAGCAACTCACGCTCTTGCCGGTGTCTGTAGAGCAAGATGACCGCGATCAACGCCAGGAACACAGCAGAAATCACCGCGATGGGATCAAGCGTGGCAGCGGCACCCGCAACCAGGCTCGGTCCCAGCCAGACGGCCAAAAAAATGCTTATCCAGGCGACCGCGGACATCGGGGGTTATTCAAATTCCATGATGACGTCATCGACAGCAAGGCTGTCGCCAGCGGATGCGTTGATCTTGGACACGACGCCCTTCTTCTCGGCACGCAGGATATTTTCCATCTTCATCGCCTCGACGGTGCACAGCGCCTGCCCCTCTTGCACTTCTTCACCCACCTCGACATCGACCTTCACGATCAGGCCCGGCATCGGGCAGAGCAGCAATTTGGATGTATCCGGAGCCACCTTTTCAGGCATCAGCGCCGCCAGTTCCGCCTGGCGCGGGGTGCGAACGTGCACCGTCATGTCAGCACCGCGCGAGCGCAGCCGGAAGCCGCCCGAGACCTTGCCGACCTTCAGCACCAGCGGGCTGCCATCAACGTCCAGCTTGGCCAGCTGATCGCCCGGTGTCCACTCTGACGCAACACGGTGCGTATTGCCATCGGCAAAGGTCACTGTCGATCCCTGCTGATCAGCGGCAATGCTCACCTCAAAGCTTTGGCCTTGCAGCGACACGACCCATTCGGTGCCCACCTTGCGCTCGTGGTTGTCCATGCGGCCCGACACGCGGGTGCGGCGGATTTCGGCGACCCGGTGCATGGCCGCAGCCGAGGCCGCGATGCGGCGCAGGTCGGCCTCGGGAAGTTCAACGCCTTGGAACCCTTCGGGGTATTGCTCTTCGATGAAGGCGGTGGTCATGGCGCCTTCGATGAAGATCGGGTGATCCATCACGGCCGAGACAAACGGCAGGTTGTGACCAATGCCTTCAACCTCAAAACTGTCCAATGCAACGCGCATCGCCTCGATCGCCGACGCCCGATCCGGGCCCCAGGTACAGAGTTTGGCGATCATCGGATCATAGTACATGCTGATCTCGCCGCCGTCATAAACGCCAGTGTCGTTGCGAACTGCCGTCTCGCCCGCGGGCGCGTCACCGTGCCAGGTGCCATTGGCCGCCATCGGACCAGCGGCAACCTCTGCCGGGGGACGATAGCGGGTCAGACGACCAATCGAGGGCAAAAAGCCGCGATAGGGATCTTCGGCATACAGGCGGTTTTCGATGGCCCAGCCAGTCAGAGTGACATCGTCCTGGCTGATGCTCAGTTCCTCGCCCCCTGCGACGCGGATCATCTGCTCGACCAGGTCAACGCCCGTGATCAGCTCGGTCACAGGGTGTTCCACCTGAAGGCGGGTGTTCATTTCCAGGAAGTAGAAGTTCTTGTCTCCATCGACGATGAATTCCACCGTACCGGCGCTGGCATACCCCACGGCCTTGGCCAGAGCGACCGACTGTTCGCCCATGGCTTTGCGGGTGGCCTCGTCCAGGAAAGGGCTCGGGGCCTCTTCGACAACCTTCTGGTTGCGGCGCTGGATCGAGCATTCGCGCTCGCCCAGATAGATGCCGTTGCCGTGGCTGTCGCACAGCACCTGAATTTCGATGTGACGCGGCTGGGTCACAAACTTTTCGATGAAAATCCGGTCGTCACCGAAAGAGTTCGCCGCCTCGTTCTTGGACGACTGAAAGCCTTCGCGCGCCTCGTCGTCGTTCCAGGCGATCCGCATGCCCTTGCCGCCGCCACCNNNNCTGGCCTTGATCATCACCGGATAGCCAATCTCGTTCGAGATCTTGACCGCCTCATCCGCGTCCTCGATCAGGCCCATATAGCCCGGAACGGTCGAAACACCCGCCTCTTGGGCGATCTTTTTCGAGGTGATCTTGTCACCCATCTTTTCGATCGCACCCTTTGGGGGGCCAACAAAAGCGACACCGGCATCGGCCAGAGCCTCGGCAAAGCTCGCATTTTCGGACAGGAACCCATAGCCGGGGTGCACCGCCTGCGCCCCGCTCTGCCTGATCGCGTCCATCACCTTGTCGATGACGATGTAGGACTGGTTCGCGGGTGGCGGGCCGATATGAATAGCTTCGTCTGCCATCTGTACATGCAGCGACTGCTTGTCCGCATCCGAATAGATGGCAACGGTGGAAATGCCCATCTTGCGTGCGGTCTTGATGACGCGGCAGGCGATCTCGCCGCGGTTGGCGATCAGGATCTTGTTGAACATGCGATGTCCTTTGTCTTGGGTGTTTGAAAACGCAAAACGCCGCCCCGGCCCCTACGGGCCAAGGCGGCGTCCTGCGCATGTTGGATCAGACCGCTGGCGGCCCGGATGTAGCGTGCAACTGCAAGGTCAGTTGCAGGTGTTCTGTGTCTTGCAATAGATGACGTTTGCCGCAGCCCCGGCTGCCGCCCCCAGAACCGGGTTGCCGTCAACCGCAAGCGAGCCCAGGAACCCTGCCCCGCCGCCATAAAGCGCTTGTTCTGTGGGGGTTTCGCCACAGGCCGCCAAGCCGGTGCACAGCGCCAAAACCACGTAATTCGTTTTTGCTCGCATCCTGCCCATCCTTCTTTTTGTTCTGGTGTTTGCGCGCTCAGATGAAGGAGATTTCCCTTAGGCTGCAAGTACGCAAAACGGTCAGCTTGGGCATGCGCAGAACCCTGCCGAATGGTGGGCTGTAAATAGGCAGAAAAAGGGGCGGGCAGATGCGAATCTTCACAGCTGGCCCGCCCTTGAGAAGGGGTACGGAATAGATGGTGTGCGGATGGCGCAGGCATTGAAGTGCCACCCACGAAGGTCACGCTGCCCCAACGGCAGGTACACGCCAAGCCCATTGCATGACGCAGGGCCTGATGGGCCGCTTTCTGCCGAATTTGGGGGAACGCTCGCAGATTCATGCCGATCAGCCCCCGAACACGTCCGGGAAAGACACGCGAGCAACTTCCACATCAATCACCAGCAGCGCGTCATAGCTTTCGGGATCGAATGGCTCCTCGGCAGCCACGACCTCGCGCTCGAACAGCCAGCTCAGGCGACCTGCGTCCAGATTGCCGCGCTCGAACGGCTGATCGCCAAATTGCTCCCACAGCGCCTTGATGAATCCGGCATCCGCACGGCGATCCGCAGGTTTTCGATCGCGAAACCGCTCGCGCCGCGTGATCGCGGTGACGCCCTTGGGATTGGGACGGCGGATGGTGAATTGAAAATCTGTGCCCGGAAGGCGGCCAGGAAAACCGCGGTGTTTCAGCATGACACGTCCCCCCGGTTCAGGGCGGTCAGCTGGGGTGGGATCGGCCCTGGGGCCGACCCCATGACCAGTTTACTTGAGTTTACCGGTGTAGACCGGCTCGACCGAGATGGGCTCGACGATGACAAACTCTTCTTCTTGCGAGTTGTCGCATGCGGCAACGACACCGACAAAGGCGGCCATTGCAAGGAATTTGATGCTCTTGGACATCCGTCTCTCCTGGTTAGGTTATCGAAACCTGCAGAGGGCGTTACCTCTACCTGCCTCAGTTCCGAGGTTTCGGCCCCCACATGGGAACCGGGCATGACCATACTGGAAATCATGTCGGAAATACATCCGAAGCGCGTCAAGTCTGTGTGCTGTGACTCCAAAGCCTCAAATCCTTCTTTTGGTGAAGTTCGACCCGCAACATATTGTGGTGTCATCAGAACTCCTCCCAGATACAGTTGGCATTTTCCAGTCTATAAGCTTCGAAAAACTGGGTCACGCCAGGTGCGCTCTCACCAAATGCCACCGCTTTGTCCGACAGCGAAATCACCACTCGGGCGGGCATCAGTTCGCGCTGAGCGACGTAGGGCACCGCCAAGGTTTCACACAGATGGTCCATATCGACGGCTGATACGTCATAGCCGACCCGCCCCACGGTCTGGCCGATGTTGGGCGCGACAAAGCGAAACCGCAGCCACAGCTCGCCGGGGTTCTCGTCCAGCAGAACATTGTCCAGATAAACCGGTTGCCCCGATGGCACGGGCAGCGAAGTTTCGGCAACGACATGGGTGGATACCAGCGACAGAACCGCAAATGCGCAGCCCCGGCCTCGCCAAGAGCGAGCTCCTCCTGCCGGGGCTGCGTGCGCAACGCATTCCGCGTGCGCGGTTCTATCTCTGCGTGCGCGGATCATGGAGCAGATTCGTCCCTGGTGTCAAACTGAGATGGTGAGGTGATCTCGATTAATTCCATGTCATCGGAATGACGCACCTCGCGGTGCTTGATGCCGGGGGGTTGCAGGACACTCGATCCCTCGCGCAGGACATGTTCGCCCTGCCCCTCGTATTCAAAGACGACCCAACCCTTGGTGACAAAGACCATCTGAAAGTCCAGCTCGTGGCTGTGCCACGCGCCGGGACTTTCCATGCCCGGCACAGCCCGGATCACATGCGCGCCAAACTTGCCTTGGGTCGCCGCATCAATCCCCAGATCGCGATATTCGAAAAACGCACGCAACCCCTGCCCCACAAACTTGCCATCATCGGCGTGGGAAATGGTGAAGGCCTGATTTTTCCAAAGCTCAGTCATCCGCGCACCAGGCAATGCTCGTCATACACAACGGGTGTGATAGCACTCCCGTCCGGCGTTGAAGCATGTTCCTCAAACACCGGGAAACCGGCCTGAACCAACGTGCCTTTCTGCGCGCTAGATGTGAAAATATACTTCGAGTTTTCAGGGGAGCGCTCGAACCAGTTTGGATCGTCTAACGTTCCGGTCATAACACCTACGAAACCGGGGAACCGCTCCAACTCAATAAACACTGTGGTCGCGCAATTGGGGCACGAATTGAGATACAACTCCTTACCGCTTCCTTCGGACACATGCGTAAACACTCGGGGCGCTCCCGACATCACCTTGAATGCCGCCCCCTGAAACCCAGCTAGGGCGTTCATCGGCGCCCCAGTCATACGTTGACAGAATTGGCATGAGCACCAAGTCAGGCGCATCGGCTTTTCGGATAGGGCATACCGCAAGTCGCCGCAAAGACAGCCACCCTCATGTATCGCAGACATCCCCTATCTCCTTCTGTCACTGCTTACCGGGAGGCCGTGCCCCACCAAAACGAATTCCGCTCACAACGGAATGTTGTCGTGCTTTTTCCACGGGTTCTTCAGCTGCTTGTTACGCAAGCTGGCGAACGCGCGGGACACGCGGCGGCGGGTCGAATGGGGCATGATCACCTCGTCGATGAAGCCACGTTCAGCCGCCACAAACGGGTTGGCGAAACGGTCTTCGTAATCCGCCGTGTGGGCCGCGATCTTGTCCGCATCGCCCAGGTCGGCGCGGTGGATGATCTCGGTCGCGCCCTTGGCGCCCATCACCGCGATTTCCGCCGTCGGCCAGGCATAGTTGAAATCGCCGCGCAGGTGCTTGGACGCCATAACATCATAGGCCCCGCCATAGGCCTTGCGGGTGATCACGGTCACTTTTGGTACGGTTGCTTCGCCATAGGCAAACAGCAGCTTGGCCCCGTGCTTGATCACGCCGCCGTATTCCTGGCTGGTGCCCGGCAAGAAGCCCGGAACGTCGACCAACGTCATGATCGGGATTTCGAAACAATCACAGAAGCGCACAAACCGCGCGGCCTTGCGCGAGCTGTCGATGTCCAGACACCCGGCCAGAACCATCGGCTGGTTGGCAACAACACCCACGGTCTGCCCTTCGAGGCGGATGAACCCGGTGATGATGTTCTTGGCGTAATCTTCCTGGATCTCGTAGAAATCACCCTCGTCCGCCACCTTGGCGATCAGCTCTTTCATGTCATAAGGCGTGTTCGGGTTTTCCGGCAC
>FYBJ01001617.1_pt1 | contig 13788 bp, 7 predicted proteins | sample 1134611 | NCBI WGS metagenome assembly FYBJ01 (sample SAMEA104116008, study PRJEB20421) | marine metagenome | isolation source: marine | reverse complement strand
CATGATGATGAAGAACACGGTCAGCGCCGCAAGCAGCGCGTAGGGCGAAAGGCCCATTTGTGCGATCCAGGCCGCCAGGCTGCGCGGTATTCCGGTATAGCCCATAGCGACGGTAAGAAAGGCCGCCCCGGCCAGGATAAACGAAATCATGCAGGTGGTCAGCGTCGCGGCGCGCAGCGAATCCCAGATGCCGCGGCGGCCCATCGCGCCGCTGCCCAGCGCCAGGATCAACGCGCCGGCCACTCCGATCACCGCGGCCTCGGTCGGCGAGGCAACGCCCGCGTAGATCGACCCGATCACCACGAGGATCAGCCCGACAACGGGCAGCAGCCTCATCGCCGCCCGCAGGCTTTCGCCCAGCGACACCGGCGGATCGGATGGCGGCATACGGTCCCGGCGCAGCAACGACCAGAGCGCGATATAACCCGAAAAGAGCGCGGCCAGCATCAGCCCGGGCACCACGCCGGCGAGAAAGAGGCGAGCGATGGATTGCTCGGTCGCCGCCCCATAGACGATCAGGATGATGGAGGGCGGGATCAGAAAGCCGAAGGTGCCCGATCCGGCCAGCGTGCCGATCACCATAGCCTCGTCATAGCGGCGGCTGCGCAGCTCCGGGATCGACATGCGGCCCACAGTTGCGGTGGTCGCGGCCGAGGACCCGGAGACCGCCGCGAAAAGCGCGCACCCCATGACGTTGACATGAAGCAGGCGCCCCGGCAGCCGCGCGGTAAAGGGTGCGAGCCCGGAAAACATGTCCGACGACAGCCGCGACCGGACGAGGATCTCGCCCATCCAGATGAACATGGGCAGCGCGGTAAGATCCCAGACGGTCAGGCCGCCCCAGACCTTGGTGGCGAAGACGAGCGTCAGGGGCGCCTTGGATGCGGCCAGCATCGCGACGATCCCCACCGCGATCAGGGAAAACCCCACCCAGAGTCCGGCGGCGAGCGTTCCGAACAGTACCATAAGAAGTAGCGGCGCCAGCGTCGCGATATCCATCAGCTGCTGGCCTCCTTCGCCTGTTCGGCGGCCTGAAACGGCGGCGTGATGCCCCGCAGCAGCATGACCGCCGCATCAATCAGCGCCAAGCAGAGAAGCGCCAATCCCAGGGTCATTACCCCCTGCGGCAGCCACAGCGGAATGCGCACCATTCCATAGCTGACCGAGCCGAAGGCCCAGCTGTCCCAGGCCTGAAGGCCGCTCGACCAGGTCGCAAAGGCCGCCAGCCCCGCCGCAAAGAGCGCGATGACGAGCCCCAGGCCGCGCGCCGCCGCCGCAGGAAGCGACCGCGTCAGCAGCGAGACGCGGATGTGATCGCCCCGGTTCAGGGTGCCGGCAAAACCGAGAAACGCCGCGCTGAGAAACAGAAAGCCGCCGATTTCGGCCAGAGAGGGGATGGTGATCCCCGGAGGCGCCATGCCCAGACCCCGGGCGAGACGGTCCAGTAGCCGGCCCAGCACCTGCACCAGCACCAGAAGCGCGATGGCGCCGAAGGCCAGAGCGGCAAGCGCCAGCGCACCCTCGTAAACGCGGTCCAACATACGGCGCATGATGCCTCCCTCCGCAGCGGCAAAGGGGGCGGCGCTGCCGCCCCCCCGGTCAGGATCAGTTCAGAGTGCCGCGATAGGTCTCGATGACCTTCGCACCCTCGTCACCGGCCTCTTGCAGCCATTCCTGCGTCATGGTCTGGCCGATCTCGGCCAGTTCGCCGGAAAGCTGCTCGGAGGGTTCGACAACCTGCATGCCCTTTTCCTTCAGGGTGGCGAGTTTGGTATCGGTTTCGGCGCGCGACATCTCCCAGCCGCGGGTTTCGGCCTTTGCGGCTGCGTCCATCAGGGCCTGGCGCTGGTCGTCGGACAGGGAGTCGAGCGCACGGCTGTTCACGATCACCATGTTCTTGGGCAGCCATGCCTGCGTGTCGGTATAGACCTTGGTGAAATCCCAGGCCTGGCTCGACACGCCGGTGGAGGGCGAGGTGATCATGGCGGCGACCCGGCCGGTGGCAAAGGCGGTGGGAATGTCGCCCGTCTCGATCTGGGTGGGCACCGCCCCCATGAGCTGCGCCAGCCGCTCGGTGGCGGTGTTATAGGCGCGGAAGGAGGCGCCCTCCAGGTCGGCGGTGGAGTTGATCGGTTCTTGCGTATAGATGCTCTGCCCGGGCCACGGCACCGCGAAGAGCAGCGTTAGCCCCTGATCCGCGAGCTTTTGCTCGATCAGCGGGCGCGAGGCCTGCCAAAGCTTCTCGGCCTCGTCATAGGAAGAGGCCAGGAAGGGAACCGAATCGATCCCGAAGATTGCATCCTCATTGGCCAGCCGCGACATGAGCGTTTCGCCGATCGGTGCGAGCCCGCGGCGGATCGCGTCCTTGATCTCGGGATGGGCGAAGAGCGAGCCGGCGGAATGGACGGTGATCTCCAGCCCGCCTTCGGTTGCGGTGCTCACGTCCTTGGCGAACTGCTGAATATTCTGGGTGTGGAACACCGCATCCCCGTAGGGGGTAGGCATGTCCCATGCGGTCTGCGCGGCGGCAGGCAGCGCGAGCGCCGCCGCTGAAAACACGGCAGACAGACACGTATTGCGAAGAAAACTCATGGCGGAAAATCCCTGTCGTTTATGGTTGGCGATAGCGCCCGTTTGCGGGTCTTGAGCCATTTCGGCCAAGATAGCTTGACCACACGTTTTCAGTTTGTCAACATTTTGTAAATGAAGCCCCTTGGGTCAGGAGATACGGGAAATGGGTGATCGCACGGATCGGGCAACGACGGCGCAGCGTTCGGGCCGATGGGATTTCTGGATCGACCGCGGGGGAACGTTTACCGACGTCATCGGCCGGGCGCCGGACGGGGAACTGACCGCCTCGAAGCTCTTGTCTGAGAACCCCGGCGCTTACGACGACGCGGCGATCGAGGGTATCCGGCGCATGTTGGAGGTGCCAGCGGATGCGGCGATCCCGCCGGCGCGTGTGGGAACGGTGCGCATGGGAACCACGGTCGCCACGAATGCCCTGCTGGAGCGCAAGGGCGACCGCACGCTTCTGCTGATCACGCGCGGTTTTCGCGACGCGCTGCGCATTGCCTATCAGGACCGACCCGACATCTTCGCCAAGGAGATCGTCCTGCCCGAACAGCTGTATGAGCGGGTGGTGGAGGTCGACGAAAGGGTGCGCGCCGACGGCACGGTGGAACGGCCCCTCGACCCGGGATCGGTCGCCGAGGCACTGGCGCAGGCCCGCGCGGACGGTATCGATGCTGTGGCGATCGTGCTCATGCACGCCTGGACCGCGCCCGAACACGAACGGCTGCTCGAGCGGGCGGCCCGGGAGGCGGGCTTTGGCCAGATCTCGATAAGCCACGATGTCTCGCCGCTGATCAAGCTGGTGGGCCGGGGCGATACCACAGTGGTCGATGCCTATCTCACGCCGATCCTGTCACGCTATGTCCAGCGAGTGGCGGGCGCGCTGGGGGCGACGCCCCCTGACGAAGAGGGCCCGACGCTGCAGTTCATGATGTCATCGGGCGGGCTGACCGCGGCAGACAGGTTCAAAGGGCGGGACGCCATCCTGTCCGGGCCGGCCGGCGGGGTCGTGGGCATGGCCCGCACCGGTCAGATAGCCGATGAGGATCGGGTGATCGGCTTCGACATGGGCGGCACCTCAACCGATGTCGCCCATTTCGACGGCAGCTTCGAACGCGCATTCGAAACCCAGGTTGCGGGGGTGCGGATGCGTGCGCCCATGCTGCGGGTCCATACCGTCGCGGCGGGCGGCGGCTCTGTGCTTCATGCAGAGCCCGGACGTTTCCGGGTCGGCCCCGACAGCGCCGGAGCCCATCCCGGTCCGGCCTGCTATCGGCACGGCGGGCCGCTCACCGTGACCGATGCCAATGTCATGCTGGGCAAGCTCAATCCCGATTACTTCCCTGCGATCTTCGGCCCGAGGCAGGACCAGCCGCTTGATCGGGACACCGTGGCCCGCCAGTTCGGCGAGATCGCCGCGCGGGAAGGGAAATCGCCCGAAGATGTCGCCGAGGGCTTCCTGCGCATCGCCATCGAGAACATGGCCAACGCCATCAAAAAGATCAGCGTGCAGCGCGGCCATGATGTAACGCGCTATCTGCTGAACGCCTTCGGCGGCGCCGGGGGGCAGCACGCCTGTCTGGTGGCGGATGCGCTGGGGATGACGAAGGTTCTGATCCACCCGCTGTCGGGGCTTCTTTCGGCCTATGGCATCGGCCTTGCCCGGGTAACCGAATCCCGCCAGCAGGGCCTGGAGTTGACGCTGGAACCGGCAGCGCTCGACCGCGTGGAAGACGCGCTGTCGCGGCTGGGCGAGGAGGTCCGGGCGGCGCTGCGTGCCCAGGGGGTCGCCCCCGGGGTCGCGGAAACCCTTCGAAGGCTGCATCTGCGATATCGCGGCACCGACACGGCCCTGCCCGTTCTTTGGGACGGCAGTGCCGAGGCGGCGCGCGCGGCCTTCGAAGCGGCGCATCAGGCGGAATTCGGTTTCACCGATCCGGATGCGCCGCTCGTTGTGGAGGCGGCGGAGGTCGAGGGCCAGGATGCCGCAGCCGCTGCCGAACCGGCCGCCGCTTCCGCGCCCGAGCGCCGTCCCGCCCCGGTGGAAGAATGCGCGCGTCTCTACTCTGGCGGGATCTGGCACGATGCGTCGGTCGTGCGTCGCGATGATCTGGCCCCCGGGAGCTATATCACGGGTCCCGCTCTGATCATCGAGGCCAATCAGACCGTCGTGATCGAGCCCGGCTGGCAGGCCGAGATCAGCCGGCACGATCATATCCTGATGACCCGTGTCGAGGCGGCCCAGCGGGACCGGGCCGTCGGCACAGAGGCTGATCCGATCCTGCTGGAGGTTTTCAACAATCTCTTCATGAATATCGCCGAGCAGATGGGCGTGGCCCTGCAAAAGACCGCTCGATCGGTGAATATCAAGGAACGGCTCGATTTCTCCTGCGCCGTTTTCGACGCCTCCGGTGCGCTGGTGGCGAATGCGCCGCATATGCCGGTGCATCTGGGGTCCATGGACCGCTCGGTCGAAACGGTGATCCGGCTGAACCGGGGGGCGGTGAAGCCGGGCGACGTCTTCGCTCTGAACGCGCCCTATAACGGCGGGACCCATCTGCCGGATATCACAGTGGTCACCCCTGTCTTCGACGAGGCGGGAAAGGCGATCCTGTTCTGGGTGGCCTCCCGCGGGCATCATGCCGACGTAGGGGGCATCGCACCGGGTTCCATGACGCCCCGCGCCACCCGGGTGGATGAAGAAGGCGTGCTGATCGACAACTTCTTGCTGGTCGAAAACGGCCGTTTTCGCGAAGGGCCGCTGCGCGATCTTCTGACCGATCATCCCTATCCCTGCCGCAATCCCGACGAAAACGTCGCGGACCTCAAGGCACAGGTCGCAGCAAATGCCCGCGGCGCGGCCGAGCTGGCACGGATGATCGGCCAGTTCGGGCTGGCCGTGGTCCAGGCCTACATGGGTCACGTTCAGGACAACGCCGCTGCGGAGGTCTCGCGCGTGATCGGCCGCCTGGCAGACGGGGAATATGAATATCCCACCGACACCGGCCAGGTCATCCGCGTGAAGATTATCGTCGACCGCGAGAAGGGCGAGGCGGTCGTCGATTTCACGGGCACCTCGCCGGTCGAGGCGAACAATTTCAATGCGCCGGAGCCGGTGACCCGGGCGGCTGTGCTCTATGTCTTCCGGGTGATGGTCGAGGCCCCCATCCCGATGAACGCGGGCTGCCTGCGGCCGGTGACCATCCGGGTGCCCGAGGGGTCGATGCTTGCCCCCGAATATCCGGCCGCAGTCGTGGCCGGCAACGTCGAAACCTCGCAGCATGTGACCAACGCGCTTTTCGGGGCGCTGGGGGCCATCGCCAACAGCCAGGGGACGATGAACAACCTGACCTTCGGCAATGCCCGGCACCAGTATTACGAGACCATCTGTTCCGGCAGCCCCGCAGGCCGCACGAACAGCGGCGCGGGCTTTGCCGGGACGGACGGCGTGCATGTCCATATGACGAATTCGCGCCTGACCGATCCCGAGATCCTGGAACTTCGCTATCCCGTGGTGCTCGAAGAGTTCAGAATCGATGCGGACACCGGGGGGGTGGGCCGCTGGAGGGCGGGGAACGGAACCACCCGGCGCATCCGCTTTCTGGAAGACATGGACCTGGCGATCCTGTCCTCGCACAGGCTGCGCCCCCCGCAGGGGCTCGAGGGTGGCAGCCCCGGGCGCACCGGACGCACGGAGATCATCCGCAGCTCCGGCCGGCGGGACATCCTGCGGGCGGCCGATCAGACGACGGTTGCCGCAGGCGACGCGGTCGAGGTCATCACACCCACCGCAGGCGGGTTTGGAAAAGGCTAGCGATCCTCGCGGGGGGGCAGGAACAGCCCCCGCCGCGGCCCGCCGTTTAGATATGAGCGGTGACTGCAAACGCGGCAGCCCGGGCCCCGGTTGGAGCAGTTCACGCAAAAACCCCGCGGGAACCGAGGTTCCCGCGGGGTTTTTGATCCGACGTTGGTGCCCAGGAGAGGACTCGAACCTCCACGGCCTTGCGGCCACTGGCACCTGAAGCCAGCGCGTCTACCAATTCCGCCACCTGGGCAGGTGTCGTGAGGCGGGGACTTAAAGAGGGCGCGGGGGCGTGTCAACGGCCTTTTCCGGCTCTTCGGGCGAATGCCGGGAATTTTTCCGTGACCGCATTCCGACCCGGCGACAGCGACCTACGCTTGCGGCAAATCCGGGCGGGCCGGCGGCTGCTGCCAATTGCGGCTTGTGCGGTATTGGCCGGGCCGGTAAACCGGCCTTGGCCTTGAAAAAGGGGAAGTCGGGATGGCGAAACTGGTCACGATCTTTGGCGGTGCGGGGTTTCTGGGGCGCTATGTCGCCTGGCACATGGCCCGGGAGGGCTGGCGCGTTCGCGTCGTGACCCGGCGGCCGAACGAGGCGCTTTTCGTGCGACCCTATGGCGTGGTGGGCCAGGTAGAGCCGGTTTTCGGCAATCTGCGCAATGACGACTCGGTGCGCGAGGTGACGAAGGGTGCCGATGCCGTCGTCAACTGCGTGGGCGTGCTGGCCGAATCCGGTGCCAACAGCTTTGACGCCGTCCAGCGCGACGGCGCCGGGCGCGTGGCCCGGATCGCCGCAGAGCTGGGCGTCGCGCAACTGGTGCATGTGTCTGCCATCGGCGCTGACGAACAGTCCGACAGCGCCTATTCCCGCACCAAGGCCCAGGGCGAGGCGCTGGTGCGCGAGCATATGCCCCAGGCGGTAATCCTACGGCCGTCGATCATGTTCGGTCCGGGCGATTCATTCTTCAACCGTTTCGCAGGGATGACCCGGTTCGGCCCGGTTCTGCCGGTGGTCGGAGCGGGAACACGTTTCCAACCGGTCTATGTGGACGATGTCGCGCGGGCCGCCGTACTGGCGGCGGACGGGCGTGTGGCGCCGGGCATCTACGAACTGGGCGGGCCCGATTGCGAAAGCTTCCGCGAACTCATGCGCCGCATGCTGGGCGTAATCGAGCGCCGGCGCCTGATCTGGGGCATGCCTTTCTGGATGGCGCGCATCATGGCCTGGGGTTTTGGACTGATGCAAACGCTCAGCCTGGGGCTGATCTCGGCGCCGATCACCCAGGATCAGATCCGCAACCTCAGGCGCGACAATGTGGTGTCAGCGGATGCGCGCGGTTTCGAGGCGTTCGGTATCGAGCCGACCTCGATGGAAAGCGTTCTGCCCGATTACCTCTGGCGGTATCGCCCGATGGGGCAATACGCCGAGATCAAGAACTCCGCCCGGAACCTGCGGTCGGATCAGCTGTAGGCGATCCACAGCAGCACCACCCCCAGGATTACCCGGTAGATCACATAGGGCGTGAAGCTGACAGAGCGCAGCAGCCGCATCATCAGCGTCAGCGCCAGAAGCGCGGCGGCAAATGACAGGACGGCGGCAATCGCCCCGTCGCGGGCGGCGGCCATATCCGCAGTGGCCGCGACCTCTATCCCGATCAGCGTTCCCGAGGCGATGATGGTGGGAATGGACATGAGCATCGCGATCTTGGCCGCATCGTGGCGTTCGTAGCCCAGCCAGCGCCCCGCGGATATGGTAATGCCTGAACGCGAGGTGCCGGGGATCAGCGCCACGGCCTGCCAGAGCCCCATGATGATCGCATCCTTGGTCGACCAGTCGGGGGCGCGTTTGGTTTCCGCGCCCCGCTGGTCGGTCCAATAGAGGACCAGGCCGAAGATCAGCATGGTCCAGCCGATCACGGCGGTGGAGCGCATCGCATCGTCCAGACCCGTTACCGCTAGGATCAGACCCGCCAGGATCACCGGCACCGTGGCCAGGATCAGCAGAAGAGCGAGTTTCGTGCCCGGATGATCGCGCCGGCCGATCAGGAAGGCGCCAAGCCCTGCGAAGGCCAGGCCCACGTCCCGGCGGAAGTAAAGCATGACGGCGAACAGCGTGCCGACATGAACGGAGACGTCGATCACCTGCCCCTGATCGTCGAGCCCGGTCAGGGCGGGAAGAAGAATGAGGTGTCCGGAAGACGAGACAGGCAAGAATTCGGTAAGACCCTGAATCAGGGCGACGAGTGCGAGATGCAGCAACGGCATGAGAAGCCTTCGGTCTGTTTGGGGAAGTTGCGTGAGTTAGGTAAGCACTACTTACTAAATTTAGCCAGTATCCGCAGTGGCAACCTGGGGCTGCGACAAAATTTCTGCCATTTGGGTCAGCATTGCTTACTTTTCATTTCCACGGGCTCTGATATGAAGTGGCTCCGATCGAAATCTTGGAGACGTCGATATGGCGAAGCAGCCGATGCTAAAGTTCGTCACAGTGGAACGGGACATGCCGGAAAAACGGCCTCCTGAGCTGCGCGCTCGCGATTTTGACGAGATCTACGGCGAGTATGCCCGCGAAAAAGCGGCAGAGCAATCGGGCCGTTGCAGCCAGTGCGGCGTGCCCTTCTGCCAATCGCATTGTCCGCTGCACAACAACATTCCCGACTGGCTGCGGCTGACGGCGGAGGGCCGCCTGCAGGAGGCGTATGAGATCAGCCAGGCGACCAACACGTTCCCGGAGATCTGTGGCCGTATCTGCCCGCAGGACCGTCTTTGCGAAGGCAACTGCGTCATTGAACAGTCGGGCCACGGAACTGTCACCATCGGCTCGGTGGAAAAATACATCACGGATACCGCCTTTGAAAATGGCTGGGTCAGTTCGATCTCGCCTGCTGTGGAGCGTGAGGAAAGCGTCGGTATCATCGGTGCGGGGCCCGGGGGCCTTGCCGCTGCCGACATGCTCCGCCGTCAGGGCGTGCAGGTCACCGTCTATGATCGCTACGACCGGGGCGGCGGGCTCATGACCTACGGCATCCCCGGCTTCAAGCTCGAAAAGGACGTGGTGATGCGCCGTATGCAGCAGCTTGAAGAGGGCGGTGTGACTTTCCGGCTGAACTGTTCGGTCGGTGAGGACATCAGCTTTGCCGAAATCCGCGAGACCCATGATGCGGTACTGATCGCCACGGGCGTCTATAAGTCCCGCGATCTTCAGGCGCCCGGCATCGGCGCCCAAGGCATCGTGCGGGCCATCGACTATCTCACCGCCTCCAACCGCAAGAACTTCGGCGACGAGGTTCCCGCGTTCGACAGCGGCGAGTTGAATGCGGCGGGCAAGCGTGTGGTTGTCATCGGCGGGGGCGACACGGCGATGGACTGTGTGCGCACCGCTGTCCGGCAGGGCGCCAAAAGCGTGAAATGTCTCTATCGCCGCGACCGCGCCAACATGCCTGGCAGCCAGCGCGAGGTGCAGAACGCCGAGGAAGAGGGCGTGGAATTCGTCTGGCTTTGCGCACCGAAAGGGTTTTCGGGGGATATTGTGGAGAGCGTGCTGATCTCGCGTATGCGGCTCGCCGCACCGGATGCCACCGGCCGGCAGAGCCCCGAGGTCATCGAGGGTGCCGACTATGCGGAGGAATCCGATCTGGTCATCAAGGCACTGGGTTTCGAGCCCGAAGACCTCCCGGCGCTTTGGGATCAGCCCGAACTGGAAGTGACACGCTGGGGCACGATCAAGGCCGATTTCCGCACGCATGAGACCAGCCTGCCGGGCGTTTACGCCGCCGGCGACATCGTCCGCGGCGCATCGCTGGTGGTCTGGGCCATTCGGGACGGGCGCGAGGCTGCGACCGCCATTCTTGAACGTCTCGACGCTGCGCAGCGGATCGCGGCGCAGTAATGTGGACGCCGCGGGTTCCGGGCGGCGAGTGACGAGGAACGGATATGGGTGCAGCGGTGCAAATCGAGACGGTGCTCGACACCGACACGATCCAGATTTCGCGGCATAGCGGCGAAAGCCGCCGGTTGGTCGTCTGTTTCGCCGGCATCGGGCTGGAAGAAGACCGCGTGCCCAAGGTCGAGTTCGCCAACGTGGCGACCGGCGGGGGCGTGGATACCGCGCTCTTCATTGCGGATCCGACCCGCAGCTGGATGAATGCGCCGCATTTCGTCGAGACAGTGGTGGAATTTGTCACCTATGCCGCCGCCGAAGTCGACGCCAAGGAGGTGCTGACGCTGGGCCACTCGCTGGGCGGGTTCGCCGCGATGGCGCTGCCGGCATATTATCCGATCAAATCGGCGGTGGCGTTTTCCCCGCAATATTCGGTGCATCCCGAAATTGCAGCGGACGATCCGCGCTGGATGGAATACCGCGGTGCGATCCGCGAGTTCCGCATTCCCGAACTGGGCCCGGTGCTGACCGACCGCACGTCCTATTACGTCTTTCATGGCGACCACGCCGACGAGACGCCGCAGCGCGAGAGGTTTCCGCAGCGTGCCAACCTGCATCACTTCATCATCCCGGGGGCGGAGCAGCGGGTTTCCCGCCTGATCAAACGCCGTGCCTCGCTGATGGACGTGGTTCACCAATGTTTCGCCGACGCCCCGGAGGCCGTGGAGCAGAGCCTGCAACATCTGAACGTATTTCGCCGACAGGCGCCGGGCTGAGCGCCACAGCGCCTAAAGCCTGATTCCGGCGCAGCGGCCATGGGCCCGCGCCAGCCAATGAATTCAAGGGACATGTCCCCGCTGAGGAGAACCGCCATGACCAAATACGATGCCGAATGGGCCGCTGCCGAAGAAGCCCGCCGCCGCTGGATGGCCGAAAACAGCCTGTACCGCGAAGAGGAGGAGCATTCCTCCTGCGGTGTGGGGCTCGTCGTGGCCATCGATGGCAAGAAGAGCCGCGCCGTCGTGGAAAACGGCATCAATGCGCTAAAGGCCGTCTGGCATCGCGGTGCCGTCGACGCGGACGGCAAGACCGGCGACGGGGCGGGCATTCACGTGCAGATCCCGGTGGAGTTTTTCTATGACCAGGTCAAGCGCACCGGCCACGAACCGCGCCGGAACGAATTGATCGCCGTGGGGCAGGTGTTTCTGCCGCGCACGAATTTCAGCGCGCAGGAGACATGCCGCACGATCATCGAGACCGAAGTTCTGCGCATGGGCTATTACATCTATGGCTGGCGCCATGTGCCAGTGAATACCGCCTGTCTTGGTGAAAAGGCCAACGCCACCCGTCCGGAGATCGAGCAGATCCTGATCTCCAATGCCAAGGGGGTCGACGAGGAGACCTTTGAGCGCGAACTCTATGTGATCCGCCGCCGCATCGAAAAGGCGGCCGCGGCGGCCCAGGTTCCCACGCTTTATATTGCGTCGCTTTCCTGCCGGTCGGTGATCTACAAGGGCATGATGCTGGCCGAGCAGGTGAGCGAATTCTACCCCGACCTGCTGGACGAGCGGTTCGAAAGCGCCTTTGCCATCTATCACCAGCGCTATTCCACCAACACCTTCCCGCAGTGGTGGCTGGCGCAACCCTTCCGGATGCTGGCGCACAACGGCGAGATCAATACGCTCAAAGGCAACCTGAACTGGATGAAAAGCCATGAGATCCGCATGGCGTCCGGCGCATTCGGCGATCTTGCCGAGGATATCAAGCCGATCGTCCCGCAGGGCAGTTCGGACTCGGCCGCGCTCGATTCCGTGTTCGAGGTACTGGTGCGCGCAGGGCGTATCGCGCCGATGGCCAAAACTATGCTAGTGCCCGAATCCTGGTCGAAACAGGCGGTGGAACTGCCCGAGGCCTGGCGCGACATGTATTCCTACTGCAACTCGGTAATGGAGCCCTGGGACGGTCCGGCCGCGCTGGCGATGACCGATGGGCGCTGGGTCTGCGCCGGGCTCGACCGCAACGGGCTGCGGCCCATGCGCTATGTGGTCAGCGGCGACGGGCTGCTCATCGCGGGATCCGAGGCGGGTATGGTTCCCATCGACGAGGCCAGCGTTCGCGAGAAGGGCGCGCTCGGTCCCGGTCAGATGATCGCCGTCGACATGGCCGAGGGCGCGCTGTTCCACGACACGGAGATCAAGGACAAACTGGCCGCCGACAAGCCCTATGCCGAATGGGTGGGCAAGATCGTCGATCTTGAACAGGAAACCAGCGGCGTGACGGAAACCCCCATCTATTCGGGTGCGGAGCTGCGCAAGCGGCAGATCGCAGCCGGCTATTCGGTGGAGGAGCTAGAACAGATCCTGGCACCCATGGCCGAGGACGGCAAGGAGACGCTGGCATCGATGGGCGATGATACGCCCTCTGCTGTGCTGAGCGAAAAATACCGCCCGCTGAGCCATTTCTTCCGGCAGAACTTCAGCCAGGTGACGAACCCGCCTATCGACTCCTTGCGGGAATTCCGGGTGATGAGCCTGAAGACCCGCTTCGGCAATCTCAAGAACGTGCTGGATCAAAGCTCGGCGCAGACGGAAATCCTGTCGCTCGACAGCCCGTTTGTGGGCAACGGGCATTTCGACGCGTTGGTGACCCATTTCGGCGATGCGGTCACGGAAATCGACTGCACCTTCCCGGTGGGCGAAACCGGCGGGGCCGGTCTTTCCGCCGGGCTGAGCCGGATCCGCGCAGAAGTAGAGGACGCGGTGGCTTCGGGAGCCGCGCATATCGTTCTGACCGATCAGGGACAGGACCCGGACCGCGTTCCCATGCCCATGATCCTGGCGACGAGCGCGGTGCATTCCTGGCTGACGCGCAAGGGACTGCGGACCTTCTGCTCCATCAACGTCCGTTCTGCGGAATGCATCGATCCCCATTACTTTGCCGTGCTCATTGGCTGTGGCGCCACTACGGTGAACGCCTATCTCGCACAGGACAGCATCGCCGACCGGATCGAGCGCGGGCTCATCGAAGGGTCCCTGACAGAGGCGATCGCGCGCTATCGCAACGCCATAGATCAGGGCCTTTTGAAGATCATGTCCAAGATGGGGATCTCGGTCATCTCCTCTTATCGCGGCGGCCTGAATTTCGAGGCCGTGGGCCTGAGTCGCGCCATGTGCGCCGAGTATTTTCCCGGTATGCAGAGCCGGATTTCCGGCATCGGCATCGTCGGCATCCAGCGTAAACTGGAAGCGGTGCACAAGCTCGGCTGGGGCGGCGGGCAGGACGTGTTGCCCATCGGTGGTTTCTACAAGGCGCGGCGCACCGGCGAGAAACACGCCTGGGAAGCCCAGACCATGCACATGCTGCAGGCCGCCTGCAACAAGGCGTCCTATGCGCTCTGGTCGCAATACTCCAAGGCGATGCAGGCCAATCCGCCCATTCATCTGCGCGACCTTCTGGCCATCAAGCCGCTGGGCGCGCCGGTTCCGATCGAAGAAGTGGAATCCATCACTTCGATCCGCAAGCGGTTCGTGACG
>FYBJ01000949.1_pt1 | contig 13808 bp, 17 predicted proteins | sample 1134611 | NCBI WGS metagenome assembly FYBJ01 (sample SAMEA104116008, study PRJEB20421) | marine metagenome | isolation source: marine | reverse complement strand
ACAGCTACTAAAAACCCCTTCCGATACCCCACTGCCCGACCCCTGCAAAACAGCTATAGAAGCCAGATATTTTTTTCATAAATCATTGCACCTGCGACCTCATATATGGCATGATTATACAATAAATAACATAACTATTTAAAAAAGGATTCACCATGAAGAAACTATTAAGCATGATGCTCTTAATAAGCAGTACAGGTATGTATGCTGCAGCTAATAGCCTCGCTACCCTCAAAAACATGACGCCCGATCGCCTGATGATCTACACTACGTATGACGGAGAAAATGGCGGCTGGTTTCAAAAAAATGCACGTACTCAAGGTGCAATAAAAAGAGAGTTTGGAGCACATCAAAGTAATAAAATAGATTTTGATTTCATCAAATATGGCAGCAAAAAAATGGGTGATAATAAGCCTTTTTCTGTATTTGTCGGCCCTAAAAATAAAGAAAAAGAAGCTAGTATAAAATTTGCTTCGCAACAAAAAAATGGCCAGTGGTATGAAATTTTACCAAACACGTGGGATAAAGAGACTGACTATATCATCATTTCCTATGATGATCTTGAAGAGCCAGAATGGCAGATGTAACGCATTACTTTAAGTTTGCTAAAAAAAAGAGGCGCAGAATTCTGCGCCTCTTTTTGTGTCTATCTATTGTGCCACTTAGAATGGTAGATCATCCTGGAATGGTGGCTCGTCTTGCAAGCTCACTTCACCGGTTGATGGTGCTTGAGCAGGCTCAGCTTTTTTCATTGCTGTTTTGCGTTTGATATCATCAATTTGATCCATCAACTCTTTTTCCATTGGGTTGCTTGGATCAAGCGGTGCATTTCTATCATCCGCATCTTCACGCTCAGCTGGTGCGTATTCATTTGCTTGTTGTGACAAGAATACCACGCGGTCAGCAACTACTGAATGTTTTGAGCGATTTTGGCCATTTTGATCTTCCCAAGTGTCAAGCTTTAAACGCCCTTCAACTAATACAGGACGACCCTTTTGCAAATATTGGCGGCAGCTTTCTGCTTGCGGTCCCCACACATCAATATCAACAAAGCAGACTTCTTGCACCATATCACCGGTCTGTCTGTTTTTGTATTGACGATTTACCGCTAGTCCCAAACGGCATACTGGTTGCCCTGACGCTAACTGTTTATATTCTGGATCGCGCGTTAAATTACCAATCAACACGACGCGGTTGTAGCCTGCCATAATGTATATCCTTTACAACTAAAATAAGAAATCAAAAATGAAGCGTTATTGCTTTATAATAGCGCATTTCATAGCACATGCAAAGCCATAGCTATGCACTCAGCTGTGCTACATATGCTTGCAGTGCATGCAAATGCTTCGTATATCCTTCGGTCATAGAGACCACGCGTGGCAAGGTAGCTATATGTTTTTTATTAAACACTTCACTTTCACCACCATAGAGCTCTTCTATGAGCTGCATAAGCTTTTGCTGTATGGTTGCTAATTCCACACTCAAATGCCCTAGCAAACCTTGCAATGAGGTCGCATCATCAAATGCTAACACTTGATCAAACACCATTGGTTCTAACAAATTATCAAGCTGCTTGTTATATTGCTGCAACTGTGTACCAAACATGCGCACCTGCTCATCAGCTTTTTGCAAAATGCTCGTATTATTTTTAGCAACTGCAGCAGCAATCTGTTGCGCCCCAATAGATTTGATTATCTGACATGCCAGACGCAATTGCTGAGTAAAGATTTCACCTGCTTGCTCTTTAAGATGAGATAGCGATGCACGTCTTGGCTTACGTGTGGCAATAAACTCATTTTCCTGCGCAATAGCCATGCAGCTAAGAAACAATAGACCTGCACACATACTTTTCATAATGTCACTCCCTATGCATTAAATTAATCCCGCTTGTCGAGATCCAATACGTAAGTACTGTACAAAGGAAAGCAAGAGTGTCAAGAGCATGATGCATAACATGCAATAATATGTTTTGACTGGCACCCATTGAAAGTAATAACACGCAAAAAGCCAGATGATAAAGACCATTTGCACCACCGTGGTTAACTTGCCCATCAATGTAGGACGCACATCAAGCTGACGACGTGTGAGTAGAATCCAGAGTGCGCCAAAAATCACCACACACTCTTTTGCCAATATTAAAAGCACAAACCACACCGGCACGCTAAAGAGCGGTGTTTCAAGAAATACCAACGTAAAAAAGAAACTGATTAACAGCAATTTATCTGCAATAGGATCAAGACATGCGCCCAAAAAGGTTTTTTCATTCCACATGCGCGCCAAATTACCATCAAGAAAATCGGTGATACTTGCTGCAAAGAAAAAGATGAATGCATATCCCCATTGATGCACTATCATGCTGGTTACAATGCATGGAACACAGAGCATACGTATGATAGTTAATATGGTAGGCACAGTGATACGCAGCTCGCGAGCCGGTATTTCACTAAAGAGAGAAAGATGTATCTTTTTTAATCGGTGCCACTTGTGTGCCATTTTATATCCAATACCCCTGATCTAATCACTACTTTGCCTAGTGTAGCACATTCTGCACAGATACTAAAGGATCGAACAGTTATTATTCACTATGCTCAGCAATAATGCCTGAGCCTAGGCACAGATCGCCATCATAAAAGACCGCTATCTGCCCCGCAGCAATGCCTTGATCGTCTTCTTTCAAACGTACCGCAATCTTGCCATCGGACAATGCAGCAATAGTGCAAGCATGCGCATGTGGCCCATGGCGCAATTTGACGTGCAGTTCAGTCTTTTCTGGCTGATGCCCTGCAAACCAATTGAGCTGCTGCACCACTAACTGATCACGTTTTTTGTCTGCAGCATAATAGTTTCGCGAAAAATAGACGATATTCTGTTCTGGATCTTTTGCAGCCACATACCACGGGCCACCGGAAAGCCCTGAACCTTGCCGTTGGCCAATCGTATGAAACCAAAAGCCTTTATGTTCACCAAGCTTTTGCCCGGTTTCATATTCCACCTTGTCGCCAGGCTTGGTGCCCAAATAGTGCTCTAAAAAGTCATTGAATTTTAGTTTGCCCAAAAAGCAGATCCCCTGGCTATCTTTACGATCTTTACTTGGCACATCAAAGTCTTGCGCAAGCTCTCGCACTTCATGCTTAGACAAATGACCAATAGGGAACATAATGCGCTTAAGTTGCGCTTGCGTTAATTGCGCAAGGAAATAGGTTTGATCTTTTATCGCATCAGGCGCTTTTTTGAGCATACTGATACCATCACGCTCTACCACCTGCGCATAGTGGCCACTGGCAATTTTGTCAAATTGGCCTGGATACTGCTCATCAATATAGGCCAAAAAGGTACCAAATTTGACGAATTTGTTACAAAAGACATCGGGGTTAGGGGTACGTCCCTGCTTCACCTCTTCGATCGCGTAGCGTACAACCTGATCAAAATACTGCTGTTGCATAGGCACCACTTCAAGTGGCACATCTGCCTGTTCACACAACGCACGCACATACGACAAATCTTGTTCCCACGGACAATCGCCCAAATGAGCAAGTTCATCTTCTAACCAGATCTTAAGGTAAAAGGCGGTTACTTCATGCCCCTGCTCTTTAAGCAAGCGTAAGGCAACAGAGCTATCAACGCCCCCAGAAACCAATACCGCTACACGCATCGCTATCCTTTGTTTATTTGATTTTGTTTTCAATATGCAATAATATAGCACATATTGGATCTATTGTAAAAAAAGACACCCAAAGGATACAACGCATGAAATGGACTCTTCTTCTTTTGAGCATCACCCCTTTTTTATATGCCGATACACATGAATTCAAGCTATACGCACAAGAACTCATTGCTGCACAGGTTGAGCCTAATGTCTATATCAGCACAACACTTTCTTATGTAGCAGATACATTGCACAATCAGCCGCTACAATATCATCCTGCAAAGACTAATAACCTCTATACAACAATAACCACCTTAATCAAAACGCCAGATATAACCAACGAAAGCCGGCTGCTAGCGCATGTCATGTGCGCCCACATTTTAACTTGCTCTCGATCACACTTTTCCATTTTTGAAAAACCTGAGCTAGAAGAAGCATATAAAAAACTAACACAAGCCAAGGCCCTTGCTCTTAAAACACAAGCATCACAAAAAATGCAGACACTCACCCAGATCATGAAACAAAGAGCTCAGCATGACTTAAAAATTATTGAACATACATTATGCCGCATTTATTTTGATGCTATTGAACAAACAATAAGCTTGGAACCAGGCATTGATGCAAGCCCATCTGAATATCTTGATGACTTTTATGACGGCATGTACTAAACTATACAAAAATATGGTATGAGCATTCGCAATTTTCAAAAGGCCAAACGCATATGAATATGATCGATCAAATACATAACGATTTTAACGCTTTTCTTGAACGTTTTTTTGAAATCAGCCCAGACGTGGCAGCAAAAGCATCATTCACGCTCAACACGGATGAAGCAAAAGCACAGTTTGGCGACATCAATTCAAATGCGGCCATGGTATTGGCCAATATTCTTGGCAAACCGCCAATGCAAGTAGCAGAGCTCATTGCTGGTGGCTTCACACACGAGCATGTAGAACAAATTGCATTGCATCCCCCGGGCTTTTTAAATATCACGCTCACTCAAGAAGCACTGCAAACACTCACTCGTGAACTTCACGACCAAAAAAAAAAATTCTTTAAGCTAGTACCAAACGCTACTGAGAATATCAATATAGAGTTTGTCAGCGCAAATCCAACGGGACCTTTGCACTTTGGCCATGGCCGCGGTGCCATTATTGGTGATGTGCTTGCTAATGTATTGAACTTCGTAGGCCAACGTGCCACACGTGAATTTTACATCAATAATGCCGGCGCGCAGATGCAAAAGCTTGGCAATTCACTCTTTATTCGTTGTCAACAAGCTGCGGGTCTTGATGTGACACTGCCAGAAGAGAGTTATCATGGTGACTACTTGATACCACTTGCTGAGCAATTGCTCAACGAAAAAGGTAAAGCGGTACTTGAAGAACCACTCTCATTTTTCTCTGACTATGCAGAAAAAGCAATGCTCGAGCAGATAAAAGAGACGCTTGCGCTCTATGGCGTCACCTTTGATGTGTGGTTCCCCGAAACAAAATTACATAGTTCTGGCGAAATCGATAAAGCGCTCGAGATCCTACACAAAAATGGTTTTCTTTATGAAAAGGATGGCGCTACCTGGTTTAAAGCAACAGCATTTGGCGATGATAAAGATCGCGTGCTCATCAAAGAAGATGGCACCTATACCTATGCTTCAGCCGATGTTGCTTACATGCTTGATAAAATTGATCGCAACTTTGATCATTTGGTAATGATTTTAGGGCATGATCACCATAGCTACCTCATGCGTTTGCAATGCATTCAAAAGGCACTTGGCCTTGAACAGTATCCGCTTGATGTCATTCTCTATCAGCTTGTTAAAATGAAACAGAGTGGCGAACGAGTGCGTATGTCAAAGCGTGCTGGCAATATTGTGACACTGCACGATGTGATTGAAACGGTAGGCAAAGACGTGGCGCGCTTCTTCTTTTTACATCGCAAAGCAGATGCACAGCTTGAATTTGACCTTGACCTAGCACTCAAAAAAACTGATGAAAATCCGGTCTATTACGTACAATATGCCTATGTGCGCACCAAGAGCATTTTGCATAAAGCTGCGCAAAACAGCGCCTTTGCTGTCATCACTGAGCAAGATGCCGATCTTATTGGCATGCCAGAAAGCATGCTCCTGAAAAAGATCGTGGCTCTACGAAACATTCTTGCAACTATCTGCCAAACCAAACAGACACATCTGCTGACCTATTACGTCATTGAACTAGCAAACCTGTTTCACAGCTACTACAGCAAAAACCGCGTCATCGATGAGAGCAACATACCATTAAGCCGTAGTCGCTTGCTGTTGATTGGCATTTTAAAAGATACGTTTGAAACCATATTGACCCTTCTTGGTATTTCTCTGCCTGAAAGGATGTAATATGGCGCGTGCCTATATGGTATGCTTGTTTATGCTTGCAGGCGCTGCTCATTCGGCCTTCGCATCACTCTGCATGCCAGTATCAATGCTCATTGAGGGCGGCCAGACAGTGTTTATTTATCGTGTGGATCAGGGGTATCGAACCCTTTACCCAAACGGCAATGAACTACGCGCCCTCGCACGATACAACCAGGAAACAAAAGAGCTTGAAACCTTTTATATACTGCGTGAGCCTGAAAAGCCACCACACTATTTTGACGCGCCAATAGAAATCTTTCTTGCGCTACATGCATATTACCATAAACATGCTGAGCAGCCCGAGCTCACGTAGCTATACGGCACAAAGAGATGAGAATAGGTTGCTAAAAAACTGGATTCTGGCACACTAAAAACGACAACACTAAACATAAGTAACATACGTAAAAAACGCTACAGGAGCACATTCATGGCTAAAATTGATGTGAAATTAATTCAAGAACTTCGTGATCGTACCGGATTGGGCATGCTTGATTGCAAAAAAGCGCTCGAAGAAACTGGTGGCGACGTTGATAAAGCAGTAGAAATTTTGCGTAAAAAAGGCGCTGCTGTTGCTGCAAAACGTTCTGGCAAAGAGACCGCTGAAGGTATCGTCTATGCCTACATTCACCCAGGCGACCGCGTTGGCGTGATGCTTGAGCTTAACTGTGAAACAGACTTTGTTGCACGTAACGACAATGTTCGTCAGTTTGCAAAGGATGTGGCTATGCACATTGCCGCAATGAAGCCACTCTACCTTTCTCCTGAAGAAGTAGATCCTAAGTTCCTTGAGCATGAAAAAGGCATCTTAAAAGCACAGCTTGCTGATTCTGGCAAACCAGAAAAAATTGTTGACCAGATCTTGGAAGGCAAATTAAACAAACTTTATTCGGATGTATGTTTGCTTAAACAGCCATTTGTAAAAAATGATCAGCTTACCGTTGAGCAAGTATTGCAAGAGCTTATTGCAAAAACTGGTGAAAACATCAGAATTCGTCGCTTTGATCGCTACGAAATTGGTGCGTAGGCCATAGTATGGAGCATAAAAAAAGGATTTTGCTCAAGCTCAGTGGCGAAACATTTAGCACTGAAGGGTCAAAAGATCTTGATCCTCGCACTATCGTTTCGGTGATCAAACAGATAAAAGAGCTCAAAGACTCCCACCAATTTGGCATAGTCGTTGGTGGGGGCAACTTCTTTCGAGGAGCTACCGAAGGCAAACAGCTCGGCATGACAGCATCATCTGGTCACCAAGTGGGTATTTTAGCAACGATGCTTAACGGCATCATACTTAAAGATCTACTTGAACAGCATGAAGTACCGACAACGATCTTTTGTGCTGTTGAATGCCCTACTGCAGGCTCACCAGTAACGCAACAAGGTGTCACCTCTGCCATCAAAAAAGGGTATGCGTTAGTCTTTACTGGCGGTACCGGCAATCCATTTTTCACCACTGATACCAATGCCGTATTGCGCGGCTTGCAAATGGGTGTTGATGAGATATGGAAGGGTACAAAGGTTGATGGGGTCTATACAAAAGATCCTAAAAAGTATGCCGATGCTCGCTATTTGCCCACCGTAACGTATCAACAGGCAATCAATGACCATCTGGCAATCATGGACCCTCCATCATTTGCCCTTGCTGAGCAATATAAACAGGTAGTACGAGTTTTTAATATTTTCACGCCCAATGCGCTCATCAAAGCCGCTCAAGAGAGCTCATTTGGCACTACTATTTCGTGTGGAACGTAACGTAACATTATAAAAGGTAATACAGATGAAAGATTTTATATTTGTTGAAAATGAGTCAAGAGCATTTGAAGATGCAATGAATGCAGAGATGAAAAAATGTATGCATCATTTTGAGGGCGAATTAGTAAAAATTCGTACCGGACGTGCGCATACTTCTATGGTAGAAGATATCATGGTTTCACACTATGATGGCTCGCCAATGCCACTCAAAAACCTAGCAGCGCTCTCTGCGCCTGATGTCCGCCTTATTGTTATTCAACCATGGGATGCTACTACGCTGCCTTCAATTGAAAAAGCAATTGCAAGCTCTGATCTTGGCGTGAACCCTACCGTAGATGGCAATATCATTCGTATCCCGCTGCCTGAAATGAGTTCTGCTCGCCGTGAAGAATTGGTAAAAATTCTGAACAAAAGACTTGAAGAGTGCAAAGTATCAATGCGTAACGTACGCAAAGACTTTAATAACACTATTAGAGACGCAAAAAAAGATAAGAAGATCTCTGAAAACTTCTTTAATCGCTTGGAAGACATCGTGCAAAATATCACTGATAAATGGATTGCTCAAGCCGATGCGCTTTCAAAGAAAAAAGAGACTGAACTTAAAAGCATTTAACAACATTTTTTGCATTTTTAGCTTCCTTTTCTTTTTTCTTATGCTAGACTAATAGTACGTTAAACCTTGGGCGATTTAAGGGGCTGCTAGCTCAATGGCAGAGCAACAGACTCTTAATCTGCAGGTTCTTGGTTCGAGTCCAAGGCAGCCCACCAAAAAAGGTTTAATCAAGGAGTGCAAGTGTGGCGGAATTGGTAGACGCCCTGGATTTAGGATCCAGTGCCTGAAAAGGCGTGGGGGTTCGAGTCCCTTCACTTGCACCAATAAAAAAGGAGCCTGTCTGTGAAGCAACAGCATTCATCACATTCGGCTGATATGGCGCATCAAGCGTCTCTTTCATTTCAGCTCAATGCCATAAATCCAACATTTGGCAAACTCACTATTACTATTCCCAAAGACGTTGTTAACGCTCTATTTAAACAAGTAAGCACAGGCCAAAAAGAGTTCCTCCATACTGACGGCTTTGCAAAGGGAGATGTCCCTATTCGCTACATTGAAGAGAACTTCATGTATGCGCTCATTGAACACATGCGTGAATTCCTATTCAAATACTTTGTCTCACCATTTTTATACAAAGAAATCCGTGAACGCAAACTATTAATCTCTGGAGATCCACGCTTGAGCGGTATGCATGTTGCCTATGATGAAGATGCCCGCTACGACTTTGATGTGAGCCTCTTTGAGCCTATCGCAGTGCATGAATGGCGCTACTTTCCATTTAAAGCGCCAAAAAGAAAAAAATATAAAGATCTTGATCGCCAAGTTGACCTCTTTGTAAAAGAGGAACGTGCATGTGCTAAAGATTTTGATGAGCTTGACGTTATTCATAGTAATGACTGGGTATTATTCACTATTGAACTTGTGAACGCTCAGCAAAAGAGCGTGTTTGACCATGAGCCCCTTTTATTGTGGGCGAAAATTGGCGATGAAGATGCTGATAGCCTCCTGCGCACACTGTTTGTTGGGCGCAAAAATGGCGAAACCTTTGTCTCTGATAATCTCGGCCTTCAAGAAATCTTTACGCAGCAATTTAAGACTGACCACCTGTTTAAGGTAGAAATTAAAGATGTACTGCATGATGGCTTTTTTTGTTTTGAACTCTTTAAAAAACATTTTAAGTGCAAAACAAACAAAGAAATGCTGCAGAAATTAATTGAAGTATTTTCGTATCGCAACAACCTTTCACAGCGACGCACCACAGTGGAAGAATCGCTTGCATTGCTGCTCAGCAGGCATAAATTTTGTGCACCAAAGCATTTTGTATTGCGTCAACAAGAAGCGGTGCTGGAACGCATTGCTACTAATCCTGATTATCATGTCTATAAAGTGCAAAAAGATTTTGAAGATCGCGTGCAGCAATTGGCCGAAAAACAAGTAAAAGAAGCATTATTGCTCGATCAGATCGCATATAATGATAATCTGATCCCATCTGATCTTGATATGAAGACCTATTTGCATTTAACCTTACGTCCGCGTGCGAAAGAATTTATTTATTTCGATCCACCTGTTACTCGTGTGCATGGCAAAGAGATGCCTATCTGTGCAGAAGAGCTGCGCCACACGTGCATGCGGGAAAAAACCGTCAATCATATTATCCATCATCTGACGCGAAAATAAGGATCACCTCATGCACAAAGCTATTGAAAAGCTCGTCATTATAGGTTCAGGGCCAGCGGGTTTAACCGCTGGCGTGTATGGCTCACGTGCTGAACTTGCGCCGCTACTCATTGAAGGCGCCAATCCCGGCGGCCAATTAATGTATACCACTGCTGTGGAAAATTGGCCTGGCAACATCAGCATTATGGGACCTGAGCTGATGATGAACATGAAAGAACATGCCAAACACTTTGGCACACGTTTTCTTTCAGATGAAGTGACCGCTGTAGATTTCAGCAAACGCCCATTCACACTTACTACTCGTAGTGGCGCCACGATTAAAGCAGAGAGTGTTATTGTCGCTACCGGTGCCAAGCCAAAACGGCTTAATGTGCCCGGTGAAGATACCTATTGGGGCAAAGGCGTCACCACGTGCGCAGTCTGCGATGGTGCCTTTTATCCTGACAAAAACATCGTTATTGTTGGTGGCGGTGATACTGCAATGGAAGATGCTTCATTCATGACCAAATTCACGAATAAGATCACCGTTGTGCATATATTAGACACACTCACTGCATCACCTCCTATGCAAGAACGCATCCTCAAAAACCCAAACATTAATGTGATCTATGCAAGCACCGTTACCGAAATTAAAGGTGACGGCCAAAAACCTACCAGCGTTGTTATCACTAATCAAAAAACGGGCAAAGAGACCGAACTGCCTACTGACGCGCTCTTTGTTGCCATTGGCTATACGCCAAACACCGCTATCTTTAAAGACCAACTAGCAATGGACAAATGGGGCTACTTGAACGTAACGGACAACACAAAAACATCCGTCGAAGGGGTTTTTTCAGCAGGCGATGTCGCTGATTATCGTTATCGACAAGCAATCACTTCAGCCGGCAGTGGTTGTATGGCCGCGCTCGATGCTGAACGATGGCTCGCAGAGCAAGAATAAAAAAAAGGAAAATGAATGAAAAAAATAGGCTATTGCCTCATGCTCTTTACCAGCATACTTTTTGCACAACATACACCAGTTGAAGAACTGGCTGCATTTGTGAGCGCATTTGTTTCAGTCGCACCTGACGCATTCGATGCCGATGGCCGCTGGCAAACACTTGAAACCCTCCTTGCACAAGGAGCCACCTTTGCCACTGCCGACGTAGATATTAATAGCCCACATAGCACCGGCATTACCTTGCTGCATTGTGCAGCACGCATAGGCAATGACTTCCTAGTAGGAACATTGCTCGCACAAGGTGCTGACCCAAATCTGCACGATAACGTGCTCTATAACACTCCTTTGCATCTTGCTGCAAAACGAAATTTCATCAGCATTATAGAGCTGCTTTATCAAGCTGGCGCTGAACTAGATCTGCAAAATGGTGAACGAGCAACCCCTCTGCATGTTGCAGTGATGCAGCATAACACTGATGCCGTGAGCATATTACTTGCATATGGCGCCAACACGGAACTCAGAGACCGCTATGGCCATACGGCACTAGATTATGCTCGTGCACGGGGATATGAAGATATCTTGGCATTAATGCTATAAGGTCCACTTTACGCTAATAAAACCAATCGAGGATAAGACTGAGAATATCGCAGCCTACGCATTTCTACAACTGCCTCTTCATTGGCCTCTCGAGACAGAAGAAGATTGTAGCCTGCTAATTGATCTTGCCAATCATGAGCACTGCGCAAGATCTCCAGGCACAGCTCAATATCCTCCATACATTCTTTGCTTTTTTGCAGGCACCGTTCAGCCATACCAATTAATACTTGGTTGCCTGTTTTTTCTTTTACTTCTATGAACATTTTATTTGCCTCTTCAAGCTGTTCATACTGCTGGATAAGAAAGGTATAGCCTGCTACACGAGGAAAATCATGTTTTATAAACATCTGATTAATCGTTGGCACAAGCAAAGCATCATTATAGTCCATTTTTTGCAGCATATTTTCTTCCATCGCTGCAATAAGCATTGCTTGAGCCTTTTCATATATTGTTTCTGGCTGCGCATGATGCACAAAGTAAGCAGCAATGCCACCAGCTGCCGTTGTTAGCATGGTAAAAAAAGTTGGCAAAGGCGCATCGACCCCACAATAGGTCGAATTGCGTTCCATATCAAACAGATGATCACAGCACCATTTAAGCGGTAAAAACGTCTTGCACATCAGTATGCCTGCATAGTTTTCCAATTTATAGTCAGAGACTGCACATTTAATGAGTCCGTACAGCGTTATTGCTCCTGCTGCCACAGCACTCACTATCGTTTTTCGCAATGCTATGGCTTTATCTGGCTGCAGAGCAGCTATCTCATCACAAGGCCCCGCCTGAGCAGAATAAACAAGAAAAAAGAGTGAAAAGAAAAAGGCTCTATATACTTTCATTTTTTTAAAACTTCCTGTTGCTATTGCATGAATAATTTGCGACAGCATGCCACAAATACCGGCACCAATCAAATAATAGTGCTTGAGCAAATGATAACCTTGTAGGACATTACGATATATTAATAAGCGATTATCCAGTTGCAACACCAGTTTTTTCAGGAAAGTAACCTTCTCTATTACACTTCATCATTTTTCCCAAAACTAGCACACGCATATGATCTGCAATGTTTTTATGTTGCTTATAATAACCATCAGTGTTCTCCCAAACATATTCAATATTGTGATTGTTTTTGTTGTATAGTAGTGTTGCATTTTTGGTTACACAAATATAGCTACCCCGGTTCAGAGGATCTTCCTCATACACATCACTAAGAAATGCTCTATAGCTAACAACCTCTCCATCTTCTTTTATTTTTACTAGTCCTATATTCATAGTTCATCCTTATAATTTGGCTTATACCATGATCTCCCAAGCATAGGATTTCTAATTCAGGCATTGTTATGAATTCTGGCAAGATTTTTTAATGCTTTGTTTTTTCTTTAGTTGTTAGGCTGCTATTTGGCACTATTTTTAAATTACAATGTATCACGTAAATTGAATTAGCAATAAAGAATATCGATATTTTCAGGAAAGTTGTCGGTAGAGCGTGCTATTTTTATTAATTTGCTTACAATTTTTATTTTTAATCTTCGATCTTCTAAAAGTACTATATCAGTATGTTGCTCATCAAAGTTATATATTTCTGAGTTTTTATAAAAAATGATAATTCCCCTTTTAACATTGGGTATTTCTTCTGAGTGTAAATGTATAGGTGCTTCAAAGGAATACTCTACTTTTGTTTGGTTTTCAAATATTTTGCTCATTGAAATATGCATGTTTTCTACTCATTAAATACAGGAGGATTCCAAATTTTACCAGCGTTTATTGTGGCAGCATGTGCCGTGTCATAATCGCATCTTTGTGTTTTTTCAAATAATAGCTCAAAATATTCGTGCTCTAAAAGGTCAATATCGTTTTTGATAAAGTCTCCATGACAAAGTCTATCCCTAGGCTGCTGCGATTTCTGCATCTGGATCAAATTGTGCGAAATTTCCATTACGTAACTGATGCTTGCGAAAAAAAAATGCTCTTTTATCTCGTAAATTCTTTCTTTTTCTATACCCGTATTGGAAGCAATTTTAGCTATATCACTCGTATCTTCTCGTATATTCTGCCATTTTTGCGGGGCCCACTCAACTTCTGCTTTGATTTCGTCAATTGGACGTACAACTCTATAGGTTTTGCCAGACACTGAGTCAATTCGCATCAGGCTCTCTTTTTTACTTGATGAAGCAGCTTGATTTTTTGCAGGGATCTCAATATACCCCGGTTGAGCTTGGGCCAATCCTTGCATAACACCACGAATACTGAGTGCTTCACC
>FYBJ01000861.1_pt1 | contig 13825 bp, 16 predicted proteins | sample 1134611 | NCBI WGS metagenome assembly FYBJ01 (sample SAMEA104116008, study PRJEB20421) | marine metagenome | isolation source: marine | reverse complement strand
ATATCAAAAGGCATCCAAAGCTTATTTATGTAGTTTTCAAGCAAGCAGCTTTTTTCTTGCCCTGCAAAACTATAGGCTGCACGCTATGCCTACTCAAATAGGCAGCAAGTGAAAAAAAATACATTGCTCTGCTGCCCATGATGTTTTACACTCAATAAGATTTTTAGACCTTTCATCCAGAGGATTTACTTGTGAAGAACATCTTACCTTTATGTCTCGTTTTTACTCAACTTTGCTTTGCAGCCGCTGAGGATCCAAAAACATCTACGTATGGCACCTACTCCGTTGAGCGTGTTAAGGAGCTTAAAGGAACCCTTACTATCCTAGGTGTTCATCAGCCATTAACTGTCGATTCATTTTGGATCTTTAAAAATTCGGCTTATTTACGCGGATTAATTCCTGAAGATGTTGCAATACAACTTTACAATGTTATACAAGATGCAGACAAAACAACCTCTCGCACAGAAAGTCCCTTTAGCCAATGGCTCAGCACACTTAGCACGCTAAGCCCATCCGACTTGCAACATGTATTGTGGCAAAAAGAAGCAAATAATCAAAGGGAAATCCTTGAGAATATATATGCACAACACGCTGATGCACCAAAAACAAAAGAAATGTATGACACATTTTGCACTACTCGTGAGCTTTCTGAAGAAGAAAAGAAAGACAAAGACACTCTTGAACGTCAGCTGATAGCAATAGCCAAACAACAGATTCCCATTGCGCTAAAGCAACATATTCCTGCTATCCAAAAAGAGGATGCCCCTATTTCAGAAATGCTCGCTCACAATGGACATCTTGTCCCATTTGAAGACAATCAAAAACTCTTATTCCTTGTCGCAATGTCAGATACGTTGCATCTAGAACATATGGCGCAGCAAGATAAAAAGTAACAGTCAACTTCACCCTTACTTGCTGTTTTGATGCTCTTGGTAAAGCCAACGTGCAAGGTTATCAAGATGTACACCAATATTTTCTGTTGTTGATGCCTTGCCAACCGTTTCGCACGCAAAACCAGGCAACAATGATTGTGCCACCGCATGTTGGTAGCCAACGTATGGTTGATTAGACATCACTAAACAGCTACCCATTACTGGATGTGAAGTAAGCCATGTTTTGACCGTATCACCAGTATTTGGACGTCGTTCACTGCCATCTGCAACCTGCTGCATGGGTGTGTTCACAAATATAATTTTGGTTGTCTTATCAGCATAATCAATAACTGGATCTTCTTGGTTGCCGTTGAGCACATACATGCGCGCATTTTTCCAATGCTCGGGCAACTGTGCTTGATCAAAAATCATGCGCATTGCATCATATTCAGTTTGTGGCATCTCTTTAGGCGCCACCCAATCTGGCCGAATAGGCAGATCTTTATTGCCACGATCGTAGAATGTTTCTTGTGGTTCAATAGTAGGATTGATTGGCCTTTGGCCTGCAAGCAGCACCACATTATCAACATGCACACCCTCATTTGCCAAATCAATAGCATGTTTCAGACGTTCACGCATACGTGGCAATGCAGCGCCCATGACCAGCAGATAATCATAACTGGCATGTTGCGGTTTAATCTCTTTAAGTACGCCTATCTTGCCTAATAAACTAACTATTTCAACTGTTCTATCTTGATATTGGTTCTCCATATCCCAACGCTCCTGACCAGCTCTGCGTAGCCATGCTGCTTGGGTTTTTTTCACAATATCAGCCAATGTGCCATCATGCTCAATGCCCATAAGCGCAAGCAATGCCTTAAGGGGGTTGTTTGGACGTTGCCCCTCTACAATCGCCGGTTGCTTTATATGTTCTGTTGTTTCTATACCAAAACAGCCAGATATAATAGTTAAGCAGCATATAATACTATAAAAACGTTTCATCTATAAGATCCTTTAACAAAAAACAAAAACGCCATGAGCATAACAAAGAGCGCTCCTCTTGTATATGCACAGGATCACTATTTGTCTTTTTTTTATCTTATGGGTACCATGAATAGTAAGGCCTGAGATAATAGGCCATATCAATAGTTATCTGGAAATGGTATGGACATCGAAAAACAGATTAAAACGATCACCCATGGCACCGTGCAGGTGCTTCCTTTGCAAGAACTGAAACAAAAATTGCAGGAAAAACGCCCGTTGCGCGTAAAGCTTGGTGCAGACCCTACGGCCCCTGATTTGCATTTAGGTCACGCTGTTGTGCTTGGCAAATTGCGTGCATTGCAAGATCTTGGCCATGACGTTATCTTTTTAATTGGTGATTATACTGCACAAATCGGTGACCCTAGTGGGCGATCAAAAACACGCCCTGCCCTTACTGAAGAACAAATTAAACAGAACATGCATACCTACTTCGAGCAAGTAGGCAAAATACTAGATCCTAAAAAGCTACAAGTTGTCTATAACAGCGAATGGCTCAGCAAACTCACTGGTTCTGATTGGATAAAACTGTGCGGCAAAATCACGCTCGCACAACTCACTGAACGTGAAGACTTTGCCAACCGCTTGCGCGAAAACAAGCCTATTGGCCTGCATGAGCTGCTCTATCCACTCATGCAAGCATATGACTCTGTGGCATTAAAAGCTGATATCGAAATTGGCGGCACAGACCAGACATTTAACCTGCTGCTTGGCCGTGATATGCAACAACAATGTGACCAAGCACCACAAGTGGTTATCACCATGCCACTGCTTGAAGGGCTTGATGGCCAGAACAAAATGTCCAAGTCTTTGGGCAATGCAGTGGGCCTTGCAGAGCCAGCACATGAAGCCTTTGGCAAACTCATGTCTATTTCTGATGAGCTGATGTGGCGCTACTTCCGTTTATTATTAGGCGCAACAGATGAAGAGATCAGCTTTATGCAAGAACGCGTTGCTGCTGGCAATTTGCACCCCATGGCACTCAAAAAAGAGATGGCGCATGGCATTGTGGCAAAATTTTGGTCAGCACAAGAAGCTGATGCTGCGCGCGAACAATTTGAAACGCTCTTTCAAAAGCGTGATATGTCTGCAGCACAAGAAATCCAGTTACCAAAAGATCTGCCTAATCCCATCTGGATTATCGAGCTGCTCAAAGCTCTTGATGCTATCAAAACCACTTCTGATGGCAAACGTCTTGTTGAGCAAGGGGCCATCAAGGTCGATGATCAGACCATTACTGATTTCAAGCAAGAAGTGCACTATCAGGATGGCACGGTCATTAAAGCTGGCAAACACAAAATCTATCGTTTAACAAAATAACATCAATCGAATACAACTATGAACAAACGTCTTATGGCCCTTGGCCTTATTTTTTCTGTCTCATTGCACGCTTCACATGAAAAAACTATTAAAGACTTAGCAGCGATGGGAAAAGAGAATACTCAATTACTTCAGCAAACCGTACGCTCATCTCATGATCCATCAGTCAAAAAGTATGGACCAATTGTGCTCGCTTTTGTGTATGCTCAACAGGGATCTAAAAAGTAGAGGAATCCCACATGTCAGAGACGCAAAAAGATACAAAACCAGAAACAATTGGTTTTGTTTTTATCAATAAACCTGCAGGCATCACCTCACGCGACTGCGTGAATAGGTTGCAACGCATGTTGCCACCAAAAACCAAAATTGGGCATGCGGGCACGCTCGATACATTTGCAACTGGCCTTTTGATTATTGGCATCGGGCGACCAGCCACCAAGCTTTTTACGCATCTTATTAAGCTCGATAAACGCTACTGGATGCGTGCTAAAATGGGTGAACAGACCGACACGCTTGATTATACTGGTAACGTCATTTCCAGTTCAGAAGAAGACCAAGTCTCACTTGATTGCCTCACACAAGCAGTTGCTGCGTTAGTGGGCGCATACGAACAGACGCCACCACTTTTTTCCGCACTCAAATGGCAAGGCAAACGCCTTTCTGACATGGCGCGTTCAAAACATTGGGGCAAAGAAGTATTAGATACTATCCTGCAAACAAAGAAAAAAAGTGTGCACATTTATGCACTTGAACTTCTTTCTTATTCTGGCAATTTCATGACCCTTGAAGCGCATGTTTCTCATGGCACCTACATTCGCTCATTAGCAAACGACATTGCACAGCATTGTGATTCGGTAGCCACCACCTATGAACTAAAACGGCTTAATGTCGGCCCATTCTCGCTCGAACAAGCTACGCCATTGGATGATATAAACAACATCCACGATATCAATGCCCACCTTGTGCCAGTAGAGGCGTTGCTTGAAACCTATCAAGCTTATATAAGTCAAAACCCCTATAACGCAACTGAATAAGACATATAATCTCTTTATCTCTTGCAACCAACTTTAACTATGCTATAGGGTGATGGCGCTTACATATCACTTCATATACGAGGAGTTTATATGAAACAGTATGTCATCCTTATTGCCCTCTGCGCTTTCTATACTATGCACCTTTTTCCCTCTAGCTACGAGCAATTTGCCAATGAAGAAGATGATACCGATAAGCGCGCAATGCACGTCGTACAGCAAAACATAAGCGTCATCAACCCTCGTTGTTGCCCCAGTACCGCCTTTTATGAACCATTTCATTATGCACGTCTGACACCAGATAGAAAAAAACTCTTTCTTTTTTATGGCTATCTAGCAACAGAAAACAAAGAAATTAATTTAAAAGAAGAAAAAAGACACCTTTCCACCTTTTTGCACGATACAAACTATTTTGATAAAGAAACAGCTCAAGCAGGCATTAATCACTACCTACAAGAAAAAGCACATCCAAGGCATGGCGGAATAATGAAAGCAAATGTGGTGGATCATCTTTTGCTCCTGCGCAATGGAAATATCAAAATGAACGTACATGATCCAAGAAGTAGCTGCAGCTTCACCGCACCAAACTACATGAAGGAATTCACTGACCAAATAAAACCGGAACTGAGCTCTGTGCCGGCAGAAGAAAAAGCGCAGCAGCTTGCATTAAGATTAGGAGCTTTCGAAAAAGAAGGACAGCATGAAAGCATAGTGATGCTGCTTAATTTAAAACAATTAAAAAAAGATATCGCCACACAAAAACTGCTTATAGACGACCCAAAGCCCCTTGATCTATGAAGTCTGCAACACGTGCCATAAGAGCGGCCAAATAATCGGGGTCCTGCTCAAATTCTTGATCGCAATCAAGCGTCAATACGGGCACATTACGCAAATGAGGCGCAACACTTTTTTCGATTAAAAATGCTTCATGCTTATCATAGATTTGACGCAAGTATTGCAAAGAGAGCTTTTTCTCAGACAATCTGTTGCGCTTTTTTATGCGTTCATACGAGACTTCAGGGCTCACGCGCAGATAGATAAAGCCTTTGGGTGCACGAAGAATATCGGTCAAAAACATAAACCATTCTTGATACATCTGCCATTCAAGTGGTGTTAAAAAATCATGTTCAAAACCATTTTTTGCAAAGCAATAATGGCCAGAATAAATAGAGCGTTCAATCACCTGCGTTGGGTACATTGTCTGTTGATGTATCAACTGCTCTTTAACACGGCACATAAGCGTGAGTGTTTCAAGCGTATATGCCCATCGCTTTGGCTCTTTATAAAAATTGGTGAGCAATGATTGGCCATAAATTTGGCCTTGCCAGTCATGCAACGGTTCAAGCCATACCTTTGCTTCTGGCATATGCTCTTGCATGAGCGTTAAAAACGTAGATTTTCCGGCTCCGATATTGCCTTCGACAATATACATGATTGAATGTCCCTTATTATGATTCAGTCAGTGCATGATCGCGTTGTAGGCCCTTTAGTATACCGTTTTTATCTTCTTTTGCTAAGGGGATAGCTACTACTTTTTTTGGAATATATGCGGTTAAACGTATAAGCACTTCACGCGGATTGAAGCTCCCAATTTGATCCGCAAGTTCATGGGCTGTTATACCCTGCATATCACCCAACAATACCACCTCAGAACCAACATGCACATTTTCAAGATGCGTTATATCTATCGCCGTCACATTCATTGATACCACACCGACAACTGGCGCATGCTGATCTGCAATCACTACACAAGCATTATTAGACAATCGACGATGATATCCCTGCCAATAGCCAACAGGAAAAAAAGCAACCTGCATATCTTCTGTTGCTTGGTAAGTGCAGCCATAGCCAATGGTGCTCCCGCTTTTAACCGAACGAATGTGCATAATACGCGATTTCCATGTTGCCACCGGATAGAGCTCAATCCCTTTTTTCATACTCTCTTCGCGCACCACCTGAGATGGCCATAACCCATAAGCAGCAGCACCAATGCGCACCATAGTCATATCAGGCATAGCATAACGCAGGCTAGCAGCACTCGCTTGCATATGCACACACTCTGGAAGCAGTGCGTCTATTTTTAATTGCTCCACAAGCCCCTGAAATGCATACATTTGTTTGCGGGCATACGACTCATCCACTTTTTCAGCTGTAGCAAAATGGCTCATCACCCCACGCACCACAAGCCAAGGATGATCTTTTAATCGTGCAATGAGAGCAAAAGCCTCATCTGGTGAAAACCCAAATCGCGAAAGACCGGTATCTACTTTTATATGCACATAACATGGTTTTTGGTGTTGTTCAGCCACACGTTGTAACTGCAGGATGTGCTCGTGATCATAGACTGCCATATCAATATCAGCTTGTAGTGCCAACAGAGGATCTTGATCAACAAAAGACATTACCAATAACGGCTTTGTTATACCCAATGTGCGCAGATGCAATGCTTCACTCAACGTTGCAGTGCAAAACCAATCAATCGCATCACTCTGTTTGCATATACCAATAATTTCATCAAGGCCATGGCCATACGCATTTCCCTTGACCACGAAGGCAAGTTTTTTTTGCCCAAGAGACTTCTTTATCGTCGATACATTATGAAGGAGCGCTGTTCTGTTGAGCTCAAGCCAACAGCTGTTTTCATTTTGATACATGCATATCCATTAAAAAATGAAAAACATTATGATGTAATACATATAACGTTTTTAGACTACCATCTCTTTTTAAAGCAAAAGTACCTTTTTTTGTCATCCTTCCAGCCTTCGTTAATCCATCGTCGCATAAAGCTATGCCAGAGTAAATAACTTCGGCGGACAGGCTGCGCAGGAATCCAGCCGTGCACGCCGTAGCAAGCGGCGAAAGCCGACGCGTAGGAGTGGCCAATATGATATGTACTTTAAAAATGACAATCCAGCAGAATAAAAAAACGTATTTTTTCTGAGCATATTTTTTTTTAATTGCTAGGCATTCTGGCCTGGATCCCCGCATACGCGAGGATGACAGAGAAAATCATTTTTTCTACACTTAGTTTACTTTTCCTCTTACACCTTTACCTACCATCAGTATAACAAAAAAAGCCGCCCAAAAGAGCGGCCTTTTTATTGTTATTTTATCTAACAATTAAGCATCAGCTTCTGGCATTGCATTGTTCACTTGCAACACAGGAATCTGCTTAGTCGCATGATACGGTATCTGTATGAGCAAGCGTTTTGCAGTATCATCATACTTCACCACTGTCTTTTCAAGATCTACTGCTTTTTCTGGGCGCACACTTTGTGTTTGTGAGCTGAACCATGCATGTGTCATTTTGTTGCCTTCATCTTCAGTTGCACTTTTTTGCTCTGCTTGCAATTGCACAAATAAGAGCCCTTTATGATATGCTTGCTGGCCCTTTGCAATTATCACCTGAAAAGCAGGATGCGTTATCTGGAGCGTGTCATCATTAAATGAAGCTTGAATATCGCCTTGTGCCACATCAGAGAGCGCCAACGTGCATGACGTTTCATCATGCTCTACCTCGTGCAACGATGGGCCACGCTCAGCATGTTCTTGTGGCGCACGATCAGCATCATCAAAAAGGCTATCAAATGCTTCAAAAAAATGATTCATCTCTTCTTGCATCTGCCGAATATTACTTCTGAAGCCCTGCTGCGCGCGCTGCATATGGCTCAAAAAAGGACACCTGTCTGCATCAGCATGGCTAAGGTGCTGCCAAGAGAGCAATAACACAAGAGGGAATATATGCTTTTTCATAACAACTCCTTATAGTTTTTAAATGAAACCTACAAGGCCATTTTAGCAAAAAAAAGATACGCTGCAATAGCTTGACACCACGCCTAGTTGACAGATACACAATAAGGGAGCACTATCCAATGCAATACTTTTGTTGCAAAAAAAATAATCAAAAAAAGGAACCAACATGCGCAGAATGCTGTACCTCTTGTCGATAATGTTGCAGCTACAAGCAGCTGATAACACGCCATTAACCCTATTGCCTGTTGGCCCCGCAGACCAACAGCATCGTCACCCGGTGCTAATGGCTGTGCATCCAGACTTTTTAGATCATGTCGTGGCAGACCAGCAACAAATACATGATAATTCAAATACACATCATATTTCATGGTGCATACTCACGCCGCAAACAGAAAGCGTACAGACTATCAAAACCTTTTTTGCTGATAAATTCACTCAATGTACCACTAAAAAAAAATACATCACCGAGCTCGAAAGTCTTATGGGCCTTGAAAGCCTTAACGTGCTACATTCCTGCGCAGCACTCTTCACCTTTGCTACAGTGAACAATGCTTCAAAAAATGCGATATACCACGGGGTCATAAAGAAAGCCGACACTCCGAATAACAACTCCTTAGGAGCATTTGAATGTAATCTGTGCAAGCTTGTCACAAGAGATAGCGAAACCTGCTTTTCGTGCGAAAATATTGTTAAATGCATCCCTGATTCACAAAACAACTCCGCTCTTACTGCAGCAGCAGAATTGCAACAGCATAAAGAACACATACATAGCCTCTTGCAGCAAGGGGATTATCAAGAAGTCTTTAATACGCTCTCCTCGTCAACTCCAAAAGTTGCCTTAATGGTCGTTCAAAATATGCCTTCACCAGAGAAGCAGAAAGCTAAAACTGCAAACAAGTGTTCATTGCAATAAGACAAAAAAAACAAAGGAGTCACTATGCGCACCATTTTTTGCCTTTTGCCATTCATTTTTGCACAGCAACTTCAGGCTGCTGAAGGAACGGCGCAAGAAAACAAGCCCCTCATGCGCATATTTGAAAACCACAAGATCAAACAACCCTATACCATGCATTATCGAACCGCTAACAAACACCAAACAGCCGAATGCTTCATAACCGCTGACAAACAAGAGCATGTGCAAGCAATACATGCTATATTTACCTCTGAACAACCGCTGGACGAGGATGGTACAGACCTGCCTCTTGAGAGTACCAAGAAAACGTTTGTTACAAAAAGTTGTTTCAACGGGAAAGCAGAAGAATACCGCTTAGCCACGCTATTATACTTTCTGACGAGCAAAACGTATGACCAAATAACGCAATTAGTTTTTCAAATGGAACCAAACGCCACACCTTCACCACACAACCTTGAACCTATATCTTCAAATGATTTTTTCGTATGCCATTCCCCTTTGGACGAACATCTTTTGACAAACATACCTGCAATCCAAGCAACATTAACACCATTAATACGGGCTAAAAAATACCAAGAAGCAGCCACTCTTTTTTTTGAACAATGTCCGCAAGTGCCTATAATAGTGATAACCGATCAATCATCTGACTAACGGAGAAACATACCATGCGCACGATCTTTTACCTTTTGCCACTCATCGTTGCACAACAACTTCAGGCCGCTGATGTGTCGGTGCAAGAAATCAGTCCTGTAATGCGTATATTCACCAATGCAAAGACTGATCAATCATGCATTATGCAAAGCAATCATTTTGACGATCAGAATAGATGCATTGAATGGTGCGTTGCAGCTGATAACAAAGAAAATGCAGAACGCATGAGTGATTTTATTACCTCAGAGCAACCATGGAAACTATCGCCCAAAGCACTAGAAGACAAACTTTTTGGTCGCTTTGATAGCATGGTGCGAGCAGCAGAAGGGAATACCGAGTCTTTGCCTAAACCGCTGGCCGCTATGTGCTTATGGCTCTGGCCGAGCAACAAAAGTAAGCTTATTTTTTGTAGCCAATTACGTGCTAGATATGATGATGTTGAAAGCAGTAATAGCCTTAAAGGACTAGATATAAATAATAACAATAAAGAGTATACCCTCGGCCCTATTTTTACTGCACTTAATGCCCAAAGAGAAACCAATATTTCTCCAGAGCCAAATGATACAGCGCTTGATGCCATCAACAAGAAACGATACCAAGAAGCGGCAGATGCTTACTTTGCACAGCATCCAGCAGAACAAGCAATGGTCATATTTGATGTCCCGTTGCAACAAAAAGAAACACACAGCTCTGCCGCTTCAAAAAGCAGATGCATACAGCAATAATTTCTCAAGGAGAAGCACAATGATTATAAGCTATCAAGATTTTAGTAATGTTGATATTCGCCTTGGCACTGTGGTGAAAGCAGAGCACTTCGAAAAAGCACGTAATCCGTCATTTAAGGTGTGGGTAGATTTTGGCCCTGAATTGGGCACTCTGCAAACATCAGCACAAATCACGGTGCATTATACACCAGAAACACTTATTGGCCGCAAAGTGCTTGGTTGTGTGAATTTAGGCGAAAAAAACATTGCCGGCTTCATGTCACAGTTTTTATTACTCGGTTTTTCTGATACTGAAGGAGCCATTTTTCTAGCAACTGCTGATGGCACAGCTGCTAACGGCCAGAAACTGCATTAACATAGCCAAAGAGCCAAAAGAGCGCTATACTCAACAATATGAAGAAAAAGAAAAAAATAGCGCCCAAGGGCGAAATCATATACGGCATACATCCAATCGTTGAATTGCTTAAAGCAAAAAAGCGTAAGCTTTTCACTCTCTATACCACCAAGCCAGCACCCAAGACATGGCCCGAGATAGAGCAGCTTTTGCCAAAATATCCGGTGCAAATTCAGTATGTTTCACGTGAAAAATTGAATCAATTGGCTGGCACCACTGACCACCAATCAGTCGTAGGACTTGCTGCGCCATTTGTATATCGCACGGCATTCTTTGACCCGCAACATGCACCTGCACTCTTAATGCTTGATGGCATTCAAGATGTACGCAATATTGGAGCAATACTCCGATCTGCCTATTGCACAGGCATTAATGGCGTGATTATCACTCAAAAAAGAAGCGCACCGCTCAACGCGGCGGCAATCAAATCTTCTGCTGGCCTTGCTGAACATATGCATGTCTATTTGGCTCCATCAGCCCCTGCAGCTGCACAACAGCTCAAAGAGGCTGGCTATCACCTTTATATTACTAATTTTAAAGGCGAAGATGCCACCCAGATACGCTACCAACAACCCTATTGCGTAGTCATTGGCAGTGAAGGCACTGGCGTGAGCCCATCAATTTTCAAGTATGGCACACAAGTCACCTTGCCACAGCGCTCAAAAGACATCTCATATAATGCTTCAGTTGCAGCAGGGATCATGCTCTTTCTTGTTTGGCAGCAGAGCGTAACAACATAGCACTACTGCTGACCAGGCAACCAACCCCAAAAGTTATACCAGCTGCTTGTGCTGCTACTTGCTGCTTGATTTGTATCATCTTCAGATGAAGAGTCATCACTTTCAAATGCAGATGCAGGAGGTGCAGATGCTGTTGTTGGCGCTACCTCTTCAAGAAATTGCCCAAATGCTTGCACTAATGATGCCAACTGTTGTCGATATTGTTCAGCATCTAATTGACCTTTCTCTCTTTTTGCCTTCAGAGCTTCAAGGCCATTGCGAATGCTAAGAAGCGTTGTATTTTCCAAAAATGCCTGATTCATTGCCAAAATTCGTTGTATAGCAGCCAAAGCCTGCTCCAATCCTTCATCTATCAATGCACGATCTTCACTTTCAGTAAGTGACGCTGGCTTTTTATGCACAAAGATGTTTTCAGGCGGTGCTGAAGGTTGCGGTTGCATCGAAGATTGTGCTTGAGCTGCGGAAGCCTCTTCACGTTCTGGACTTGCTTGCATTTCAGGACTCTCTTGCATTGCCGCTTGAAATTCTTCAAAGGTCGGAGCCGACGGCACTTGTTTCTCTGGCAGTTCTGCCGCATAAAGATGCACTACACTTGCGATGAGCATGCTCAATGCTATTATGTTGTTCTTCATTTTTTCACCTTTTTTTAGCTAAAAAATACCTTAACGTTTCCTTTAAGACTAATTTTAACATATTTTTAAGGTAAAATTCAAATAGAAAAGCCGCCAAGAGAAGCATTTCCCTGGCGGCCCCTTTATAATCAGGCTACAGTAACGTGCTTATTGCAGGGTTGGCGCATTCTGTTTTGCACCTATAATGATGGTGGTACCATCAAACTTAGTAAGAGTATAGCCTCTAAATGGTATATTGCGTGTGAATGCCTCATCTTGCAGAATAGCAATGGCCACTTGCTCACCCAAGAACAACCCTTGATCACAATCTGAACGATAATGCACGCCAGCATGATCACGTCCAATGGAAGTATTAAAGGCTAGCTTATTAAGCTCATCACCCACATAGAGCGTACCAACGTAATCTTCTAGCATCGTGTTGGCCGCATTTGGTTGCACCGTAGTTGGAATTTCGAAGCTTTCGTTAAAGAACGCCTTCAAGATTGTTGCACATGCACCAGCCACAGATGAATGCCCTTGCGGATAACTTGGGTGCGTTGGCGAGCCTTCTGGGAATGCTTGTGGCAAGTAGTAAGAACTAAATTCAGCAAAAATCTGCGTTAGTGCATCAGAATTAATCACTTCGCTATTGAGCCCATAGTCCGTAATACCTGCTTTTTGCTGATTCACTAAGAAGCCTGCAAATTCCGGACGCAATCTTCTATGCACAAGCCACTTTTGATACCATGCTGCACGCAATGCATATTCAGCAGCCATAGAGACTAAGTTCACTACGTCTGGTAAATAATAGGTTGGAAATGGCTCTTGCGTTGGGTTGCCCAAATATGGATTTGCACGATCAAGCGCATCTGGCCCCCAACTGTTTAAAATAAGCGCTGCACCAAGATAAGGCTCGATTGGATAACAATCATGCACATACTGCGCTAAATCGCGACCATTACGAATGAAATGGCGCTGAGTAGTGAATGTTGTTGAGGCTGCAGGAAATTCTCCTTGCTGAATAGCATGCCATGTTGCAAAATCGGTCATGAAATCATTACTTGTGCTTGATGTTGGCACCACTTGTGCTTGGAAGTTAATTCCTGGAACACCTGCTGGATCATACGTCGTATTTGAAGCTGGACCTGTTGGCACAGGCAAATAGAGAAACTGAGAAATATATGGGCCAGTTAATAATCCTTGAATATCGCCACGAAACAAATTTGCGGTTGTCACAGGCGTTGGCCCATTATATGCGGTGAGCATATTCAAATCAGTCACTGCAGCTGCTGCGGTTGGATCAGTATCATAATCATTAAAGTACACATCACGCAATAATGCCATCCAATACACCTCCACCATTTCAGCAGCAAATGCCGCTGACGCTAATGGCGCAGGTGGTGGCAACAAATGAATCCAGCTATCATTTGCATTCAAGTTATAGGCAAATGCAGCTTGTGGATCCACTAAACGGCGCTCCACCGGATTGGTCCCCATAGTGATCGCATTAAAAGCAGCTTGGCTATTGCTATTCACTGCAAAAACCACCTGCTCAAATGCTGCTGGATCAATCAGACCAGAATCTAATTGTTTTAATGCTTTTCCGTAACTTGCACGCTTATCTGCATAGCGTTGTTCATCACCATTGGTTGGTTGTAGAACAATATTTTGAGCAGTATTAAGATTAGCAACTGTATTACTTACTGTACGCGCATTCACTCGTCTGTTTGCACGTTGTATGGTGTTAAACCTGTCTCTTATACACATCTCCGAG
>FYBJ01001340.1_pt1 | contig 13829 bp, 18 predicted proteins | sample 1134611 | NCBI WGS metagenome assembly FYBJ01 (sample SAMEA104116008, study PRJEB20421) | marine metagenome | isolation source: marine | reverse complement strand
AACTTTATTTTTATACACTTTTTTAAATTAAATTGCCTTTTACTACTTTAAGTAGTAAAATTTAGTCTTTATTTTTTACGTTATAAATTTAATACAATCGACCTCCGGTAAAAGCGACCTGCTTACGAATGTCTTTCCAGTGCAGACCAGCGCTCATGCCGAAGAAAATTAAAAAGACAACAATAGCAAACAAGAATGCAAAATAAGCCCAAGCAGTATTGTACATTTGTTTTTTGCGGTCGTCGGTAAATTGATCTTTGTTGGCACTGTTCAAATATGTCAAAGCAAACACAGCCAAAATAAAAGCAGAAATTCCGAGACCAGTGGCAAGAATAGCACCCCCACCGATATAACCTTTGGTTTCACTTGATAAGCCTTCCATTTTACTTTAACATAAAAAATTTTTTATTTTTTCGTATTATTTTGTGTTACTTTTTACGGTAAAAATATATAGATGATATACAACACACCTCCGAAAATAAACAAACTTAATAAGAATGCTAACAACATATTCCCACTTATATATTTTAAAAGTTGCAAAGACCAAGGATTAGCTAGTAAAATAAACAATCCCATGGCTACTAAAACTGCATATAAATCTTGAAGTTTTGTTTTGTCGTTGGTTGACATAACAGTGGTTTTAGTTTCAATTTCCATATCCCCTCCCTTAAAAACACTGTTTAAAATAGATAATTCTTGTTTAGTGTTTGAATTTTCGATGGTTGGTAATTCAGACAAATTTTTATTTTCAGAGTCCATTTTACATTCCTAGATATAATTTAAAGCATTTTTATTTTCATAAATATGACCACTGTTAATTTGAAAGACAGTCCTTTAATTAAAATTATTTTTGCAAAGAGATACGATAAAAAAGAAGATTTTTTACCTCTTATAAATTCTTTAGAAAAATCTTATCAATTAGCACAAGACAAAAATTCACAATTTTGTCTACTACTTGACACTTCTAATGTAGAATACGCCAACCCTATTTTAGCTATGGAACTCGTTAAGTGGTTAGCAGATAAAAAATCCCTTTCTAAAAAATATCTTATTTGTACTTGTGTTCTTATTAAAAATAATTTAATTCAAAATTTTTTAAATATAATTTTAAAATTTTTTGTTCCCACTAAACCTTACTTTGTAGTTAAAAATTCCGCAGAAATGTATGTGTATAGTATGTTAATGACGGTATACTCAAAGTACACATGAGGGTGTGAGGTAATTTTCACTCACATTCATCGTCTAAATAATTCATTCTTCGATACAATCTGCCTGCTTGAGCTTGAGAATGTAAATACAAAATCAACCAAATCCAGGCTTCTTCCATTGTTTCGCAAATATGATTTGGTCTAGTCTTTTTGACAAATTTAAAGAGACGATTTTTGACAAAGTTTCGAAAAGATTCATTTTCAGAGAGTATTATAGTACATAAAACATAGCGAGCAGTTGTTTCTCGTACTGATAAAAACCATTTTGCCAGTTCGTATATAAAATTCCATTTTGCATATGACAACTTTCTTGTATCTAAAACCAAAACGATTCTTTTCTTTTCTTTAACTGCTCGGTTATAAGCTTTACCCATAGCAGTTAAAAAATATCTTAGTTGTCGACTATGAATATAGTTTTCTTGGAGAGTAACTTTAACATAGGGAAAATATGTATCATCAATTTCAGTTCCTGCTACTGCAGGATCAATAATGACATTTTCTGGTGGATCTTTAAAAACAGTTTTAACAAAGTTAAACAGTTCCATTATTTATTTCCTTTTCTTCTTCTTTTTTAGAATAATATTCAATTAATTTAGAAATTTTTTGGTAAACCACCCCTACAATATATAACTCGTCTCCAGAAAAAACACCTTTTTTAGAGGAGTTGTCTATAATTGAACGCATAACATTCAGTTCACCTAAAGTTATTTGAGGTTTCTCTTCTTCTCTCAGTGAGTTCATTTACATTTTCCACTCAGTATTTAAGGTGGAAAAAATTCCAAATTACATGCTCCAATATAAGGAGTATAATCGTATTTTTTCCTATTCATTCGTTCTACTATGCTACTTTGAATTTCACGGTCATCAAAAGAATCGACTATCCCGTAAGACCAACCTTCGGACACGTACTTATCATAGGCCCAGCACATAAATTCATAATAATTCATTATTTTGGGAGTCTCCCTGCGAGTAAAAAATTTCCAGTCTATCTCTGAGGTATTATGATAATTGTGTGCAGTCATAGACATTACAAAATCTGAAACTTTCTTTTGTATCCAGTTATCATTAGTCCAAATTTGCCACGGAAAATACCAACCTTGTTCTGATTTGACTGGTAAGGAATACATAACTATAAAATGAAAATCTTCTAATACATTTTCTACACTTTTGTTATTTATCTTGTAAAACATTTTATTCCAAAAACGATTTTAATTCTTTTGCATTTTTAACTTTAAACACAAAATGTCCCAGAAGTTGTTGATTTTGATTAGCGGCAAAGTCGGTGCCGGAAAAACCCAAGCAGCTACTCTCATAGAAGAAATCTATTCTCCCTTTGTTATGCCTTTAAGTCACCCACTAAAAAACATAACTATAAGTTTGAAAAATTTGGCAGATGGTACTAAACTCACTTACAGCGAGTGCGAAATTTTAAAAGACAACAGAGAGTACGATTTTTTAAATGATAAAAATTATAGAGAAACACTTTATCGAACAGCAATTATTTTAAAAAGAGAATTTGGAGAGGACATTTTTCCGCGCTTGTTTTTAAAAAATTGGCTGGAATCTGGAAAACAAATTGGTTTAGTTCCTGATGTTAGAGAAGAAGAGTATAATTTTTTCAAAACTTTATGTACTGGTCAAAATATCCAAATTTTACACTTTGTTTTGGAAGGTCCACAAAGAGATAGAAACTATGTTTCTTTTAGCTCTTATTGTCGTGTACCCAGAGACGAAAAAAGCGTGGTAATTAATAACATTGCTACTATCTTTGATTTAGAATCTAGATTAAAATCTTTTATAGATGAATACTTAAAAAATTTAGCTTATTTATTTCCCAACCTAAATTTAGGTTTAGGTGTTAAAGAATTTAGTTCTACCGCTATGAACGCCGGTATTCCAAGCATACCAACTCCTGCCACTAAAGACGAAGTCAAATTCATCACTCGAATGGTTTTGAGTGAATTACAAGAAATGCACCTTACTGTTTTTCCGTCCGAAGAGAGAAACCAAGAGAAATTAAATTCTTTTATGAAAGAGTGCCTTGAAGAAGTTGATGTACCAAAGAAAATGTTAACTTCCTTTGACTCAGAACAAGAAATCGTTATAGAACAATATGATGCTTTGGCAGACGCTATCTATTATATGTATGACTTTTCTTGCCGACATGGTGTCAACTTGGACATTTTGTTAGAAGAGATACACTCTTCTAATATGGCAAAAAAATGGCACGATGGTTCTTTCCATAAAAGAACAGACGGCAAGGTACTTAAACCTCCAGGGTGGCAAGAGCCCAATATTAAAAAGTGTTTGGAGAGACCTCAGTTTTAAATTTTCTACCCGAAGGAAGAATTTAATTTATCTATTTAAAAATAAATAGATGTACGATATTATATTTTTTAAGATGGAAAGTAAAGAATTTTCTAAATTAATATTAGAGTTCGAATTATTGGTTTTAAAATCTTTTGATCATTCTTACATAGGGCATAACTCTATTTCTAAAAAAAATAAAACCACTTGGATTTTGATAAAATTTAAAAATTCTACTATTGGAGGAATCACCTACAATAATTCTGGCTACATAGATTACTTATGTGTCCATCCAGATTTTAGAAAACAAGGCATTGGTCGTTGGTTAATTGAAATTGTTTTAGACGAAATAACTTATTCAGAAAATAGAGTTGTGCCTTATCTCTACATAGACTACGAGCCTACAAAAATTCAAAAAATGGCCAAACTTTTAATTTTTTATCGCCGGCTAGGCTTTAAATTACACAACATCACTAAAAATTCACTGTGTTTAGTTTCGACTTTAGTCTACTAATTTCCCTCAATATATCGTTTATTAAAAGGTTATGCAAAGACAAATAGTCTACCGTCATTTTTCCCTTTTGATCTGTGGAAATTAATTCCGGATGAATTTTGTGAATTTTTTGTGCTGAAACACCATACCTGATTTTTTGTAGGGGATCTTCCTTTAAAGTGTATTTAAAAAACTCGTAATCGTCATAATTTATCTTAGCTTGCAAAGGTACCATATTATTTTTCTCTCTTTCGTCACTAACTGTTTGCGTACCCAAACAATAAACTGTCCCGTCAGATCGAATATCTTTTTTTACCGCAAGGCCTCCTAATAATCTTAAAGCTCCACTGTCAGTATCCACAGCTTCTTCTACAGAGGGAATAGTTAGACTATTATTTTCATCTATAACTAACCCCGAACCAATTATATTTTGAGTATTTTCACCATCAAAAATTGGTACTGATTTGTTTGTATTATTTCCTATTTTTTCTACTATATTAGAATTGTTACTAATAGCCGTAATTAAACCCTGATCATTGACTGTAATTTGCGGTTTTGAATAGGAAGCTATACCCAAACCTTGGCTAGCTAAATTAATAGAAAATTGACCATCACTGAGTGAAAGATCTCCACTAACTGGTACACCTATTGCTTGAGCAGAAGAATTTCCTACAAAAATATGGTTTTCTGGTAAAGAAATTTTAGACCACTCATAACGCCCATTTTCTGAACATTTTAAATAGGAGTTAGAAATTGGATTTTTCGGTAAAACAGAATCACGAATAATTTCTTTCACACGAGGATCTTGACTTAAAGTACGTTCAATAGATTCCGTATAATTAGATGAATTATAAATTCTTGGCATTTACTACAAAAATAAAAATAAAAATAGCTTAAATGTCAACACGTGTAAGTCAAACTGTTAATAATTCAGATCCAGTTACAAGATACACTACTGACAATATTAATAGATTCACTGTTGGTGTTGATAGTAGTGACGGTAATAAATATAAAATAAACAGAGGTAGTGGTTTAGCATCTATTTCAGATTTCGAAATAGATGCTAACGGTAATATAAAATTTGCTGGTGACATAGTTATCGGTGGAAAATTCGTCGTTGAAGGCGACTATCGCGTTGATGGCCTAACAACATTTGTCAATAGTGAGGTTTCTACAATAGAAGATATTTCACTACAATTAGCTATGTCAAACACAGTTCTTATTACCAGTGTTAATGCCAATAATCCAGGTAGTGGCATAGCTACTGTTACCACAGAAGACGTCCATTCTTATGAAAACTCTCAGTATGTTTTAATTCAAGGTGTTGAAGTTTCCGGTGGAGCATTAGACACCAACATCAATAAAGTTCACCAAATTTCTAACGTTACTAGTACTACATTTCAAATTTCTTTAGTTAACACTGGCTCATATATCGCCGACCAAAATAGTCTTTGTAGCAAGGTTGATACCGAGCCTGGAGTTAATGGTGCGGGTCTCATAATTGAAGCTCACAATAGCGGAACACATGCACCAAAAAGTATTTTGTACTCTTCATCTTTAAATAAGTGGCAGACAAATATTGGTATTGATATTTCAGAGACCTTCTCTATTGGTGGTGTGCAAAAAGTTTCAGCTACTGAATTAGGTACAGTTGCTGTTAATTTTTTAAATCTTCACAGTAGAAAAGTTGAAAGTTCAACCACGTTAGATCTGGTTACAAATGGCAATTCTATTATCAATATTGCTACAAACGGTGGAACCAGTGAAAAAATTCAACTCGTTAATACACAGGGTACTGCATCAGACGCTGTTAATATCAAATCTTTAGCAGGTGGAATCTATCTACAATCCGTAAGCGAATCTTTGTTCAATGGTGGCAATTACAGGTTTCACACGGATAATTTATTTGTTGACGCAGGAAATTCTAATGTTGGTATTGGAACAACAAATCCAGACTCCTCTTACAAATTAGATGTTGATGGAGATATCAAGTGCATCGATTTAGTTAACATTTCCGATGAGAGATTCAAAGACCATGTCGCAGACATTCCCGTATATTACGATTTAGATGAAATGTTTGGAGACTCCGGTCTAAAAGGTGTCATTTACAAGTGGAAAAAAGACAACACTCACAATTTTGATACGGAACGCAATAATGTAGGGGTTTATGCACAAAATTTAGAAAAGTTTGCACCAGAGTTGGTTAACACAAATAATGTAGGTTTCAAGACTGTAAATTATGAAAAATTAACAGCTATTTTGGTAGAAAAACTAAAACAATTAGATAAAAAAGTTAAATATTTGTACGAAATCGTATAATTCCGAGATCATAATCAAAGCCAAAATAAAAATTCAGATTTTCTTTTATGAAAAGAAAATATCGAAAACTATTCCTTGTTCGTGCTCAATTACTTTTGGAGATGTGGCAGAAAACCATATTCACAACCAGCAAATTGGAACTATTGCACTCTCTTTAAAAAATTTGGAAAAGTGTCAAGATATTTTTGAAAGTTTAGGTGTTGAGTATGAGTTGGTAAAATTACATGATTTTATAGACTACGATGTATCTAAAGTTTATGTTTTGGTTATTAAAAAAGCTTAGGAAATAATGTCTATTAACCCAGATGATTTACTCTCCGAACAAAATACTTTGGAGTACGATAAAAAAGCTATCACGAGAGGAAAAGTAAAAAATAAATTAGCACGTTACGATATATGTTTTTCATCTGAAGCACAAGAACCGGATTACGAAAATGGTAAAGGTAGAATTGTGGCTTTTGAAGACATTCCCTGCTTAATAAAATAAGAACTTCTCTTTCGGAATTTTTGGGAGAGAAAGCTAAAAACCTTCAAGCAGAAGGCAACCTTTATTACGACTTAAAAAAATGTGGCATTGGCTTTCATGTTGATACTTAAAGACACCGTGTTGTGACTTTAAAAATAGGTGTCTCTCACCCTTTAAAATATCAATGGTTTCATAAATTTAGACTAGTTGAAAAGAGAATAAAATTAATAGAGATATGTATGTTATGTCTGAAAAAGCACTTATGACTGGAAAAAATTTTCTATTTACACACTAAGACACGCTACAGGATGTAAAAAATAATTGACAGTTAAACCTTAAAGAAAAAAATAAAATAAATGAACACATATTTTAGTGATGGAAGAAAAAAAATGACTCTCATAGAAAAAGAGGATCAATTAAAAATTAAAGCAGAGGAAGTCTTACAAAGAGAAAAAAAACTTGTTCAAGATGAAAAAGCTTTTAAGCAAAGAGAGATTATACTTATTAAAAAAGAAAAAATATGTAATGAATTAGAAAAAAGTATTTTACAGAGAGATGAAAAATGCAAGAAATGGGAAACCTCTCTACAAGAGAGAGATTTCTCTTTTCAACAACGGGAGGAATCCCTTCAACAACGGGAAGCCAACGTGTCCTCTAAAGAATCTTTATTACAAAAATTAGAAAATGCTTTTAATTTGAGAGAAGAAGACTTTAATAATTTTGTTTTGAATAAAGAAAAATATTTAACTAATAAAGCTTTGTTACTTAATACAAAAAAAGATTTATTGGATTCATTAGAAAAGTCTTTAAATAAATTGGAAAGTTAAATAAAAAGAAATTTAAATTTAATTTGTAAAAAAGATTTTGTAAAAAGGATATAAAAATACCAAAGCGGTATTGATTTCTCTTATGTACATGTGTGTTTTTTGTATTCATTTCCTTAGTGAAGATAAAATACCGGCTTGTTCCCAAGTAAAAAAGTAAATTTTACTCTTCAAGAGTAAAATTACTCGTCTCAGTTGTAGACATCTAAACCACTACAGCAGTTACAGTCAAACCAGAGCCTTCTGTACCAAAAGGAATTCCAGTACCGGCTTTCCAAGTTTTGGCATCACTAGAATACCAAGCATTTTCTAAGTCAGAACCGTCATCTCCAACAGCTACCCATTTTCCACCTTTGTAAAAGACTGAGTTACCGGCTCCAGTACCGAAAGCTCCTCCATTAGCAGAAGTCCAGTCTGTGCCATTAACAGAGTACCAAATGGTTTTGTCAGTAGAGCTTTGTCCTACTGCCACCCATAAATTGTTATCATAGACAATTTGGTTGGCGCCATTGTTACCTGTGCCAAAAGCATTACCTTCTGCAGGTAACCATTCGATTCCATTAATAGAGTACCAAATATTAACATCATTAGTCAAGTCATAACCACCGGCAACCCAAAGATCTCCACCATAGGCGACAGTGTTAACTGTAGAACTAGTGCCACCAAAAGCCGCACCAGTGCCAACAGACCAAGCTTCACCATCTCCAGAGTACCAAATATGTTGCTCAGTAACACTGCTTTGTCCTACAGCCACCCAAACATTATCAGCATAGCGAACAGATTTACCTTCACCAGTTCCAAAGGGAGAACCTGTACCGAGAGTCCAAGCCATACCGTTATCAGAATGCCAGATATTTCCAGTGGAACCATTACCAGTCGCCACCCATTTTGAGTTGGCAAAACGTACCGAAGCAAAAGTATCAGCAGCTAGAGCATCAGATGGATACCAACCCACAGTATCTGTGGAGTACAAAATACTGGTAAGTTCAGTGGGAACACCAACTGCCACCCACAAAGTACCATTGTAGTAAACATCAGAGCACTCGCCACCCAAAAATGGAGTAACGGCCACTGTTTGCCAAGTAGATCCGTTGTCAGAATAGAGAATATTTAAGTTATTATCACCATCTCCTACTGCTAACCATCTGTTATTGGCGTAAGTGATAGCATTACCACCACCAGCACCGAAACCTGTTGCTGCAGTCCAAGTTCCAGTGACGTCAGTGGCATACCAAATATTTTCACCAGAGACGCTACTAAAACCTGTTGCTACCCAAGTAGTACCGTCATGATAAATAGATTTTCCACCTTCAGTAGCTACGGCTGTGCCAAAAGGTGAATCGGAAGTAGCAGCCCAAGTACCAGTGGGGTCATCAGATACAGTATTGTACCAAATATTTTCGCCAGCCACAGAGCTGGCACCTACTGCCACCCAAGTACCTCCAACGTAGTAAATGTCATTGCCACCAAGATTAGCAATTGCTGTGCCAAAAGGATTATCTGAAGCGGCTGCCCAAGTACCAGAAGGATCATTGGCCACAGTAGAATACCAGATATTTTCACCAGCTACAGAGCTGGCACCTACAGCAATCCAAGTATTGTTGGCGTAATGGATGGCGTTGCCGCCAATATTAGCAGCACCAGTACCAAAAGGTGAATCGGAAGCGGCAGCCCAAGTGCCAGTGGGGTCATCAGATACAGTATTGTACCAAATATTTTCGCCAGCCACAGAGCTGGCACCGGTAACAACGAAAAATCCAGAGCCATAGGAAACAGCTCGAGCACCAGTAGTAGCTGTAGCCGTACCAAAAGGTGAGTTCGAAGCTACTGTCCAAGTTTGTCCATTGGTAGAGTACCAAATATTTTCACCAGCTACAGAACTTTCACCAACAGCCACCCAATTTCCGTTTCCGTAAGCTACGTCACGAGCTTGGCCAGTACCAAAAGGAGTTGTCCCGCCTGTACCTGCTGACCAAGTAATTCCATCAGAAGAGTACAAAATATGGCTATCTACAGAGCTGTCTCCTACAGCCACAAACAAGTTATTAGCAAAGACAACTTTTCTGAAAAGAGTAGAGGAATCAACGCCTGTACTAAGAAACCAATTCAATCCATTGTCAGAATAGAAAACATTTTTGTCGTCATCAGAGAGACCAACTGCTACCCAACGATTATTTCCGTAGGCAACACTGTAGCCGGCATTGTTGATAAAAGGGGAGATGGCATTGCCTGACCAAGTCTTTCCATCCGTGGAGTTCCAGATGTGTTGACTGAAGACACCATTCTCGGTTGACTGACCTCCAGTCACCCAACGATCTCCCTTAAAAACAATATTACTTCTTCCCGAACTTCCAAAAGCAGAGCTAGTACTTAATGTCCAATCAATAGCATCTTCGGAGTACCAAACATTATTGTCGGAGTCTCCATTACCACCAGCAACCCACAAGCAAGTTTCTTCTGTGACAATAGGTGTGACAGTCTCTTCTTTTTTTGTAGTTAGAGTGATAATAAGAACAATAATTATCATGACTACTAATAAACCAATAATTCCAAACGAAGCATAATAATTCATTTTATTATAAAAAATAAAATTGAAATTAAAAATGTGTATTCTTTAAATTTAAATAAAATCAATAACATCTTCAATGTCATGTGGTTTTTTTGAAGAGGGTTCCCTCGCCTGATAGTCTAACCAATCCTCCGACTCAGAGCTTGAATTCTCTGAGTGAGGGTCTGTCTCTTTTTTAGGAGAGACATTCAAGTTAATTTTAGTTTTCTTTGTTTTTATAAACGACTCAACTTGTTCATCTAAATTAGGCAACTCGTCTTTAATTTCACCCGCTTTTTCCAAGTCCCGAACATCTTTTTCACTATAGGCATAAATAACATCACCTGTGATTTTTTCAGAGGGATCACCTGTTTTTTTCCACCTAGTATACTCTCCATTCAAATCGCGAAAAGAAATAAGAACCCAGTTATCTTTATACATATCTTTTCGAGATTTACCTCGTATATTTCCACGAATATGACAAGGAATTTCTTTATTCAGTTCGGGAGAGAAAGCCATAATGCGATTATTACCAAGTTTTTTGGTAATTTTGGCATAGCCTTCGCCATCAACAGCAAATTCCAGCTCTTTCTCATCTTCGGCATGAAGCACACGTCTCTTTGGTTTTTTAGATTTCTTAGGAGGCATATTGTATTTTGCAGTAAACGAAATATTGCATAAAAAATTCATTTTTGGATAAATAAATGAATATACAATACTATGATGGTAAAATTATGCAGTGGCTAGAACCAAAAAAAAAGTACGAGCTAGAAACTGATTTTTTAATAGAGGCTTGGAAGGAAGCTCAAAAAAGTAATTCTGAGAAATTTTTTGAGTGGGTTCTCTTACATTACAAAAAAAAATTCAATCTTAACAAAGCCATTATTTTTCTGGGGATTGATGGCTTTAAAAAAATCTGTGGAGATGATATACTAACCATGAAAAGTTTTTTTCGTCTTTCTCAAAAATCAAAATATATAATAGCTTCTAATAAAATTTCTTCCGATAGTCGAAACAAAATTAAAACATTAACTGGTAAATGTATTCAATATCCATTTTTACTAGGAAATGACGTTATTGGCAGTATAGTTTATTTTAGAAAAGAAGATAATGACGATTTTACACAGGAGGAAATTTGTAAAATAGCAGGACCTTACTCCAAATATATTAGTGATGTTTTGATGGATTGGCACAACAAAAACATCAAATTTGGCTCTGAAATGTGGGAGTTTATTAACACTATGTCCCACGAAATTCGCACACCTCTAAATGGTATCAGCGGTATGACGCAACTCCTTATGGACACTGGTACAAATTTAACAGCGCCACAAAGAAAATATTTACAAATTTTACAAGATTCTAATATAATGTTATTAGGTTTGATTAATGACATGATTGACTATTCAAAATTACAATATAAAAATGTCAATTTACGAAAAGATAGTTTTAGTTTATCGAGTACTGTAGAACAAGCTAAAAATATAGTTTTTAATGGAGCTACCAAACAAAAAATTCACATAGATCATAAAAAACATAATTATGATATGTTAATTTCTGATAAATCTAAAATTTTACAAATTATTGTTAACTTATTGAGCAACGCTCTCAAATATACCTCAGAAGATAAAGGAATTGTAACTGTTAATACAGATGTAATTTTTCCCAAGGATGGTCTTAGTCTTTTGCACTTAACCGTAGAGGACAATGGTATTGGTATGTCAGAAGAGTTTGTAAGCAAAATTTTTGAACCTTTTTACAGGATCAACCCTAATGGGAAAGGTATGGGATTGGGGTTGTCTATTGTTAGTGAAATTTTAAAAAATTTGGGTGGGAAAATTTCCGTCTCCTCTGTACCAGATAAGGGTAGTAAATTTCTCATTGAATTACCAGTAGAAGTAGACAATGTTTTTGATGATTGGTATAAGACAAAACAAGATATAATTTTTAATCTTAGTATTACACTTTTTATTTTAAACAAAACACAACTCTTCGCTTACAAAACTCTCTTTGATACACACTCTATAAAGTTTACAGTTACTGATCAACCACCAAATGATTTACAAAATGTTGACGTTTTAATAACAGATATCTATGACTATTCAGTTTTCAAAAACTTTTCTAAAACTAACATTTTAAATAGTAATGAGCTACAGCCTATTAGAAAGATAGTATTTCCACACATGATAGAACAGACTTCAGTTAATGTACCCAAAAAAGACTTGTGTGCTTTGAAAATTCTCTTAGTAGAAGACGATGATACAAACACTTTTTACATACAAGAAATTTTAAAAAGTATGGGGATAGATAGTAAACAAGTGACTACCAAAACTAACGAAAAAGATGCAATAGATCAGGTCAAAAAAGAGCACTTTGACATTTACATGTTAGATATGAAACTTGGTGATGGTTCTGGTTTAAACGTTGCCAAGGAAATTCAAAAATCACAAAAAGGGGGAAACTATAAAATTATAGGTATGACTGCGGGAACTTTTAATCCTATGAGCGGAACATTTGACGAGTTTGTGACTAAGCCTTTAAAAAGAAACACTCTAGCGACTATACTGAAAAACCATTTCACACACAAAAATGATTTTTAAACTTAAAAATAGGTAAGTTGTATTTACACACTTACTACTATTTTTTGAAAAAACGATGAATTACGAAAGCAAAAAAGAAATTGGCTTTGGAACTTTTGGAACTGTCTACGAATGTACCTATACTGATGGTAGTAAGAAAGCTCTGAAAATAATTAAAGATTTGCATGCTGTCTGTAATGAAATCTATTTTACTCGACCCAGAAAAGGATGTCCTCATCTTCTTCAAAGAGAAGAAGTTTGTGTAGATTATGAAACTAATGAACTCTATATTTTCATGCCTTTAGGATACAATCAGAACATTTTTAAATGTACTAAATATAGTTTATATATATAAACATACTCAAAAAAAAAGATTTAAAAGTACTTATATCTATTTAAAAGATGACATGAATGAATCATGGATCCAAACAAAAAATATTACAAACATACAGAAGCAGCCACAATCTTGGAATTTCAAGACAAACCCTCACAAGATGGGGAAACGAAAGTAAAATTCAGTATTACAAAGCCGGAGAAAAAGAGTCAAAATACAGAAGAATGTACTGTTTGGATGAGCAGCTTGGAATCGATAGAAGAGAAGACTCTTTTCAACCTAAGACAAGAAGAAAAATCTGCTATGCTAGAGTATCTACTAGAAATTAAAAAAATGACCTTGAAAGACAATGCACCTACCTCAAAAATAAATATCCTGATTACGAGATTATTACAGACATTGGAAGCGGACTTAACTTCAAAAGGAAAGGACTTAAAACCATTTTGGAGTACGCGTACAGCTCTCAAATCGAAGAGCTTGTGGTTGCCCACAAAGACAGGTTGTGTCGCTTTGGATTCGAACTTGTTGAATACCTAATTACACAGTTTAGCAACGGAAAAATCGTGGTTCTCAACAATAATAAATCTTCACCACACGAAGAGCTCACCTCAGACTTACTTGCCATACTCACTGTCTTTTCAGCCAGATCAAACGGTCTCAGAAAATACAAAAACAGTCTCGAGGAAGATTCAAGTTTACCCAAATACAAAACAGAAAAAGATTTTAACTGAATTTTTTGGTTTGTATAGAAATT
>FYBJ01001979.1_pt1 | contig 13848 bp, 15 predicted proteins | sample 1134611 | NCBI WGS metagenome assembly FYBJ01 (sample SAMEA104116008, study PRJEB20421) | marine metagenome | isolation source: marine | reverse complement strand
AAGGGCGCGCCATAGATCGGCGCGAACACCTGGTGGGTGCCGCCGATGGTGACTGACCGCTCGGGGTTGCGGGCCAGCTGCGTGAACTGCGAGGGGGCCCTGGCACAGAGATCCCGGATCCAGGCCGCATCTGCGCGCACGGTGTCCTCTTCGATCCGGGCGCCGTTCTCGCGCCACAGATCCAAGGCCACCGGATCGTCACGAAAGGCGATGCCCACATCCTGAATGATCCAATCGACCTGAGCCTCGAGCGTGGCGATCTGCTCCTCGTCCAGCGGATCAAAGAACGGCAGGCGGCGCTGAATGTGGGGCGAAGCCGGGGCTCCGGTCTGTGCGGTCTGGCGGGCGCGGCTTGCGCGGGCGCGTCGGGCCATGGGGTCTCTCCCTTAAGTGATGCGTAAGACTAGAGGGGTGGAACGGTCCTGTGACGGTTGAAAAACTTGATGTTTTAGATAAACATGAGTTATGCAAGAGCTTTGGAAACTCGTCACATCCCCCCGCCACCTCATCGTGTTCGAAGCCGCCGCGCGACATGGGTCGTTCACCCGTGCGGCTGCCGAATTGAACGTGCAACAGCCCGCAATCAGTGCCGCCATCGCACAGCTTGAGGCCTCTCTGGGGGTGCTGCTGTTTGACCGGGCGCATCGCAAAGTGGTGCTGACCCACGCCGGAGAACGTTTGTTTTCAGACGTTTCCGCGTCGCTGGCCCGTATTCTGCAATCCGTGCGCGAGGTGCACCAGCGTGGCCGCAACGATCACGTAACGGTTTCTGTCAGCTCGGCCTTTGCCAATTACTGGATGGTGCCGCGTCTGCAGCAGTTCCATGACAAACACCCGGGCATCGATCTGCGCGTGCAAACCAGCGATCGTGAACCCGACATCGATGCCGAAGGAATCAGCCTTGCCATAAGACGGGGCAATGGGTCCTGGCCCGGTGTCCACGCCGCCCTGATCGCCCGCGAAGTCATCTCTCCCATTGCCAGCCCACAGGTCATGGCGGCGGCTGTGAACCTTGCCACGCCCGCCAATCTGCTCCACGAGAGGTTGATCCATCTGGAAGAGCCGGTGCGGGAACGGCCCACCTGGCAGGCCTGGTTTGCCCATCACGACATCCCGGCGCAGGCGCCAAAGGCGGGCCTGAGGTTGAATGACTATGCGCTTGTGTTGCAGGCGGCGATGGCGGGAGAGGGGTTCGCGTTTGGCTGGCGCCATGTCACGCGGCGGCTGATTGAGCAGGGATTGCTGGCGGCTCGAACCGAATGGGCCTGGGAAACCGGCAAGGGTTTTTTTCTGGTTTGGTCCAAAACCGTGCCTCTGATCCCGCAGGCCGAGCAGGTGCGCGACTGGATGATCGCAATGGGAGAGGGGGAGGGGCGGCCCAATCAAGCCGCCCCAAACAGATTTACGAGCTGGGAAGAATGACCTTGTCGATGACGTGAATCACGCCGTTGCTGGCGTCGATATCCGCTGCAACTACAGTTGCGTCATTCACCATCACGCCGTTGTCCAGATCGATGGTCACTTTGCCGCCCTGTACGGTTGCGGCCTTCATGTCGTCGCTCAGGTCGGTCGACATGACCTTGCCCGGCACCACGTGATAGGTCAGGATTGCGATCAGCTGATCCTTGTTTTCGGGCTTGAGCAGGTTCTCGACCGTGCCCTCGGGCAGCGCAGCAAAGGCCGCATCGGTTGGGGCAAAAACGGTGAACGGGCCGTCACCCTTCAGAACGTCCACCAAATCAGCGGCCTGCACAGCAGCCACCAGCGTGCCGAAGTCCCCTGCGCCCACGGCGGTGTCGACGATGTCCTTGGATGAGCTGCCGGCAAATGCGGCGGTGGCTGCGATGGCGGTGGCGGCGGCGGTCAGTGCGATTTTGCGAAACATAAATATTCCTCCATGTGGTGCCGTCAGTGGCAATGCGGAGGTTACGGGGGGTGTTCAGAACCGGATCAGCGCGTGTAGAGAGTTTCTTTTCTTGATCTGACGGTGACTTGCGCTAAGCCGCGCAAGACCAGGACTTCCAGTCACGATCTTGTGACTAATTCGGGGCCTATTCGCCCTCGAACGCGCAGAGAACGTGGACATCCATGCCCATCTCTTCCAGCCGTTTGCGACCGCCCAGATCGGGAAGATCAACGATGAAGGAACACGACACGATTTCGCCCCCCAGCCGTTCGATCAGCTTGATGCCCGCCTCGGCGGTGCCTCCGGTGGCCAGCAGGTCATCAACGACCAGGATCTTTTCACCCGGCTGGATGGCATCGTCGTGGATTTCAACGATCGCCTCGCCGTATTCCAGTTTGTAGTCCTGGCTGATGGTGGTGCCGGGCAGCTTGCCCTTTTTGCGGATCGGGACAAAACCCACGCTCAACTGGTGGGCAATGGCCCCGCCCAGGATAAAGCCACGCGCCTCAAGCCCAACGACCTTGTCGATCCGTTCACCCGCATAGGGGTGCAGCATCTGGTCGATGGCCATGCGGAACCCGCGAGGGTCAGCAAAGAGCGTGGTTACATCGCGGAACATGATGCCTTCGTGGGGGAAATCCACGATGGTGCGAATGTAATCTTGGACGGATGTCTTCCTTGGCATGATGGCCCCCGTTCAGGTCAGTTGGTCGGGGGTTTGGCCGATGTGGGATCAGCTTGCAAGAGGCAAGAGGTCACGCTGACAGGTGCGGCGCTGACCACATCGGGTTTCTGTTCCCTGTAGCTGACGCATGAGCGACAGTGGGCGGCCGACAGTCACAACGGATTTGGCATACAGCTGTCGAAATGGCCCCTACAAAAAAAAGGATGAAGCGCGGCATAGGTTTACGTGCATTCTATTCAGAGACATCGAACGCGACCGCCTATCGTGAAATCCGTCGGATTTCGGAAGACCGCCAAGGCCAATGCGCAGGACGCCCTTTAAGTCGGGCGACGCAGGAATGCTGTTGCCAATCCCATCCCCATCAGCGTCACACCGCCAAAGCGGGTCAGCCCCGTGATCACCGAGGGACGCCCGATCCACTGGCGCAGCTTGTCCGCGAGCAGGGCATACGCGAGCGCATTGAATCCTGCCAGTCCCACAAAGGTCGCAATCAGGATCGCGAACTGAGGCAGCAACGGCTCGGCGGGGCGCAGGAACTGAGGCACGAAGGCGATGAAAAAAGCGATGGATTTTGGGTTCAACGCGGTCACGGCCGCGGCATGCATGAACACGCTGCGGGGGGTGACGTCCTTGCCCGTCGAAACGGTGCCCATCCCTTGTGATGGCACGGATCGCAGCAATTTGAACCCCAGCCACAGCAGATAAGCCGCACCGACCCATTTGAGCGCCGCAAAAAGCGTGGCCGAGGCCAGCACCAGCGCCCCCAAGCCAGCAAGCGAGGCGCTCATTGCGATCAGGTCTCCCAACGCCACACCCGTGGCCGATGCGACGGCGACAGGGCGTCCCTTGGACAGGGCATAGCTTAGAACCAACAAGACAGTTGGTCCCGGGATCAGCAGCAACACGGTCGAGGCCGCAGCGAAGGCAAACCAAAGGTCAATAGACATGCGGTGTCTCTCTGCAAAAGGTCGGAATCATCCGGTCAACTTGCGCATGATGGCCTCCAGCGGGCCGTGGTGGAAGAGGCGAAACCAAAGCAGCGCAAAAACCGACGTTGCAGCAGCAAATCCCAATCCGATCCATGTGATCTGCGGTGCGGTGAGCGTGCCGCCCAGCAAACCAAGTTCTTCCAGGGTGCCCATGCCGATCAGGATATGCGCCACGTAGAGTGTCAGGGTCTGCTTGCCGGGCGCAGTCAGAAGCGGGGACAGCAGCAGTCGATCCAGGGTGGGCATGAGTTTTAGCATCAATCCGATGACAACGCAGGCCGTGCCCGTGCCCGCCACGATGTAGAAGGGGCCGGGCGGAATGGATTCGGTTCCCAGCAGGGCTTGCAAGTCAGGGTCTGGGGTCAGGAATTGCGGCACGAGTGCAAAGAGCGCAGCCGCCAGCCCCCACAAGATCAACCGATGCTGGGTACAGCGCTTGCCCAGCTCGATACGGCCAAGCGCCATTCCGATCAGCAGGAAGGCAGCCCAGGGCAGCACCGGATGCCAGCCATTGAACAGCGCATTGCGCAGAAAACCTGTCAGGGTCCAAAGATCGGTGTAGAGTAGCGCGTCCCAGTCCCATCCGGAGTCATAGTCCAGGATTCCGTGGGTCAGCAGGGATGCAGCGACAATACCAAATGCGCCAATCCACAGGGTTCGGCTGCTGCGGGTCAAAAAGGGGATCGCGACCACAAAATAGAGTGCATAGAAATGCAGGATGTCGGCATCAAAGATGGTCATGTTCACCACCCCGATGGCAAACAGAAATGCTGCCCGCTTGGCCATCAACCAAGGCGTGGGCTTGCCCAAACTGACACCGATCCCGGCCAGCACGACAAACAAGGCAGCCGCGCGCCCCTCGAGGCTGTCGATCAGGACATTGGCCCAATCGGGTCCCGGGGCCACTTCGGCGGCGATGCGAAAATTGACGAGGACCATGCCACAAAAAGCCAGGAAACGGGCCGCATCCAGCCCATGAAGGCGGGGTTTCGATTGCGCGTCAATTGGGGCCATAAATACCTCGATCAATCGTCAGACAGGTCCGGTCGGCGTGCGGGTGTCCCATGTTTCCAACAGGTTCCGACATCGTATGGCGTTGGCGTGGTTTCAACCCTCGCGATTGTCCTGCCAATTTCTGCGTGTCTCCCAGGCCTCAATCGCGGGGCTGATCGCAAGGCGAGATCGGCTTGCGTCACACCCAAATGGGTAGCGGATTCGGAGTTTTCGGGATTTTGTGATATAGTGGGTGCACTATTTTATTGGAGTTATTGTTATGAAACTTATTGCTGCGGCCCTTTTGGGCCTTTTCGTCGTCGTTCCTTCAATCGCACTCGCTTGTCCGCCCGGATACTACAACTGCGGCGGTAATTTATGTTGTCCAAAGTGAGGTCCGTCATGTCACGTAAGCTATTGTTCGTTGCACTGGTCGGGCTGATCGTGATCTTTGGCGTCTCGCGCAAAAGCGTTCTTGACGCGGATCAATTGGATCTACGGTACCATTTCAAACTCGTGGACGCGGTACATGTGAACGAACCCAAGCCGGGGGACGCCTTCGCCTATCACGGTCCTTCAAAGACATTTGCTGACAACGCCATCTGCAGCCTTTACGGCGAGCAGTTCATTTCCCACCCAAACTCGGTGAACCTGACCGTTTTCAACTATCTCGGCGAAAGCGTGCACTGGGCCATGGGGCAAAGTGACTCCGTATCACAACAGAGTATTTGGGAATGGTTCCGTTTTGACGAACATGTCTATTCGATATCTCTGGACAAGATATTTCGCCAGTCCGCAGAACGCGAAAACATGCGAGAGACCTGTCGGGACAAGGTGTTCAGGAAGGCGACCGAGGACGGGTATTTCGTCTTTATCGTTGAAACAGTCTATCTGGATCGCGAAGCGGCCGGGGCCGAACGTTATGTAAAGTTCAACCCAAGACCCATTGTGACGAGCGATTGCACAACCAATTGCGGCACAGGTGTTTCGCTTGAAACGCTTTTGGACATTGGCTGGCTGACCAAGCAGAAAAAGAACTGGAACATCGTGCAGGTCTTTGGCGCAAATCATCCCGATGGAGAAGACGCGTAACCTGAAGACGCGTGAAATCGGGTTTTCCTCCCGGGACCCGAGGCCTCCCGCCGGTCATGCTGACCGGCGGGAGTGTTTTGTGGATGTCACAGAATGCGCCCTGCAATCGCGTCCAGCTTGGCGAGAAGCACCGGGTCGCGCTTTTCGGGGGCTGTCAGAATCGCGTATTCCAACGCCCGATCGCAGCCATGGGGGCAAGGCGTGCGATCCTCACCCAGAAGGGCGGGCAGCCCTTTGACAAGCGCACGCCCTTTTTCGGCGTTGCCGGTCAAGGTGGCGATGATGGCGGTCACGTCGACTTCTCCATGATCCGGGTGCCAGCTGTCATAATCCGTGACCATTGCCACGGACGCATAACAAAGCTCGGCCTCGCGGGCGAGCTTGGCTTCGGGCATGTTGGTCATTCCGATGACGTCTGCCCCCCACTGCTCTCGGTACATCTTGGATTCTGCGAGCGTCGAAAACTGTGGCCCCTCCATCGCCAGATAGGTGCCACCGCGATGGATAGTGATGCCTGCAGATTTCGCGGCCATTTCACATGCGTCACTCAGGCGTGGGCAGGTGGGGTGGGCGACACTGACATGCGCCACGCAGCCAGTACCGAAGAAACTCTTGTCGCGTGCGAATGTGCGGTCAATGAACTGATCAACGATGACGAAATCGCCAGGTGCCATCGCTTCGCGAAATGACCCACAGGCGCTGACGCTGATCACGTCAGTCACGCCCAAACGCTTCAGCGCGTCGATGTTGGCGCGATAGGGCACCTCGGTCGGCGAGTGCACATGACCACGCCCGTGCCGTGGCAGGAAGGCCATGTCGATGCCGTCCAGGCTACCTGTCAGGATCTGGTCCGAAGGATCGCCCCAGGGCGTGTCGACGCTGACCCATTCGGCGCCTTGCAACCCGTCGATGTCATAAATGCCCGAGCCACCAATGACGGCGATTTTCGTATTGCTCACGGGTTCTATCCCCCTGTTGGACTGAGTGTTTTGCAAGTTGTGAGGGCTGAGGCGATGATTGGCAAGGGCGGCCTGTTCGTCTGTGAGCAAAAGCCCACGCGCTTGTGATTGCTCTTGGAACTCCTGCCAGGCGTCGTCGAAATCTTTTTGCGACCCGCTCAGATCTTGAGGTGGGCCATGACGGTCGCGAAAGATGGACCAGAACGCCTCTCGCTCCTGCATGTTCGCAATCTGCGCTTTGGCGTCGGTGCTGCTAAACGTGCAACTCACGCCCGCCAGGCAGCCGGGAAACCAGGTGCGCCAGATGTCGCCCTGCATCGCTTCAACCCGGAATCCGGTGGGCGTTGACAGCGTGTCGGGCTCTATCCCGAATTCGACTTTGCCCCCCGCCCATTCAGTGTGATGAACAGAAAGCGTGCCGCAAATTGGGGGCGAGAGGGGTGGTTTTTCGTCTCAGGTATGTTAAGGGCTGCGCGTCGTCTGTTGCCGGGTTGGCGGGGGTCTCCTCGTGGTTCTTCGGCGAAAACGCGCCCCCTAACCGCGTAACTGTCGCGAACAAACCCCATAGGATCCCGCCATGCCCCGAGCGCTTTTGGCCTCATTCGCCAGCCGTCTAGACTATCCCGATCTGCGTTGGATGCCCGACGAAGGGTTCAGCATTGGCCGTATCCGGATCGAATTGCTGTCTGGTCTGACCGTTGCGTTGGCCCTGGTGCCCGAGGCGGTTGCCTTTGCCTTTGTGGCGGGGGTGCATCCACTGGTCGGTCTTTATGCGGCGTTTCTTGTGGGGCTGATCACGGCGTTGATCGGCGGACGTCCCGGCATGATCTCGGGCGCGACAGGGGCCTTGGCCGTCGTCATGGTGGCACTCGTGGCGCAACATGGGGTCGAGTACCTTTTTGCGACCGTTGTCTTAATGGGGATTTTGCAGGTCATTGCGGGCGTAATGCAGTGGGGCAAGTTCATCCGACTGGTGCCGCACCCGGTGATGCTGGGATTTGTGAACGGCCTGGCGATCGTGATTTTCCTGGCGCAGATGGGTCAGTTCAAAGTGCCAGGCACGATGGAAAACACCGGCCACGGAATGTCTGGGGGCGAATGGCTGACGGGTACGCCGCTTTTCATGATGCTGGGGCTGGTGGCGCTAACTATGGCGATCATCTGGGTTATGCCGCGGATCACGCGGGTCATTCCGGCGCCCTTGGCTGGGATCGCCGTGGTGGCGGGTCTCGTGATTGCGTTTGGTCTGGACGTGCCTCGTGTTGGCGATCTGGCCTCGATCAAGGGCGGTCTGCCCACCTTCCATATCCCAATGGTTCCGCTGAACTGGGAAACCTTTGAAATCATCCTGCCTTATGCAGTGATCCTGGCGGCCATCGGCCTGATTGAATCGCTGCTGACCCTGAACCTTGTAGGCGAAATGACTGGCAAGCGCGGCGGCGCGAGCCAGGAATGCATCGCCCAGGGTGCGGCCAATGTTGTCACCGGTTTCTTTGGCGGCATGGGGGGCTGTGCGATGATTGGTCAGTCGATGATCAACGTCAAATCCGGTGGCCGGACCCGAGTTGCAGGGATCGCGGCGGCGCTGTTCCTGCTGATCTTCATCCTTGTGGGCTCGTCCCTGATTGAACAGATCCCGCTGGCCGCCCTGGTTGGCGTGATGTTCATGGTTGTGATTGGCACATTTGCCTGGAACTCGTTCAAGATCATGCGCAAGGTGCCGTTGACGGATGCTTTCGTCATCGTGCTGGTGACTGTCGTGACCGTTATGGAAGACCTTGCTGTGGCCGTTGTGGTCGGTGTTATCGTTTCGGCGCTGGCTTATGCCTGGAACAACGCCAAACGCATCCACGCCGAAACCCGCGAGTCGCACACCGAAGAGGGCGCCAAGGTTTACGAGATCAACGGCCCGCTGTTCTTTGGGTCTGCCGATGGGTTTGGTGAATTGTTCACCGTGAGCGAAGACCCCGACACCGTGATCGTCGACTTCGCCAACAGCCGGGTTGTGGACCAATCCGCCTTGCAGGCGATCGAGGCGGTGGCCCTGAAATACGAAGAGGCCGGCAAAAAGATCATGCTGCGCCATCTGACCCGCGATTGTCACCAGCTGCTGACCAAGGCAGGACACCTGATGGTCGACAGCGATGATGACCCCGATTACGCGCTGGCCGTTGACTATTCTGTCCGCACCGGGGTGCTGGGCGGGCACTGATCCAAATCACAAGCGGGCGGCCAAGCGGCCGCCCAATTTGTTTCAAATCCGCTTGAGAGCTTCGACATCGCCGCTCAGCAATGCAGACTCGGCTTGCGCAATTTTCTCTGCTTGCCAGTCCCACCAGGCCAAGGCCAATAGGTCGGCAATGGTTGCGGGGTCGAATCGCCGTTTGATGACGGTGCCGGGGTTGCCCGTCACCACGCCGTAATCCGGCACCGCTCCACGAACAACTGCCTTTGCGCCTATGATGGCACCATTGCCAATGCGCGCGCCCGGCAGGATCAGGGCGCCGTAGCCGATCCAGACGTCATGCCCGACCAGCGTGTCGCGCGTGTCTGGTTGGTAGCTGCTCATCCGCGCGGGGTCGAACACCGGGAACGGGAAACACGTCAGCCCGTCCATTGCGTGATTTGCCGAACTGGTGATGAACCGTGCCCCGTGGGCAATCTGACAGAATTTGCCGATGCGAAGATGCTCGGCGGAGGTTTCAAATAGGTATGGAGCCAGATGCCCCGCCCAATCTTCGGGTGGGTCAAAGTCCGAGGCATAAGTGTAATCGCCGACCTGAAACCGGGAATGATCGATCACACGGTTCAGGAAAACGGTTCCCCTGTGGTCACTGCCGTCAGGCAACGTGATGGGGTAGCGTCTTGCGGCGTCGGGCAGGGGCATAGCTGTCCTCTTAGTCGTCCGGACGTTGCAGCGAGAACAGCTCGCGCACCACCGAGTAATCACGATAGCCAAGGCGTGCCAGCGGCTGGAACGTTGTCACATCAAAGATCCCGTCTCGCAGACAATCGTCGCGCAGGTGGATGCCGGTCACTTCACCAAAGGCGACGCGGTTCGATTCACCGGGCAGGGTCACGATCTTGGTCAGCTTGCATTCCAGCGACGCCGGGGCTCCTTCGATCCGGGCGCAGTCGATCGTTTCGCATTCGACCGCCGTCAGCCCCGCGTGCGCAAACTCGTCCACGGATTTGTCCAGCGTGGCCGAACTGGCATTCATCGCATCGCGGGCGGCAAATTCCACGACATTGACGCAGAATTCGCCCGTCTCTTCGATATTGGCCATACTGTCCTTGGTGTTGTCCTGATCTTCCTTGGTGCCGGTCGACGCAAACATGACCTGCGGCGGAAAATAGGCCACGCCGTTGAAAAATGAATAAGGTGCCAGGTTGTTCACACCGTTCCCATCGCGCGAGGAAATCCACCCGATCGGGCGCGGGGTGATGATGGCATTGAACGGGTTGTGGGGCAGGTCATGGCCGTCCTCGGGGCGGTAGAACATCAATATCTCTCCAAGTGTTTGCCCTAGAGGTAGCGAAGTGGTAGGGCGATTGCCACCCGTGGAAAGAGTTGGGTAAAGGGCAAGACGCAGGTGATCGAGGTCAAACCGGAAACTGCCAATGATTGGTGGGAGGTCGAGGCCCTCTTTGACCTCTGCTTTGCACCGGGGCGCGAGGCGCTGTCGTCCTATCGTCTGCGCGACGATGTGGACCCGGTGAAGGAGTTTTCGCTGGTTGCGCGGGATGAGCTGGGCATACTGGCGGGCGCCATCCGGTTCTGGCCCGTGCATGTGGGTGATCACGACAGCCTTCTGCTTGGTCCCGTCGCTGTTCACCCGACCCACCAAGGCGAAGGTCTGGGTGGCTTTCTGATTCAGGAAGGGCTGGAGGCTGCCACCGATCACGGCTGGAAACGGGTAATGCTGGTGGGCGATGCGCCTTATTACAACCGGTTCGGGTTCGACCGTTTGAGTGGCGTGGAAATGCCGCCCCCCACCAACCCCGACCGGGTACTGGGCAACGCCCTGCAAGACGGTGCCTGGGAGGGTGTCACCGGGCTTGTAACCCGCTGGAGCGCTTGAAATCGCGGTGTTTGCTTCCAATGTTGAAGGTCAAGAAGGGAGCATCATGCACGACATCATCACCCGCCCGCCGTTGAACACCGAACAGGAACTGGACCGGATCGCAAAGCATTACCGTTCGGCCGGGGGAACGGGGGTGCAGATGCTCAACGCGTTGGGGGGCAAGGCCGAAGGTCTGCTGGACCAGTTGCCCGCCAATGTCCGGGGTGGGTTGGCCGAGGCCACGGAGCGTGCGTTGCGCCTGTCCGTGCAGGCCGCACAAGGGTCGCGTCGCGCGGTCCCGGATCAGAAGGAATGGGTCAACACCGCCGTCACCACAGCCCTTGGGGCCGCAGGGGGTTTCGGTGGCCTGCCCGGCGCGCTGGTCGAACTGCCCGCGACCACCACGATGCTCTTGCGCGCCATTCAGGGCGTGGCCGCTGAAACCGGGTTCGACCCCGCCACCGAAAGCGTTCAATTCGACTGTGTCCGGGTGTTTTCAGCTGCTGGACCCCTGGATTTCGACGATGGGGCCGATCTGGGTTTTCTGTCCGCGCGGATGACGCTGACAGGTGGTGCGATGCAAAAGCTGATTGCAACAGTCGCGCCAAAACTTGCGACAGCCTTGGGGCAGAAGCTGGCGGCACAAACGATACCGGTTCTGGGCGCGGTGGCCGGGGCTGGGACGAACTATGCCTATACGCGTTACTACCAGCAGATCGCACACGTTCAATTTGGCCTTCGCCGCCTGGCAGTGGATGCAGACATGCCGCAGGAGGAATTGGTATTGCGTTTACGCTCTAGAATGTCGGATCGAATAAGCTAGAGTGAATGTGATAGGGTTTTCCGGCTTTCCTGCTTTGATCCCGGTGCTTTACGTCCGGGCTTGATCTTGGGGCTGGTGTGGATATCTATTCGCGGACCTAAATGACGAGCCGACGATGATTCAGTACGCGTTGAAATGCAGCGAGGGCCACAGCTTTGACAGCTGGTTCCAATCCGCCGAAGCCTATGACAAGCTGGCGCTGGCGGGCCTGGTGACGTGCGCCGCATGTGGAAGCACGAAAGTCGAAAAGGCGATCATGACGCCGCGCGTGCAACCCGCGCGCTCTGCCGCTGCAACGCCACAGGCACCCGCGGCTGAACCCGCTGCAAAACTTGGCGAACCTGCCTCCGACATGGAAAAAGCCGTGGCCGAGGTGCGTAAACAAATCGAACAAAACTCTGATTACGTCGGCACAGATTTCGCGTCCGAGGCCCGCGCGATGCATGTGGGGGATGCGCCTGAACGGTCGATTTATGGAGAGGCCAATTTGGAAGACGCTAAATCGCTGATTGACGATGGCGTGCCGGTCACGCCACTGCCATTCATGCCTAACAGAAAGACAAACTGAATTTATGCATATCCTGATCACAGGCGCCAATCGCGGTATCGGCAAGGAAATGAGCAACAGATACCGTTCGGAGGGTCACACCGTGACCGGGACGGCACGGGACGGGTCCGAGACTGTGAAGCTGGATGTTACGGACCCGCAACAGCACCGGGCGATGGCAGAAAAGCTGACGGGCAAACCTGTCGACCTGCTGGTTTGCAATGCGGGAGTCTACCTGGACAAAGGGCAGGGGCCGGAAGGCTACCCGGCCGAGATGTGGGCGCAGTCCTTTGCCGCGAACGTCACGGGGGTGTTTCTGACTGTGCAGGCGTTGATGCCGAACCTTGAATTGGCCGAAAACGCGCGCATTGCCATCATCTCTTCACAAATGGCATCACACACGCGCGCACCGGGCGGCAGCTATATCTATCGCGCGTCCAAGGCAGCGGTGCTGAACCTGGGCCGCAACCTGTCATCTGATCTGCGGCCCAAGGGCATTGCTGTTGGCATCTACCACCCCGGCTGGGTCCGCACCGATATGGGCGGGGCCGAAGGTGACATTCTTGTAGACGAAGCAGCAGACGGCCTGCTCGCTCGCTTTGCCGAACTGGACATGGGCAGCACGGGCTGTTTCAGAACCTGGGACGGGCGTGACCATCCTTATTGAGGTTGTACAGCGTCTGCCGGAATTTCGAAAACTTCGCCGGGTTCGATGAAAATCCGCATGATTCCACCCTGTACCTCATGGCTGATCGGGGTCGGCGAGCTGGACGATGTGGGTTTGCCACCCTCGAAATAGATGCGCCGCACCTCTCCTCCGGGGATCTGCACCGCCAGCGTCACGCCGCCACCTTCTTTGCGGCGCAGCTCAGCGTGGCAGTTTTGCAAGGCAGAGCCGGGGGCAGCGCAAGGCACGGTGCCAAGGGCATTGTTGTTCCCATCGGTGCCGGAAACGGTGGCCTGTTGAGCGACCGAAGTCGAGGCGAGCAGGGTCAGGGCAAAAGCCGTGGGAAACAAACGCATGGAATTTCCTGTGAGATCAGTGATTTTGTTTCAAACTGGCACCGCCAAACCGGCCTGTAAAGTAGTTGCGACATAAAAGCGTCGCGGATGACGCTAACAATAGGGCCTCGCCACTTGCGATTGAGCACCCCCTCGCATATGAGGCGTTGAACCAATAATCCAAGGCGCGGAGACTTCTGACCCCATGCCCGTACTCGTGATGAAATTCGGTGGCACGTCTGTCGCCAACCTTGACCGTATCCGCCGCGTGGCCAAACGTGTCGGCGTCGAAGTCGCCAAAGGCTATGACGTCATTGTCATCGTGTCGGCCATGTCGGGCAAGACCAACGAGCTTGTGGGTTGGGTGAATGAAACATCGCCGCTTTTTGATGCGCGTGAATACGACGCCGTTGTGTCCTCGGGCGAAAATGTCACCGCCGGCCTGATGGCGCTGACCTTGCAGGAAATGGACATCCCGGCGCGCAGCTGGCAGGGGTGGCAGGTGCCGCTGATGACCACATCCGCGCACAGCCAGGCCCGGATCGAAGAGATCCCGACCACCAACATCAACGAAAAGTTCGGTGAAGGTATGCGTGTGGCCGTCGTGGCAGGCTTTCAGGGCATCAGCCCCGAAGGCCGGATCACCACCCTGGGCCGGGGCGGCTCGGACACCACGGCCGTGGCCTTTGCGGCCGCATTCGACGCGGAACGCTGCGACATCTACACCGACGTCGACGGCGTCTATACCACCGACCCGCGCATTTGCGAAAAGGCGCGCAAGCTGGACA
>FYBJ01000362.1_pt1 | contig 13868 bp, 12 predicted proteins | sample 1134611 | NCBI WGS metagenome assembly FYBJ01 (sample SAMEA104116008, study PRJEB20421) | marine metagenome | isolation source: marine | reverse complement strand
GAGTAGGCCGGGCTTCAGCCCGGCAACCGCCGTCAAAATGCCGGGCTGAAGCCCGGCCTACGGGGCATGTCAAAACGATGGAAGGGCGGCCGAAGCCGCCCGACTTTACAGGAAGGATCCTAGTATCGTCAGCAAGAGCGCGATAGTGCCGATGACATCGGCATAGCGTACTCTCCCTTCCAATTTGAATGAAAATCGCATTGGAACTTATCCTAAGCGATGCTCATCCGGATGAGCGATTATAGTTCGCTCAGTATTTGTATACCGCCCCAATTCCGGCGGTTCGCAAACCCCTATGATCACTTGAGGTCTGCAGTTCGACGGCTCCCGGTTCAGGTCGCCCTCGGCGTCGCCAAGGACCTGTCGGACCGCCTTAGCCTACTTACCGCTAGGCTTTCGACATAGCGCCGCTAAGCACTTCCCAAATCTCAGGCAGGAATTGTGTTACCCGCCTCGCGGACACGCACCCGCCCCACGCGCGGCCCTGCCGCACTTCAAGGACAAAACCAATATAGGAACTACTTCATTTTCATCAACAGTTGGCAGCGAATAACTCCAAAGAGGTGCGCACGCGATTGCGAGGCAATCGCTTTCGCGCACTTGTAACATCTGGCCGTTGGCCAAAACTCACCTCGCAAACTTCTTGTGCTTCAACCGCTTCGGTTCAAGCGCATCCGCCCCCAGACGCCGTTTCTTGTCTTCTTCGTAATCCTCGAAGTTGCCTTCGAACCACTCGACATGCGCCTCGCCCTCAAACGCGAGGATATGGGTACAGATGCGGTCGAGGAAGAAGCGGTCGTGGGAGATCACCACGGCGCAGCCGGCGAAATCCACCAGCGCGTCTTCGAGCGCGCGCAGGGTTTCGACGTCAAGGTCGTTGGTGGGCTCATCGAGCAGCAGGACGTTGCCGCCTTCCTTCAAGAGCCGCGCCATGTGGACGCGGTTGCGTTCGCCGCCCGAGAGGAGCGAGACCTTCTTCTGCTGGTCGCCGCCCTTGAAGTTGAAGGACGAGCAATAGGCCCGCGAATTGACCTGCGCATCGCCAAGCTCGATGATTTCGGCACCGCCCGAGATCGCCTCCCACACGGTGTCGTTGTCCTTGAGATCGTCGCGGCTTTGATCGACATAGCTGAGCTGCACCGTGTCGCCATAGGTGACGGTGCCGGCGTCGGGCGTCTCCTGACCGGTGAGCATCTTGAAGAGCGTCGATTTGCCCGCGCCGTTGGGGCCGATCACGCCGACGATGCCGCCCGGGGGCAGGGAAAAACTCAGGTCCTCGATCAGGAGCTTGTCGCCCATCGCCTTGCGCAGGCCCTCGACCTCGATGACCTTGCCGCCCAGGCGCTGGCCGTTGGGAATGACGATCTGGGCGCGGGCGATCTTTTCGCGTTCGGACTGGCCGGCCAGTTCGTTATAGGCGTTGATCCGGGCCTTCTGCTTGGCCTGCCGGGCCTTCTGACCCTGACGCATCCATTCCAGCTCGCGCTCCAGCGTCTTCTGCTTGGACTTGTCCTCGCGGGCCTCCTGCGCCAGCCGCTTGGCTTTCTGCTCGAGCCAGGCGGAATAATTGCCCTCGTAGGGGATGCCGCGGCCGCGGTCCAGTTCGAGGATCCAGCCGGTGATGTCGTCGAGGAAATAGCGGTCATGGGTGACGATCAGGATCGTGCCCTTGTAGTCCATCAGGTGCTGTTGCAGCCAGGCGATCGTCTCGGCATCGAGGTGGTTGGTGGGCTCGTCCAGAAGCAGCATGTCGGGCGCTTCGAGCAGCAGCTTGCAGAGCGCCACGCGGCGCGCCTCGCCGCCCGAAAGCGTGCTGACATCGGCGTCATCCGGCGGGCAGCGCAGGGCCTCCATGCTGACGTCGATCTGGCTGTCGAGGTCCCACAGGTTGTCGCTGTCGATCTCGTCCTGAAGGGCGGCCATCTCGTCGGCCGTCTCGTCGGAATAGTTCATCGCCAGTTCGTTGAAGCGGTCGAGCTTGGCCTTTTTCCCGGCAACCCCCAGCATGACGTTTTCGCGCACCGTCAGCGCGGGGTCGAGTTTCGGTTCCTGCGGGAGATACCCCACTTTGGCGCCCTCGGCGGACCACGCCTCGCCGGTGAAGTCGGTGTCCAGCCCGGCCATGATCTTCATCAGCGTGGATTTGCCCGCGCCGTTGACGCCGACCACGCCGATCTTGACGCCGGGCAGGAAGCTCAGGTGAATATTCTCAAAGCATTTCTTGCCGCCCGGGTAGGTCTTGGAGACGCCCTGCATGTGGTAGACATATTGGTAAGCTGCCATGGGTTCTGAGCCTCTTGCGGATGGGACGGGTTACGGGGCCGGGTTTAGCCTCAATGCCGGGCAAGAGCAATTGGAGGAAACGCACCCATGCGCCGGTGTGGCAGCGACACGTTCCGGGGCGGCCAGAGCCATGCCCATCGCCGCGGGCCCGGGCGCAGTCACAAGGCGGTGACCGACACGCTGTGGCCCGGCACAGCGGTGAGCGGCGGTCTTCCGATCCCCGGGGGTATCCTGCCGATGGGCCGTGTGCGGACGGATCACCTGTTTCCGGGCGGTCACGCTTCTGACCTTCCCGGGGCGATGGTTACGATCTTGCGCCGGACCGGGCGGATTTCAGTGCGTGTATCCCGGCGACGCTCTGCGGGGTCGTTTCGGGGCTGGCAAACGTATAGGGCGAGGGCAGAGGCAGGTTGGCGCCGAGCCAGGTGATCATCGCCTCGACCGGCATCGGGCGCGCGAGGCCATAGCCCTGGATCGTGGGGCATCCGGCGCGGCGCAGGATGTCGAGCTGTTCACAGGTCTCGACGCCCTCGGCCACCACATCCATGCCCAGAAGCGTACAGAGCCGGATGATCGAGCGGGTGATCACCCGCGTGCGCGGATCGGTTTCGAGCCGGCTGATCATCGAGAAATCCAGCTTGATCGCGTCGATCTCGAAAGTGGACATATGGGCCAGCCCGGCATAGCCGGTGCCGAAATCATCCAGCGCCACGCGCACGCCCAGCCGCCGCAGCCGCTCGACCGCCGTGACCACGTCAAGGTCGCCGCCATCCAGGATCGTCGTCTCGAGGATTTCGACGCAGATGCGGTCCGGCGACAGGCCGCGCGTCTGCAGCGCCCAGTCCAGCAGGCCGGGATAGTTTTCATCCGCCAGGATCGGGCTGGAGACGTTGATCGACATCGCAAGGTCCTTGTGGCCCGCATCATCCAGCGCCTTGAGGGCATCAAGCGACAGGTTCATCGCGATGTAGTCGATGTCGGCCAGCACCTGCGAGCGCCGCGCCTCGCCGAGGAAATCGCCGGGCGCGATGGTGCCCAGTTCCGGGTGGTTCCAGCGGATGAGCGCCTCGCAGCCCACGACCGCATCATCGGCAAGCCGCATCTGCGGCTGCAGGACCATCGAGAACTGCTGTTCCTGCACCGCCTGGTGGATCTCGCGGGCGAGCTTCTGCTGGGCGCGGTACTTGCGGCCCAGATGTTCGGAAAAGAACACGACCTGCCCGCGCCCGCCGTTCTTGGCGCTGTAGAGCGCCTGGTCGGCCTGCTGGATCAGCGCCTCGCCGGTGACGGTGTCCCGCACGGGCATCGAGGCGCCGATGGAAATGCCCACCGGTATCGTCTGATCGCGCCAGCGGAGCGGAGCGCAGATGTCCCTGAGCACCAGTTCGGCGCGCGCCATCAGCGCCTCCTGGCTGGATACCTTGGCGCAGATCAGCAGGAATTCGTCCCCGCCGGTGCGGCACACCAGGTCATCCGGCCCGGCATTGCGCCTGAGCCCGTCGGCCACGTGGCGCAGCGTGGCATCGCCCGCGGCATGGCCCAGCGTGTCGTTGATCTCCTTGAACTTGTCGAGGTCGATCTGGAGCACGCCGATCTGCCCGGCGCGGACATAGCCGGTGACCGCATCCGAGCCCAGATAGGCCGACAGACGCTTGCGGTTGCCAAGCCCGGTGAGGTCGTCGTGAAAGGCGGCATGTTCCAGCTCGTCCTTGGCCTGGTGCAGCGCGGTCTCGGTCCGGACCTGGTCGGAAATGTCGCGGCAGGTGGCGACGACAAGATTGTCATCCGCGCCCTCGCCGAGGTCGATCAGCGCATGGCTCTGCTGGTTCCAGAAGCGGGTGCCGTCGGCGCGCATGTGTTCGGTGACGCGGAACCTGTCGAAGAGCGAGCTGCCGGGGTCATAGCGAAAGGCGTCGAGGTCGGTCTGGTCGGGCCGGGTTTCGGGCGGCAGGATCAGTTCCTGCGGGTTGCGGCCAACCATGTCGGCGAGCGCCACGCCGGTCATCTGTTCCAGCGCGTGGTTCATCCACAGGGTGCGCCCGAACGCATCCAGTACGATCACCCCGTCGCGCACATGTTCCAGCACGAGATCCGGCAGGGGCCGGTCCGACGCCATCCCTTCGGGAAATCGCAGCCCAAGCTGCCCTGATCCTGGATCATCCGTCACGCAAGGTCCCGGTGTTGTGCGGTTCGAGTCGCCCCGGCACTATGAAAGCGTGGGGTTAATATTGCGTGATCCGGCACGGGGCCGGACCGGGGGCGGCAAGGACGGAACGATGTTGCGTTGTGGGTGCCGGCCGCGGGCTTGGAGGGCGGCGACGGCTTTGTTGCACAAATCGGTTGAAGGATGTTCTCCCCCTTTCCCCGGACACAGTTATCCTACAGGCTTTGTGACGGGGATGCCCAGAGCGGTGTAGCGGTTGAGGACAGCGACGCGGATTTGGATTTCCGCAACTTGCCTGTCGAAGTCTCTGGACATCAGGGATTGGCCGAGAAGCTTGATGCAGTGCATTTTGGTCTCGACGCGGCTTCGGAGGTGATAACCGCTCCACCGTTTCCAGATGGTTCGGCCCAGATAGCGCGAGGCATGGATTGCATCGTTGCGCGCGATGGCACCTGCGCTCGTGGGCTTCCACGGTTTGGCATTCTTCCGTGGGGGTATGACAGCGTGAGCGCCACGGGCAGCAATCGCGTCATGACATTTGCGCGTGTCGTACGCTCCATCTGCCGTTACCGATCCGATGTCTTGATCGGACGGGATTTGGTTCAGCAATTCCGGCAACATAGGTGCATCCCCCACATCGCTGGTGGTGACTTCGATGGTGCGCACTTCCAGTGTTTCCTCGTCGATCCCGATATGTATCTTGCGCCAAATGCGTCGCTTGGTTCCGCCATGCTTGCGGGCGTTCCACTCGCCTTCACCTTCAGCCTTGATGCCTGTGCTATCGATCAGCAGATTGAGGGGGCCAGTTCTCCCGCGATAGGGCAAGCTCACGTTCAATTCTTTCTGACGGCGGCAAAGGGTGCTGAAGTCGGGGACATCCCAATCCAATCCGACCATCCGCAGCAGGCTCTCGACGAAACCCGTGGTTTGCCGCAGCGGCAGGCCAAACAGCACCTTCAGGGTCAGGCATGTCTGGATTGCAGCATCGCTGAAGCTTTGCTGACGACCACGTTTTCCACTCGGTGGAGGCACCCAAATCATCTCAGGATCAAACCAAATGGAAAGCGAACCGCGCCGCTTCAGGGCTGCGTTATATGAAGGCCAGTTCTTTGTCTGGTACTTCGTAGGGGACCAACTGCTCATGCCCTCCAGCTATCACGCTGGATTCAAACAGTGAATCCCTCAGGCGATTTGTGCAACAAAGCCACTTCGGCTGGATAACTCAGACAACGCGGTGATCGGGCGAAGACCTGAATTGGAGCCTCTCGCGCCGCCGGCTATAGTAAGGCTAGATAAAAAGTTATTGTCGAGAATGCTAACCACGTCAGTCACTTATTCTCTCCCTGGCTTTTGGTGACAACTCACTCGCAGAACGCGAATTTATTCTTGAGGAGCTCTGCTCTGAATTGCGGGGAATCTAAGGAGGTGATCTCTTGTTTTAGAAGCTTCTCTAGCGCCCCCCAGCAGATACCGAGGAAGCCTTCGTTTCCCGAGATTTCGTTCCTACGCATGAAGAAAATTGCTGAAAAATGCAGAAGGTTACCTTCTAACTCATTTTCATAATTACCCAAAATGAAGCGGCGAAAAATTATGTCGAGTAGCTCTGGCGTTTCCAAAATCCAACGAGAATATTTGACGCCAAGCTCGACCTTCAGTGGCTTGTTCTGAAAATCTTTTTTTGCGTGAGGTAACGTGCCGGATCTGGCCAACTCGACACTTTGCAAATACTCGCGATACCATTCCCAACTTTCGTATTCAGCTGAATCGGTTGTGACTACATATTCGCTTTTTTGCTCACTCATCATCTAGTTCCACTATTGCGCTTTGAGTCCATCAAAGAACTGCTTCGCTATTTCTTCTTTCGGAGCAAAAGGTGACACGCAATCAACCACAATCACGTGCTTTCCAGAGCGCCACTCTTCAGCGCCTAGCACTCTGTCCCCACTATCAAATCTAGACTTGATCTCATCTGATACAGACGCCCAACTCAAGAAGGCCACGGGCTGTTTTCCCTTTGAGTATATTTTGAACTGCTGAAGAAAAATTGCCGGCGTTACCAGATCTTCGATCTGTTTGATCTTAAGCTCGCGATGATCTTTGCTAAGCGTCATCAGCCAAACAGCCTGGCCAAACGCAGACGCAAACGTCGCCGAATCTTTCATGTGAGGATAGTTTTTGGGGGACTTCATTGAGACTGACCAGACGCCCGCTACGCCTTTTCGACAATTCTTGTTGCTCGATGATGAAAGTTGCTATGCATTGCCACCCCCCACAGATAGTCACCCTGCTGGTGACGCTAGAATATGAATTGAATTTTATCAACACCTTTCAACTGTAGGCAGTCTGAAAAATTCCGGAAATCAAGGAAACTCCCCTCCCAAACTTTCAACTAAGTACTAAATCCTATGGAACTTTGATGTCCGGCGCACTTCGAGAGGCAAGAGCGGATTTGGATTCTGCGATCGAAAAATTTGTTCCGCGTCTCGTTGGTCTATCTATTGCGACGCGAAGTATCAATTCAAAAACGACTACTTGCGGGTTGATCAAAGACCGACCTGCCAAATCCTGATGTCTTGCACAGAGCGACGTGTTGCAACGGAGAGGAATTTCTGTGTTCGTAAAAGCCATGTGTGCAAAAGTCGGCTGTGTCCGCGTCTCGATGGTTGATCTCGGTTGCTGCAATGTGGCGACAATCATATCGCATCTGCGAAAGGTTTCTGCGTCAGCAAAAGCCGCGCAGGCATAAGTCCGGAATGTCCGCGTTTTGTAAGTTCATGCCCGGTGCAGCGAACGGCGATTTATCCAAAAGCGGCCCTTCGTGCCGTGCGCGGCGAAGGTCTCAAAAGAGCCCGGAGCGGGCGATGTGTGAAGCCATTCAAGCAACTCATGCAGATGGTCGGCTCTGTCAGAGAGCCGTTTGGCCGTCCGCGTTCGCTCGGGCCAGTCGTCGCGCCAAGCTGGCGGCATTGCGAAGCCAGCCGTTCCGGGAAAAACAGGATTAATGGGTCCTGACCCTAGAAAGAGAAAGCAACCTCACCGGATTGCCTGCGGATGCTATCCGCATTGACAAGCCCCGCCGCAATCATTTTTGCAAATGCGGCTTTGTTGATTTCGGTTGCAGCATCCATCTTGGCCTGAGTGGCATATTTGGCGATGACGACGCCTTTGCCGTCGCCCACCGAGACAACATCGACAAATTCCGCACCGGTGGCGGCCACGTCTTCGCGCAGAGTTTCGGAAAACTCGACCATCTTGCCGATATCCGGTGATGTGAATTCGGTAAGTCTAAAGACTGACATCTTTTCGCACTCCTGTGTTTTCATTTGGATGCACAAAGCTATCACCCTTTCCATTCATAACAACAAAAACCTGAGAACCCGCGGGTTTGCCCCGCCTCGGCCGCTTCTTGTCGCGGTCACCTTGTCCTGCCGTCCAGCCTCATTTCCATGGGCCAATGGTGAGCGGGGCGGCCCACTGACAGGAGCCGGAAATCCGGTTCCTCATCTCAAGGATGCGCAATGTCCCACTCCGTTTCAGCGCCATGCGGGCGGATAGCTCCGGGGCCGGGGGCGGTGCGAATGCCCCTTGGCCCCGCCCCCGTCTTTGGTGCATCACTGCGCCAGGACCACAGGCCGCGTATCGCAGGAGGGCACGGATGCTGAAGAATGATCGACTTGACCAATGGGACCGCGAGAATTTCTTTCACCCTTCGACCCATCTGGCCCAGCACGCGCGCGGCGAAAGCCCGTCACGGGTGATCAGGACCGCCAGCGGCGTGCATATCGAGGACCGGGACGGCACGCGGCTTCTGGATGCGTTTGCGGGGCTCTATTGCGTCAATGTGGGCTATGGCCGCCAGGAAATCGCCGAAGCGATTGCCGCGCAGGCGCGCGAGCTGGCCTATTACCATTCCTATGTGGGCCACGGCACCGAGGCGAGCATCACGCTCTCGAAGATGATTCTGGACCGCGCGCCGGCGAACATGTCGAAAGTCTATTTCGGCCTCGGCGGTTCGGATGCGAACGAGACCAACGTGAAGCTGGTCTGGTACATGAACAACATCCTGGGGCGGCCGGAAAAGAAGAAGATCATCAGCCGCTGGCGGGGTTATCACGGCTCGGGGCTGGTGACGGGGTCGCTGACCGGGCTGGAGCTGTTTCACAAGACGTTCGACCTGCCGCTGGCGCAGGTGATCCATACGCACGCACCGTATTACTTCCGCCGCGCCGACCCGGGCCAGAGCGAAGCGCAGTTCGTGGCCGATTGCGTGGCCGGGCTGGAGGACATGATCGCGCGCGAGGGGGCCGATACCATCGCCGCCTTCATCGGGGAGCCGGTGCTGGGCACGGGCGGCATCGTGCCGCCGCCCGCGGGCTACTGGCCGGCCATTCAGGCGGTGCTGAAAAAGCATGACATCCTGCTGATCGCCGACGAGGTGGTGACCGGGTTCGGGCGGCTGGGCACGATGTTCGGATCGGATCACTACGGGCTGGAGGCCGACATCATCACCATCGCCAAGGGGCTGACCTCGGCCTATGCGCCGCTTTCGGGCTCCATCGTGAGCGACAGGGTCTGGAAGGTGCTGGAGCAGGGCACGGATGAGAACGGGCCGATCGGCCATGGCTGGACCTATTCGGCGCACCCGGTCGGGGCGGCGGCGGGGGTGGCCAACCTGAGGCTGATCGACGAGCTTGACCTGGTTCGCAATGCGGGTGCGGTGGGGGCCTATCTGAACGCGTCTCTGCGCGAGGCGCTGGGCGATCATCCGCATGTGGGCGATGTGCGCGGCGAGGGGATGCTGTGTGCGGTCGAATTCGTCCGGGACAGGGACGACCGGGTGTTCTTCGACGCCGCCGACAAGATCGGGCCGCAGGTCTCGGCCACGCTCCTGGCGCAGGACAAGGTGATCGCCCGGGCGATGCCGCAGGGCGACATCCTGGGCTTTGCCCCGCCCTTCTGCCTGACGCGCAAAGAGGCCGATACGGTCGTGGCCGCGACGGCGCGGGCGGTGAGGACCGTGCTGGGCTGAGCGGGTCCGGGTGGCGCAGGTTGCGTCGCCTGACCCTTGAGTGAATAGCCGGTTTTCCCGGCCAGCGACCCTCCGACCTGCAACCAGGCATCAGGTCTGCGCCCGGGGCGGTGCGACTGTCAGCCCGACATATGCCTGACCAGGGCGGTCAGCTGCTTGTCACCAAGCCCGTCGTCCCAGGCGGTCCTGGTGCGTTTGTGCATGAGCTGAATGAATTCATCGGGTGCATCCAGTGACCGATAGGTCTTCAGAGCATCGTCCTGCGCCAATGCATAGACTTTCAAAGAGGCTTCGGCGTTGTCATAGTCTTCTGCCGGAACAGTCCTGGCGAAAAGATCGTAATAGTCGTTGACCAGTTTGAGGCTTGCCGGGATCTGGTCTGAAAAAACCTTCATGGGAATGCCGGCTTTCTGACAGACAAGCGCTCCGTAGATCATGCCGAACATGAACCCCTGCCGAACAGTGAACAGACCGGCAAACAAGGCGGCAAGCGCTGCGGGCTGTTGGCCGACATAGGCCGATTTCCCTCCCAGCGTCCGGATGATGTCTCCGTAGTCATCCCACGCGCCGGTATCACCGACCGTCAGGATCGTCGTATCCGTTCCGCCAATACCGGACGGATAGGCGTTGATCATGCCCAGCAGGTGATCCGCGCCACGCTCTGCGAGCATCGCGACCAGAGCATCTGCATCCGACGTGTCGCCGGTGCTCATATCGCAAATCGTCTTGCCCTTGAGCGGGACGCTCAATCCGCCCACCAGGTCCACCGTTTCCCTGTGGCTCTTTATGCAGATAATCGTGAAATCGCTTGCGGCCACGGCGTCCTCCGCCGAGCCGAAGACCCTGGCGCCCGCCTTGGCCAGCGCCTCGGCCTTGTCAGGCGTTCTGTTCCAAACGCTGACGTTGTGACCTGCCTTGATCAGGCAATGTGCCAAAGCGGACCCCATCGAGCCCAGGCCCAGTACAGCAAGATCAGTCATTTTTTCCTCCATTCACAGGACTCACGTTTCGGTTTCAGCATGGACAGGAACGGCTGATTTCCACAGTTGTAAATTTTTCTGTGTTGTTAGATCATCTTATACATGAATTGGAGCACTCTCCCCTCGCTGACATCTCTCAGGGCCTTTGCGGCCGCGGCCGAGCATCGGAACCTGACCAAAGCCGCCGCAGCCCTGAACGTCACGCATTCCGCGGTCAGCCAGCAAATTCGTGTGCTCGAGCGTCTTCTCGGAACGCGGCTGATCACCCGCACCCAACACGGCATCTCTCTGACGCCACAGGGGGAATACCTTTCCACCGGCCTGCTCGAAGCCTTTGCTGCGATGGCAACCCTGACCGAGAACCTGTCGGATACAGAGGCCGCCCGGCCATTGCTCGTGTCCGCGACGCCCATGTTTTCCAGTGCTTTCCTGATGCCGCGCCTTTCAGCGTTCATCGAGGCATATCCGGATATCGAGCTGAACCTCGATTCGACCATCGAAGCGGTTGCCCTGAAGCCCGGAGGCGTCGATGTGGCAATCCGATATGGCACCGGACAGTGGCCGGGGCTGAACGCGCAGCTCTTGCTGCCGGGATGTCTGACAGTTGTGGCCTCGCGGGATCTGATCGGCGATCGGGTGTTTGCCGATCCATCGGAGCTTCTTGACTATCCGTTGCTTCAGGAGCACGCCTCGGTCGAGTTCGACCTGTGGCTTGAGAAGGTGGGCATTCCGGCGGCCGCGAAACGAAAGGTCGTCCGAATGCCGGGGAACATGTTGCTGAACGGCATTCGCCGTGGAGATGGGATTGGCGCAACGGTGCCGGCGTTCATTGCGGATGAATTGAAATCGGGGAAACTCGTGGCGTTGTTCGACGATCCCATCCCCGGGATCGGGTATTATCTGGTAACGCTGCCCGGGTCCGTTCGCCCGACCCTGACCCTGTTCATGCGGTGGCTGCAACATTCCATGACCGAATATGAGAAAAGCCTGTTTCGTTGGACACCAGCCCATTTGCTATGAGAGTTGCCAGGGCAGACACTGGCAATGACGGCGACGTCCCGCAATGCAGACACGCAGCCGATCCCGACGACGCCCAAAGATGACAATCCCGTCAAACTGTGATTTGACGCCTCATGCGCGCTAGCCGGAAGGGGCGTTTGATGATTGATGTGCGGTTGCCTCTGACCACGTCCGGGCAGAAGATCGGCCTTCTGGGCGGGTCGTTCGATCCCGCGCATGAGGGCCATGTCCATATCACCCGCGAGGCGCTGAAACGCTTCGGGCTGGACCGGGTGTGGTGGATCGTCAGCCCCGGCAACCCGCTGAAAGAGCGCGGACCGGCGCCGATGGCGCGGCGGATCGCGGCGGCGCGCGCGATGATGGATCATCCCCGGGTCGAGATCAGCGATGTCGAGGCGCAGATCGGCTCGCGCTACACCGCCCAGACGCTGCGGGCGCTGCGCCGGGCGAAACCGGATGTGCGATTTGTCTGGCTGATGGGGGCGGACAACCTGCAGCAGTTCGACCAGTGGCGCGACTGGCAGGAGATCATGCGTTCGGTTCCCGTGGGGGTGCTGGCGCGGCCCGGCGCGCGGACGCCTGCGCGCACATCACGGGCGGCGCGCGCGTTCGACGATTTCCGCCTGCCCGGGAAACAGTCGCAGCGGCTTGCGGACATGCCCGCCCCCGCATGGTGCTTCATCAACGTGCCGATGAGCCCGCAATCATCGACGAAACTGAGGCAGCAGGGACAATGGCCGATCACATCTGCGCCCGCGCCGCCCGAAAAGGCGTAATCAATCTTGTGCGGGCCGCCGGGCCGGGGTTACGGTTTGGCCCATGACCAGGGTTTATTCGAGACGGATGTTTCTGGGCTCCGCCCTGTCGGCCGTTGCGGCGGTCGCCGAAGCCGGTGCGCCGACGGTGTCGCTCAGGCCCGTGTTGCGGCCCGAGACGCTGGGCAATCGCGCGCGGCCCGTGGCGCGCGATGCGCAGTCCCTGGTGCAGGCGGCCGAACTGGGCGGGACCGTGGGCTACGCGGTCGTTGACCTCAAATCCGGGCGCGAGCTGGAGGCGCTGAACGGCAGCAGGGGTCTGCCGCCGGCCAGCGTGACCAAAGCGGTGACGGCGATGTACGCGCTCGATGCGCTGGGGGCGAATTTCCGGTTCCGCACGAAGCTGATTGCGACGGGGCCGATTTCCAATGGCGTGATCAATGGCGACCTGATCCTGTCCGGCGGCGGCGATCCCACGCTCGACACGAATGCGCTGGCCGGGATGGCGGCGAACCTCAAGGCGGCGGGCATCCGGGCCGTGACGGGCAGGTTCCGCGTCTTCGGCGATGCGCTGCCCAACGCCAGTGTCATCGACGCCAGCCAGCCCGAACACGTGAGCTATAACCCGGCGCTGTCGGGGCTGAACCTGAATTTCAACAGGGTGCATTTCCAGTGGGTGCGCGCCGGGAACGGCTATACGGTCACGATGGATGCGCGCTCGGACAAATACCGGCCCGAGGTGCGGGTGGCCCGGATGCAGATCGCCGATCGCAAGGTGCCGGTCTATACCTATCGCAATGGCGGCGATCACGACCAGTGGACCGTCGCGCGCGGCGCGCTGGGCAAGAGCGGGACGCGGTGGCTGCCGGTGCGGCACCCGGAGATCTACGCGGCCGAAGTGTTCGAGACCTTTGCCCGTTCGCAGGGGATCAAGCTCAGGCGTGGCAAGGCGCTGAAAACCGCCCCGCGCGGCACCGAGCTGGTGACGCATCGCTCGGCGGCTCTGAGCGTGATCATCCAGGGCATGCTGAAGCATTCGACCAATATCACCGCCGAACTGGTGGGCATGACCGCGAGCGTGAAACGTCAGGGCAAGGTCGCATCGCTGGCCGGGTCCGCGCGCGAAATGACCGGCTGGGCGCAGCGCGAACTGGGGCTCACAGGGGCGAAATTCGTCGATCATTCGGGTCTGGGGGATGCCAGCCGGATCACCGCCGCCTCGCTGGCCCGGGCGCTGGCGAGGGCGCAATCCAACGGGGTGATCAGGCCCTTGCTCAAGCCGATCCCGATGCGGAGCAAGGACGGCAAAGTGGACAAGAGCCATCCCGTCAAGGTGCAGGCCAAGACCGGAACACTGCTCTTTGTAAGCGCGCTGGCGGGATATGCGCGCGCCCCGGACGGGACCGAGCTGGCCTTTGCCTTCTTTGCCGCCAACGAAGGGAAACGGTCCCGCGTCGACCGCTCGTCAGGGGAGAACGTGCCGGGGTCGCGCAGCTGGAACAAGCGCGCCAAACGGCTGCAGCAGGCGCTGATCGAACGCTGGGCCGCGACCTATGGCGGCTGAGGGTCTTGCACCGCCCGCGCCGCTGTTCTAAGGGGAGTGCTCACCCACCGGGTCAGGCGAGTTGGCGGAGTGG
>FYBJ01002214.1_pt1 | contig 14038 bp, 9 predicted proteins | sample 1134611 | NCBI WGS metagenome assembly FYBJ01 (sample SAMEA104116008, study PRJEB20421) | marine metagenome | isolation source: marine | reverse complement strand
TTCGCAACTCCGAAGTTATTGATTTTTCTGTGCTTTCCGTATATATTTACCTTGTGAAGTGTAAAATTATTGTTAAAATTTCAAAAAGCAATAGTTATTAATTAACAATGTATAAATGAGAAACTTTAAATTACTTTTAATTGGAATGCTTTTATGCTCCTCATTTACCATGTTTGCACAACAAACGGTAAAAGGTGTCGTAAAAGAAAAGGCATCAGGTGAGCCTTTACCTGGTGTTAGCGTTGTTGTAAAAGGCACAACCAAAGGATCCGAAACGGACTTCGACGGTAAATTCTCGATTAGTGGTGTAAAGACAGGAGACGTTCTTGTTTTTCAATACTTAGGGTATGCCGACAAAGAAATCGCATTAGGAACCAACTTCAATCTCACCGTAGAACTTGAAGAATCTTCAGAACAATTAGACGAAATTGTAGTTGTAGGTTATGGTACAACCACCGTAAAGGATGCAACTGGTTCTGTGGAAGCTATTACAGCAAAAGAAATGACTAAAGGTAACATTGTTACTCCAGAAAACTTACTTAATGGTCGAGTTGCAGGGGTTAACATTGTAACTAGTGGTGCGCCAGGATCTGGATCACAAATCCGAATTCGTGGTGGTTCATCATTAAATGCATCTAATGATCCTTTAATTGTAATCGACGGATTACCATTATCTGGAACAGCGGGTGGTTCTAGAGGTGTTTTAGCGAGTATTAACCCAAATGATATTGAATCATTTTCTGTATTGAAGGATGCATCAGCAACTTCTATTTATGGTTCAAGGGGTGCAAATGGGGTAATCATAATTACCACTAAGAAAGGTAGAAACGACTACTCTTTAGATTACGATTTCCAAATTGGATTTGGTGAGATTAAAGATAGAATCAATGTTTTTGATGCTGATTCTTTCAGACAAGTAGTTGCTAGCAGAATGCCAAGTATGGCTGGTCTTTTAGGATCTGCAAACACAAACTGGCAAGATGAAGTATTACAGAGATCTGTTTCTACGCAACACAACATGACTGTAAGAGGTAAAGTGTTCAATAGAATTCCAACAAGACTTTCTGTTGGTTTTGCTGATATTGAAGGTAACATCTTAACTTCACAGTATGATAGAGCGAACGTATCCTTATCTATGAACCCATCATTTTTTGATGATCATTTAAAAATTGGATTAAACTATAACAGAGCATTCGAAAACAACCGATTTGCAGATGCAGGTCAAATCAATGCTGCTTTACGTTACGATCCAACTCAACCAGTATACGATCCATCTTCTCCATTCGGAGGATTCTATCAGCACATTACAAATACAGCACAGGGAATCATTGTAGAAAATGGTACAAGAAACCCAGTAGCTGCATTATTACAGAATAATAACTCTTCTAATGTATTCAGACATTTTGGTAACTTTAACTTAGAGTATAAGTTCCATTTCTTACCTGAATTAAAATTAACTGCAAATGCTGGTTTTGACAGTTCTAGAGCTGTAGGAACAGGTGTTGGTTCATTAGAGAGTCCTGCAAGTTTCAATGACTTATTCGTAGGTTATGAATCTGCATATACAAACCGTGTAGTGAACGAGTCATTCGACGCGTACTTAAACTACAACAATACATTTGGTAAATTTAAAACTGATGTAATGTTCGGTTATTCACACCAGTCTTTCAACGGATATGGTGACTCAACTGGTAATATTAGAAATCCGAATGATGTAGGAAGAACTTCTTACTTCAATACTCCAGTAGTACTGATCGGTTTCTTAGCCAGAGCAAATATTACGTTTGACGAGAAATACCTTTTAACATTAAACTACAGACGTGACGGAACATCAAGATTTGGACCAGCGAACCGTTGGGGTAACTTTGGTGGTGCTGCTTTCGCATGGAGACTTAGTGATGAGGATTTCTTAAAAGACAGCAAAGTAATCTCTGATTTAAAGTTAAGAGCAAGTTACGGTGTTAACGGTCAGCAAGATATTTTTAGTTCAGATATCTACTTAGACATCTATAGATTCGGTAACCAAAACTCTAGATTCTTATTTGGAGGTTTACCAGTTCTTTCTACTATTCCTAATCCGAGAAACGACTTGAAGTGGGAAACAGTTAGAACTATCGAATTTGGTGTTGATTACGGATTATTTGATAACAAGATTAGCGGTTCTTTAAGTGTATACCAGAAGAATGCTACAGATCTATTAAGTGTTGCTCAGGTTGCGAGTGGTACAAACTTTACCAACAGAATCGAGCAGAATATTGGAGACTTACAAGTACAAGGTGTGGAATTCAGTTTAAATGCTGATGTTGTAAATACTGAAGACTTCAGATGGGACTTCAACTTCAATGCTTCTTACATTGACAGAGAAATTAAAGAATTAGCTTTAGGTCAAGATATTGACGTAGGTGGAATCGCTGGTGGTACTGGTAACTTTATTCAGTTGCACAGAGAAGGATTTGCTCCAAACTCATTCTTCGTTCACAAGCAATTGTACGACAGTGCAGGAAATCCAATTGAAGGTGCTTATGCCGACTTAAATGGTGACGGTATCATCAACACGGCAGATAGATATATCAAAGGAAATGGGTTACCAGATTTTACATTTGGTTTCCAATCAAACTTCAATTACAAAAATTTTGATTTAGCATTTAACTTAAGAGCAAACATCGGAAACTACGTTTATAACAACGTAAATTCAGGATTAGCTCAATATGATTTGTTACAAGATAACGCTGTATTAGGAAACATTCCTTCTTCAGTATTAAATACAAACTTTAATAGTACAAGTGATGTTATTCTTTCTGATATCTATTTAGAAAATGCATCATTCTTACGAATGGATAACATTACTTTAGGATATACATTCAATAACCCAATTAACAAGTATAACAGTCACAGTATTCGTTTATGGGCTGGTATGCAGAATGTATTTACCTGGACAAATTATACTGGATTAGATCCAGAGTTGACGACGGATGGTATCGATAATACAAATTATCCAAGACCAAGGACTGTTTTAATTGGTGCAAATATTAAATTTTAATTCTTAAAAGTAAGAACATGAAAAACATAGTAAAAAACAATAAGATAACACTACTGTTATTATCGTTATTTGTTGCATTTGTTTCGTGTACAGGTGATTTAGATATTACTCCACAAGATGATCAAAATTTATTAGGAGAGGACTTCTTCAAAGATGAGGCCTCATATGAAAGATTGTTAGCAGGTGTGTATGGAAATTTGTCACTAACAGGTGTTGACGGACCTGGTTCATCAAATATTGGTGGATTAGATGCAGGTACCAGTCAATTTGGAAGGGTTTTATTATACCTTCAGACATTATCGGCAGATCAAATGATTTGGTCTTATGAGAATGACCCAGGTACAAGAGAATTGCAACGTAATATATGGAACGCGTCAAACCCGATTATCTTGGGTATGTTCGATAGAACTCACGCTACCATTGCATTTGCAAATAATTTCTTGAGAGAAACAACTACCGAGAAATTGGATGCAAGAAACGTATCAGCTGCTACTAGAACTGATATCGTAAGATTTAGAGCTGAAGCTCGATTATTAAGAGCTTTATCGTATTACTACATGATGGATTTATTCGGACAAGCAAACTTCATTACAGAAGATAGTCCATTAAATACCAAGCCAGAAGCGTACAACAGACAGCAATTATTCACTTTTATTGAAAGCGAATTAAATGCCATCGAAGGAGATTTAGCAGATCCTATGATGAATGTGCACCCAAGAGTTGATAAAGGTGTAGCATACATGATTTTAGCAAAAATGTATCTCAATGCCGAAGTTTACATTGGTCAAGCAATGTATACAGAAGCTATTGACAATTGTAAGAAAATCATTGCTGGTGGATATAGCTTAGCAACTGATTACTTACATAACTTCATGGCTGATAACGATTCAAACTCAGCTAAAAATGAGATTTTATTCGGATTAGTATCTGATGGTACTTATGTGCACAACTACGGACCTACTACCGTTATGATTAATGGTGAAGTTGGTAGTATTGAGCAAAACGGAGTTTCACTTGGTGTTGGTGCCGGTGGATGGGGTGGTGCTCTAAGAGTACGTGAGCAATTTGTTGAATTGTTCGATGCAAGTATTTTTGCAAGTGATGCAAGAAATACCTTAATCAAAGGAACCAGCGGTGAGCCAAGAGATAGAAGGATTACAGATATCTCAGATCGTGATCAAGGATATATCATCGCTAAATATTCTAACAGAACTTCTACTGGTGGAAATGGTGTTGACCAAACATTCGTTGATACTGATTTCCCATTATTTAGATTGGCAGATGTATACTTAATGTATGTTGAAGCTCATTTAAGAGGTGGTTCAGGTGCAAACCCAACAGATGCTGTTGCGTATATGAATGCATTAAGAACAAGAGCGAATAACCCACAAAACAACTTGACATTAGGTGATTTATCACTTGACTGGATTTTAGATGAAAGATCTAGAGAGTTGCATTGGGAAGGACACAGAAGGCAGGATCTTATCCGTTTCGGTAAGTTTACTGGAGGTTCATACAACTGGGCTTGGAAAGGAAATGGTACGAATGGTATTTCTTTACCATCGACTATGAAATTATATCCAATTCCTGCGGCAGCCTTAGCTTCTAATCCTAATTTAAGTCAAAACCCTGGATACTAATAAAAACATTAAAAAATGATAAAAACAATAAAGAAATATTCAGTTTTAGCATTTTTAGGCGCCTTTATTCTGGCATTTACTTCCTGTGATGACAATTCGGAATTATTTACGATTTCATCATCGCCTACAGCCGCTGCTCTTGAAGAATTGCCGTTTACGCAACTTCAATTGGATGCTGTAAACACAAATAACCCTGCTGTAACCTTAAACTGGACGGCAGCAGACTATGGAAGACAAGCGTCTATCGTTTACGCAATTCAGTTTGCAAATGATGCTAACTTTACAAGTCCTACTACCACTGCAACGGTAACCGGACAAACTTCGATTACGTTATCAGTTTCTGAGATTAACTCAGCAGCAGGTAGCGCAGGACTAAACCCATTCGAATGGGCAGATTTATACATTAGAGTAGTATCTAGTTTAGGTACTAAAACTTCTCAAGAAGTTCCTTCTAATGCGGTTTTGGTAAGTGTTTATCCATTCTTTAATTATACTTTTGATGACTACTACTTAGTAGGAGATGCAACGGCTCCAGGATGGAATAACAATAGTAACAATCCAGCTTTATTTAGAGATGAGACTGATAGCAATGTATTCTATTACACAGGTCTTTTTGCCGGAGGTGGACACTTTAAAGTGCTTCAAACTAAAGGTTTATGGCAGCCACAGTGGGGTACTGATGATGGTTCAACAGTAGGTGTTAATCCTGGAGGTGGAACTGATCCAGAGCGTTTCCCATACGGAGGTGGATCTGGAATTCCAGAAGGTTTTTACACCTTTACCATTAATTTCGCAACCAATACATTTACCTTCGTTCCTTACAATGCGGCTGGCGCAACTAGTCCTGCTACTTTAACCATTGAAGGTACAAGTACTTCGAATGTAGCGATGACTCCATTAGCTTTTGATGGTCATATTTGGTATGCTACCGGCGTACGTTTGACTCCAGGTGCTGTTGAATTTGTTACTGATGGTGGTGCACGTTGGGGAAGCACAACTTCTTTCTCAGGTGTGGCAACTGATGGAGGTGGAACCGTTCCAGTAATTGTGGAAGACGATTACGATATTTGGTTCAATGACCTTACTGGAAGATATATCTTAATTCCATTGAACTTATAATTTATAAATAGAAAAAAGCATAACATGAAATTATATCTAAAAAAATTAAGCTTCTTCTTTTTATCGCTAGTACTATTACTAGGCTCTTGTGATGTGGAAGAAAGTTTAACAATTACAACTCCAGAAGCGGCTTTTAAGCTAAATACACCTGGTATTACCAATGTATTTCTGAACTTTTCTTTACCAGATAATCCTGCTTTTACTATAAGTTGGGCAGACCAAATTAATGGTTCTGGTACTTACGAAGTAGAAATGTCTACAGAAGATACTTTTGCATCTCCAATTTCCTTAGGAACTACAGACAAGAGTAACTTCACAATGACAGTTAGAGATTTTAACACGGCTATTAGCAATGCAGTATCTACTCAATTTAGAGATATCGCAGTTTATATGCGTGTTAAAAACGGTACGAGCCTAAGTAATCATATCTTAATGTTAGTAACTACCTACCCAGTTAATAATCCTGTTGTAGGTGGTGTTGCTGATGGCGATGCATTCACCTTGTTAATTGCCAACAACGATGCGATTGCGATGACGGTTCAAGCCAATGATCCAATCTTAGATTCTGGTTTAGTAAACATTGATTACACTTTGGAAGCTGCAACGCCTGGCACTAGCTTTGCTACACCAATTGAAGTGAAAAAGGTAAGCAATGTAGGATCGATTCCTGTGAAAACATCTGAATTGAATACTGCAGCCATTACTAGCGGTATCGCCGCTGATGCAACTGGAACTTTAGAATTGCGAATTAATTCTGTAATTACAGACCCAAATACTGGTGTTACTTTACAAAGAATTAGTGATCCTATTACAATTACAGTAACTACCTTCCAAGCAGTATTGGATTTATCAACTACTTGGGGTGTTGTAGGTTCTGCCGCAAACAACTGGGGCGCAACTCCTGATTTACCATTCTGGAAAACAGATGTTGATGGAGTTTTAGCCGCTTATGTGAATCTTACTGATGGTGAAATCAAGTTCCGTGAAAACAACGACTGGACCAATAACTATGGTAGTGATAGTTCTACTGGTGGTGCCTTAGTAGCTGGCGGTGGAAACATTGCAGTTACAGCAGGATCTTACAAAATCGTAATGGACTTAAACAACCTAACTTATACGATTGAGAACTTCTCTATCGGAATCGTTGGTTCTGGTTATAACAATTGGGGTGCGACACCTGATTTTAAATTAGAGTACGACCAGTATTCTGATGTATTTAGAGGAATTGCTACCTTACTAGATGGTGAAATAAAGTTCAGAATGAACAACGATTGGGGTACGAACTGGGGTGATAACGGTTTGGATGGCACTATGGAATTAGATGGAGCCAACATTCCTTCTACAGCAGGTAACTACACTGTTAAATTGAATTTCTCTAATAACCCACCAACAATAGAGGTTATCAAAAACTAATTCGATTACATGTAACGAATAACTTTAAACCGGTTTGAAATTTTCGGTAAACAATCTCGATATTCAAACCGGTTTTCTTTTATCAAAAATTATGATGAAAAAATTACTCTTCGTACTCCTACTGATATCTTCAGGAATGATGGCTCAGGTTACCATAAATCCGAGCGCCTTCGAAGTGAACGAGAGTATTACAATAACCGTAGATACGAATAGCAGTGCTACAGATTGCAATGGATTCAATAACCCAACCAAAGTTTACATGCACTCTGGTGTTGGACCAGATTCCAATCCTTGGACTCATGTAGTTGGTAATTGGGGTCAGGATGATGGTGTTGGAGAAATGACTAGCAATGGTGATGGTACTTTTAGTATCACCATTACACCAGAAAGTTATTATTCTCTTGACGCTCAAGAAGCGGCTACAATTACTCGAATGGGTATGGTATTTAGAAGTGCCAATGGAAGCCAGGAATTTAAAGATAATGGCTGCCAAGACTTCTTTTTTAATGTAGGTAGTTTTCAAATAATATTGAATACCCCTACTCCTTCTTCAACTATTATTGATGGTGGAAGTAGTTTTCCTATTTCTGCTACCGCTAGTCAAACCGCAGATTTCACCTTAAAAGCAAATGGTGCAACAATCAATCAACAAAATGGGATTACCGGATATAGTTTTTCTCCGGTTCTTAATGAAACCACTCAGTTCGTTTTAGAAGCTAATAACGGGTCTGAGACCAAATCCGTTTCTTTCGAAGCAATTGTGAGACCAACGGTAACAGAAGCACCTGTACCTAATGGAATGAAAGACGGAATTAATTTAAACGCTAGCGACAACACAAAAGCTACATTAGTTTTCTATGCTCCAGGTAAGGAGTTTGTTCATGTTATTGGTGATTTTACCAACTGGGGAACTAATGATACCTATTTGATGAAAAAAGACAGCTCTACGGATCGATTCTGGATCGAATTAACCGGATTAACGCCGCAGAGTGATCATATGTATCAATATCTAATTGAAGGTGTTTTACGAGTTGCCGATCCTTACTCTACATTAATTTTAGATGAAAACGAGGATCAGTATATCGACGATACTCGATTCCCAAACTTACCCTCCTATCCGACAGGAAACACGAATCATGCAGTAACATGGTTGCGTACAGGAGATGCAGCTTACAATTGGCAGGTAACTAATTTTCAAGCGCCTAAAAAAACGGATTTAATCATTTACGAATTGTTAATTCGTGATTTTGATTCAGACCAAACGTTTGATGCGATTAAAGCACGGTTGGACTACCTGCAAGACCTAGGAATCAATGCGATCGAGTTTATGACACTAAACGAGTTTGACGGAAATTTATCTTGGGGATACAATCCTTCTTTCCATATGGCATTGGACAAGTATTATGGAAATCCAACTGCCTTTAAGCAATTGGTAGATGAGTGTCACGCTCGCGGAATGGCTGTTATTGTAGATGTTGTATTTAATCACGCCACAGGACAAAATCCATTTTATAGAATGTGGAATACCAACAACGGCGGTTATCAAGGTGTAGCTTCTAACGATAGTCCTTTTTTCAATGCTTCACCAACCCATGATTTCAATGTGTTTAACGATTTTAATCATGATAGTCAGGCCACTCAAGATTATGTGAAACGAGTTACGCAATATTGGATTGAAGAATATAATATTGACGGATTCCGATGGGATTTATCTAAAGGATTTACGCAAAAAAATTCGGTAGGAAATGTTGGTCTTTGGGGTCAATATGATTCGAATCGTGTCGCACTTTTAAAAGAATATGCAGATTACCAATGGGATATAAATCCTGATTTCTACGTCATCCTAGAGCATTTTGCTGATAATTCCGAAGAAACTGAACTTATCAATTACCGTTTGAACGAAGGCAAAGGAATGATGGTTTGGGGTAATCATCACGGGGCTTATAAAGAAGCCGCTTTGGGGTATCACGACAACGGGAAATCGGATTTCTCATGGATTTCATACAAAAACAGATCTTGGTCTGCACCTCAAAACGTAAGCTTCATGGTAAGCCACGACGAAGAGCGATTAATGTATGAAAATATCAATTTTGGGAATTCAAGTGGTAGTTATGACACCAAGTCAATTGTTACCGCTTTAGGACGAATGAAAATAGCAGGAGCATTTATGTTTACCGTTCCGGGACCAAAAATGATTTGGCAATTTGATGAATTGGGATATGATTTCTCAATCAATAGATGTCCGAATGGAACCATCGACAACAATTGTAGAACGAGTGAAAAACCGATTCGTTGGGACTATTTCGCAAATGGATTCCGAAAGGATTTATACAATACATGGTCTAAATTGATGAAATTAAAAACAGGTTATGAACTCTTTGAAACTTCAGATTTCACTTTAGATGTAGCCAACACAAATGGCTTAAAAAGAATTCATTTAACAGACACTAATGCTTCTGATCTTCAATATGTTACTATTATTGGGAACTTCGGTGTAACTCAGCAAAATATTGTTCCAGATTTTCAAGTAACAGGTACTTGGTATGATTTATTAGACGACAATGCGACAATCAACGTAACCACTACAAAAACATTAGTAACACTTGAACCTGGAGAATTCAAAGTATACGGGAACATGCCTGTGTCTTTATCCACAGAGTCGGAAGAACTATTGACATCAGAATTAATTATTTATCCGAATCCGTCGAGTGACTTTTTCCTAATGAATACGAACACCAAAAAGGTGGAGTTATTTGATATCAGAGGAAAACGCGTGAAATCATTCCGTGATAAATCAATAGGTACAGAATTCCCAATTTCTGATTTGAATAATGGAATTTACTTTGTAAAAATAACCACCGACCTCAACCAGAAGGTCGTTAAAAAACTGGTAATCAATTAAACTTTAATTGAGATTTTAATTGGTGAAGAGAATAATCAATGTCCTCCTTAGTCGTGTACCTCGAAAAGGAAAAGCGAACGGAGGCATTGGATTGTTCTTGCTCATTTAGCACTTCCGCTAAAACGTGGGAAACTTTCGAAGCACCACTTTGACAAGCACTTCCTGATGAAACTCCTACCCCCATCATATCTAGCTGGAATAAGAGCATTTCGTTTTTTACTGGAAACCGAACATTCAATATCGTATAGGTAGATTGTTCTAAGTCATCACTATTTCCATTAAAACGAATTTCTGATGACCAATCTTTCAATTGTTCTACAAAGTATTTTTTAAGGTTCTTTACGTAAGCAATATCATTTTCTAAATGCTCCAAAGACAATTTTAATGCCGATTCTAATCCAACGATTCCATGAACATTTTCGGTACTTGAACGCGCTCCTTTCTCCTGATCACCTCCTAAAAGCACTGGTTTAACAGTATATTCGTTTCTAAAATAAGCAAAGCCAACTCCTTTTGGGCCGTGAAATTTATGAGCACTTGCTGTGATGAAATCAATTGAAACTTTTTGTAAATCCAATGGGTAATGACCAATCACTTGTACCGTATCCGAATGAAATAAAGCATCATGCTTACGACATAATTCGGATACCTCCTCAACAGGCAATATAGATCCCAACTCGTTATTAATCATCATTAAACTTACCAAAGTCTTTTCATCTGAATTGGAAAGTAATTCCTCTAAATGTGATACATCAACATGACCATTAGCATGTAATCGAACAAAATCCAATTGGATATTGCCTTTGGAAGCATAATACTCACAAGGATGCAATACCGCATGATGTTCAATCTTAGAGGTAATGATCCGTTTTACTCCATAATTATGAACGGCGTTAAAAAGTATCAGATTATTTGCCTCGGTGCCACTCGAGGTGAAAATAATTTCTTTTGAAGAAACATTAAATGAAGCGGCAATTGTTTTTCTAGCCTTTTCAATCAATGCTTTAGACTTTCTTCCCGCCTGATGCGTGGAAGACGGATTTCCATATGAATTTTTCAAAGATTCATGCATAACATCCAATACCTCATCGGCAATTGGTGTCGTAGCTGCATTATCTAAGTAAACAAATTTCATGGGGCAAAAATACAATTAATTCGCAGCTAATTACAAGTAAACTTCGGTTGCTCCATAACCATATTTCTTAAAGGAACCGTCGGAAAAACGAACAGGATAGCGTTTCAATAAGCCCAGAAGCTCTTTTTTCAAAATACCATCTCCTACTCCATGAATAAAGACGATTTTTGAAATCCGCTTTGCTAAAGCCCATTCCAATTTACTTTTCGCATGACGAATCTGATAATTCAATATATCGAAGGTATCCATATTTCTGGTTGAAGGCACTAACTGTTCAATGTGAAGATCTACTTCCAGAATAACCTCATTCTTATCTTTTTTGAAAATAGACTTTTTCTTGGTGTTTTCTTTCAACTTATCCTTAAGCAACGGATTATTGATATCACTGAATTTTGATAACTCTTTTTGGCTCTCTTTAATCACGATAATTTCTCGTGGTTGAAATTCAAAATCGAAATCATCAGCGGTACGAATGGTTACTCCCTGAGAAGAAATATTGACAACTTCGCCTTCGATGGCTTCATCTATAACCCTCACAATATTACCAATTTGGAAACGCATTCTTAACAATAAATTAAATTATAAGGAGATTTTTGATAGTAATTTTGCGCCTTAAAGGTACTAATTTAGATACTTGAATATGACAAAAACTTCTACGATATCTGTAAACGAATTCTTTGAAAAAAGTTTCAAAAAATTGGAATTAAGCAAAGACAGAAAGGATTTACTACAATCAATGGCAACGGCGATTTCTGCCGAATACAGCAAATCTAAATTTGTAAACCTTAATTTCATTTGTACGCACAACTCAAGAAGAAGCCAAATGGGTCAGGTTTGGGCACATATTGCTGCAGAGCAATTCAACCTCAATATTACTTCTTTTTCTGGAGGAACTGAAGTTACCGCTTTTAACAGTAATACAGTTAAAACGCTTCAAAAGGTTGGATTTTCTTTTAAAGTAAAAGAATTCTCTCATCAAAATCCGGTGTATTCTATTACGCATGAAAATAGTAATAGTCCGATTATCGGTTTTTCAAAAATTTATGATGATCCTCAAAACCTAAAGCCTTTTATCGTGATTACTACCTGTAATAGTGCAGATCAAAATTGTCCTTTTATCCCTGAGGCTACCTTTAGATTTCACCTACCGTTCGTCGATCCAAAATACAGTGACAACACAGCAGAACAAGACGAAATTTATTTAAAAACGAATCGCCAAATTGCTGGTGAGGTTTATTTCCTTTTTAAAGAGATTAAAAAGTTATTGTCTTAAATTTTTAAGTCTTTATCGTACGGAATCATATGAAGAATATGATTGATGACATTTACTCGTGCCTCCGTCTTTCGATTTGCTTTAATGATTTTCCACGGCGCTAATTCGGTGTCCGTTTTTTCAAACATCGCATTCTTATACTCTGTGTATTCATCCCATAAATCCTGAGCTCTCTCGTCCAATTTGGTCATTTTCCATTGCTTTAATGGATCGCTTTTGATATCTTCAAAACGCTTCGCCTGCTCTTTTCGTGAAATCGACATGTAGATTTTAACCAGATGAATTCCTGACTCTAAAATCATTCGTTCAAAATCATTCACCTGATTCATAAAAGTATCGTACTCTGCCTGGGTACAAAAACCATTAACAGGTTCTACCACCGCTCTGTTGTACCAACTTCTATCAAACAACACGATTTCTCCTGCCTTAGGAAATTGTTCCACATATCGTTGGAAGTACCATTGGGTTTTCTCGTCTTCATTTGGTTTTGGTAACGCAACAATTCGCATATGACGCGGATTAATACGCTCTGTAATACGGCGAATTGCACCACTTTTCCCAGCTGCGTCGCGCCCCTGGAATAAAATGATAATTCGTTCATTATTTTCAATGGCCCAAGTTTGCAAGCGAATCAGTTCGACCTGAAGTTTTCTTAACTTTCTCTCGTAGTCGAGGTATCTCAGCGTCTTTTCTATACTTAGGTCTTCATTCGAAAGCAATGCCAATAGCGCCTTTCCCTTATTCAACTTTTTTACTTCAATATCTTTTAGTTTTTTGTCCATAATTAATCGATTTGAAGGTTAGAACGATAAAATCGCATTACAATATTTGGATCGGGAGTTAGCAAGTTATCTTCATTGCTTTTACCCTCGTAATCAAATCTTGACAACACATAACGCATGGCTTCTAGGCGTGCAATTTTCTTATCATTACTTTTAACAATGGTCCACGGACTATAGGTGGTATGTGTTTTGGAAAACATTTCCGACTTGTAATAGGTGTATTTGTCCCATAAGATTTGACCTTTTTTATCGACCGGACTGAATTTCCATCTTTTTAGAGGATTCTCCATTCTGGCGTCAAATCGTGCCAATTGTTCCTCTTTCGAAATGGATAGCCAGAATTTAATGATTACCAAACCATCTTCGTACATCATGTGTTCAAATTCAGGAACCTGAAGAAGAAACTCTTTGTATTGTTTATCGGTACAAAATCCCATAACTGGTTCAACTACAGCCCTATTGTACCAGCTCCTATCGAAAAATACGATTTCTCCTAGGTTAGGCAACTCTTTGATGTACCGTTGGAAGTACCATTGACCACGCTCAACATCCGTAGGTTTATTCAAAGCAACTAACCTCGATGACCTCGGATTCATATGCTCCATGAATCTTCGAATTGTACCACCTTTACCGGCGGCATCTCGTCCTTCAAAAATGATGGCTACTCTCAATTTTTCTTTTCGAATCCAGCGTTGAAGTTTAACCAATTCAATTTGCAATAATCGCAATTGGCG
>FYBJ01001811.1_pt1 | contig 14053 bp, 13 predicted proteins | sample 1134611 | NCBI WGS metagenome assembly FYBJ01 (sample SAMEA104116008, study PRJEB20421) | marine metagenome | isolation source: marine | reverse complement strand
TGTTGGTGGCCCTCGCAAGGGGATCCCTGTCATGTCTGCAAAGGCAAGAGGACAACGCCCTTCATAGCAGCCCATCCGGGCCGCGACCTCAACGAAGGAGATCAGCCGTGACAAAACGCACGTCTGCCAAGTACAAAATTGACCGCCGCATGGGCGAAAACATCTGGGGCCGTCCCAAGTCGCCCGTCAACCGTCGTGAATATGGCCCCGGCCAGCACGGTCAGCGCCGCAAGGGCAAACTGTCCGACTTCGGTATCCAGCTGCGCGCCAAGCAGAAGCTCAAAGGCTACTACGGCGACCTGACCGAAAAGCAGTTCCGCCGCATCTATGCCGAAGCGGTTCGTGTGAACGGCGACACCGGTGAAAACCTCATCGGTCTGCTGGAGCGCCGCCTGGACGCTGTTGTCTACCGCGCCAAATTCGTTGCAACCGTGTTTGCCGCACGTCAGTTCGTGAACCACGGTCACGTCAAGGTGAACGGCAAAAAGGTCAACATCCCCTCCTACCGTGTCAAGGAAGGCGACGTGATCGAGGTGCGTGACAAGTCCAAGCAGCTGGCCGTTGTGATCGAAGCAACCGGCCTGGCCGAGCGTGACGTTCCGGACTACATCGAAGCCGACCACTCGAAAATGACCGCCACTTTCGTGCGCACCCCCGGTCTGGGCGACGTGCCGTACCCGGTTCTGATGGAACCGAACCTGGTCGTCGAATTCTACGCGAAGAACTAAGGCGTTTACGCTTTCATACAGGAAAGCATCGAAGGGCGCGTTCGACCGAATGGAGAGCCAGCGCCGTTCGATACGAACCAAGCGTACAACGGCTGTCTTCGCCGACAGACAGATTTCAGAAAGACCGCGCTCCGTGCGCGGTCTTTTTTGTGCCCTTGATAGGGCGGGGCAGGGCGTGACACCCTGCAGTATGAAAACCGAGCATTTCCGTTCCTTGATCCTGCAAAGACTGGCGGCCCTTGATGTCGAAGATGAGGCTGGCAAACAGGGCCAGGCCATTGTCAAACTGGATCAAACCAGCGTTGGGCGCCTCAGCCGGATGGATGCCCTGCAGCATCAGGCCATGGCGCAGGCCACAGCTCGCAGGCGCGAGGCTGAGCGGATGCGTCTGAATGCAGCACTCGACAGGATTGCGGCAGACGAGTTCGGATATTGCGCCGATTGTGGTGAAGACATCCCTGTGCCGCGCCTCGAGGCTGATCCGGGCCTGGCGCGCTGCGCGGAATGTACACGCGGTATCTAGGCTCTACAACGGCAGGGGCCGTCCTTCTGCAATCGCCTCCATCGCGAAGTATGACGTTACGCTGTCGAGTTCGACTTTTTCGATCAGGCGCTGGTAGACCTTGTCATAGGACGCCATATCCTCGGTCACGACCTTGAGCTGATAATCGTAATCGCCCCCGATGCGGTGGAAATCGACCACTTCGGGGATGGTCAGGACATGGCTGCGAAAAGCCTGTAGCCACTCGGCCGAATGGTGCCGGGTGCGCAACATGACAAACACCACAAGGTTCAATCCGAGTTGCTGCCGGTCGATGCGCGCCGTGGACCCTTGCAGCAGGGCGCAGTCGTTCAGCGCTTTCAGGCGCCGCCAACAGGCGTTTTGGGACAGGCCGACACGATCTGCAAGTTCGCGTTGGGACAGGCTGCCGTCTTTTTGCAGCTCGCGCAGAAGGTTGATGTCAATTTGATCGAGTGTTTTGTGCATTTCAAATCATATGACCCAAGAATAACAAAAAACAAGCAGAATATGAGTAAGTTTTTTGGTACCGAGAATATCACATTGGTCATTGTAATAGGAGCCAATGCCATGACCCTGACCCACTTTCGCGAAACCATCGAAGCCTCCACTCACGACAACACCCTCGCGGACGGGCTGATCGGAGAAAATGTTCTGATCCCGGGTCTGCATGGGGACGTGCCGCTTGTTTATGCGGATTACGTCGCCTCGGGGCGGGCCATGAAGCAGGTCGAGGATTATGTGGCGACGCATGTCCTGCCGTTTTATGCCAACAGCCACACCGAGGCCTCCTATTGCGGTTCCTACATGACTCGGTTGCGTCGTGACGCGCGCGCCGAGATTGCCCGCCTGGGGGGCGCCACAGAAGAGGACGCGGTTATTTTCACCGGGTCCGGCGCAACAGCGGGTCTCAACCGGCTGGTCAGCTTGATGGGAGTCGAGCGAGCTGACCGGCCGGTTGTACTGATTGGGCCGTATGAGCATCATTCCAACATCCTGCCCTGGCGCGAGAGCCGTGCGCAGGTGGTCGAAATCCCCGAAGGGGAGGGCGGAGGCCCTGATCTGGCGGCGCTTGAGGCGGCGTTGATCGAACACGCGGCGGCGGATCTGGTGATCGGCAGTTTCTCGGCTGCATCGAATGTGACCGGCATCATCACCGATCCCGACCCGGTTACCCGTTTGCTGAAACGATATGGCGCCTTGTCTATCTGGGATTATGCCGGTGGCGGGCCATATCTGCCCATGACAATGGGGCAGGGCGCTGTGCGCAAGGACGCCATCGTGGTTTCTCCCCACAAGTTCCCCGGCGGTCCGGGGGCTTCGGGTGTGTTGATCGTGAACAAGGGTGCGGTCAAGCGCGATTGCCCCAGCTGGCCAGGCGGCGGGACCGTGTCTTTTGTCTCACCCTGGCGGCACGACTATTCTGGCGATCTGTCGGTGCGCGAAGAGGCGGGAACACCCAACGTCATTGGTGATATCCGCGCCGCACTGGCCTTTATCGTCAAGGATGTCGTGGGCGCGGACGAGATCGCCGTGCGTGAGGCGAAGTACAACCAGATGGCCCTGGCGGGCTGGGCTGACAATCCGCACCTGACTTTGCTGGGGACCGATGCCGGGCACCGCTTGCCGATCTTTTCCTTCCTCGTGGGGGACAAATCCGGCGCACCGGTGCATCAGCAATTGTTCACCCGGATGTTGAGCGATATCTATGGCATTCAGGCCCGCGGCGGCTGCGCCTGTGCAGGGCCTTATGCGCACCGCCTGCTGGGTATCGACCGCGAGACGTCAATGGCGCTGCATGCCGATCTCGAAGCGGGACGGGAATTGCAAAAGCCGGGCTGGGTTCGCCTTAATTTTTCTTACCTGATGAGTGAAAAAACAGTTCAGTTCATCATCGACAGCGTCAATGATCTGTCCCGCCGGACCGAGGAGTTCGCACCGTTCTACAACGTTGATCCCGCCACGGCGCGGTTCAAGGCGGCGTGACGGTTTTGACGCTTTTCTAGCGAAGGTGAGAGCGATATGACGGGGCTATCCAAGGGAGCCCCGACATGAACAAACTCACCCCGCAGCCCGGCATCATGGACATCGCCCTGTACCAAGGGGGCGCGGCCCATGTGAAAGGCGTCGAGAATGTCATCAAGCTCAGCTCGAACGAAAACCCGTTCGGGCCAAGCCCCAAGGCGATTGAGGCCGTGCGCGACAGCGCGTCTGACTTGCATCGATATCCCAGCACCGACCATGGCCCGTTGCGGGCGGCCATTGGCGCGCAGCACGGGCTTGATCCTGCGCGGATCATCTGCGGTGTCGGTAGCGATGAGGTGTTGCAGTTCGTCGTGCAGTGCTACGCCGGTGTGGGGGATGAAGTGATCTATACCGAGCATGGGTTCTCCATGTACCCGATCCTTGCTCGTGCAGCAGGCGCGGTACCGGTGCAGGTCCCGGAACGGAACCGCATGGTCGATGTGGACGCGATCCTGGCGGCTGGCTCTGCCCGCACGCGGGTGGTGTTTCTGACCAATCCGGGCAATCCGACATCGACGATGATCCCCGAGTCTGAGGTCATGCGCTTGGCGGCAGGCTTGCCAGATCATGTGATCCTGGTGGTCGATGGGGCCTATACCGAATATGTCGATGGCTTTGATGGTGGTGCGGCCGTGGTCAACGCACATGAAAATGTTGTCATGACGCGCACGTTCTCCAAGATCTACGGCTTGGGCGGCATGCGCGTCGGGTGGGGATATGCGCCCAAGGCAATTATTGATGTACTCAACCGGGTGCGCCAGCCTTTCAACCTGTCGACAACTGCTCTGGCCACGGCCGTGGCAGCGGTTGGTGATCAAGGTTACGTTAATTACTGCCGTTCGGAAAACGCGCGCCTGCGAGTCTGGCTCGCTGATCGGCTGGCCAAGCTTGGCGTGCCGTCGGATGTGTCCAACACCAACTTCATCCTGGCCCGCTTTGAGGATCAGGCTGAAGCAGAAGCCTGTGACGCATATTTGCAGCAGAAGGGGTTGATCGTGCGGCGGGTGGCTGGATACAACCTTCCCACCGCCTTGCGGATCACTGTGGGCGATGAGGCGGCGTGCCAACGTGTGGCTGGGGCCGTCGCCGAGTTTGTTGACGAGTTCAGGGAGCGTACCGCATGAGCCAGATTTACGACCGCGTCGCGTTGATCGGCCTGGGTCTGATTGCGTCTTCGATGTTCTGGGCGATGAAGCGCAGGGAGTTCGCCGGCGAGATCACGGGCTACGCGCGTTCTGCTGAAACCCGCGACACTGCGCGCAACATCGGCTTGTGCGACCGGGTTTGCGACAGCGCCATCGAAGCGGTTGAAGGCGCGGATCTTGTTGTTCTTTGCGTGCCTGTGGGCGCCATGGGGGCGGTCGCGAAAGAGATATCGGGGGCACTGAAACCCGGCGCGACGGTGACAGACGTGGGTTCGGTCAAACGTCACGTGATCCAAAGTGTGGCGCCATACATCCCCGAGGGGGTGCATTTCGTACCCGCTCATCCGTTGGCCGGAACCGAACATTCCGGCCCCGAGAGCGGTTTTGCCGAGCTGTACGACAATCGCTGGTGCCTTCTGGTGCCAGCCGACAGGTCAGACCCTCAGGCGGTGACGCGGCTGCGCGCCTTGTGGGAGGGGATGGGCGCCAATGTCGAAGTCATGGATGCTGATCACCATGACTTGGTGCTTGCTGTCACCAGCCACGCTCCGCACCTGATCGCCTATACGATGGTGGGGGTGGCCGATGATTTGAGCCGCGTGACCGACAGCGAAGTGATCGAGTATTCGGCGGCCGGTTTCCGCGATTTCACGCGGATTGCTGCATCCGACCCAACCATGTGGCGGGACGTTTTCCTGACCAACAAGGACGCGACGCTTGAAATTCTGGGCCGCTTCACGGAAGAGCTCTTTGCGCTTCAGCGGGCTATTCGGACCGGCGATGGAGAGCAACTGTTCGACTATTTCACCCGAACCCGAGCGATCCGCCGTGGCATCATCGAAGCCGGCCAAGACACCGACGCACCCGACTTTGGTCGCGGGAAAACGTCGCTATGAAGTCTCGGGCGCTTCTTCCTGCAACTTTGGCCGCAGCGCTTTGCGCTCTTCCGGTTGCGGCCACAGCGCCCGAAACCTCGCTCAGACCGCAGGCGCGGATCACTCAAACAGAGGCCGTGTCGGCCGCCGTGCAAGAAGCTTCGGTCCAGGTGGCGGCGGCTGAGGCTGCCGCATTTGTCGTCAGCGGCCGATCCCGTCCCATGTCGCGTCCGGTTTCGGACCAGGTGATGGAGGCCGCCGTGCGGTCGGCGGATCTGCCGTCTTTGGGACCAGATGTTTCGCTGCGCCCTTATCTGCGCCCCAAGGCGGTCGAGGAAGAGGCGTTCTTCAAGCGACGCAAGAAGCGTAAGGGGTCAGTCTGCGGCAATATCGATATTCAGGGGCAGGCCGCTGGAGATATACCAGGCAAGCTCCGCGGCTGCGGCATAGATGATGCGGTCCGCGTGACTTCGGTTTCAGGCGTTCGATTGAGCAGCCCCTCGCTGATGACCTGCGACACGGCGCGCAGCCTGAATAACTGGGTTGAACGCAGCGTGATCCCAACCTTCCGCCGCCGCGGTCCAGTCGTCGAACTCAAGGTCGCGGCGCATTATTCCTGCCGGACCCGCAACAACAGGCCCGGCGCGAAGATTTCCGAACATGGCAAGGGCAAGGCCATCGACATTTCGGCCTTTCGCATGAACGACGGCGAAGAGATTACCGTGCTTGATGGCTGGAAACGTGGTTCGACCCGCAAGATGCTGCACCGAGTATGGAAAGCCGCATGCGGTCCCTTTGGTACGGTTCTAGGGCCGAATGCAGATCGCTATCACCGCGATCATCTCCACGTTGACACTGCTCGCCATCGCGGCGGGCCGTACTGCCGTTAACGTAGGATCAGGCGTGGGGCTGGTCCGATTGGCAACGGTCCAAGGGCGACAAATCCGTCCCGGAAATTCAATTGAACATCCAATGCACTCGGGTTCCCACCCAGACTTGCCAGCATGTTAAGAACGCGCTCGGCCGGGTCTACGGCTTGCGGCGGAATTGCACCAGCGGCTTCAGCCATGGCCAGCATCTCGCGCCAGTTTTCAGCCTTGAGTGCAATTTCGCCCGTCGGGATGCCCTGCGCATCAACGTCCAGCTTGCCCGCTGCAAACAGGCGCAATTCACCCCAGTGAAGCTCGGCCAGCTTCAGGTCAATCGCCACCGGCTGTGGACGCTTTTCCTCAAGCGCACTTCGGTCCCACTGCTTGTCGAACCGGATTGCAGTATCCAGTTTCAACGCATCGAAACTGCGAGGCAAAACCGTCGAGCTTGCCAGGATGCGGCGAATTTCCTCGCCCGGCGAAAAATCAGCCGCTTCTACCGTGATCTCATAGGTTTCCGCCTGCTCGGTTTGCACCATCGACAGGGTCAGATCATCGGCATTGGCAATCGGCCCCTTCGGTCCCGATATCGCCCACGCGTCTGCTGTCAGCGCCAGGCGATCCAATGCCAGGGCAATGCCGGGATGCAGGTGAAAATCTGCCTGCATGTTTTGCGCTTCAATCACCAACGTGCGGTCGAAATAGGACAGGCGTTGTGGTGTGGTGGCAAATCGCAACGTTTGACGCCCGGGCCAGATTGCGGGGCTGTCCAACTCCAGCCAATCGCCTTGCCAGGCCGTGCCGGTGGCAGGATCGGCCAGTGCCGGGCTGGTCAGCATCGTGCGGTGTCGCGTGGGATAGCCCGAGGTTTCAATCGCTGAATAATCAGCCTGCCAACCCCGCCCGGCCTGGGTGGCAAACCACCCCTCGATCCCGGACCGAAGGCCAAAACCTGCGATGTACCAATAGGCCGACCACAGCAATCCCAGAACAATGACAACCCGTATCAGCCGCAACATGTGCAATGGCCCCTTTTTCCTGCTCGTGTTTTGATGTTTATAGGCCGAAACAGGCAAGGACCAGCACCATGACGATGTGGGTATTCGGATACGGATCGCTTTTGTGGAACCCGGGTTTTCCGGTGGCGCGCAGCGAATTGGCAACCCTGAAGGGCTATGCCCGGTCGTTCTGCATGAGCTCGATCCACCATCGCGGCACCGAAGAAGAGCCCGGTTTGGTATTGGCACTGGACGAGGTGAAGGACGCGCATTGTCGCGGTCTGGCTCTGGCGGTCGAACCGGGCCATGAAGAGAAGACCCTGGCCGAACTGCGCGAACGCGAGCTGGTGTCTTCAGCTTATCTGGAGCGGATGCTGGATGTGGAATTTGGCGACGGCAGTGTCGTGAATGCCGTCACCTATGTCATCGACGCCAATCACGTGCAATATTGCGGCGGGATGGAGCTGGAACGGCAAGCCCAGATCATCGCCCACGCTGTGGGCGGACGCGGGCCAAATACCGAATATCTTTACAATACTGCCGAACATTTGGCCGAAATCGGCCTGAGTGACCCGGATCTGGACTGGCTGTCAAACCGTGTGCGTGCGCTTTCGGCATAAATCCTTGGCGCGCCGCTCAATTCTTCGCTAGGTTCGGGCCAGAGCAGAAAAACCTTGTCAGGAAGACAGCGCATGGCGCACCCAGACCAAGAGACGAGACCGCAATTCTCGCAACCGATCCAACAGATCGTCACAATGCTAGTCGTTCTGGGCCTGTCGGGCGCGGGTGCTTTCCTTGCACTCCCGCGTGTTCTGCCGGTCTTCGAGGCAAACCCATATCTCAACGGGTTCATCGTCTTTGTCTTTGTCATCGGGGTGCTGGCTTGTTTCTGGCAGGTTCTGCAACTCAGCGGTTCAGTCCGCTGGATCGAGGCCTTTGCCGTGGGCGAGCACAACGCCAATGTGGTGCCGCCGCAATTGCTGGCACCATTGGCTTCGTTGCTTCGGTCGCGTGGCGCGCGAATGCAGCTGGGGTCGTCGTCGACCCGCTCGATTCTGGATTCCGTGGCACAACGAATCGACGAAGCGCGGGAAATCACCCGATATATCGTCAACTTATTGATTTTCCTTGGACTTCTGGGGACATTCTACGGTCTGGCCACGACGGTTCCTGCCGTGGTCGACACCATCCGCAGCCTTGCCCCGCAAGAAGGCGAAGAAGGGATCGCAGTCTTCAACCGCCTGATGACGGGGCTTGAAGCGCAGTTGGGGGGCATGGGCGTAGCCTTTGCCTCCTCTTTGTTGGGTTTGGCGGGTTCCCTGATCGTGGGCCTGTTGGAACTGTTCGCTGGCCATGGCCAGAACCGGTTCTATCGCGAGTTGGAGGAATGGCTGTCCTCGATCACGCGTGTGGGCTTCAGTTCGGGTGATGGCGACGGTGAAGGCGCCGGTGTCTATACCGGCGCGATCACCAACGTCATGGATCACATGGCCGAACAAATGGAGGGTCTGCGTGCCATGTTCGAGGCGTCTGACAAGTCCCAGATGGAGGTGAACGCCCGCCTGGGTCATCTGGTTGACGCCATCAGCGCCATGAGCGATCGCGATGCGCAGACCGAAGGCACGATTGCAGCGCTGGATCGGGTGGCCGCGGGACAGGACGCGCTGGTCGAGATCATGCGCAACCAGGGCCAGCACGAGGGGCTGGATGCCGAAAGCCGTATGCGTCTGCGCTCGATCGACGTGCAGATGCTGCGTATCTTGGAAGAGATTTCAGCAGGGCGTCAGGAAAGCATGACAGAGTTGCGCAAAGATGACGAACTTCTGGCTACGGCAGTATCTGCAGGGCGTGTTCCGAAAATGGGCAACAGAGATTGATCCATGGCCCTGTCACGTCGCACAGGTCAAAGGTTCCAAGGGTCGATCTGGCCTGGTTTCGTCGACGCGATGACCGGGCTATTGTTGGTTTTGATGTTCGTTCTGACCATCTTTATGGTGGTGCAGTTTGTCCTGCGCGAGACCATTTCCGGGCAGGAGACCGAGTTGGACGCGCTATCGGCCGAAGTTTCGGCGCTGGCGTTGGCTTTGGGACTGGAGGAACGCGAAAGCAACCAGCTAGAGGCGCGATTGGGTGCGCTCAATTCGACGCTCAATCAGGCGCAGGATAACCTGGAGACGGCTCAGGCAGAGTTGGCGGAACGCGCATCCATCATCGCGTCGCTGACCGCCGAACGGGATGCTCAACGCGCCGCTCTGACAGAGGCCGAGACGCAGATAACCGGGTTTGAGGCCCAAGTGGCGGCTCTCTTGGCAGATCGGGACCGGGCCCTGTCGGACATCGCCACCTTGCAGCAGGAACGCGATGCGTTGGATCAGGCGCGGGCCGATCTGCTGACAGAACAAGAGGCTTTGAACCTGGCGTTGGCGCAGTCACGCAGCGAAATCGACGCTCAGACCGAGGCCGCCCGTCTGGCTGCGGCTCGCCGCGAAGCGCTTGAGGCGCTTGTAGCAGATCTGGAAAAAGAGGGCGAGGAAAACGCAGGCCGTATCAGCACGCTGGAGCAGCAACTGACCGATGAAGAAGTCGCGCGTCTGGCCGAAGCGGCCGCTGCCGAGGCCCTGCGTGAACGGTTGCAGAATGCGGATACCGAGCTGACCGCGATGACGCTTGCGTTGGAGCAACAGCGACAAGAGGCCGAAGACACCCTGACCTTGCTGGCCGCCGCAGATGCCGCCCGCGAGGCATTGCAGCAAGAGCTTGCACAGGCTTTGGAGGACATCGAAACCGCCAAGGCACTGGGACTGGAACGGGATGAATTGGCGCAACGCCTGACCCGTGCTTTGGCGCAGATGGAACTTGCACAGTCCGAACAGTCTGCGCAGGTGGACACTTTGGCAGGGCAACTGGCTCAGGCCAAAGCTGATCTTGAAGCCGCGCGTGTGCGTGCGGCCGGAACACAAGACAGCAAGGCCGAGGTCGAAGCGCGACTGCTGCAAGCGCTTGAAGAGTTGGAGAGGGCACGTGTTGCTGTCTCGGATCAGGATGTGTTGCAAGCCCGGCTGCTGGCTGCCCTGAACGCGCAGGATACCGCCAATCAGGAAGTGGCGAGCCAGCGCAGCCTGGCCGAAGCGCGCGCGGCCCTGTTGGCGCAGGCACGCGAAACACTTGCCAGCGAGCAGGAAATCTCGGCCGAAGCGCAGCGCCAGACGGCCTTGTTGAATCAGCAAGTTGCTGCCTTGCGCACCCAATTGGGAGGCCTGCAGGCACTGCTGGACGATTTCAAGGATCGTGATGCTGCGGCCCAGGTACAGTTGCAGACCCTGGGGCAGGACTTGAATGCGGCTCTGGCGCGGGCTGCATCTGAAGAGCGCAAGCGCCGCTTGCTGGAAGAAGCCGAGCGTAAGCGGTTGGAAGCTGAAGCCATAAGACTGGCAGAAGAGGCCCGCGCGCTGGAAGCGCAGGCCAAGGATTTGGAGCAGTACCGGTCCGAATTCTTTGGCCGGTTGCGCGGATTGTTGGGCGATCAAGAAGGCGTGCGGATCGAAGGCGACCGGTTTGTGTTCTCGTCCGAGGTTCTGTTCGATCCCGGCAGCGCCGACTTGTCCGTTGATGGCCAGTTCGAGATCGCCAAGGTCGCGCGCATCCTGCAATCCATCGCCAGCGACATACCGACCGAGATCGACTGGGTGATCCGTGTGGATGGCCATACCGACAACGTGCCGCTGTTCGGGACGGGAAAATACGCTGACAACTGGGAGCTCAGCCAGGGCCGGGCCCTGTCTGTCGTGCGTTACATGGTCGAATTCCTGGGCATCCCACCTGACCGGCTCTCAGCCAACGGCTTTGGCGAATACCAGCCGCTCAACACCGAAGACACGCCCGAAGCACGGGCGCAGAACCGGCGCATCGAGTTGAAGCTCACCGAGAAGTAGCGCCTAAATCTCGGAGTAGCTGTCGGGCATGAAGGGGATGTCAGTATCCCCCGGTCGTGCACCTGCCGCTGTCAACATGGCGTGAATTTGCCCTCGATGATGGGTTTGGTGGTTGAAGAACTGCAATACCAGCAAGGTTTTGGGCTTGGTCACGTCACGTTCAATTGCGCCTGAATACCAGCTTAGATCGCCTTCGAACCACATGTCGGGGACCTTCTTGGCCCAGGTCAGGATTTGCTGATCCAAATCCTTGCGATAGCTGCAGAAGGCATCCCATTGCGGCAAGTATTGCCCGGAATCCGCGATCGCCAAATCGGGAGGCCGGATCCCGGCAAAGCGACTGAACCAAAGCGTATCTCCCCAAGCAAGATGCGAAAACGTCCGTTGGATCGAGCCGAAGAAGGCGCCGCGATCTTTCTGACGCTCGCCCTCGGTCAGTGTGGCGGCGGCAGTTATCAGGTTGTCATTTTGCCAAAGGTTGTAACGGGCCATGGCCTGGCAATATGCAGGGGTGGACATGGGATGCACCTATCGGATTGTTTCGGGAAGATCAGTCGATCGTCGCCTGGGTCGTGGCGCGGCTCAGCACCTGGCCATCGCGGATCATTGTCACGATGCCATCATATTCTCCACTTGGCCAGCGCGACGTTTTCAAGCGTTTGCCATATGCACGAAAGAACCGAGCCAGGTTCTTTTCCAGCACCGAGTCATATTTGGCCATCAGCCCTTCGGGGCCATAGATCTCGATCCGAATGGTGTCACCTTTGCGGCCTCCATAGGCAAACCCATATAGGACCAACGCGCCCGAGGCCGGTGACATCTTCGATTGTTTCGCAGTACCAGCGTGAACCTCGTCATAGTCCGGTACACGGTCCGCAAAGCCGGCCTCGATCAAGGCGCCGGGCAGGTAATCGGGGATAGAGCGCCAGAGGTTGCCGCCCTCGACGTCACAGGCTGATGAATCGCCGGTGTCGAATGGATCAACCACCTTGCCGTTGTGGCGCACGGACATATGCAGGTGAGGGAATTGGGTCTTGCCGCTCAGCCCGACTTCACCCAGTACTGTCCCGCGTTTGATCTTGTATCCGGTGCGCACCCGGACCGAGCCTTTCTTTAAATGGCAGTATTGCGTTTCCCACCCGTCGTCGTGTCGTATCACAACTCCGTTTCCGCATTCCTTGCCCTTCACGTCATCGGCGTTTTCGACGGTGTAAAGCCGATCTTCAACCCCGTCGCGAACACCGCGCACCACGCCCGGGGCGGCGGCGATGACGTTCACGCCGTCTTGCATCGCTTGCAGGGTGGGAAGGGAGAAATCGGTGCCCTTGTGGCCGTCATAGGCCAGGTTGCCGCACTGATAATCTAGATAGCCGTCTCCGGCGTCTCGGTCGACATATTGCTGAATGTGGCAGGTTTTGCCCAGGACACAATCAACGGGCAGGGTCAGAACAGGTTCGCTCGCCGCAGGGTATGCGGCGAGAGAAAGAAGTGCGATCAGCGCCGCACGCATTAGTCCGCTGTCAAAAGCGGAGGCCTGTCGCCTGAAATACGCGGCTTGTCAGGGCCGTCGATCTGAAGATCCAGTTTGCCATCTTTGACGCCAACGCGGACGACGCCGCCCTTTGCCAGCTTGCCAAACAGCAGTTCTTCGGCGAGCGGTTTCTTGATGTGCTCCTGGATTACACGACCCAACGGCCGAGCTCCCATTTTGTCGTCATACCCCTTGTCTGCCAGCCAGGCGGCCGCCGGACGGGTCAGTTCGATCGAAACGTTGCGGTCCATCAACTGGGCTTCAAGCTGCAGCACGAACTTTTCGACAACCTGCAGGATGACCTCCTTGGGCAGTGGCGCAAACGAAATCACGGCATCCAGACGGTTGCGGAATTCAGGCGTAAAGGTGCGCTCGATGGCGGCGGTATCTTCACCTTCGCGACGATCACGGGCGAAACCGATGGCGGCCTTGGCCTGTTCCTGCGCGCCCGCGTTCGAGGTCATGATCAGAACCACGTTCCGGAAGTTCACCGTGCGCCCGTTGTGATCGGTCAGTTCGCCATGGTCCATGACCTGCAGCAGGATGTTGAACACATCCGGGTGCGCCTTTTCGATCTCGTCCAGAAGCAGCACGCAGTGCGGGTGCTGGTCGACACCGTCGGTCAGCATGCCGCCCTGGTCGAAACCGACATAGCCCGGAGGGGCACCGATCAAGCGGCTGACGGCGTGCTTCTCCATGTATTCCGACATGTCAAAGCGCAGCAACTCCACACCCAGCGTATCGGCCAATTGCTTGGCGACCTCGGTCTTGCCGACGCCTGTGGGGCCGGCAAACAGGTAGTTGCCGATGGGCTTTTCAGGCTCTCGCAGACCGGCACGGGCCAGTTTGATGGCGCTCGACAGGGCCTCGATGGCGTTGTCCTGACCAAACACCACACGTTTCAGGCTGGCCTCAAGATCCTTGAGCACCTCGGCGTCGTCCTTGGTGACGTTCTTGGGCGGAATGCGGGCGATCTTGGCCACAACGGCCTCGATCTCTTTCACGCCGATCGTCTTGCGACGCTTGCTTTCGGCCACCAGATGCTGCGCGGCTCCGGCCTCGTCAATGACGTCGATGGCCTTGTCGGGCAGTTTGCGGTCGTTGATGTAGCGTGCCGACAGCTCGACCGCGGTCTTGATCGCATCCGCGGTGTATTTGATGTCGTGATGCTCTTCGAAATAGGGTTTCAGACCTTTGAGGATCTTGATGCTGTCTTCGACCGTTGGTTCGCTGACGTCGATCTTCTGGAACCGTCGGCTCAGGGCGCGGTCCTTTTCGAAATGCTGGCGGAACTCCTTGTAGGTCGTGGACCCCATGGTGCGCAGCTTGCCGCCCTGCAGAGCAGGTTTCAGCAGGTTCGAGGCGTCCATTGCACCGCCTGAGGTCGCACCTGCACCGATAACGGTGTGGATCTCGTCGATGAACAGCAC
>FYBJ01000012.1_pt1 | contig 14068 bp, 19 predicted proteins | sample 1134611 | NCBI WGS metagenome assembly FYBJ01 (sample SAMEA104116008, study PRJEB20421) | marine metagenome | isolation source: marine | reverse complement strand
CACATGGAGAGAGCGAATGACTGAAACGGTAATATATTTTCTAATTGGGTTTGTTGCGTGTTTTATTTTGGATTGGCTCATGCTGAGGCGTTTCAAGGAAACCTACCGCAAAGCGGCGGAGGTCACCAAAATCACCTCAACAGGAATTCTTGATTGCCAATTAGAGATTGCAAGTTTGCGCGATGACATTCACAAGCTAAGGAACTTCCTGACGTCTCAGGCGAGCAAAACAGTAAAAAAGGTAGATTGGGAGCCTGATGATTACAAAGACCTCTCAGCGGGCAAATTTGAGCGATTTGGAGATGATGAAATTGAAGAAGTAAGGGAACATCTAACAACCAAGCAAAGAAAAAGCATAGGAGGTTAAATGAATTACGACCCTGAAAAAAACGGCAAAGAAGGCTATGAGCTAGCGATTGAGAAATGCCGTGAAAAATTACTTTCATTCCCGCGTGTTAAAATAGGTGACTGCACACTGTACCAAGGTGACTGTTTAGAGATCATGCCACTATTGCCAAAATTTGATGCTGTTGTGACAGACCCGCCTTATGGGATTTCCGAGGCCGCTGGAAAAAACAAGTCACGCGGCAAGCTGGCCAAGGCCACTGATTATGGCAACGCAAGTTGGGATGATAAAACGGCTGATGATGCTATTGATCTAGCCATTTTAAAAAGCGGAAATGCTATTGTGTTTGGTGGCAATTATTATGATCTACCCCCCTCATCTTGCTGGTTGGTATGGGATAAATTAAATGGTTCAAATGATTTTGCAGACTGTGAACTTGCATGGACGAATATGAAGATTGCTGTGCGTCGTTTAACATACCAATGGAATGGGATGATTAGACGTGAAAAACATATCCCAAGGCAGCATCCAACGCAAAAACCCATTGAAGTGATGAAATGGTGTCTTGGCTTTTTACCTAACAAACAAACAATTCTAGACCCTTTCATGGGGAGTGGCACCACGGGCGTTGCCTGCGCCAAGATGGGCCGCAAATTTACAGGCATAGAGCTTGATCCTAAGTATTTTGATATTGCTTGCGAGCGCATAGAAGAGGCTTATAAACAGCCTGATTTATTTATTGAACAACCAAAAGAAAAATTCACGCAAGCTGATATATTCGAGGAGGCTAAATGAGCAAGAAGGCTAAAAAGCAAAAACGAACCTTCGACGCAAACGGCTATCCGACAAGAGGGAGGTTAAACAAAGCTGGTGATTTTATGGAGCCTGAAGGCCCTAATAACCGCTGTGTGATCGTCCCGCCAGTTAAGCCTATAGGCTATGCCATCAAAACCAAGAAGCAGCCATTAGAACAAGCCTTAAACGAAGCTGAATATAGAATGCTTGCATTTTACGTTTATGAGAAAATAAACTGTACCAGCTATGCTGGAACAGTAGATTTAAATTGCACTGGAGGCGGTGGCTATGGGAGTAAGGTCCCGTTTAGCCAAAGCCAAGAGCAGGTCATGAGGTGGTCAGGCTATATTGATGCTAACCTTGCGCCGGAATATAGAGCTATCTTAATCGACCTTGTAAACGCTTGCTCTAATGACCATGAGTTAGATTATAGGGCCGTTGGGGGGTATCTCACAGGGTCAAAAGATATTAGGCAGCAAATTGGAGGTTACAAGGGTTATTTAAAAGCTGTTGCTCAGGCGATTTTGCAAAATGACAAAAAGTATCAGTTGGTTACGAAAAATGCGCCAATGCGGGCCATAAGTGGTTAAATAGGTTAAGTAGTTGAAATATAAAGGAATATTAAAATAATTAAAAAATGTATTGACAGGGACGTTTAAAAAAGCTACATTCAGTCAACGCCCTTTTTGCGTCTTATTTATGCTGCAGTATGTTTTGTGTCTATTAACAGCATAAGGTTACTTTTAGTTGACGCGTGAAAAAAGAATAAAAATTTTAGAAACAATCATCAAAAACAACGAGAGAATAGAGAAATCGGGCTGGCTTCCAGAACAGCTGAAAGACTCATTCTCAAAAACAAGTGAAAGCGTAAAGCAAAGCTTGAAAGAGTTGAAAGAAGAAGATTAATAGTAAGCCCCACTTTCCATATATTGGTCTGTGGGGTTTCTTATATGAACTAACACCAATCCATACAATTTAAACACAGAGCTTCAGAAGCGGCGTAAAACACCTAATTTCTAGAGCGATGCATAAGGCTGCAAACCCCGCCAGCTCTATGTGATTGCTCCGCCCTTCTGGAGACCAAGCATATTTTGACAAAACAAAGGGGAATAAACAAATGAGATTACACGGCATGTGGCTCTATGGAGGGCTATCACTAACAATGCTCGCAATTGCGGGCTTTTTTTATGATCAGAAACTAACTGTGATCTTTTCTATCATGGCTATGGGCTTTGCTTATGCAGCTGAGTTTGTTGCGCAAGAAGAGGAATGGGGGAGACATTGGGCTCCAACGCACTTTCAAATTTCTCTCGTAATAGCCTCTGTTATTTGCGGTTTGTTTTCTTATTCTACTTTGATTTTAAATCAATAGAAATCAATTAAAGGGGAATTTAATCAATGGCAGGAACAGGAGGCAAGAGAGTAGGCGCTGGGCGAAAGAAAGGTTCAGTGAATAAGGCCACTGCTAATGTAAAAGCTTTAGCTCAAAAGCACGCACCGGAAGCGATTAAAAAGTTAAATGAACTTATGACTGGCAAGGACGTGCCTGCTGCAACACAAAGAGCGGCTGCTAATGATATTTTAGATCGTGCTTATGGTAAACCAACTCAAGCTATAACTGACCCTGATGGCGGGAAACTATTCCCTGAAAAGATAGAGGTTGTATTTGTTAAAGCTAAGACTTGAGGTTCCATCTGCATTCGAGCCATTACTTAGTCGATCTAGGTATAAAGGGGCTTATGGTGGTCGAGGGGGAGCTAAGAGCCACTTCTATGCAGAGCAGATGATATGCAGGTGCTACAGCGAGCCAACTAGAGCGGTTTGTATTCGTGAAGTTCAGAACTCGTTGAAAGAGTCAGTACGTCAATTAATCTTAGATAAGATTGATAAATTCAAATTGGGTGGATTTTTTGATCCTTTAGAAGCTGAAATAAGAGCAAAGAATGGCTCACTAATTATTTTTAAAGGTATGCAGTCTTACTCCGCTGAGAGTATTAAATCACTTGAAGGTTACGACATTGCTTGGGCTGAGGAAGCTCAAACATTATCACATAAATCCCTTAGAATGTTGCGCCCAACAATAAGAAAGCCAGGTTCAGAACTATGGTTCTCGTGGAACCCAAGACATAAGCGTGACGCTGTGGACGAACTATTAAGAGGCCCTCAACCTCCAAGAGGCTCAATTGTGGTTCCTGTAGGATGGCAAGACAACCCTTGGTTTCCTAAAGTCCTCAAGGACGAGATGGAAGAAGATTACGCCCGCGACCCTGAAATGGCTGATCATGTGTGGGGTGGTAACTACGAGATCGTAACTGAGGGAGCTTACTATGCTAAACTCCTTTTTGAAGCAGAGAAGCAAAACAGGATTACACGCGTACCGTATGACCCTAGCGAACCAGTTTATACTGCGTGGGATCTTGGCCTTGATGATAGTACAGCCGTCTGGTTTGCCCAGATATTCGGCGCTGAAGTTCGCATTATTGACTATTATGAAACACGTAATGTTGCTCTTGTTGAGATTGCTAAGACAGTTAAAGAACTTCCTTATGTCTATGCAGAGCATTATATGCCGCACGATGTTGAGACGCGCGAGATCAGCACAGCCACAACACGGCGTGAGCAATGTGAAAAAATCGGACTGAAGCCCATTAGACCAGGCTCAAAACTGCCTGTAGCTGATGGGATTAACGCAGTTCGTACTATGCTTCCTAAATGCGTTTTTGATAAAAATAAATGCGAAAAAGGATTAGAGGCACTTCAAGCTTATAGAACAGAGTTAAATGAAGAAAAGAACGTGTTTGGAGCAAAACCCTTACATGACTGGTCCTCACATGGCGCTGATTCATTTAGAGAGTTGGCAGTAAACTTATTTGATGTTCGCAAGGCCAAACAAAGCCGAGACATTGCTGAGGTCGAGTACAACGTCTTTGATTACGGCAATGGGTCAAGACAAGAAACCTCAGGCATTGAGGAATATGATCCATGGTAACGGTTAAACCTGTAAACCAGGTGGCGCTTTATCATATTTGCCGTAACCTCAGAGAGGTTGACGCAGCTGAGATATACCCGCTTTGCCATTATGATAACCCTATGGTCTTAGCTCAACAAACAATGTGGGCTTGCAACGCAGGTAAAGGCAAAATCATTTGGGTAAAAGGCATTCCAACCGCTGTATGCGGTGTTCATCCTGAATTCTCAGGACATATGAACTATCGAGTTTTTGCATTTGGAACAGATGATTGGAAAGCGGCTGCTTATCCAGTGATGCGTGAATTGCGCAAGATAGCACGTGAAGTCATACGAGAGCACGGCACAATGAGAATGCAAGCAGATAGCTCGGAACATCACACAGAAGCTCATAAATGGATGGAGCGCATGAATGGCAAAAGAGAAAGCGTCATGCCTCATTATGGGAAAAACGGCGAGACTTATTATCGCTATGTGTGGCTTAGAGATGATGTGAGCTGGATGAATACGCCTGAATGGGCACCATACAATACAGAGGAAATTAAACCATGTGCGGATCAAGCAGCAAAGTAGAGCCATTAGAGCCACATAGCGGCTCTGTGACGTTCAATAGCGAGCCAGGCAAGGCAGACAAGCAAACTCGTCGCCAGGCCACCAGACGGCAACCACAAAGGCAATCAGCTACGATGCTTACACAAGAGGGGGCTTAATTATGTGTTTTGGAGGTTCATCAAGTTCAAAAGCACCAGATCAAAAAACTGAGGCTCCAGTTCAGCAAGCTGCGGCCTCACCAGAAAAACATCGGCAATCAACAGCCGCACGTTACACGCCTAAGCCTAAGAAAACAGCGACAATGCTAACTGAAGGGGAAATGTAATGTGTGGGTCTAAATCTTCACCAGCCGAAAAGCCAACCCCAAAGCCGACGACTAATATTGTCGCTGTTAAACCTACAGAAGGCACAGACAGAAGTGACAGAGTTGCCAGGCATCAACGAGCAGGTGCCCCGCGCAAAGGGGCAACCATGCTAACTCAGGAGGGATATTGATATGTGCGGCGGATCTTCACCACCACCACAACCGGCCCCAACTCAACCGAAAGCCCCGCCAAGTGAACGAGAGGCTAAAGGCGCGTCTATTCAAGATAGTCAGCGAGATTCACGACGCCGCGCACACTCTGGAAGACAGGCTACATTCTTGACACCACTGCAAGGCGCTGGCGATCCAACAGTTTCAAAGCCTAAGTTAGGTGTTTGATATGAAAGCAGAGCAATTATGCAAACGCTATGATAGCCTTAAAACCGATACAGAGCGGGTCAACTGGGAAAGTCACTGCGAAGAGGTTTCACGTGTTGTTATACCACGTAAAACAGGGTTTGTTGGTGATGAGACGCCAGGCACTAAGAGACAACAAAAATTATTAAATTCAATTGGCGTATGGTCAAATGAGATGCACGCAGCTGGCTTGCACGGGTTTGCAACAAATCCGAGTGCCAAATGGTTTGGGCTCTCTATGGCTGATCCACGTGATAATGAAGACCCTGAAATCAAGAAATATCTTAGTGATGTTGAAGAAATTATGTGGTCACGCATGTATGCGCCAGGAACAAACTTAATCACAGCTTTACATGAAAATTATCTTGATCTTGGTGCGTTTGGAATGTCAGGCCTTTATGTAGACTGGAACGAGAAGGACGAACACCTAACGTTTGACAGTCGCTCACTCTCTAACCTCGTCGTCGCAGAGAGTAACAGAGGGTTGATTGATACTGTCTACAGACGGTTCACTTGGACAGTAAGACAGTGCGTACAGGAATGGGGAATAGAAGGCGTTTCCGAAGACACTGCTAAGAAATTTAAAGAAGGCAGTAAGCAAGACGAGAAGGTCACGATTATTCATGCTATATTCCCTCGTGAAGAGTTTAGCAATAAATATGGCTCTGACACACCGCAAAACATGCCAATTGCTTCAGTTTATTTTGAGCATTCTCACAAACATATTTTAGAAGAAGGCGGCTATCCAGAAATGCCATACTCAATTGCCAGAGCTGCAAAAGTATCTGGCGAGGTTTATGGGCGCGGGCGCGGGATGTTGGCATTGCCAGATCTAAATATGCTGCAAGCTAAAGAGCTAACGATTATTAAGGCCGGACAAAAGGCCGTCGATCCACCATTGTTCATGAATGACAATGGATATATGAACCCGCTAAAACTTATTCCTGGTGGGATCAATAAGATTAGAGGCAACCCTAAGGACATAGTTCAGCCTTTCCCTTTTGCTGGCCAACTTCAATATGGCATGGAAGATATTAAGATGCTGGAAACGCGCATCATGAATATGTTTCATGTTGACCAACTTCAGTTTGTTTCTGATGCAAAGATGACAGCAACAGAGGTTATGCAGCGCACACAAGAGCGCATGCGCCTACTGGGGCCAATGTTAGGACGTCTAGAGTCTGAACTACTAGGTCCACTTGTTGCGCGCGTCTACGGCCTTCTACTTCGTTTAGGTCTCTTGCCAGAACCACCTGAAAGTATTGAGGGTAAGGATTTTACTGTTCAGTATGTTTCTCCAATTGCACAGGCACAAAGAGCAGTTGAAATTGACACTTGGCAACAGTTTGTTGCCAGCCTTGAAGTTTATTTAAAAGCTCCGGAAACAGCAGGGGCATTTTTCGAAGAATATCCTTTAGAAAACGTGGCAAGACATTTTGCAAAACTTCTTAATCTTGATCCTGATTTATCGGCAAGCGAGGAGCAACAAAAGGCCGCCGCTGATCAGCAACAAACCGCGCAAATGGCTCAAATGGCACAGCCAGCCTTGCAGGGGGCACAAGCTATTAATCAGCTCTCACAAGCTGGGGCAAACCTTCCTGCAACTGTAGAAGGTGCACAAGTAGCTGGGGAGGCAGCGCAAGGTTTAGACCCTGCTTTAGTAGATCAAATAATGCAACAAATAGGTGATGCAGGGGTGAATGTTCAATGACAGATGAAGAGAAGTACCAACGCCAACTAATGGTTGATTACCGAGAGGTGTTCAATAGTGGTGCGGGTGAACGTGTCTTAAAAGATATTTGTAGGCTTTCAGGTTTATTTGGAGAGCAGGAAAGCAATGACCCCATAGAGCTGGCTAAGGCAATGGGAAAACAGGATTTAGCAAGAAGCATTCTAGCCATGCATGGGCGTGGGTTAGATTTATTAATGGACTATCTAAAGCAAGGGGAACAGCATGAGCGAAATGGAAACGCAAGAAACGGAACAGACGGAACAATTGCCGAGTGGATCAACACCGGACTCTGAGGGGCCAATTGATGCTGATTTCGACCCGTCTAAAGCATGGGTGAATGAGCTACCTGAGCAGTACAGGGAAAAACAAACATTTCAGAAATTCCGCAAGGGTGAAGGTGTGGAGATGGTTTCCGTGCCTAACACGTTTTTGGATAGTTATGAAAACCTGGAAAATATGCTTGGTGATAAAAAACGCCTTCCAGAAACTGAAGAAGAACAAACAGCGTTCTATGAAGATTTGGGGTGGAAATCTGATTATGATGATTACTCAAAGGGATTAGTGCGTAAAGAAATGCCCGAAGGTGTCGAGTATGACACATCTGAGGAAGAATTCTTATTACAGATGGCACATGAATCTAAGATGCCATTAGCTGAAGCGCAAAAGCGCTATGATCAATATGTTGAAAACAAATTAAGTGCAATTGAAGACGCTGAAAAAGCACAAGCTCAAATGATTGAGGCGGCTCAAGAAGCTAATCAAAAAGAATTCGGAGCGGACTTGCCTGTCATTAAAAATCGCGCATTGGCGGTTATGAATGATTACAAATCCCCTGAATTAGTTGAGATGTTTGAGACTGTCGAAGTCGACGGCTTAAAATTAGGTAATCACCCAAAAATGATCGGCTTTATGGCTAAGCTCGGTAAAGAGAAGCTAGGCCTTGGCGATGAGCGCGGTCAGACACAAGGTGAGACAATGGAAAGTCTTGATGAGCAGATTGCAGATTTACGAGTCTCTCCTGAATATTTCGATAGCACCCACGTTAATCATAAGAGAGCGGTTGAAAAAATGGATCGCCTTTACATGAAGAAAACAGGCCAGCTTTAAGAGATCTATCAATCGGCAACCGATGGATGAAAGCGGACAATCTTTCAACGGACCCGCAAGACCAGCCTCTACAACTGGGCTTAAATTAAGTTGAGTGCGACCCGCTAGCCAAGCGGATAATCAAGCGGACCAATCCAAACAAATTATCTTAATATTGCAAAGGAGAGTCTTTATGACTTCTACTATTCCTGTGCACTATGCTGATCAATTTGGCGATAATGTTGAGCATTTAGTACAGCAAAAAGGTTCAAGATTACGCAACACCGTAAAAGTAGAAATGGTTTCAGGTGAAAGCAATTATCATAATCAGTTGGCGGCAACTGAGAGTGTACAGCTAACATCACGCCACCAAGATACACCACGGGTTGATCCAGTGCATGAAAGACGCCGCCTAACAACCTCACCATGGGTTTGGGCAGCATTGATCGATGATATTGATCGCGTTAAATTAGTAAAAGACCCTGCATCTGATTATACAAAATCAGCGGTAAACTCTTTAGGGAGAACCATTGATGACACAATCATTGCAGCAGTAGATGGTACAGCATACACAGGTCAAAAGGGTGCGACACCGCAATCATTTGATTCAAACATGATCGTGCCAGTACAAACTGTTTGGCCAGGTGTCACAGCAGCTGACAGCGGACTGAATGTTGCAAAGCTTTTAGAAGCTCGCAAACTTCTTTTACAAGGTGAAGTTGACCCGGATGAAGAATTCTTTGTCCCTGTTAACGCACGTCAAATTGACAGCCTTTTAAAAGATGAGCGTGTTGCTAATAGCGATTACAACACAATCAAGCCACTACAAGATGGTAAGCTTGGCTATTATGCCGGTTTCAATCTTGTACCGACAAACCGTACCAAAACAGACGATAACTCTGATGACAAGATCCCATTCTATTGCAAGTCTGGTATCTGGTTAGGTTTTGCTTGCGACATCAAGACTAAGATCTCTGATCGTCCAGATAAAAACCATAACACACAGGTTTGGGCCAAAATGGACCTAGGCGCCACTCGCCTGGAAGAAGCGAAAGTTGGTTACATTGAATGTGATCCAACTTCAGGACCAACGGGGGCTTAATCATGGCAGTAGTTAATGAAAAAAGCTCATATTTGGACGGGTTCGATTCTGAGCCAATCACGCTTGGCACAGCCGGTTTGCACGGCGGTGGCACACGTTCTTATACCATTGTCCATGAGGTAACAGCTGGCGATAGTGCTAATTCCACTTATCGCTTAGTGCGCCTTCCTTCAAATGCCCGTTTGTTGGGTTCGTCTCATATTTCATGGGATGACTTGGCTTCAGCGGGCTCACCTACGATTGATGTCGGTGTTGTTAATGTTGAAAATAAAACTTCAATTACAGATGATGCTGACGCAATTAATGACGGGCTTGACGCGGCGTCCGCTGCTACTCAAGCCGCAGTCATTAAGTCAATCAACAATTACGGAAAGATGCTTTGGGAATTTGTGGATGGTCAAACTAATGACCCTAAAGGGGATTTAGAGATCATGCTTACAATTGCTGACGCTGACGTAAATGACGGTGGCACAATTGTCGCTCAATTTGATGTGACATTTGACTAAAAATTAAGGGAGGGCTTTTGCTCTCCCTTTTTCTTTTCTAACAAATTAACAGGACAGATAGATGATTAATCCAAAACACGAACGTTACATGGAAGCTAAAAGAGCGGGCAAGTCAGTGAAAGAGTGCGTCAAAGCGGCCTTACCTGGCGTTGATGAGAGTTCACCACGTTTTAAAGACTGGCTTGATAATGCAGAGACCAAGATTCCAGAACTTAAAAATATGATTGAGTTCGAAGGTCTAAATAAGCCTAAAAAGACCACACCTAAAAAGACCACAGCAGCAGAGGCTGAATAATTATGGCCACTCCAATTGATAGTGATGTTGCTCTCTGCAATCGCTTCTTAACGCGTATTGGAGCAAATCAAATACAATCTCTTGATCAGGAAACAAAAGAGGCGCGAGTTTGTAAGGCCAATTTTGACTATTTGAGAGATGATGTGAATTCAGCTCATGCTTGGGGCTTTGCCATTAAAAGGGTTGAGCTTGCTCAATCTTCAGAAGCTCCTGTGTATGGTGCGACCTATGCCTATACTTTGCCAGACGATTTTCTGGGCTTCATCATGGAGTATAACGAGGTTCAAGGCATTGATGCCCCCTATCGCGTTGAGGGTGATTTTCTGGTCTCTGATGAGCCAACAATGAAAATTGAATATGTGGCCAGAATTACCGACCTTAACAAATGGCCGGTCATGGTGCGTGAGGCCCTTATCGCTCGATTGCAAGCGGAGCTTTCAAGGCCAATTACAGGAGTATCAGACGGTACAAGAGTTTATTTTGAGGTCTATGAAAATAGATTGGCAATGGCTGGCTCTCATAACGCAGCAGAAAGCACACCACGTGAATTGATTGTTACAGATTATATTAATGCTCGTAATGGGTCTTATGGTGTTGGCTCTAAAGTTTCGGATTTCTAATCTATGAAAGTCTTAAGCAACTTCTCCAGTGGTGAAATCTCGCCGCGCCTATTAGGCCGCGTTGAGCTTGGTAAGTATCAAAACGGGTTGGCACTATCAGAGAATTTTATTCACTGGCCTCATGGCGGAGCTACAAAGCGCCCAGGCACTGTTTTTGTAAACGAGTTGAAAGACAGTAGCTCCAAGCCACGGTTTCAGGAATTTCAGCACTCTACAGAAGAGACCTATGTCCTTTGCTTTGAAAACAACCTCATTCGCATCTTTGCCGATGGTGGAATTGTAACAGAAAGCCCGAAAACAATAACAGGTGTAACACAAGCAAATCCTGCGGTTGTGACAAGCACAGGGCACGGGTTTTCAAATGGGGATAGTATTAAAGTTCATTCTGTTAGTGGCATGGGTGAGTTGAATAACCGTGAATTCACTGTCTCGAACGCGTCAACAAACACTTTTGAATTATCTGGCATAGATAGCAGCGCATTCGAAGCTTATGCCTCAGGTGGCACAGCTTCTAAAATAGTGGAAGTAACAACTACCTATGAAACAGGCCAATTGCCAGACTTGCGTTTTGCGCAAAGTGCGGATGTTTTATATATCGGTCATCAGACACATGCGCTTGCTAAATTATCTCGCTCAAGCAATACGAATTGGACCTTAGAAGATGTTGATTTAACTGATGGTCCCTTTAGAGATATAAATGGCGACCAAACTAAGAAATTCTTTGTTGCAATTGATAGCACGACAATCAACGTCACGGGCGCAACACAAGCTGATCCTGTGGTAATAACCACGGCAAGTGCACATGGGTACAAATCAGGCGATTGTATTACCTTCAATTCCATAGGTGGAATGACGCAGTTAAACGGCAAGCGTTATTTTATCATCAAACTTTCAGACAACACCTTTAGCCTACGAGATGAGAGCTATAGAGATATTGACGGAACGGGTTATAGTGCCTTTACATCAGGGGGAACATGCAATCGGTCTGTAACCAAATGGGGAACGTATGCTGAAGGGGCAACAGGCTTTAACCTTACCTCTGATTTTAGTTATTTTCATTCTGATATGGTAGGTCAACTTTTGCGTGTCTATGAGCCTGGGCAACAAACAGGTATTTCAACTCCTGTTTCTGGATCAGCTATTTCAAACAGCTCAGTAATCACGAATGATGAAAAAGTTTATGGCTTTAACGGTCTATCCGGTACGACAACATGGGATGAAGATTGGAACTTGCCCAAGCATGAAACAGGTGTTGTTAAAGTTTCTGACGCAGCGAATGCGAAAGTTGCTGATCTTGTGTTCCTTCATGATGTTTCATGTGTTCTTAAGATAACTGAAGTGTCGAATTCAACGACGGCTAAATGTGAAATCGTTCTAAACCATTTACCTGCTGATGTGATTACTTATGGTACTAGTGCATGGGAAGAAGGTGCTTGGTCAGCTTATCATGGCTACCCTCAAGCTATAGCGTTTCATGAACAAAGACTTTGGGCTGGTGGCACCACAAGGGACCCACAAACCGGCTGGGCATCTGTTACAAACGCTTATGAAAGTTTCCTTGATGGTGATGAAGATAATGATTCAATCTCCTTCACAATCGCCTCAGATAAGCTTGATCGCATTTTATGGCTTTCAAGCGGGCCTACTTTGGCGCTGGGAACAGTGGGCTCAGAATATGTGATTAGATCAAGTGAGAGCGGTAAAGGCATTACGCCAGGTAATATCTCGGTTAAAAAGCAAACAGATTACGGCTCCACGAGACACGAACCAGTCAGAGCAGGTGACGCTCTTGTATTTCCTGCAAGGTTTGGAGACTTTGGTAACAACGCTCGTAAGTTAAGAGAGTTTGATTATAACTTTGAGCAAGACAAGCACAAAGCGCCTCCGCTTACCATAATCTCTGAACATATTTCAGGATCAGGAATTAGCGAGCTTGTCTACGCTCAAGAGCCGAATTCCATAATCTGGTCTATTCGTGATGATGGTCAGATCATTGGGACAACTTATGAGCGCGAGCAGGACGTTGTTGCATTTTATCGTGACATTATTGGCGGCTCATTTGGCAATGGTAATGCTGTGGTTGAAACTGAGGCTGTTATTCCTGGAAACTACGGTGATGAGCTTTGGGTTTGCGTTAAGCGCACGATTGATGGCCAGACAGTGCGTTACGTTGAATATATGTCCAGAGAGTTACAGATAGATGATACCAAAGAAGATATGGTTTATCTGGACTGTTCAGCAACATATGAAGGGCCAGCTACAACGACAATTAGCGGACTTTATCACTTAAGAGGTGAGGAGGTTGGCGTGCTTGGTGATGGCACAAGACAGCTAAACAAGACTGTTTCCGACGCAGGCACTATTTCCATAGATAGCTCTGAAAAGGTTCATATCGGCTATCGCATCATGTCAAAACTCAAAACCCTTCCAATTGAAGCCTCACCACAAGAAGGGCGGTCTCAGGGCCGGAAAAAGCGCATTGCGAAAGTCTTTGTTCGCACTAATCGCTCATTAGGTGGAAAACTAGGAATTAACAATTCACCCCTTGATGACATGACATACAGAGGGGGGGATCAATTGAGCCCTCAAATAGACCCTGATTTATACACTGGACTGGTTGAAGTTAGTTCGCCAGGCGGTTGGGACAGAGAGCTGGAAATTTATATAGAGCATGACGACCCATATCCTTTTACGGCTTTGGGGCTAATTGCAGAGATGGGGCAATAATATGTGTGCACCAATGGCAGCTATAGGCATAGCATCAAGTATAGGCGGTACTGCGTTAAGCGCAATAGGTGCGACTTCTGAAGCGGACTCTCAAGCGGCTGCAAAGGAGCGACAAGCCCAGGTTAGAGAAATTAACGCCATTACAGCACGTCAAGACGGTGCTGCAAAAGCAGATGCAAAAGAAGATGAGCATGAGGCCGCTATCGCCGCACAAGATGTGGCAGCGGCTGCAAATGGCATTATCGTTGATAGTGGCTCAGCCAAAGACATCAAACAAGGCTCATATCAAAATGCCTATTTAGACGAAGCTAACATTCTACACACTGCTGAAACGGAAGCGCTTAATGATGAGAACTTGGCACGTTCAGACAGAGCGGCGGCGGCTGATATTCGGCAAAGCGGTAAAATCAAAGCTGCAAGTACAATCCTTGGAGGTCTTGCCTCCTCAAGCAAGAGGCTAGCGACACAAATTGCCTAAAATTCAAGGAACAAAACGAACTGTACAGACAAACACCACACGATTAACGCCGCCATCAACAGCGGGCTTTGGCGCGAGCGGACGTGCTTTGCAGCAACTTGGTAACACGGTCTCTAGCGCTGGGAACCAGATTGCTGATGC
>FYBJ01002004.1_pt1 | contig 14085 bp, 12 predicted proteins | sample 1134611 | NCBI WGS metagenome assembly FYBJ01 (sample SAMEA104116008, study PRJEB20421) | marine metagenome | isolation source: marine | reverse complement strand
TTATTTTCATGCGGATATGCATCAGGGCAATCTGAAGGTGGCGCCCAACGGCGATATCGTCGCGATGGACTTCGGTATCATGGGCCGCATCGACGAATACACGCGCCGGGTCTATGCCGAGATCCTCTTCGGCTTTATCCGCAAGGATTACAAACGTGTGGCCGAAGTGCATTTCGAGGCGGGATATGTTCCTGCCGATCAGGATGTCGACGCTTTTGCGCAGGCGCTGCGCTCTGTCGGAGAGCCGATCTTCGGCATGGACGCCTCGCGCATCTCGATGGGCAGGCTGCTAAGCTATCTGTTCGAGGTGACGGAGCGCTTCGGAATGGAAACGCGGACCGAGCTTATCCTGCTGCAGCGCACTATGGTGGTGGTCGAGGGGGTTGCGCGATCTCTCAATCCCCACATCAACATCTGGGAGGTCGCCCGGCCGATCGTCGAGGACTACATAAAGGAAAGCATCGGGCCCCGTGCCCTTGCCCGCGATCTGGCAAAAACCGCCCGGGTTCTGGCCCGCTTCGGCCCGCGGCTGCCGCAGCTTGCCGAGCTTCTGCTGATGGAACAGGCAATGCGGCAGAACGGCGAAGAACCGTCAGAGGGGCTACACCCCGCCGTATGGCTGATGATCGGGGCCGCCGGCGCCACTGCGGTGGCGCTACTGGCTGCTGCCTACTAGCGCTCGAAGTTCCAGCGCAAAGGCATCGCGGTAGTCGCCGTCGCCACGGGCCGCCTTCCACAGGCAATAGGCTGCCGTTCGCCAGTGAAAGAACGGCCGGTGCCGGCGATAGCGCGCGACAACCGCCGGGTCCGGATAAGCATCCAGAAACCGTGCGATCGCAGCCTGATCGAGAGACCCTTTGCCATAGAGCGCCTGCATCGCCGGAGAAAGCGCGCTGGCCAGATCCTCGGCCGGATCGCCCCGGGCCGGGCACTGCCAGTCGATGAGCACCGGACCGGCGGGCCCAAGGATCACATTGGCGGGAACCACATCGCGATGAACGAGGGCAGGCTTCACCGGAGGCTCGGCGACCTCCATAGGCACGGGCCGCAGCCCTGCCAGCCGCCGGCGGGCATCGCCGCCTGCTTCACGAAGCATGGCATCGCCCGCAGCCAGCAATGCGGCGGGATCGGCAGCCCTCTGCGGCAGATCCCCGGGCCCGGGAAGCCGATGAAGCCTGCCCAGCAACCGAGCCACTTCGCACATGGGCCGCTCCGCGGTCCGGCCCTCGACCGGCCGGCAAAGCAGGGCCGGTCCCAGCGGGCTGTCGAAACTGTCGAGAAACGTCGGTGCGAGGCCCAAGCCACCCAGATGGCGCAGGAGCGCCGCCTCCCGCAAAGGATCGTTTTCAAAAAGCGGCGTGGCCGCTGCGGTCGGCGCGCCGTGGCACAGACTGACGGGCGGACGAACGAACCTGGTCTGGCATGTTGCGGCATCCGAGCCCCTAATCTGCAAGCTTTACCGCGCCGCAGCGGCCACGCCGCTTTTTGAAAACGATCCTTTGCGGGAGGCGGCGCTCCTGCGCCATCTGGGTGGCTTGGGCCTCGCACCGACGTTTCTCGACAGTTTCGACAGCCCGCTGGGACCGGCCCTGCTTTGCCGGCCGGTCGAGGGCCGGACCGCGGAGCGGCCCATGTGCGAAGTGGCTCGGTTGCTGGGCAGGCTTCATCGGCTTCCCGGGCCCGGGGATCTGCCGCAGAGGGCTGCCGATCCCGCCGCATTGCTGGCTGCGGGCGATGCCATGCTTCGTGAAGCAGGCGGCGATGCCCGCCGGCGGCTGGCAGGGCTGCGGCCCGTGCCTATGGAGGTCGCCGAGCCTCCGGTGAAGCCTGCCCTCGTTCATCGCGATGTGGTTCCCGCCAATGTGATCCTTGGGCCCGCCGGTCCGGTGCTCATCGACTGGCAGTGCCCGGCCCGGGGCGATCCGGCCGAGGATCTGGCCAGCGCGCTTTCTCCGGCGATGCAGGCGCTCTATGGCAAAGGGTCTCTCGATCAGGCTGCGATCGCACGGTTTCTGGATGCTTATCCGGACCCGGCGGTTGTCGCGCGCTATCGCCGGCACCGGCCGTTCTTTCACTGGCGAACGGCAGCCTATTGCCTGTGGAAGGCGGCCCGTGGCGACGGCGACTACCGCGATGCCTTTGCGCTGGAACTTCGAGCGCTAGTAGGCAGCAGCCAGTAGCGCCACCGCAGTGGCGCCGGCGGCCCCGATCATCAGCCATACGGCGGGGTGTAGCCCCTCTGACGGTTCTTCGCCGTTCTGCCGCATTGCCTGTTCCATCAGCAGAAGCTCGGCAAGCTGCGGCAGCCGCGGGCCGAAGCGGGCCAGAACCCGGGCGGTTTTTGCCAGATCGCGGGCAAGGGCACGGGGCCCGATGCTTTCCTTTATGTAGTCCTCGACGATCGGCCGGGCGACCTCCCAGATGTTGATGTGGGGATTGAGAGATCGCGCAACCCCCTCGACCACCACCATAGTGCGCTGCAGCAGGATAAGCTCGGTCCGCGTTTCCATTCCGAAGCGCTCCGTCACCTCGAACAGATAGCTTAGCAGCCTGCCCATCGAGATGCGCGAGGCGTCCATGCCGAAGATCGGCTCTCCGACAGAGCGCAGCGCCTGCGCAAAAGCGTCGACATCCTGATCGGCAGGAACATATCCCGCCTCGAAATGCACTTCGGCCACACGTTTGTAATCCTTGCGGATAAAGCCGAAGAGGATCTCGGCATAGACCCGGCGCGTGTATTCGTCGATGCGGCCCATGATACCGAAGTCCATCGCGACGATATCGCCGTTGGGCGCCACCTTCAGATTGCCCTGATGCATATCCGCATGAAAATAACCGTCGCGCAGGGCATGGCTCAGAAAGAGCTGCAGGACCCTGTCGCCGAGCGCCCCGCGATCATGGCCGCGGGCATCGATCTCGTCCAGTTCGCCCAGCGGCACGCCGTCGACCCAGTCGAGCGTCATCATGCGCCGGCCGGAGTGAAAGAAATCGGTGCCGGGCACGCGAAACCCCTCGTCCTGGGCGGTATTTGCGGCGAACTCTGCGCAGGCTGCGGCCTCGATGCGCAGATCCAGCTCGCCCAGCACAACACCTTCGAAATGCCCGATCACATCGGTGGGATGCAGCCGCCGGGAGGAGGGGGACAGCATCTCGATCACCGAGGCTGCGAGATAGAAGGCGTCGATATCCTTGCGAAAGGCCTTCTCCACGTTCGGGCGGAGCACCTTGACCGCGACCGCCTTGCCGTTTTCGCGCAGATGGGCCTTGTGCACCTGGGCGATAGATGCGGCCGCTATCGGTTCACTGATGTCCGAGAACACCTCTTGCCAGGGGCGCTCCAACTCGGTCTCGATGGTGCGCTTTGCCTCGGCCAGAGAAAAGGGGGGCAGCTTGTCGCGAAGGAACTGGAGCTGCATGGCTAGCTCTTCGCCGACCACGTCGGGCCGCGTCGAAAGTATCTGGCCGAATTTGATATAGGCGGGCCCCAGCGCGGTCATGGCGCGTGGCACCGGAGACAGGTTTTCATCGCCTTTAGCGCCCAGCCAGGCAAAGGGGTAGGCAAGGACACGCGCCAGGACCCGCAGTGCGCGCGGCGCGCTGAGCGCGTCTAGCACCTCTCTCATCGCGCCGGAACGTTCCAGAGTTGCACCGATCCGGATAAGGCGCAGGATGTTGTGAGGTCCGCGCATCAGAGCTTCCAGCCCGAGTGCAGTGCCGCCACGCCGAAGGTCAGATTTCGGTATTTGACCTGATCGAAGCCCGCTGATCGGATCATCGCGGCAAAGCTTTCCTGGTCGGGAAACCGCCGGATCGATTCCACCAGATACTGATAGCTGTCGCGATCATTGGCGACGACCTGTCCCATGGCGGGTATCACATTGAACGAATAGCGGTCATAGGCCCATTGCATCGCCGGATTGGGCAGCTGGCTGAACTCCAGCACCATCAGCCGGCCGCCGGGGCGCAGCACTCGGTAAGCTTCGGCCAGGGCGTCGGCTATGCGGGTCACGTTCCGAATGCCGAAGCTGATTGTGTAGACGTCGAAACTGTTGTCCGGAAACGGTAGCTTCATCGCGTCTCCGACTACCCATTCCAGGCTGCTTGAAAGCTGAGCGGCTTCGGCCCGCTTGCGCCCCTCCACCAGCATGGATTCGGTCAGGTCGAGCACCGTTGCCTCCGCACGGCCGGCCCGGTCGAGAAATCTGAAGGCGATATCGCCGGTGCCGCCCGCCACATCCAGGAGCCGCTGGCCGCGTCGCGGCGCCAGCCAGTCCATCATCGCATCCTTCCAAAGCCGGTGGACGCCGCCTGACATGACATCGTTCATCACGTCATAGCGGGAGGCAACATTGGTAAATACGCTGTGAACCATCCCCGCCTTTTCGTCTTCGCGGACTTCGCGATAGCCGAAATGCGTGGTCTTCTGTTCGTTGTCGGTCATGGAGGGCTTGCCGTTCGTTGAAACACTCCCTTCTTATAGGGCTCGGCCTTGCCGTTACAATGCGAAGGACCCCGCCCTTGCCCGAACTCCCCGAAGTCGAGACAGTCCGCCGCGGCCTGGCACCCGTCATGGAGGGGGTGCGGATCGCATCGGCGGACGTGCGCCGCCCGGACCTCCGCTGGCCTTTTCCCGCTGATATGGCCAAACGGCTGCGGGGTGCCCGCGTAGAGGCGTTACGCCGGCGATCCAAATATCTGCTGGCGGATCTCTCGATCGGCGAGACACTCATCGTGCATCTGGGCATGTCCGGGCGGATGGTGGTCTCCGGAACGACACTCGGCCAGTTTCAGCGCGAGATTGCCCCGGCTGAAAAACACGATCACGTCATCCTGGACATGGAAAACGGCGCCCGGGTCAGCTTCAACGACGCGCGGCGTTTCGGGGCGATGGACCTTGTGCCCACCGGCGAAACAGAGACGCATTGGCTGTTGGCCAGCCTGGGTCCCGAGCCGCTGGGCAACCGGTTCGATGCGGCCTATCTGCGCGGCCGTCTGGCGGGGCGCGGAATGTCGATGAAGGCCGCGCTGCTCGATCAGCGTATCGTCGCCGGACTAGGCAATATCTATGTATGCGAGGCGCTCTTCCGCGCAGGGATAGATCCCGCCACCCCGGCGGGAGCGGTGGCACCCGACAGGCTGGAGCGGCTGGTGCCTATGATCCGCGCGGTATTGAGCGAGGCGATCGAGGCGGGAGGATCCTCTTTGCGGGACTATCGCCAGGCGGACGGAGAACTGGGGTATTTCCAGCACCGGTTTTCGGTCTACGGACGCGAGGGCCAACCCTGCCCCACGCCGGGATGTGACCGGAATGTAAACCGAATCGTTCAATCAGGGCGCTCGACTTTCTTCTGCGCGCAATGCCAAAGATAGCTTGAAACGACAAATGGCGGTGCTAATCCTTGGCCCTCGGTAGAGGCAAAAAGGGGCCGCTTATGGCGTATGAAACGCTGATCGTCGAGATCGAGGAGCATGTAGCGCTAATCCGACTGAACCGGCCGGATGCATTGAACGCGCTGAACTCCAAGCTTCTGGGCGAGCTGGCCGATTGTCTGCGGTCCGTGGAGGCCAACGACAAGGTGCGGGTGATCGTGCTCACCGGTTCGGAAAAGGCCTTTGCCGCCGGCGCGGACATCAAGGAGATGTCCGAGAAATCCTTTGTCGAGGTCTTCAACTCCAATCTCTTCGCCCGCGAGGCCGAAGAGCTTCAGCGGACGCGCAAGCCGGTTATCGCGGCGGTGGCGGGCTATGCGCTGGGCGGCGGCTGCGAGCTTGCGATGATGTGCGATTTCATCATCGCCGCCGACAACGCAAAGTTCGGCCAGCCCGAGATCAACCTGGGCGTGGTGGCCGGCATCGGCGGCACGCAGAGGCTGACCCGCTTTGTGGGCAAGTCCAAGGCGATGGACATGCATCTCACCGGCCGTTTCATGGATGCCGAAGAAGCAGAGCGGTCGGGCCTGGTAAGCCGCGTGGTGCCCGCGAAAAAGCTGATGAGCGAAACCATGGCCGCCGCTCAGAAGATCGCGGAGAAATCCGCGCTGACGACCAAGGTGGTGAAGGAGACCGTGAACCGCGCCTATGAAACCACCCTGGCCGAGGGGCTGCTTTTCGAACGTCGGATGTTTCATTCGCTGTTCGCGACAGAGGACCAGAAAGAGGGCATGGCCGCGTTTCTGGAAAAACGCGAACCGCAGTTCCGCGATAAATAGCACCAATCCGGGCCGCGCGTGTTGACAGCGGCTCGAGTCGGCCATAGAAGCCCGACTTCAGATTTACACGAACCGTCAGGACGGACGTCGACACATGGCCAACTCGCCCCAGGCAAAGAAACGTGCGCGCCAGATCGCGCGTCGCACCGCAGTCAACAAAGCCCGCCGCTCGCGGATTCGCACCTTCCTCCGCAAGGTCGAAGAAGCCATCGCCACCGGCAACCCGGATGAAGCGAAAGCGGCTTTGCAGAAAGCGCAGCCCGAGCTGATGCGCGGCGTGACCAAAGGTGTGATGCACAAGAACACCGCGGCGCGGAAGATGTCCCGCCTTTCCGCGCGGGTGAAGGCGATCGTCGCCTGAATTCATTCGGCTTTCCGGCCGAGCCAGATATGCAAGGGCGCGCCCGGTCGGGGCGGCGCCCTTTCTTTGTTTCAACTGCGAGTTGCTCGCAACCCTAGTGTGGGGCTTTCGCAACGCCTTCGGGATTCGCTGCCCCGCCTTCCCAGAGTCAACATCGAAGTTCGGTTGATCGGCTCAGCACCTGCAAGATACCTTGTTCCTGCGATTCATTTCGTCTTCGGGGGATAAGGGTAATGAGCACGGGCGATGGCCCGCGCGTGGTTGAGGTGTCGCCTCAGCAAGCGTGGGACCGGCTGAGCAGGTCGGAAAAGGCCGTGCTGATTGACGTTAGGACGCGTGCCGAGTGGCTTTTCGTTGGTGGTCCTGACATTTCGGAGCTTGACCGTTCGATCATAAGGGTCGAATGGGCAGAGCTTCCGGCCATGTCCCAAAATCCGCGGTTCGTGGATCAGGTATTGGAAGAATTCGACGGTGCTGTCCCGTCGGAGTTGTATTTCCTCTGCCGATCCGGGGGCCGGTCCATGAGCGCCGCGAAAGCCGTTGCGCGAACCCTCGCTGCCATGGGGGTAACGGCTGAGTGCGTAAATGTGGCTGAGGGATTCGAGGGAGATCTGGACCCGCAAAAACACCGGGGGGGCCTTAACGGTTGGAAGGCCCGGGGACTGCCTTGGACACAGTCCTGAACAATATAAAACGGGTTAAGAGAGCCGATGACCGATGACACATGGGGCCGTGTTTGCAAACAACTCAGGCGTTCGGTGGGGCACAACAACTACCTGACGTGGATCAAACCTCTGGAATTCGTCGCCGAAGAGGATGGCGTGGTGACTTTTTCGGTGCCCACCACCTTCATGGGCAACTGGGTCTCGCGCAATTTCGGTGAACAGATCCGGCACCACCTGCTCGCCGACGGCGAAAAGGTCGAGCGGCTGTGTTTCGTGGTGGCCGACGGTCGGTCCCAGACGCTGGCGAGCAAAGCCGCGACCCCGAAAGCGAGGCCCGCCGAAGAGGCCCCGGTTCCCGCGAGACCGGAGCAGAATGCGCCGGCCAGCCCGATGATCGGCTCCGCCGGGCAGGCGACCGAGGAAATGCCCGGTGCCGCGATGGACAATCGCTTCACCTTCGACAAATTCGTCGTGGGCAAGCCTAACGAACTCGCCCATGCAGCCGCGCAGCGCGTAGCCAAGGGCGGGCCCGTGACCTTCAATCCGCTGTTTCTTTACGGTGGCGTCGGGCTGGGTAAGACCCACCTGATGCACGCCATCGCCTGGGAGCTGCAGGCCCGCAATCCGGAGCTTAAGGTCGTCTACCTGTCGGCCGAGCAGTTCATGTATAAATTCGTCCAGTCGCTGCGCGATCACTCGACGATGGACTTCAAGCAGCTCTTCCGCTCGGTCGATGTTCTGATGGTCGACGATGTCCAGTTCATCGCAGGCAAGGACTCCACCCAGGACGAATTCTTTCACACGTTCAACGCGCTCGTGGACCAAGGCCGGCAGATCGTCATTTCGGGCGACCAGTCGCCGTCCGAGATGAACGGACTGGACGAACGGATCCGTTCGCGGTTGCAATGGGGGCTGGTCGTCGATCTGCACCCGACGGATTTCGAGCTGCGCCTCGGTATCCTTCAACAGAAGGCGAAGCAGTATCAGTCCCAGACCACCGGCATCCGGATCGCCGACGGCGTGCTCGACTTTCTCGCCCATCGGATCAGCACCAATGTGCGCGTTCTGGAAGGCGCGCTGACCCGGCTGTTCGCCTTTGCCGAACTGGTGGGCCGTGAAATCACCCTGGAACTTGCGCAGGACTGTCTGGCCGACATCCTGCGGGCCAGCGACCGTAAGGTCACGGTAGACGAGATCATGCGCCGCGTGGCCGATCACTACAACATCCGCCTGTCGGACCTCATCTCGCCGAAGCGCACACGCCCCATCGCGCGGCCGCGCCAGGTCGCCATGTATCTCGCCAAACAGCTGACGTCGCGCAGCCTCCCGGAGATCGGCCGCAGCTTTGGCGGACGCGATCACACGACCGTGCTCCATGCCGTGCGCAAGATCGAGGAGCTCAAGGCGATCGACAATCAGATCGCGGAAGATGTGGAACTTTTGCGACGCATGCTCGAGGCCTGAGCGCAGGAGGCGGCCGACCCTTGACGGGCCGTTTGTTACGACGGACAGTCCGGAAAAGCACTTGAGCCGGGGCGCGCACGGGACACCGTCGCGCCCCCGGCATCAGAAGGATTGAATGTCATGAAGATCAGTATCGGACGCGGCGCTCTGCTGAAGGCCGTGGGTCAGGCGCAATCCGTGGTCGAACGGCGAAACACCATCCCGATCCTGGCCAATGTGCTGATCGAGGCGGAGGGCGATACGGTAAGCTTCCGCGCGACCGATCTTGACATCGAAGTGGTCGACAAGGCGCCCGCCCAGGTGGAGCGGGCCGGGGCCAGCACTGTGAGCGCGGTGACGCTGCACGAGATCGTGCGCAAACTGCCCGACGGGGCGCTGGTGAGCCTGAGCGACGATGGCACCTCCGGGCGGCTGAAGGTGGAGGCCGGGCGGTCGAATTTTTCGCTCGCCACGCTGCCGCGTGAGGATTTCCCCGTGATGGCGAGCTCGGAATATGCCGCCAGTTTCGAGGCCCCGGCGCCCGTGCTGCGCCGGCTCTTCGACAAGTCGAAATTCGCCATTTCGACCGAGGAGACGCGGTATTACCTCAACGGCGTATATCTGCATGTGGCCGAGGCGGAGGACGGGCGTGTGCTGCGCGCGGTCGCGACCGATGGTCACCGGCTGGCGCGGATCGATGCGGATCTGCCCGATGGGGCCGACGCTATGCCCGGCGTTATCGTCCCGCGCAAGACCGTCAACGAGTTGCGCAAGTTGCTCGATGACGACGAAATGGCCATCGAAGTCTCCGTCAGCGAGACCAAGGTGCGTTTTGCCACGCCCCAGATCACCCTGACTTCCAAGGTCATCGATGGGACTTTCCCCGATTACACGCGGGTGATTCCCACCGGAAATTCCAGGCGGATGGAGGTGGACGCCGCCGAGTTCGCCAAGGCGGTCGACCGGGTGGCGACGGTATCGTCGGAAAGGTCGCGTGCGGTCAAGATGTCGCTCGACGAGGACCGCCTCGTCCTCACGGTGAATGCACCCGACAGCGGCGCCGCGGAAGAGGAACTCGCCGTGGCCTATGGCGACGAGCGGCTCGAGATCGGTTTCAACGCGAAGTATCTGCTGGAAATCGCCAGCCAGGTTGATCGTGAGAACGCTGTTTTCATGTTCAACTCCTCGGGCGATCCGACCCTGATGCGCGAAGGCAGCGATCTGTCGGCGGTCTACGTCGTCATGCCCATGCGGGTGTGATCGCCCGGCCAGCGGCTGCTTTGCCTCCGGCGGGGATATTTGTGAAACCCGGAAAGGAGGCGGGACGATGACGGAGCTGGCTGTTCACCGGCTCAGGCTCTCGCATTTCCGCTCCTATCGTGCCGCGACATTGGACACCGGCGGCCGTCCCGTCGTGCTATTCGGCCGCAACGGTGCGGGCAAGACCAACATCCTGGAGGCGCTATCGCTGCTCTCGCCGGGACGGGGCCTGCGGCGGGCCCCCGGTGCCGAGATGGCGCGCCGGCCCGAGGCGCTGGGCTGGCGCGTGGATGCGACGGCGGCCACGCCAGACGGCGAGCACGAGGTTTCCCTGCGTGCCGAGGCCGCCGGACCGCGCGCGGTGACGCTCGACGGGCGGGCGGTATCGCAAACCGCCCTGGGACGCAGGCTGCGGCTTTTGTGGCTGGTGCCGGCGATGGACAGGCTTTGGACCGAAGGGGCGGAAGGCCGGCGGCGGTTTCTGGACCGCATGACCCTGAGCTTCGAGCCGGGGCATGCGGATGCGGCGCTGGACTATGAAAAGGCCATGCGCGAACGCAACCGTCTGCTGAAGGATCAGGTGGCCGATCCGGCCTGGTATCTGGCGCTGGAGGCGCAGATGGCGAGGACCGGCGCGCAGCTGATGCGCAATCGTCAGGACGCCTTGCGGCGGCTCGACGCCGCCATGGCCGAGACGGAGAGCGCCTTTCCGGCCGCAGTGCTGGGACTCGAGGCGGCGGAGGGGCGTGCGGTGCCCGCAACCGAGGAGGAGATGCGCGCGCATTGGGCGCGGTTCAGGGGGCTGGACCTCCGCGCCGGCCGCACCCTGATGGGTCCGCACCGCAGCGATCTTCTGGCGCGCTATGCCGCAAAGGACATGGAGGCGCGGCTATGTTCCACCGGCGAGCAGAAGGCGCTTTTGATCTCGCTGGTGCTTGCCAACGGCCGCGCGCTCGGCAAAGACTACGGGGCGCCGCCGATCCTGCTTCTCGATGAGGTGTCCGCCCATCTCGATGCCGGCCGGCGTGCCGCACTCTACGACGAGATTTGCGCGATGGGTGCGCAGGCCTGGATGACCGGCACCGATGCCGAACTTTTTGTCGCCCTGGGCGAGAGGGCACTCTGGTTCGAGGTGTCGGAACGCGAGGGCGCCAGCCATCTGGAGGAACGGAAATCATGACGGCGAACCGCATAACGCTCGTCACCCTTGGCGTCGCCGATCTGGACCGGGCGCGCGCCTATTACGAAGCGCTGGGCTGGCAGCCGGCCGAGGTGCTCGAAGGGGTAGTCTTCTTCGAGATGGACGGGGCGCGCATGGGGCTTTTCGGCCGGGAGGCGCTGGCGCAAGAGCAGGGCCGGGCCGCCGGGGAGCTGGGAACGGGGGCCATGACGCTTGCGCAGAATTTTTCGACCGAGGTGGAGGTCGATGCGCAGTTCGACCGCGCGCTGAAGGCCGGCGCCAAACCGCTTGCCCGCCCAGCGGCTACAGCCTGGGGCGGCTATAGCGGTTATATATGCGATCCGGACGGGCATGTTTGGGAGTTCGCGATGAATCCGTTCTGGCCCATGGATGAGAGCGGTCGCCTGCTGTGACGATAGGGGCCTGGGATCTGGCGCTTTATGCCGGCGCGTTGTTCGTGCTGTTCCTTACCCCGGGGCCGGTCTGGGTCGCCTTGACCGCCCGGGCGCTCTCGGGCGGCTTTCCCGCGGCCTGGCCCCTGGCGCTGGGCGTGGTGGTAGGGGACGCCGTCTGGCCGGTGCTCGCGGTGCTCGGCGTGAGCTGGATCGCGGGCAGCTACGGTGGGGTGATGGAGGTGCTGCGCTTTCTGGCGAGCGGCATCTTCATCATAATGGGGGTGGCCATCCTGCGCAGGCCGGCCCGGACCATCGCCACGGACAGCCGCCTGACACGGCCCGGGGCATGGGCAGGGTTTTTGGCAGGGCTGGCCGTCATCCTGGGCAATCCCAAGGCCATCCTGTTCTACATGGGGGTGCTGCCGGGCTTTTTCGATCTGGCCCGTCTGCGGGCCGGGGATGTGGCCGCGATCGCGCTCCTGTCGATGCTGGTCCCCTTCGTGGGCAATCTGGCGATCGGCTTTTCCATCGGGCGGGCACGGGCGCTGCTGAGTTCGCCCAAGGCTCTGCGCCGGACGAACCTGGTTGCCGGCTGGCTGCTGATCGCTGTGGGGCTGATCATCCCCTTCGCCTGACCGCAAAATCTAGGGGCGGGGCGTGACATTCCCCCCCACGCCTCGTATAAATCCGGAGAATTTCCAAGGAATGTCCGCATGGCGAAAAACGATCAGATCCCCGAAGAATACGGCGCAGATTCCATCAAGGTTCTCAGGGGTTTGGAAGCGGTCCGCAAGCGGCCCGGCATGTATATCGGCGACACCGATGACGGATCGGGCCTGCACCACATGGTCTACGAGGTGGTCGATAACGGCATCGACGAGGCGCTCGCCGGTCATGCCGATGCGGTCACGGTCAAAATCCACGCCGATTCCAGTGTGTCGGTGAGCGATAACGGCCGCGGTATCCCCGTGGGCATCCATGAAGAGGAAGGCGTCTCCGCCGCGGAGGTCATCATGACCCAGTTGCACGCCGGCGGTAAATTCGACCAGAACTCCTATAAGGTGTCCGGCGTGCTTCACGGCGTCGGGGTTTCGGTGGTCAACGCCCTGTCGGAATGGCTGGAACTGCGCATCTGGCGCGACGGCAAGGAGCATTTCGCCCGGTTCGAGGGGGGTGAGACGGTAAAGCATCTGGAAGTCGTGGGCGAAGCCGACGGGCGCCAGGGCACCGAAGTGCGGTTTCTGGCCTCGACCGAGACTTTTTCCAATGTCGACTATTCCTACAAGACGCTTGAGCATCGGTTGCGAGAGCTCGCGTTCCTGAATTCCGGAGTGCGCATCCTGCTGGAGGACGACCGCCCCGCCGAGCCGCTGCGCACCGAACTCTACTACGAGGGCGGCGTCAGGGAGTTCGTCAAATACATCGACCGTTCGAAATCGCCGATGATCGACGCACCCATATTCATGGCCGGCGAGCGTGACGGCATCGGCGTTGAGGTGGCCATGTGGTGGAACGACGGCTTCAACGAAATGGTGCTGCCGTTCACCAACAACATTCCCCAGCGCGACGGCGGCACCCATCTTGCCGGATTCCGCGGCGCGCTGACCCGCACCATCAACAACTATGCCCAGTCCAGCGGCATCGCAAAGAAGGAAAAGGTAAACTTCACGGGAGACGACGCGCGCGAGGGGCTGACCTGTGTGCTGTCGGTCAAGGTTCCCGACCCGAAATTTTCCAGCCAGACCAAGGACAAGCTCGTCTCGTCCGAGGTGCGGCCCGCCGTCGAGGGGCTGGTCAACGAAAAGCTCGCCGAATGGTTCGAGGAGAACCCGAACGAGGCAAAGATGATCGTCGGCAAGATCATCGAGGCGGCACTGGCCCGCGAGGCGGCGCGCAAGGCGCGCGAATTGACCCGGCGAAAAACGGCGATGGACGTCAATTTCCTCGCCGGCAAGCTCAAGGACTGCTCGGAAAAGGATCCGTCGAAGACCGAGCTCTTCCTGGTGGAGGGCGACAGCGCCGGGGGCTCGGCCCAGACCGGACGGGATCGGCGCACCCAGGCGGTTCTGCCGCTGCGCGGGAAAATCCTGAACGTGGAGCGCGCGCGGTTTGACCGGATGCTGTCGAGCCAGGAGATCGGCAATCTCGTCATGGCGCTGGGAACCGGGATCGGCCGGGATGAATTCGACATCTCCAAGCTGCGTTACCACAAGATCGTCATCATGACCGATGCCGATGTGGACGGCGCCCATATCCGCACCCTGCTTCTCACCTTCTTTTTCCGGCAGATGCCCGAGCTGATCGAGGGCGGCTATCTCTATATCGCTCAGCCGCCGCTTTACAAAGTGTCGCGCGGAAAGTCCGAGGTCTACCTGAAGGATCAGGCGGCGCTCGACGACTATCTCATCCAGCAGGGCACCGAGGGGGCGGTCCTGCGGCTCGGCACGGGCGAGGAGATCACGGGACAGGACCTCGTGCGGGTCGTGTCGGAGGCGCGCCAGACGCGTCAGGTTCTGCAGGCCTTTCCGACGCATTATCCTGCTCATATCCTCGAACAGGCGGCAATTGCCGG
>FYBJ01000976.1_pt1 | contig 14141 bp, 12 predicted proteins | sample 1134611 | NCBI WGS metagenome assembly FYBJ01 (sample SAMEA104116008, study PRJEB20421) | marine metagenome | isolation source: marine | reverse complement strand
CACGCCCAGGTCGCGTCGAAGTCCAAACTGTTTTCCGGCGCGTCGACCCGCTTCGGCGCCGAGCCCAATTCCAACGTCGCCTTCGTCGATGCCGCCATGCCGGGCATGCTGCCGGTCATCAACGAATATTGCGTGGCGCAGGCCGTGCGCACCGGCCTCGGCCTGAAGGCCAGGATCAACCTGGTCTCGGCCTTCGACCGCAAGAACTATTTTTATCCCGACCTGCCGCAGGGTTACCAGATCAGCCAGCTCTATCATCCGATCGTCGGCGAGGGCGAGGTGCTGGTCACCATGGGTCCGGGCGTGGCCCGGCGGGTGCGCATCGAACGTATCCATATGGAACAGGACGCGGGGAAATCGATCCACGACATGGATCCCAACATGTCCTTTGTCGATCTCAACCGCACGGGCGTGGCGCTGATGGAAATTGTTTCGCGCCCCGACATCCGCAGCCCGGAAGAGGCCGCGGCCTATGTGGGCAAGCTGCGCCAGATCATGCGTTACCTGGGCACCTGCGACGGCAACATGCAGAACGGCAACCTGCGCGCCGACGTCAACGTTTCCGTCTGCCGGCCGGGCGATTACGAAAAATATCAGGAAACCCAGGATTTCAGCCATCTCGGCACGCGTTGCGAGATTAAGAACATGAATTCCATGCGCTTTATCCAGCAGGCGATCGAATACGAGGCGCGGCGCCAGATCGCCATCCTGGAAGACGGCGGCGCCATTGTGCAGGAAACCCGCCTCTACGATCCCGACAGGGGCGAGACCCGGTCGATGCGGTCCAAGGAAGAGGCGCATGATTACCGCTATTTCCCCGATCCCGATCTTCTGCCGCTGGAAATCGAACAGGCCTGGGTCGACGAGATCGCCGCGGCGCTGCCCGAGCTTCCCGACGAGAAACGCGCACGTTTCGTTACCGAATTCGGCCTGACCGAATATGACGCCGAGGTTCTGACCGCCGATGTGGTCAATGCCACCTATTTCGAGGAGGTGGCGCAGGGTCGCGACGGCAAGCAGGCCGCGAACTGGGTGATCAACGAGCTATTCGGCAGACTGAAGAAGGACGACCGCGCAATTGACGACAGCCCCGTCAGCGCAGCGCAGCTTGGCGCCATCGTCGATCTGATCGCCCGGGGCGACATCTCGGGCAAGATCGCAAAGGATCTCTTCGAAATCGTCTGGTCGGAAGGCGGCGACCCCGCGCGCATCGTCGAAGAGCGCGGCATGAAACAGGTCACCGACACCGGCGCCATCGAGGCCGCGGTAGACAAGATCATCGCGGAAAACCCCGCCCAGGTGGAGAAAGCCAAACAGAACCCGAAGCTTGCGGGCTGGTTCGTCGGCCAGGTCATGAAGGCCACCGGCGGCAAGGCCAACCCGAAGGCGGTGAATGAAATCGTGGCGCGCAAGCTCGGCTGACCGGTCCGGGCCGCGCGCGAGTGACCGCCGGCCTCGCGCCGGGGCCACTGGATCAGATGGCCGCTGGCGCGGCCGCCCCTGAACCGGCAAGGATGCTGCAATGCCCAAATATGAATTCAAAGTCGTCCCCGCCCCCCACAAGGGCCGTTCCGGCAAGGGGATCCGCGGACGCACCGCCAAATTCGCCCATGCGCTTTCCACCGTCATGAACGAGATGGGCGCCGAAGGCTGGGACTATGTGCGCACCGACACGCTCCCTTTCGAAGAACGCACCGGACTGATGGGAAGTCAGACGACCTATCAGAACATGATGGTGTTCCGCCGCATCATCGCCGAGGACAACGAAGAACTGCTTTACGCGATGAATTCGCTGCGCCCGGCCCTGCCCGAGGCCGTGCGGATGATCGAAAGCGGCGGCCGTGACGGCGACGACCGGGATGCAGATGCCGCAGCTTTGGCGAAGGCGGACGAGCCCCCCCGCGCGGACAGCGACCGCACGGACGGCGAAGAGCCTGCCGATGCCGCGCCGGCTCTATCCACCCCGGCCGGAGAGACCGCCGCGCCCGGGCCGCGCAAACCCACCGCGCCGCGCGCGGATCACGGCCCCGCCCCCGCGCTGGCGAACCGCAGGCCTCTCCTGCCCGACTAGAACCAGCTCGCGGGGGCTGAGCGCGGGCTTCAGCCCTCGATGGTCAGGGCCAGGGCGTGAATACGGCCGATAATGGCGGGGCCCAGCGCCGAATGCACGGCCCGGTGCCGGGCCAGACGGTTCATCCCGGCGAACCGTTCGGCGGCGATAACCACGCGGAAATGGCTCTCGCCACCCTCTTGAAACCCGGCATGGCCCCGGTGCATCTCGCTTTCGTCCAGCACCTCCAGATGGCGGGGCGAAAACGCCTCGGTCAGCTTTGCGCGGATTTCCTCGGTCACGGTCATTTTGTTCGAAAGCCCCTCTTCAAGTCGCCTCGAAAAGATTTAAACTCTTCGGTCCGAGTCGGAAAGGTATGGTGAATGGCTAGAAACGATCCGTTTGGTTTCGACATCTCGGTTTCGGCCGATAAGAAAAAGCGCACCCGCGGCCGCCGCGGAATGTCCGGAGCCTTCGAGACGTCGACACGGGTCTGCGAGGCGCCGGGCTGCCAGGAGGCGGGCCAGTATCGCGCACCGAAATCGCCCGACGACCTGGAAGATTTCTACTGGTTTTGCAAAGAGCACGTGCGCGAATACAATTTGAAGTGGAACTTCTTCAACGGGTCCACCGAAGACGAATTCATGGAACAGATCGACAAGGACCGGGTCTGGGGCCGCGAGACCAAGCCCTTCGGCCGCAATGCCGACGAACAGCGGGCCTGGGCCCGGCTGGGTGTGGACGACCCCCACCAGGTGCTGGGCGAAAACGCCACGCGCAATCCCGGCCGCAGCGGCGCGGGCAGCAACACCGCCCGGAGGCTACCCCCGACCGAGCGCCGCGCCCTGGATATCCTTGAGGCGCGCGACAGCTGGACGAAGACCGAAATCCGCAAGCAATACAAATCTCTCGTAAAAGATCTTCACCCGGATATGAATGCCGGCAACCGGGCGGACGAGGAGCGTCTGCAGGAAGTCGTCTGGGCCTGGGACCAGATTAAGGAAAGCCGGAATTTCAAGGCATAGACGCAGCGGACCTCCGCATAGCGAGGGTTGATCGCGCACCGTCGGCTTGCAATTTCGCGGAACGCGGGTAGGAAGGTTCGGCTGACGTTGCTTCAGGCAACGTATAAGGTGTAAGCGTCGGAGTGGGAAGGAAAGCCAGTGGTTGCGCCCAAACATCCGCGAGAGCAGGAGCGGCTAGAGGCTCTCGCTGCGTTGAACATCCTCGATACTGCTGCGGAACGGTCCTTCGACGATCTCGTCGATCTCGCCTCCGAAATCTGCGAGGCACCCATAGGGCTGATCAGTCTGGTCGATGACGATCGCCAATGGTTCAAGGCGCGCCACGGCGAGATGCCGCAGGAAACCGATCTGACCAAGTCGGTTTGTTCCCACGCGATCCTGTCGCCCGAGCCGCTTGTGATCGAAGACACCACGCTTGACGAGCGCACGCGGGATAACCCGCTGAACGACGATCCGGATGTCCACATGCGGTTTTATGCCGGCGTGCCGCTGATCGATGCGCCGGGCCTGCCGCTTGGCACGCTGTGCGTTCTGGATTCCAAGCCGCGCCGCCTCACCGAATTTCAGATGAACGCCCTGTCGGTGCTGTCGCGGCAGGTGGTCAAGGAAATCCGCCTGCGCCGGGCGCTCAGCGACGCGCAGGAGCTTTCGCGGGAACTCGAAGGCAAATCGCGCCGGCTGGAAGTCGCGCTCGACGAACAGCGAACGCTGAAGGCAGAGATAGACCATCGGGTAAAGAATTCACTGCAGATCGTCGCCTCGCTGATCGCGATGCAGGCCGCGCGCAGCGAGAGCGCGGACGTGAAGGCCGCGCTCGATCAGGCCGTATCCCGGGTGCGGGCGATCTCTTCCATTCATGCGGAGCTGAACGGATCGGGTGGCGACGGTCAGGTGCTGCTTCCGGTGTATCTGGGGCGCCTGCTGGAGCAACTTCGCGCCAGCGCTCCCGAACAGGTGGACCTGGGGCTCAGCGCCGATTCCGAAATTTCAGTCAGCGCGACACAGGCTACCTCTCTGGCCATCATCACCAACGAATTCGTCACGAATTCGCTGAAATATGCATTTCCCGATCATCGGCGGGGGCGGGTGGAACTCCGGCTCAGCAACACCTCCGGAACCGTGCAGCTGGAGCTTCGAGATGACGGGATCGGCTCGGAAGGACAGCTAAAGGGCCAGGGACTGGGCATGAAAATCATGACCACCGTGGCCCAGCAGCTGGGGGCGAAAGTGTCGTTTCATTCCCCCGGCGGCGGCACCGCGCTGAAGCTGGAATTCGACCACCCGCCGTCGATAACCGACTGAGACCCCGGGCGGCGACGCCTCAGAGCAGGGCCACGCTTCCGCTTGCGATCACCTCGCCGGTCGGCAGCCCCGTGGGCGAGCCGCCGTCAGGTTCATCGCTGACCGCCAGCACCGCACCGTCGAAGAGCGGGCGCAGTGGCTTGGGAACCTTCAGCACACCGCGGTCCTCCTCCGGCAGCAGCCCGAGCGATATGGGCGGGCGCTCTCCTGCGATCAGCCAGAGTTCCAGATCGCGCCCTTCGCGTGCGCCGCTGCCCCGGGTTCGCTGAACGGTCAGATTGCCGCTGTCGGGATCGAGCAGCACGGCAAGCGCGAAGCCGCCGTTCTCAGACGCCAGTTCACTTGCCAGCTGCGGTCCCGGCAGGCTCACCGGCTCGCGGACAGTCAGGCTGCCCAGAAACAGGGCTCCAATCAGCAGACCGGCGGCCAGCCCGGCCCAGAGACCCCGCCGGCGCCCGCCAAGGGCGAGCAGACCCTGCAGGAACCCGGACCCGGCAGCCGGGCGCTCGCCGCCTTCCAGCGCTGCGTCGATGCCCGCCTTCAGGCGCTGGGGCGGCGCGACGGCGCGGGTCGTGGCATGCAGTCCGGCGAGCCGCGTCTCCCAGTTCGCAACATGCGCCGCCAGCGCCGGCTCGTCGCTTAACCGTTTTTCGAACTGCCGCGTCTCCTCGGGGCCGAGCAAGCGCAGGACGTATTCGCCCGCCAGGGCGATGTCCTCCTCTTTTGCTGAACGGTCTTGCCCGGTCATCGGCTCATGCAGTCCTTCAGTTTCAGCAGGCTGCGCCGCAGCCAGGTTCGCATGGTGTTGAGCGGCACGCCGTAGCGCGCCGCCAGGTCGTTGTAGCTCTCTCCCCGCAGGTAGGCACCCTGCACCGCTCCCGCCCTATCGGCCTCCAGCTCCCCCAGGCACTCGGCGATCCGCGCGCTTTCCGAGGCGGCGATGACACGGTCCTCGGCCGACAGAGCGCCATCTGCGATCTGTTCGATCTCTTCCGTGCCGGTCTCGCCGCGATCCCGGCCTTTGCGCGCGCGCAGTCGGTCGATGGCACTGTTGCGCGCGATAGTGATCAGCCAGGTCATCGGGCTCAGCCCGTTCGCGGCATAACGCCCGGCGTTGCGCCAGATTTTCACATAGGTATCCTGCAAGGCCTCTTCCGCTTCTGTGCGGTCATTCAAGACACGCAGGGAGACGCCGAAAAGTTTCGCGGAGGTCGCGGAATAAAGCGCATCGAAAGCCGCGCGGTCCCGCAACGCGATCCGGGCCAAGAGATGCTCGAGTTCGTGCAATTCCTTCATCGGTCTCCGCCCAGGTCCGGAGGCATAGTAAACAGGATTTCGCATCCCTGGCCAGCCGGTTGCGCGCCACCGAGACGCCGCCGCCCGCCCGGGGGTCGCGCGCCGCAGGCCGCGGCCGGTCTGCCCCGCGGGGCGGAGAATTGTCACGCCACGGCGCAAGGGGCTTCCCCTTGCCCTCCCCCGCAATATGTTGCATCCCAACCAGGTCGCCGGCGAGAGTTGGCACCCACTGAAAAATTGCGGATTACACATGGCGGACGGGACGATGGATTTGTCGGCGAAGCCCACCGAAGAGCTTTCGGTGCGCGAGGTCTTCGGCATCGACACGGATATGAAGATCAAGGCTTTCGCGGATCGCTCCGACCGCGTGCCGGACATCGACTCCACCTACAAGTTCGATCCCGACACCACACTGGCCATCCTGGCAGGCTTTTCCCACAATCGCCGGGTGATGATCCAGGGCTATCACGGCACCGGAAAATCCACCCATATCGAACAGGTGGCCGCCCGGCTCAACTGGCCCTGTGTGCGCGTCAATCTCGACAGCCACATCAGCCGGATCGACCTCATCGGCAAGGATGCGATCAAGCTGCGCGACGGCAAGCAGGTGACCGAGTTTCAGGAAGGCATTCTGCCCTGGGCGCTGCGCAATCCGACGGCGATCGTCTTTGATGAATACGATGCCGGGCGCGCCGATGTGATGTTCGTTATCCAGCGGGTGCTGGAGGTGGACGGCAAGCTCACGCTGCTCGACCAGAACAAGGTGCTCACCCCGCACAAATATTTCCGTATCTTCGCCACGGCGAACACGGTCGGCCTGGGCGATACCACCGGGCTTTATCACGGCACGCAGCAGATTAACCAGGGTCAGATGGACCGCTGGTCGCTGGTCGCCACGCTGAACTATCTGAGCCATGACGCGGAGACGGCGATCGTCCTGTCTAAGAACCCGCATTACAATACCGAGCATGGCCGGCGCACCATCAGCCAGATGGTCACCGTCGCCGATCTGACCCGCACGGCCTTCATGAACGGCGATCTTTCCACCGTCATGTCGCCGCGGACGGTGCTGAGCTGGGCCCAGAACGCCGAGATTTTCCGTGATGTGGGCTATGCCTTCCGGGTATCCTTTCTGAACAAATGCGACGAGCTGGAGCGGCAGACCGTGGCCGAGTTCTATCAGCGCTGTTTTGACGAGGAACTGCCCGAAAGCGCCGCGTCCATGAGCCTGGGCTGACGGCGGGCACAGGCGCCGCCCCGTCGGGCTGGCGTCACCGCTGCCGCGCCGGGCGGAGGTAAGAGAAGATGGCACAGTCCGACAACCCCGCCGATCCTTTCAAAAAGGCGCTGGCAGAGGCCACCAAGGTTCTGGCCGACGATCCCGATCTGACCGTCACCTATTCCGTCGACCCGCCGGGCATGACCAACGATGCGGTGCGTCTGCCCCAGGTCAGCCGCCGCATGAGCAGGCAGGAGGTGCTGCTCGCGCGCGGCACGGCCGATGCCTATGCCCTGCGACGCAAGTTCCACGATGCGGGCACCCACGCGCGATACAGTCCCCAGGCCGGCATGGCCCGCGATCTCTACGAGGCGATGGAGACCGCGCGCTGCGAGGCGGTGGGCGCGCGCGAGATGCCCGGCACCGCGGGCAACATCGATGCAAAGATCGGCAGCGAGGCGGAGCGCAAGGGATACGGGCAGATCACCGAGGCGGCGGATGCGCCGCTCGCCACTGCCGCGGGCTATCTCGTGCGTCATCTGGCAACCGGCCGCGATCTGCCCGCGGCGGCCAAGAACGTCATGGATCTCTGGCGCGGTTTCATCGAACAGCAGGCGTCCGAAAATCTCGATGACATTGACCGGACGCTGAACGATCAGGCGGCTTTCGCCCGGCTGTCGCGCAAGGTCATCCAGGATCTCGGCTACGGCGATCAGCTGGGCGATGATCCGGACGCCGAGGATGATGACCAGGACGACGAAAGCCAGAGCGAGGACGAAGAGGAACAGCCCGACAGCACCGGCCAGGACGATCAGGACCAGGACGACGAAAACGAGGCGAGCCCGGAGCAGAGCCAGGAGCAGCAGCAGGACGCCGCCGAAGCGCAGGTCAGCCTCGACGATATGGCCGACGCCGAAATGTCGGAGGAGGCCGAGCTTCCCGAGGGCGAAATGCCGATGGAGCCGCCGCCCCCCGCCCCGGCGAGCGAGGCCGATCCCAACTATAAGATCTTCAGCGGCAAGTATGACGAAGAGGTCAAGGCCGAGGAGCTGGCGGAGCCGGCCGAACTCGAGCGGCTCCGCGCCTATCTCGACCAGCAGCTCGAACCGCTGAAGGGCGCGGTCTCGCGTCTGGCCAACAAGTTGCAGCGGCGGCTCCAGGCGCAACAGAACCGGAGCTGGGAATTCGATCTCGAGGAGGGAATTCTCGATGCCGGACGCCTGGCGCGGGTCGTGGCCAATCCCACCACACCGCTCAGCTTCAAGGTGGAAAAGGACACCGAATTCCGTGACACGGTGGTTACGCTGCTCCTCGACAATTCCGGTTCCATGCGCGGGCGGCCGATTTCGATCGCCGCCATCTGCGCCGATGTTCTGGCGCGGACGCTCGAACGCTGCCAGGTCAAGGTGGAGATCCTCGGCTTTACCACCAGGGCGTGGAAGGGCGGCCAGTCCCGCGAGGACTGGCTGGGCGCGGGCCGAGAGCAGCAGCCCGGCCGGCTGAACGATCTGCGTCATATCATCTACAAACAGGCGGACGCGCCGATGCGGCGCACCCGAACCAACCTGGGTCTGATGATGAAAGAGGGGCTGCTGAAGGAAAACATCGACGGCGAGGCGCTGGAATGGGCGCANNGGAATTGGCGCATCGCCGGATGATCCACCGCCCCGAGGCGCGCAAGATCCTCATGGTCATCTCGGACGGGGCTCCGGTTGATGACAGCACCCTTTCGGTAAACCCGGCGAACTATCTGGAAAAGCACCTGCGCGACGTGATCGCGATGGTGGAGCGGCGCAAGCTGGTGGAACTGATCGCCATCGGTATCGGCCATGACGTCACGCGCTATTACAACCGCGCGGTAACCATCACCGATGTCGAACAGCTCGCCGGGGCGATGACGGAACAGCTCGCCAGTCTGTTTGACAGCGATCCCAGGGCCAAGGCACGGCCCTTGGGGATCAGAAAGGCCGGATGATGTTGCAAGGGTTTTCCGTCACCAGCAGCCCGGAACAGGCCGCTCCCCGCCTCGCCGCGTTGCGCGAACAGCTGAGCCGTGAAAAGCTTCACGGCTTTCTGGTGCCGCGTTCGGACGTGCATCAGGGCGAATATGTCGCCCCGCGCGATCAGCGGCTTGCCTGGCTTACCGGCTTCACGGGTTCCGCCGGTTTCGCCGCCGTCCTGACGCGCAAGGCCGCGGTCTTTTCGGACGGCCGCTACCGGCTGCAGTTGCGCAGCCAGACCGATGGCGGGCTGTTCGAGCCGGTGGACTGGCCCGAGACAACCCTCGCGCGTTGGCTGCGCGAGGCGCTGCTGGAGGAAATACTGGCCGAAGCCCCGATCCGCATCGGGTTTGATCCCTGGCTGCACAGCCTGCGCGAGATCAAGACGCTGCGCGAGGGGCTTGAGGGCACCCCGATCGAGCTTTTGCCGGTTCGGAACCAGATCGACGCAATCTGGAACGATCAGCCCGAGGCGCCTGCCGCGCCCGCGACGGACCACCCGCTGCAGTATTCGGGCCTGTCCTCGGGTGAAAAACGCCACGCGGTCGCGCAGGTTCTGCAGGCCCAGGGGGATCGCGCCGCGGTGCTGACCCTGCCCGACAGCATCTGCTGGCTGCTCAATATTCGCGGCTCTGACATCCCCCGGGTGCCGATCGTTCATGCCTTTGCCCTGATTTACGACGATGGGCGCACCGAAATCTTTGCCGCCGCGAGCAAGCTCGCGCAGACCCATCTGCCAGAGGCCGAAGGCGTGCGCATCCTGCCCCCCGAAGAGTTCGAGGCGGCGCTCGACTGGCTGGAGACGCCGGTGCGCGTCGACCCGGCCACGATCCCCTATTGGGTGGCGGACCGGCTGAACCAGGCGGGCGTCGGGCTGAGCCGGGGCGCCGATCCCTGCCAGGTCCCCAAGGCTTGCAAGAACGATACCGAAATCGCGGGCGCACGCCAGGCGCATGTGCGCGACGGGGTGGCGATGGCGCAGTTTCTCGCATGGCTGGACGACGCCGCGGCCGCCGGAGGGCTGAGCGAGATCGACGTGGTCACCCGGCTGGAGGAGTTCCGGCAGGCCACGGGGGCCCTGCAGGACATATCCTTCGAGACGATCGCCGGGTCCGGTCCGAACGGCGCAATCGTCCATTACCGGGTCACCCAGTCGAGCAACCGCACTATCGGAACGGATGAGCTGCTCCTGATCGATTCCGGCGGGCAGTATCTGGACGGCACCACCGACGTCACGCGCACCGTCGCCATCGGCCGGCCCAGTGCCTTTCAGCAAGAGGCATTCACCCGCGTTCTCAAGGGCATGATCGCCATCTCGCGGGTCCGCTGGCCCCTGGGGATGGCGGGCAAGGACCTCGACCCCCTCGCCCGGGTCTCCCTGTGGGAAGCGGGCCTCGACTATGGGCATGGCACCGGCCACGGTGTCGGGTCCTATCTCAGCGTTCACGATGGGCCGCAGCGCATCGCACGCACATCGGATGTGACGCTGTTGCCAGGGATGATCCTGTCGAACGAGCCGGGCTACTACCGCGAGGGCGAATTCGGCATCCGCATCGAGAATCTGGTGGTGGTCGAAGAGGCGCCGGCGCAGCCCTGGGCCGATCCGCAGCGCCAGCTGCTACAGTTCGCGACACTGACCCTGGCGCCGGTCGACAGGCGGCTGATCCTGCCCGAGCTTCTGACAGAGGCAGAGCGCGACTGGCTCAACGCCTATCATCGCCGGGTGGCGGAGGAGCTCGTCACGCATCTCGATCCGGCAACGGCCGACTGGCTGAAATCCGCGACCGCGCCTCTATGACGCGGCAGGCGCACCCTTGAGTGTGCATCGGGCATCTGTATCCTTCAGCGGCTGACCATTTGGGGGAGTGAGGAATGGCCGACCATATAAGAACACGCAAGGCAGAGGGCACCTGGGTGATACGCGCGGGCGGCGCCATACTGGGCGAGAGCCGCAATGCGCTGGAGCTGGCCGAAGGCGACTACGATCCGGTGATCTACTTCCCGCGCGAGGATATCGCCACCGCCTTTCTGGAGCGGTCGGAGGCCAGCAGCCACTGCCCCCACAAGGGCGACGCAAGCTATTACTCCATTCAGACGAAGAGCATGCTGATCCCCGACGCCGCCTGGTCCTACGAGACGCCGAACTCCGGTCTGGAACAGATCAAGGGCCATCTGGCCTTTTACAAGGACAAGGTGACGCTCGAACAGATCTGAGCGCGGGGCGACATGCCGTGCGGGGCGGAGCGCGGCGGCTAGGAATGCTCCTCCGCCGCGCGCGCGGCCAGCGCCCGGTTATAGGCACGCAGCGCGTCCACGTAGAACAGCGCGCCCCACAGTTCGTCGGCCTCCTCCTCCTTGCCGATGGTGACGACAGGGACAAATGCATAGCTGCCCTTTTCGAAGATCGGCATCGCCTCTTCCAGCGTGGCGTTACCCTCGATGAAGATCCCCTCCTCGATCAGCTTCATGCAGGCCTCTTCGGGCGCGGCACCCGGCGCATCCTTGGCCCGCATGATCGCCGCCACCGAGAACATGGCCAGCAGATAGGCCTGCGGCCCCGCGGCCAGGTGGATATTGCGCCGCTCCAGCTGGGTCAGAAAGAACGAGCGATGCACCAGCCGGCTCGCCAGGGCGGTCGACATCGACACGGCCACCATCACCGCGAGTCCCGTCTGCCAGTCCCCCGTCAGTTCGAAAACGATCAGAGTGGTGGAGATTGGCGCTCCCAGGACGGCCGCCGCGACGGCGCCCATACCGGCCAGCGCATAGAGCGTTACGGCAGAGCCCGACATTTCGGGCATGGCCGCGACGGCGAGATAGCCATAGGCCAGCCCCACCAGCGATCCCAGCATCAGCGAGGGCGAGAACACCCCGCCCCCCATACGGCCGGCCATGGTTATGGCGACCGCGGCGGTCTTGAGCATTGCGAAGATCACCGCATCGCGAAGGACAAGCTGACCGGTCAGCGCCGCCGAGGTCGTCTCGTATCCCACGCCGATGATGATCGGAAACTTGATGGCGATCGTTCCCAGGATCGCGCCCGCGATCGCCGGCCTGAGCCAGCGCGGCAGGCCGATACGTTCCTGCAGATGGCTGGCGAAATCATCGGTCCAGAAGATAGAGCGCATGAGCACGACGGCCACCAGCCCGCTGACCAGACCCAGCAGCAGAAAGGCCGGAAGCTCGATATAGAACGCAAGCTCGCTCGACTCTTCGAGCACGAATTCGGTGACGTCGCCAAAGGCCAGGCGGTTGATGACCGTTCCCGCCACGGCTGCGATGACGATCGGAGCGAAGGCATGCACCGCGAAATGGCGCAACACCACCTCCAGAGCAAAGATCGCGCCGGCGATGGGCGCGTTGAACGAGGCGGAGACCCCCGCCGCCACCGCACAGCCCAGAAGATCGCGCCCGGTGATCCCGTCGGCGTTGATCCGGTTCGAGACCCAGGTGGCGATCAGCCCGGCCAGATGCACCACCGGCCCCTCGCGCCCGGTGGACCCCCCCGTCGAGAGCGTCAGCAGCGACGCCAGTGCCGAGGCCACGCCGGCACGCCGTTCCACCCGGCCGTCGCGGGTAGCCGCGCCCTCGATCACCTCGGCCACGGAACGCGCGCGCCCGTCGGGCGTATAGAGATGCAGAAGCAGCCCGACCGCCAGCCCCCCGCCGATGGGCACGGTCAGGATCAGCCACCACGGCAGATTTTCCAGCGCGCTGGCCAGGTTGATATCGTCGGTGCCGTAAAACAGCGTCTGCAACGCCGAGATGCCATAGCGGAAAAAGAGCGCCGCAAAGCCGGCCGCGACGCCGATCGCCAGGGCGATGAACCAGAACTGAATCTGGCTGGGACCCCTGCGGCGCAGCACATACCAGGCATCCCGGCAGGCGCAGGCCGCATCGGCGACCTGCCCCTTCAGAAAATTCCTGGTCCGCGCGGTCACTGCGGCAACCATCCCCGGCGGGCGGACACTCCTGTTCCCGGCACTGCCCGCTTTTATGCCGGGGACCCATTGCGCCCGCGACGTTCCAGCGCCGGAGCATGTCTTTGCTTTAGGCCATAGCGCGGGCACGGCCAAGGGGGGCGCGCGTCTATTCCGCGCTGACCGTGCTCTGTCTCTTTTCCCGCGCCGCCGCAACCGCACCCGCCCCGTTTCGCGCACCGGAAACCAGCAGCGCCCGCGCGGCGTCCCGCGCCGCATCGGTGACATGTTCGCCCGCGAGCATCCGCGCGATTTCATCCACGCGTTCCGTTTCCGACAGGGGTGTGACCACCGAGGTGGTGACCCCGCCGCTCACGCATTTTTCCACCCGCCAGTGATGCGCACCCAGGGCCGCTACTTGCGGCGAATGGGTGACCACGAGGATCTGCGCACCGCTCGACAGCTCGGCCAGCCGCCGCCCAACCGCATCCGCGGTGGCGCCCCCCACCCCGCGGTCGATCTCGTCGAAGATGATGGTCAGCCCCCGGTCGCCTTCCGTCAGACAGACCTTGAGCGCCAGCAGAAAGCGCGAGAGCTCGCCGCCCGATGCGATCTTGTCGAGCGGTCCGGCCGGGGCTCCGGGGTTGGTGGCCACTGTGAAATTGACGGCATCCCCCCCGTCCGGCCCGGGTTCCGCAGGTCCCACCTCCGTGGCGAATACCGCGCGCTCCAGCTTCAGCGGCGCAAGCTCCTTGGCCATTGCCGCATCGAGCGCGGCACCGGCCGATTTTCTGGCCGCACTCAGGGTTTCGGCGCGCTGCCGGTATTCGGCGGCGGCGACCTTCTCGGCTTTTTCCAGCGCGTCGAGGTCGGCCGCCCCCCGATCGAGCGCATCGAGCCTGTCGCGCAGTTCGGACGCAAGCTCGGCAAGACCGTCCGGCTGCACTGAATGCTTGCGGGCCAGCGCGCGGATCGCGAAGAGGCGCTCTTCTGTCTGCTCCAGTTCGCGGGGGTCGAACTCCAGCCGCTGCAGGCAGTCCTCGACCCCCTGCTGCGCCTCGCCGAGCTCGACGAGCGCCCTGCCGATCGCCTCCAGCGGTGCAGCCAGCATGTCGCCGGCGCGGTCCTCCACCGCCTCCAGCCAGCGCGCCGCGTCACCCAGCAGCCGCTCCGCCCCATGTTCACCGCCATCCCCGCCGCCCAGAGCCTGAAGCGCCCGGGCCACATCGTCGCGAATGCGCTCGGCACCCTGCATGCGCCGGCGCGCGGTATCGAGCGTCTCATCCTCCCCGGGCTGCGGATTGAGCTCGTCGAGTTCGTTCACGGCAA
>FYBJ01000281.1_pt1 | contig 14157 bp, 25 predicted proteins | sample 1134611 | NCBI WGS metagenome assembly FYBJ01 (sample SAMEA104116008, study PRJEB20421) | marine metagenome | isolation source: marine | reverse complement strand
TAGGCACTTTAAATAAAGAAGATTACACAGATCTGCAAGAGTTAGTAATTGTCAATGCGATATCAAACGTAATACTGTAACAAATAAAATACGACGTAGCGTCGATAATAAAATAAAACAATATGATAAAACCAATGTTAGCCCATAAGTTCGACGAGTCACGCATTGACTGGAACGATAAGGTATTCTTACAGCCTAAGCTAGACGGTGTACGTTGTTTGTTTACTAAAGACGGAGCATTTTCTCGCACGGGTAAACAGTTCATGAATGTACAGCATCTAGAAGATGCGCTTAAGGTATTCTTTGACGTTAATCCAAATGCAATACTCGATGGCGAGCTTTACAACCACAAACTAAAAGACGACTTCGAAAAGATTATTTCGCTAGTACGTAAACAAAAACCTACTGATGCAGATAAAGACAATGCACAAGAACTAGTACAGTTCCACTTGTACGACTATATCGATGGCACGGATAAATCATACGAAGAACGCTACAACATGCTTGCCAAGTATTTAGGCGATCATGCATGGATGTTCTACGGTATCCGTCTAGTTCAAACAAATGTTCTTAGACATCTAGATCACGCTAAGTTCTTACACGAAAGAATGCTAAAGCATGGCTACGAAGGCTCTATTATCCGCCAAAATACTCCTTACGTCCATAAAAGATCGTTTGGCTTAATGAAAATGAAAGACTTCTCTGACACCGAAGCTACAATTATCGACTATGAACCAGGCAAAGGCAAGCGCACAGGTACACTCGGCAAGTTCATCATGATGGACAGCGAAGGCGTAAAGTTCGGTTGCCCGCCAGGTAAAGGCTACACACACGATCATCTGAAGCTAATGCTTAAAAATGTCAACGACTACATTGGTAAGAAAGCTACATTTACGTACTTCCAGCGTACAAAGGCTGGCAGCTACAGACATCCACACTTTAAAGGTTTACGAGATTATGAATAGAAATAAAGAAATATGGGAAGGCTGGACAGTAGGAGATTTTATAGATGAATTAAACATAAGTTTTAATACATCTTTATGGATGTTCAACTCAAAGCAAGATGTAAAAGAATGGGTGATATCAGAACAGCCATACTACAAGAAGAATATACCTGAAGTTACTAGATACTTTATAGAGAAATATGAAAAAAGTATATAAAATAGATACAGAGACGTTAAGACCTAGTAGATGTATAGATTATAAGGTACCATTTTATACTCTGCTAGGCATAAGTACAGTGACAATAGCTGCGTTAATAAACAAAGATCCACTTAGGATAACTAAAACAAAGATCATTAATACAATAGATACAATGATCATTAAAGACACAGACATAAAACTAACTGACTCGGCCATAACAGCAGAGCTAGTCAAGCTTGGATGTGTACTACCTAACGTAGCTATTGCGCAGTTTAAAATCGAGACAGGTCATTATAAGTCTGCGATATGCCGTGAGAATAAAAACCTAGCAGGTATACGCAATTCTGCGTCCCCTCTGAGCATAGGAAAAAATCGAGGGCATAATGTATACGCGACATATAAAAACTGTCTTAAAGACTACGTAAGGGTACAGAATAAGTACCTTAAGAATATAGATGGCAAGTATGCTGAAGCAAAAGGTTATATAAAACAAATAAAGAAAATCAAATGAATATATTTTATTTAGACGAGTGCCCCATAAAGGCCGCAGAAAAACAATACAACAAGCACGTAGTTAAGATGGTGCTAGAGTCAGCTCAAATGTTATGTACTGCACATAGATACTTTGGCAATGACGATGTACCGTATAAGATGACACACCTTAACCATCCATCTAGTAAATGGGTTAGGCAAAGCAACGAGCATTACGAATGGTTATATATTCACATGCTAGCATTAGGCCAGGAGTACAAGAACAGGTACAACAAAGAGCATTTAGTTATTCAAAAGTGTAAAGATGTGTTACACAAGCTACCACCAAGAATGCCTAAGCGCAAGTTCGTACAGCCACCACAGGCGATGCCAGATGAATACAAAGATAGTGACAGTGTTACTGCTTACTGGAACTACTACATAGCAGAGAAACATAAAGTAGCAGGTAAAACAGAATTTATATACAAATAAAATGAGAAAGATATTATTATTATTACTGATGGGTGCATCATTATCATTACATGCACAAGATCCAGAATTTGAAAGTGATACAACTGGTAAGGCAACAGTAAAGATTAAAGCATTGCATGATCTTACTGGTTTAGAAACTTGGGTTATGAATTTTTTAAGATCTAAAGTAGAGTATGGAGAAATACAAACCGGTGTAGTATTTAAAATGCTACCTGATAGATCAAAGTTTATTATACTATATGAAAATGCAAAATTAACTGCATGGATTAAAGATGATGATGTAATTAAAAAAGAAGTTAAATGGAACAATGGAGAAGTTGTAACAACTAAATTCAATGATTAAAAATAAGGGCTATGACAATAGCCTATAAGATTATAACAAGTAAGGGGCTAATGTCACAAGATAGAAATATTAAATGGTTGCATGATAGACGTATAATAACTAGATGTTATCCATGGACTGACGTACCAACTAAAGAAACAGGTATTTACATGTACTATGAAAACGGTACCTATCAATGCTACACATTGTTTAACAGCAAAGCAAAGATAACTACATATAAATCTCTCAAATGGCATTACTTGGTGTTAAGATTTTTAAACTATCAAGAACCACCTGAAGTTATGGATCATGTGTTTAGGTTTATATCAGATAAAGAAAATGGCTTTGTTACTTTTTTTATAAAGCAAAGAACATTAAACGAAATGATAGATGAGGTACTAAACAACGATGCGGAAACGCAAATAAATAAGGCTAGAAAAGTAATATTTAAAAGCTGTGCAATACTTAGTATAAGTGAGAAACTAAGAATAGTTGGTAAACTAATAGGTAGAAGTAAGATAACAGAAGATATAATTTATACAAGCATGTTAGAAATAAACCACGAAGGAGAAAAATAACAATGAACAAACTAGCTGACGCTCTGCACTGTACAGTAAGGACACTGCATCGTAATATGTCTAGTCAATTAAAGCAAGAAAAACAAAAACTAAATGAAGAACTATAATTTACAGAACTACAACAGGTACAAGAACGACGTAATAGATTCTGTCTCAAGACTTCCAGAGCATGAAGATGATTACCCTGCTTACACTAGAGACGAATTGATTATTAAGTTCATGCCTTTAGTAGAAAATCTAGCAAAGAAGTTTCCTACATCGCAGCAAGCAATAGGTACTTTAAATATACAAGACCTAATACAGTTCGGACACATAGGCTTGATCAGCGCAGTCGATAGGTTAAACTGGGAAGTATTTGCTAAGTCTGAAAACAAAGAGCAAACAATCAAATCTTTTTTAACTAAAAGAATTAAAGGCGCAATACGAAGAGCAATAGATATAAACAGAGGAGACATACGTATACCAGAGCATAAGCTAAATGACATACGAAAAGACTTTGGTAAAGACGAAAAGATGGTTGCTATGTTTTTTAATTCTATATTCTTAAGTATAGACGATAGAGATCCAACAGATCCAATGTTTGACATACCAGACAACTCAGAAAAATACAACAAAGAGATATTAAATATATACCTAAAAGGTTTACTTAAAAAATATCTCAATAAAAATGAGTACGAGGTATTAAGATTATCATACGGTCTTGACTGTGATAAGATGCCAGCAGTTAAGATCGCAGAAGCAATAGGCATAAAAGGAGAGTCAGCATATGTTAGAGTTTCACAGTTGAAAAGGCAAGCAGTAAACAAGCTTATCGAGAACGTAGACCACTCGCAAGTGCTTGATTATCTTTAAATTAGATATTAAATAAATTAAATTATGTGTAATTATATAAGTAACAAACCACAACACCAATGACATTAAACGAAAAGTTAATTGAGATCCAAACTAGATTCAAATCTAAGAAATCTAGATTTAATTCCTTCGGCAAATACCATTTCAGATCAGCCGAAGACATCCTTGAAGCAATAAAGCCCTTTTTAAAGGAGTTAGGAGTAACAGTTATTATCAATGAAGATTTAATAACTGAAGGCTACAGTCAATCACCAATCATCAAGACTACTGCGTCAATAAGTGACGGCGAGTTGAGTATAACAGCTCAAGCTATAGTCGGAGTAGACATGATGCAGAAAGGTATGCAAGTACCTCAGCAGTTTGGTTCGGCTTCTAGCTATGGTAAGAAATACGCATTAGGTAACCTGTTCTTGATCGATGATACACAGGACAGCGATGCAACAAACAATCATCAAAAAGAAGAAGCAACACCTGAAGTTATGAAAAAAGCTACGGCTTATATAGAATCAGGCGGTACACTCGAAAAGATCAAGAGTAAGTACAAGCTTTCAGCTGCACAACAAGCAGCACTCGAAACACTAAATGGATAAAAATGAGATAATAGAAAAACTCAGGGACGATGTGAATTATTACGGTGCATACGGTAAAAAGTATCTTAGTAATAGTGATATCAAAACCCTACTAATTAATCCTTTAGCGCTAGGGGAGCCTAGCAAGCCTAACCCAGCGTTCCTTGTTGGCGGCTACTTTCACACTGCAATACTTGAACCTGACAAGTTGAAGAAATACAAAGTGATACAGTCAAAGACAAGGAACTCTAAGGCTTATAAAGAGATGTCTGGTGGAGAGTTATGTTTACTACAACAAGAAGTCGATAACATAGAGTTACTAACTGATACAATAATGAGTAACCAAATATGCCATGACTTGATAAGATCAGGAGACGTAACGTACGAGCAACCAGGCATTATGGAAATAGAAGGCGCGATGTGGAAAGGTAAAGCAGATATTATTAATCACAGTGAACAGCTGATAGTAGATCTGAAAACAACCAATGACATACACGCGTTTAAAAATTCTGCATGGAAATACAACTACGACAGTCAAGCTTACATATATAGCAAGCTGTTTGGGTATGATATGGTATTCATAGCCATTGATAAGAACACTAGACAAATAGGTATATTTGATTGTTCAGGTGATTTCTTGCAGAGAGGTTTAAACAAAGTACAAAAAGCAGTAGAAGTTTACAACTTGTTTTATAACACAGATGGCTTCGATGCTAAACAATACTTTATAAATAAAACGCTTTGACAAATAAAATACGAAAACTAATCGATAAAATAAATATGAAATTTAAATTAAAAAAACCAAAACCACTAACCAGGACATGTACCGTAACAGGTATTGTAGCAAATCAAGATGATTTTTATCCTAAGCAAACCCACTTAAAAGCAGTTGATAACTTAAGGCGTAGCACTAGCGCTACTAAAGAGCAACTTAAGTATATGTTTAGACAAATTAACAACTTATAATAATGGCAAGTATAATAGCAACAAGTATTGATCTTAACAAAATTCCAAAAGATAAGATCATCAACGGTAAAAAAGGTAAGTATTTACCTATCACGATTACATTAAACGACGAGCCAGACCAGTTCGGCAACTCTGGCCCAGTCATTGTACAACAAACTAAAGAAGAGCGCGATGCTAAGTCTGAGAAGGTCTACCTCGGCAATGTCAAGGTAGTGTGGACAAACGGTACAAACGTTGAACCTGCTCCACGTGACGGTCAACCTATGCAACAGTCAGCTCCAGCTCCATCAGTTGTCGACAACGACCTACCATTCTAATTAAATTAAATGCAAGAAACAGAGATCAATGGATTCTTGATTGACGAGTTCAATCAGTACAGCCTAGATACAAAGAAGACTCAAGGTACTTGTCCTCTTTGTTCGCGAGATAGGCAACCCAAAAATCAGAAAGCACAATGTGCATCTTACGATTGGGAACGGGGTCTCGGAACTTGTCACAACTGTAACACTACGTTTCAACTACATACATACCAACGTAAAGGTTCTAGCGAAAGAGTATATGTTCGTCCTCAAGTAGCAATACAAACTAATAGACCTGATAACCCTAAAGTATTCAAGTGGTTCGAAACAAGAGGTATATCTCAGAAAACTCTCGAAGACTTAAAAATCACCGAGAGTTCTGAGTTCATGCCGCAGACCGGCAAAACCGAGAATACCATCAACTTTAATTATTATATGGGTGATCAACTCATAAATATAAAGTACAGAGATGGTCGCAAAAACTTTAAGTTGTACAAGGGTGCTGAAAAAGTATTTTACAACATCAACAGTGTAGTAGGTTATGAATCATGTATTATAACTGAAGGCGAGATGGATGTACTAGCTTTTCATGAAGCTGGAATTAAAAATGCTATATCAGTACCTAACGGTGCAACTCTAACAAACAACAACCTAGACTACCTAGATAATTGCATTGATTATTTTGAAGACAAAGAAAAAATAATCTTAGCATTAGACAAAGACGAACCAGGCCAAATGCTACAACAAGAGTTTGTGCGAAGGCTTGGCGCAGAGAATTGTTTCATAGTAGACTTTGACGATTGCAAAGATGCCAATGAGTTTTTAGTTAAGCACGGCAAAGAAAAACTAAATGATACAATTAACAAAGCAAGACCATATCCTTTAGAAAACGTTACAACGTTTAAAGATATAGAGGGTGAGGTTACAGAGTTTGTCAAGCACGGTTTTAAACCTGGCTTTCAAGTAGGTCTAGACAACTTTGATCAGATATTTTCAACATATACTGGTCAATTCATTACAGTAACCGGTGTACCATCGTCTGGTAAGTCAGACTTTGTAGATCAAATGGTTGTTGGTTATAACCAAAAGTATGGATGGAAGACTGCATTCGCGTCTCCTGAAAACCAACCAACTTATTTACATGCACACAAGTTGATGCGTAAAGTATGGGGTGACATGCCTAGTACTAATGACATTGGCGGAAACAAATGGACAGAGGTTGCTGAACATGTTAATGATAGTTTCTTTTTCATTGACATGGACAAGTACGACTTAGACTCGGTGCTCAAAAAGGGTGCCGAGCTAGTCAAACGTAAAGGTATCAAATGCCTTGTTATTGATCCTTATAATAAAGTAAGAGACATAAACGCAGCATCAGATGATGTGAACCGTTACACAATGGATTACTTAATGAAGATTGAAACGTTTGCTAAGAAGTACGATGCTTTAGTATTTATAGTAGCACATCCAACAAAAATGATGAAAAACCAAAACGGTAAGATTGAAGAGCCTACGATGTATAACATTAAAGGTGGTGGCGAATGGTATGATGCTAGTTACCATGGGTTATTAGTCCACAGAGACTACGAAGCTAAGAACACTAAAGTAAAAGTATTGAAGGTTAAATTCCAGAACCTTGGTGAAAACGGCGCTGAAGCATTCTTCACGTGGGAACCTAAGTCTGGAAGATTTGTACCACAAGCTAATATAATGGAAGAAGACTCGCTACCATGGGAGTAAAGAAAAAGATCGATCAGTATACAATGTCAGATGAAGAACTAAAAGCTTCTGCTTGGTGTGTTCGAAACAAGATATGTATAACTGCAAGAGAGTCTGGATACAGAACTGGTAGATACCATATTGATATAGAGAAAGGGGATTATCCTAACAGAGTATTAATAGGTTCAACAAAAGAGACTTACAGATTCCCAGAGCAACAGAAAAAATTAGCTGAATATAAAATGTATTATTACAAAAAATATGCGGACAAAATTCAAGAACGCAAGTGAAGCATTTGATTATTTATATATCAAGATAAAAAACACTGGTATAGACTTTGATAATACTAAAGCTTTATTTAATGTAGGCTTCTATCTAAACAGGCCACAAGAAACATACATAAGGTCTGGCTTCAGAAAATGGAGTAAAGAGTATGCACAAGCCGAATGGCAATGGTATTTGTCACACGATCGAAGAGTTAAAACACTTGGAGAAATATATGGCAAAGTACCTGACATATGGAATATGATGGCCGATGAAAACGGTGAGGTCAACTCTAACTATGGTTGGCAGTGGCAAAGAGAAGGCCAATTAGATAAGGTGATAGAAAAACTAAAATCAAATCCTAGTACTAGACACGCTGCGATAAGTATATACGATGGCAAAGAGATGAACAAGTACAGTAAAGATACGCCATGCACTTATGCAGTTCAATTTACAATCATAGATGAGAAATTAAATATGTCTGTGTATATGAGATCTAACGACTTATGGTTTGGCTTTTGCAATGACCAATACCAATTTAGCATGTTGCAACAAAGAGTTGCTACAGAGCTAGGCATAGAGGTTGGATGGTATTATCATCACGCTCACAATATGCACCTATACAAAGACAAAATAAAATAATGTATTATCTATATCACATACCCGGTAAAAAAATCGGAGTAACACAAAACCCAGAAAAAAGAATAACTAGAGAACAAGGCTACAAAGAAGGCGAGTACGAAGTTTTGTTAAAGACAGATGACATAAATATAGTATCTGATCTTGAATTAAGACTACAGGAAAGCTTTGGCTATCGAAAAGATATGAAGCCTTACAAAAAAGTGATTAAAAAAAGAATGAAAATAAACGTAACAGAACAAACCACAACATTCCCCTGCCCATTGAATAAACTAAAAGGAAACCTAATGGATAACCTAGGCTTAAAATGGAAGACGCAATTTGGATTATTTAAACTGTCAGAGAAAACAGTATCTTGGATTGTAGCAAATTCAAAGGTATCAATGTATAACCCAGAGCGTTGCTATATATATAACAAGGCTTACTTCGAAGCATTCGCTCCTGACAAGTATGATATTAATGGAGCTAAGTCAGTTGTCGACATGCCTAAGCCTGCGATCTTTGATGCAATCAGGATGTGGGCAGAAGATCGAGGCATCTACGACAAGGGCGATGCAAAGACTCAATACATAAAGCTGTCTGAAGAGTTTGGTGAGCTTGCTAAAGCTCTACTAAAAGACGATCAACCAGAAGTCATAGATGCTATTGGCGATATGGTTGTTGTACTTACGAACTTAGCTCATCAGCGTGGAGTAAACATCGAAGCTTGTATTCAATCAGCGTATGATGTTATTAGTAAAAGAAAAGGTAAAATGATAAACGGAACTTTTGTAAAAGATGAAGAGTAATTATAAAGTAAAAACAGAAGATACCATTGTGCAAGCAGTCATCGAAAAGATGGACAGACGCAGCGAGTTTGGTATGAAAAAGTATGGCAAGGCCATGATCGAAGAAGTACAAACAGGAGAGAAAGATCTACATGCTTTTATAGTAGATGTACAAGAGGAATTAATGGATGCACTACTATATCTAGAGTCAGCTAAAATGTGCTTACAATTAGAAGTTAATAAAGCAATGCTGAGTCAGACAGATCCATTAAAGTTTGCTAAACGCCATGAAAAACAAGTCCTTTAAAAAGCATAAGGGCCCAGTAAGATCTAAGCGTATAACGTACGACGGAATAAACTTCGCATCTGGTTTAGAAAAGTATATGTACACAGCACTAAAAGAAGCTAACATAGACTGTCTATACGAAGGAGAAACATTTGAATTATCAGAAGGCTTTGACTTTCCATTTGAATGTTACGAACGATGCAGTAACGGCAAAGGAGAATTTAAAAACAGAGGTAATTCTAGGATTTTAAATATCAAATATACCCCAGACTTTATAGGCAAAGGGTTCGTTATCGAATGCAAGGGAAGGGCAAACGAGTCCTTCCCGTTACGCTGGAAGTTATTTAAGAAGTTGATAAAAGAAAGAAAGCTAGGTCCTTACACTTTGTACAAACCACAAAATCAAAAAGAATGCGATCAAGTAGTGAGCTTAATACTAAGCAGCAAAAAGAATTAGCAAGAAAGAAATATGCCGAAAGGCGCCTTGACAAATGGATTAAATGGCGATGGAAAACATTTGGCCATATTCCGTTCAAGGAATTAGTTGAACAATGTAAAAAATATAATTTATGAGTAATAAACAATGGTCCATAAGTATTGGATTATACCCAGGTTTTTTGTTCGGTGTTCGAACATACAATGACGATGAGAAAACAGTTCACGTTTTATACGTGCCATTAATAGACTTCGCTTTAGAAATACTACACAATGAGGATACAAGCGACGACGAGTAGGGTAGAAGTAAAACGTAAACGCAAAGGCGTACATTCTAAAAACAATACATCAAGAAATAAAAATAGTAGAAATTATGTTAAAAAATATAGAGCACAAGGTAGATGAGTTTATTTGAGGAAAGACTAGCATATAAACCATTTGAGTTCCCCGAATACTATACTGAAGGTTGGTTAAAACAAGCACAAGCATTTTGGTTACATACTGAAATACCTATGCAAGGTGATGTTAAAGACTGGAACGAGAAACTAACTGATGCTGAAAAGAACCTGGTAGGAAATATCCTACTAGGTTTTGCTCAGACAGAATGTGCAGTATCAGATTACTGGACTCAAAAGGTTACAACTTGGTTTCCTAAACACGAGATCAGACAAATGGCTATGATGTTTGGTAGCCAAGAAACAATACATGCGGTAGCATACAGTTATTTAAATGAAACATTAGGACTTGAAAACTTTGAAGCATTTATTCATGAACCTGCTACGGCCGAAAGGTTTGAAAACCTTGTAGCTTACGATGGTACTGATCCTGTTGGTATTGGTAGATCACTAGCTATATTCAGCGCGTTCGCTGAAGGAGTTTCATTGTACTCCGCTTTCGCTGTGCTTTATAGTTTCCAACTTAGAAATATGCTAAAGGGCATCGGACAGCAGATGAAATGGTCTGTAAGAGATGAGAGCTTACACAGTCGTATGGGTTGTAGATTATTCAGAGACATGTGCAATGAAATTTACGGCTTGAAATATCAGTGTGCTGACGATGTTTTAGAAGCAGCAAAGACAATGATCGATCTTGAAGATAAATATATTGATAAGATGTTTGAGATGGGTGATATTGAAAACTTAAAGTCATACGACTTAAAACAGTTTATAAGAAAGAGAGCAAATGAAAAACTCAATGAGCTCGGTTATGAATCACATTTCTCGTTTGACGAAGAAGCAGCAACTAATCTTGATTGGTTCTATCATCTTACCGGCGGGCATACTCATACCGATTTTTTCGCGATGCGCCCAACAGATTACTCGAAAGCTAACGAAGGCGAGGACTTCGAGGACATATGGTAAGCAAGAAGCAGATACTTAAGTCGCTAGTTGGTGACAAGCATCTTACACCTTTTCAGCGTATAGCTAGAAGGTTAGGTTATATGGGGACGGGATTTTTAATAGCAGGGCAATGGACCCTGCACCCACCCATGTTTGTAATAGGATTTATTTTAGTGATAACACAAGTCACAGCACGCAAGCAATGGAATTTAGTATTGCTATATTTAAACGGCTTAACTGCTTGGCTTTTACATTTAATATATTAATATGTGGAATAACGAATGGATAAAAGGAGTTGATTACCCAGACTGGGGTGACAACGAAATATATAAGAAGACCATCGGCGGGCAGTACTTACTACCCGGCGAGTCTCCAGCTGATGCGTATATGCGCGTCTGTAAGACCGTAGCAATGCGTCTAGGACGTCCAGAACTGACCGAAACTTTTTACGAATATGTATGGAAGGGTTGGTTGTGTTTAGCATCCCCTGTGTTGTCTAATACAGGCACAGAGCGTGGTCTACCGATTAGCTGCTTTGGCATTGATGTTGGAGATAGTATATACGAAATAGGAAATAAGAATTTAGAAATGATGCTACTCGCAAAGCATGGCGGCGGTGTTGGTATCGGAGTCAACATGATCAGGCCAGCAGGGAGTAAAATAAAACAAAATGGAACATCAGATGGAGTCGTCCCCTTCTGCAAGATCTACGATTCAACGATCCTTGCAACAAATCAAGGAGCAGTTCGACGTGGAGCTGCGTCAGTCAATATCAACATTGACCACGACGATTTTGAGGAGTGGCTTGAAATACGAGAGCCTAAAGGAGACGTCAACAGACAAAGCCTTAACCTTCATCAATGCGCAGTTGTTGGTGATAAGTTTATGCGAAAGCTTGAACAAGGAGATGCGGAAGCAAGATCTAAGTGGAGTAAACTTATTAGGAAACGAAAGGCAACTGGAGAGCCTTACGTCTTGTTTAAAGGAAATACAAACAAGTCAAATCCAAAAGCTTACAAAGACAACGGCTTGAAGGTACATATGACAAACATATGCAGTGAGATTGTTCTACATACAGACGAGTCTCATAGTTTTGTTTGTTGCTTGTCATCTTTAAATCTAGCTAAATACGATGAATGGAAAGATACGAATATTATTTACGACTCTATATGGTTCCTTGATGGAGTACTTGAAGAGTTCATACAGAAAGCTAAAGGTAAGATCGGCTTTGAAAATGCTGTACGTTCAGCTGAGAAAGGCAGAGCCATTGGTCTTGGAGTACTTGGATGGCACACGTATCTTCAAGAGAAAAGAATACCATTTGAAGGATTATTTTCTCAGTATGAAACAAGAAAAATATTCTCACAGATTAAGATTGAATCAGAGAGAGCGAGCATGGATCTGGCTGAATATTTTGGTGAGCCTTTGTGGTGTGTTGGTACGGGCATGCGTAACACTCATCTTCGCGCTATCGCTCCTACTGTTAGCAATAGTAAGTTGTCTGGTAACGTTAGCCCCGGCATTGAGCCTTGGGCTGCTAATATTTTTACTGAGCAGTCTGCTAAAGGAACTTTTATAAGAAAGAATCCTACATTAGAAAGTCTATTAGAAGAAAAAGGTTTTAATAATAAAGAAACTTGGGATAAAATACTTCATGATGGCGGATCAGTTCAAGACTTAGATTGTCTTACGCCAGAAGAGAAAGATGTATTCAAAACATTTAAAGAGATCAATCAACTAGAGTTGGTTAATCAAGCTGGAATACGACAGCAATATATAGATCAGAGTGTTAGTTTAAACCTTGCCTTCCCTAGTGAAGCATCACCAAAGTGGATTAATAAAGTTCATATGGAAGCTTGGAAGAAAGGTATTAAGACACTGTACTATATGCGAACAGAGTCGGTGCTGCGAGGAGATATAGCAGCTAAAGCTTTAGATGAAAGCTGTATAAGTTGCGACGGATAATAAGAAAGGGGCTAACGCCCCTTTTTTTTTATTTCTTACCACACGGTTTACCGTTGGCAATATTAACCCATCTTTCTTTTTCAAACCAATCTCTAAGTGTAGCTCCTTTTTTACGAGCGCCTTTGACATTAGTTGAACTAGATCTTTTGTACTTGCCCTTAGAAGACGCAGACTGCTTAGCTCTAATGAGCTTTTGTCTCTCTTCTTTAGACATGCTTTTATATGTATTGTATGGCAAGCAAACTTTCTTAGTTGTACCTGCTCCTTTGATTTTACTCTTAGCCATTACTTTAGTAGTTTAGCTTGTTTGTATGCTTTTGTTAAAGATCTTTTAGGTAGTTCGTTGATGTGGTATAGGTAAACACTGGTTTTAGTATGTGTCTTACCCGACATCAACTTGCCACTACCGTCTTTGTGAGTTTGACCTTTGTATATGGTTCCGTCTTTCTTAAAATGTGGTACGCCTTTCATGTGTTATTTTATTTATGTGCTTCTTTTTCCCAAGGCAAATCACGACGCCTTGTATCGATGCTACTCATTGGATATGTTATAGTTTTGTTTGAGCCTTCTGGTTTCCACTCATATTTGTTATCATCAAACTTTAGTCTGCCATTAATCATTTGTCTTTTATGTACATTCTCGTGATTAATAGTTATAGACTTTTCTTTACGACCAAGTGCTTTATTTAAATAGATAGTTTTATTCTGATCTATATATCCATGCACACGTGGATCAGGCATGTCTACTTCTTTGATTACTTTATCAAGATGATTAGATGTTTCGTGCAGGCTTAACAGTTCGTTAACGCCTTTCATTTTAAACGCCATTACTTTTTTAATTTTTTAACAGCTTTATTTCTAGCGCACTCCATTTTCTTAGCGTAGCTAGGATTACGCTTGCGGTTAAATACTATCTGCTGATTAAGGCTACCTACTATTTTCTTAGTATTTCCCTTCCTAGATTTTATCATCCAGTCTGCAAGAGCAGAGCAAGATAATTTTTTCATCCTGCCTTCAGCGTCTGGTGCGTCTGAGTCTTTCCATGTAGGTC
>FYBJ01002174.1_pt1 | contig 14163 bp, 12 predicted proteins | sample 1134611 | NCBI WGS metagenome assembly FYBJ01 (sample SAMEA104116008, study PRJEB20421) | marine metagenome | isolation source: marine | reverse complement strand
ATACCCGTGATCTTCCAAATTACGGGTTTTAAACTTTTTCTTTTTCGCCCTGCGCCTCGTTAAAAAACTCACAAGGGAATAGCCATTATTCGCTTTTTAACGAGGCGCAGAACAAAAAATAAAGGCGTCTAAAACTCGCATTTTGAAAGATCACGGGTATATTACAAAAAATCATTGAAAGAACAACAGCTCTGCTTCATACTTGCAGCACTTTAAAGCAGCAGGTAGAAAATTTCCAGCCATGTCAGCATTTATTCTTGATGGGAAAACCGTTGCCGCCGAAATGCGCGGACAATTAAAAACCAAAATCGACGCGTTAGTTGCAAATCAAAAACCCTTGCCGCAGCTGGCAGTGATCCTGATTGGCAGCGATCCGGCCTCATCGATTTATGTCAACAACAAGAAAAAGGCCTGTGAAGAAGCCGGGATTCTTTCAAAAAGCTATCATCTGCCATCTACAACCCGTGAAGAAGAACTGCTTGATATTATCGATGAACTCAATCGATCTGAATCCGTAGACGGGATTTTAGTCCAGCTTCCCCTGCCTGAACATATCAATACAACCAAAGTCATAGAATCAATATCTCCTGATAAGGATGTGGATGGTTTCCATCCTTATAATATAGGCCGGTTAACCCAGCGCATTCCCTGCCTTCGCCCCTGCACGCCGCTTGGCATTATGTATTTACTTGAACATTATAATATCCCGGTGAAACGTAAACATGCCGTGGTCGTCGGCGCTTCAAATATTGTTGGACGTCCCATGGCGCTGGAACTTTTATTAGCTGGTGCGACAGTTACGATTTGCCATAAGTTCACTGAAGACTTGAAAAAACATATTCAGGCCGCAGATATTATTGTCGTTGCAGCCGGAAAAATGGATTTAGTCGATCCTGACTGGCTTTTAAGTCATCAGATACTGATTGATGTTGGCATTCATCGAATGGATAACGGCAAAATCCGCGGAGATATCGACTTTGAAAAGGCAAAGGAAAAAGTGGCCTGTATCACCCCGGTTCCCGGGGGAGTTGGGCCAATGACTATAGCAACATTGCTTTTAAACACTTGGCAATCTTACACAAATAGATAATTATTTATACAGCAATAGATAAGAAACCGCAAAGAAATTTTTCTGTTTGACAAATTTTTACCTATTTCCCTAAAACCTCCTATAATTTCAGTTAGAAGCAATTGAATTACAGGAGCTTACAATGAAGCTAGATTTCGAATATGATGAATTTGATGGCGAACAATCGCTGAATGATTATAACTATGAAGACGCTGAAGATCATGAGCTGTTGAGCAAAAAACGCAGAATTCAAAAGCTCATTGAAGAACGTCTTGAGAAAAAAAGACTGCGCGAAGAGTTCAAAGACGTATTCGATGAGGAAGATGATTTTGAAGATGAATTCGACTGGGATCGTTAAACCGCTTAAAGCATTTAAAGATAATTACATATGGCTCATAGAATACAATGAGCCGTATGTCGATTGCGTTGATCCCGGCGATGAACGTCCTGTTCTGGATTATCTCTTAGAAAGCGGCCGCCGCTTGAGAAATATTTATCTGACCCACCATCATTTTGATCATCAGGGTGGAGTGATAGGTTTAAAGAAGCAATTCACTGATATCTGCATCTTTGGCCCTGCGGATGCCAGAATCCCTGTCATTGACTACCCTGTTGCTGAAAATGACAGGATTGATGCCCTCGATTACCAGTTCAAGGTTATCGAAACCCCCGGGCATACATCAACACATATCTGTTATCTTGATGAAAATAATGCAAGGCTCTTTTGCGGTGATACCCTGTTTTCTGCCGGTTGCGGCCGTGTGTTTGACGGCAGTCATCAACAACTTTATCAAAGCCTGTTAAAATTAAGGGCGCTTGAAGATAAGACCAGCGTTTATTGCGCCCACGAATATACCTTCTCAAACCTTTCTTTTGCAAAAACCATAGAACCTGAAAACCTTGAGATTGATCAACATCTGCAAAAAATCCGCGAAATGGACTGTTCCCTTCCATCATCTATTGGACTTGAAAAAAAAATCAACCCCTTTTTACGCACCGATCAATCAACCATCAAACAATTCGCAGATCAATATGGAATACCGTCTTCTGATCCTTTTGAGGTGTTTTATTTATTGCGTGATTTAAAAGATAAATTTTAGCAAAGCGACAACCTGCTCCCGGAAGATTGCCGGAAGTTTTAATTTTTAGTATGATTTACTAAAAAAAAGCAAGGCAATGCATTTGAAGACAAGTCGACTTTACCCCATTATTGTTATTTTCTGTTGCTTCTCTCTGCTCTTTGGCAAAGCGTCCTTTTCGTACCCACAAAGAATCAGCGTATGGCATGTTATCCGGCAGCAGTTTGTGCTTAACCACCAGATTCAACACCCGGAAGTAAGAAAACAATTGATTTGGATAAGCCATCATCCTGAATACATTGAAAAAATGGCCAGACAGTCTGAACCCTATATTTATCACATCATCAATGAAATCAAGAAAAAGAAACTGCCCGGCGAACTCGCCCTGATTCCCATGATTGAAAGCGGTTTTGACCCCTTTGCCTACTCGGGAGCCGGTGCCGCAGGGCTATGGCAGTTGATGCCCGGGACTGGAAGCGGACTGGGTCTGAAACAGGACTGGTGGTTTGACGGCCGTCGAAGCATCTCGCAATCCACACAGGCAGCCCTGGATTATTTCACTTATCTGAAAAGCTATTTTCAGGGCAACTGGTTACTGGCCATTGCCGCCTATGATTCAGGCCAGGGTAAAATTCATAGGGCTTTGCAGGCGGCCGGATTTACACGGAACCGAGCTGAGTTCTGGAAACTGAGCGTCCCCAAAGAAACGAGAAAGTATATTCCCCGACTGCTGGCGATTGCAGAAGTTCTGCAAAATCCGCAGCGCTACAATGTCAATCTTCCACCCATTGCCTATGAACCCTATTTTGAACCCGTTGAAATTGGCAGCCAGATAGATTTGAATCAGGCTGCAAAACTTGCCGATATCAGCTATGAAGAACTGATTCGTTTAAACCCCGGCTATAATCGATGGGTTACAGCGCCTTATAAACCGTTCAGATTATTGTTGCCCAAAGAAAAAGTCCAACAGTTTAATGAAAAACTAAATGAGTTGCCCGATGCCCATCGGGTTAACTGGCAACGCCATCAGGTCAAATCAGGGGAAACCTTGAGCGCAATCGCTTTAAATTATCACAGCAGCGTCAATATCATTAAAAAAATCAACAACATGAAAAATGATACTCTTCGACCCCAACAGTTTTTACTCATCCCGGACAATAAAAGCCTTCCTCATCCTGTTAAACATACCGTCAATAAAATTCAGCAAATCAACCGTTCAACAGAATCCCGCTTCCAGCGAGTGGTTCATATTGTACAGGCAGAAGATAGTTATGGCTCCATAGCCAGACTGTATGGCGTCTCACCCGGACAAATACGCTACTGGAACAACCTTGCTTCTGCCATAACGCTGCCAAAAGGCGCTCAATTGACCATCTGGAAACGCCGCGGCAGTAAGTCCGGCAGCTATGTTATCAAAAAAGGCGATACCGTCAGCAAAATTGCCCTTCAACATCAATCGACAACCAGGAAGATACTGGCTTTAAATCCTGGACTTAAAACAGATAGATTAAAACCTGGAAAACGCATCAGACTGGCCTGAGAAAATAAAAAATCTTGCAACAGGCTTGGTTTTGATGTGTTATAATACTAATACTACTTAATTTTTTTTGAGCTTATGAAATTACTATTTGATTTTTTCCCCATCGTTCTATTTTTTATCGGCTATAAGACGCTTGGAATTTATTATGCCACAGCGATTGCGATGATTGCCTCGCTGCTGCAGCTGGTGATTTACCGAATTAAATACAAAACTGTCGATAAAATTCAACTGGCCAGTTTCCTGATGGTACTGGTGCTGGGGGGGCTGACCTTAACCTTACAAAACCCCTGGTTTATTAAATGGAAACCCACAGTCATCTACTGGCTGTTTGCCGTTGTTCTTCTGGCCAGTGGTTTTATTGGTCAAAAACCGGCGATTCAACGCATGTTCGAACAAAATATCCCGATGCCCAACAGGATATGGAAATACTTAAATCTGGTGTGGGTCTTGTTTTTTACCGTCATGGGCCTGTTAAACCTTTATGTTGCCTATGAATTTTCAACCAACATATGGGTTAATTTTAAACTATTCGGCGGCATTGGAATTACCATGTTATTTGTATTTGCCCAAGGTCTTTTCCTTGCCAGATACATTGAAGATAATCCTGTTCGTAGCCCGTCTTCACAAAGGGAGAACCATTCATGAGATTGCTTCTGGTAGAAGATGACGATCTTTTAGGTGATGCTGTTAAAACCGGCCTGACCCAGTTTGGCTATGTCGTTGACTGGCTGAAAGATGGAGAAACTGCCCGTACAATTTTAAAAACAGAAACTTTCGAACTGATTATTCTGGACTTGGGATTACCGAAACTTTCCGGACTGCGCCTTTTGCAACAGATTCGACAGGAAGGCAACAGCACGCCTGTGATTATCCTGACGGCAAGAGAGTCCGTGGAAGATCGGGTCAAAGGTCTTGACAGCGGTGCCGATGATTATCTGGTCAAACCCTTTGATCTCAATGAACTCAGCGCCAGAATCAGAGCACTGGTTCGCCGTTCGCAGGGCCGTGCTGAAACCCTGATTCAATACCGTAATATCACCCTGGATCCTGCTGCGCATCAGGTGATGCTCGATAATGAAATTGTTAACGTTCCCCGCAGAGAGTTTTCCCTGCTGCTTAAACTGCTGGATAACCGTGGACAGGTTCTGTCGAGAGAGCAGCTGATGCAAAGCCTGTATGGCTGGAATGAAGACGTGGATTCCAACGCGCTTGAAGTCCATATCCATAATTTAAGAAAAAAACTCAATGCCAGTTATATCAGAACGATCCGCGGCGTGGGCTATATGATTGAAAAAAACGAGAGTGATTCCCTGTCGTGAAATCGTCAATCCGTAAGTTTTTACTGATTAACCTGTTGCTTGCCATCACGGTAACAACAACACTTACGGCCATAGGAAATTATTACCTCGACCAGAAAGATATTCAGGAACATTTAGATACGCTGATGGCCGTTTCTGCGCTGTCCTACCAGGCACTACTGGGAGATGATGTCCATCAGCGCCCGATTGCCAAACTCCAAAATGCTTTAGAGCAGGTTCCCCGTCAGATACATTCTTATTATGAAGACCGATTCATCGGCAATCAGGGAACCAGCCAGTTTTTAGATAAATTTAATTTCCAGGTATGGACCAATGGCGGAAAACTTTTACTCCATTCTGCAAAGGCTCCGCACCTTCCTCTTTTTGAAGCGGAAGATGGTTTCAGCGATAAAACCATTGACGGACAGAAATGGCGTATTTTCACAGCCTACAATCCCAAAGCCGGCACCCATACTGTACTTGCTGAAAAATACGGTACTCGCAACGAGCTGGGTCACCGAATTGCACTGGATGATTTATACATCATGCTGCTCACATTTCCTCTCTCAGGATTACTCATCTGGATTATCATTGGCCGCGGCCTTGATAGCCTTGACCGTGTTGCGCAGGAGGTTTCGAGCCGGGCCCCCAGCCATCTGGAACCGGTGAATATCAAACAAATACCGGAAGAGATAAAACCGGTCATCGATGAATTAAATAAACTTTTTTTCCGATTAAAGCAGGGATTTGAACGGGAAAAGCGTTTTGCCGCAGATGCCGCTCATGAACTGAGAACGCCTTTGGCCGCATTAAAAGCTCAGGCACAGGTAGCTTTGAATACCCAAAATCTTGATGAAAAAAATAATGCGCTGCAAAAACTTATCGCCAGCGTCGATCGCAGCACTCACATTGTCCAGCAGTTATTGACCATGCACAAAATGGTTCCTGAGGCTGTCCGTCAGGGCGAACTTGAATCCGTCAACCTGATTAAACTGACACGGGAAATTATTGCCATGCTCGCGCCAGCAGCACTGGAAAAACAAATTGATTTATCGCTGGATGCTGAAAAAAATATCCCTTCCATCTATGGAAACCAGGCCGCATTAAGTATTTTAATTAGAAATCTGGTTGATAACGCGATCCGTTATTCAAAAACAAATGGCAGAGTCAACGTCTTCCTCAAAAAACTCGACAAAGATATTATTATTGAAATTGAAGACACAGGCCCCGGCATCCCGGAAGAACTCCGGCAACGCGTTTTTGAGCGCTTCTTTAGAATTCTTGGCAATAAAAGCACAGGCAGCGGCCTGGGGCTGGCAATTGTTCAACAGGTTGTCGAACTTCATGGTGGGAGAATCGAACTGGATTCCCCCGTCCATGGCAGCGGACTCATTGTTCGAGTGTATCTGCCAAGATAAAAAATATCGGTTTAAATACCGCCAATGGTCATTTCTTCAAGCCATACCGCACCGCAGCGCGTTGCCATACTGCTGTCAATATCTCTGCCTACGGCAATAATTGATTTAAACATCTGTTGAAGATTACCTGCAACCGTAACGCCATCGACTGGAAACTGGATTTCACCATTTTCAATCCAGAAACCACTTGCCCCTCGCGAATAATCGCCGGTGAGAATGTTAATGCCCTGCCCCATCAGCTCTGTGACCAGCAACCCCTGTTTTATTTCTTTAACCATTGCGCTCAAATCGTCAATATTAGCTTCAACCGTCAGGTTATGGACACCGCCTGCATTTGCCGTAGATTGCATCCCCATTCGTCTGGCTGCGTAGGAACCCAGTGCATACTGGCTTAGAACACCATCGACAACAAATTGATTATTACGTGTTGGAACCCCTTCTCCATCAAAAGCAGAACTGCCTAATGCAAGATCCAGATGAGGCTGTTCACGAATATTAAGAAAAGCAGAACATACCTGCTTCGACAGACAATCCCGTAAAAATGAGTTTCCACGGTATAAATTGTTTCCATTAATTGCTGAAACAAAGTGAGACATTAATCCTGCGGATACCCTGTTACTAAAGATTACCGGCGCCTTCTGTGTTTTTATTTTTCTGGCAGCGAGCCGGCTTGTCACGCGTTCAGCAGCAAGACTTGCGAGTTCATCAATCGTTTTCAGATCTGAGCCTCGTCTGGAAGTTGTATAAGCATAATCCCTTTGCATATCCTCGCCTTCTTTTGCAATCAGCGAGCAGCTCATCATCTGATGGCTGGAATGAACAATTCCCAGCGCTCCGCGGCTGTTTGCATAGCCATAATGATGAACGGAATCAGAGAGGGAAACGCCGTCGGAATTAACGATCCGCTTGTCTTTTGCAAGGGCAAGGGCTTCGCATTCCTGCGCTTTCAAAATGGCCTGCTCTGGGCTGATCTGCCATGGATGATATAAATCAATACTGGTAAATTCATTGGTCAGTAATTCTTTATCTGCAAGGCCGAAGCAAGGATCTTCAGCACTGAGTCTTGCAATATCGGACGCGGCCTCAACCAGCGCATCCATCGCTTTTTCAGAGGTATCAGTGCTGCCGGCTGTTCCTTTTCGATGTCCATAATAAACAGTTAATGACATCGATTTATCCTCGCCAAATGATAAGGTTTCAATTTCATTCATCCGAAGATCAACAGAAAATCCCTGATCATTGTTAATACTGACAGCAGCATCCGTTACACCCTTCTTTTTAGCTTTATCCAACAGTTTCAGCATCATACTTTTTAAATAATCTGTTGACGAGTCCAAGTCTGAATTGCTATTTTGTTTAATGAGTTCCATAAATAATTCTCTCGATTCATTGCAATGCTACAAGGATACAATAAGATGTGCTGGTTCACCAATAGATGTCTGATATCAATAAAAATAATTTTAGCGGCAATATTATTTTGCGGGTTGGTTCCCTCGGGTTTCGCAGCTGACGCATGGCAGAACGTCGAAGATGGCTTGTCCTATCAGGATTTAAATTCATCCATGCTCAAACCATGGACGCACATTCATGCCTTCAAGATCAATCCCCGGCAGTATCGGTTCGAGTCCATTAACGCAAAATCAATGGATAAAAAAGCAGCTACCGTTGACGGTTTTGCTGAAAAGAGTCAGGCCTTGATTGCCGTTAATGGTGGATTTTTCGATCATCAATACCGCTCATTAGGCCTTAGAATTTCCAATCACCAGCGTAAAAACCCTCTGAAACGCATCAGCTGGTGGGGTGTTTTTTATATTGCCAACGAACAGCCGTATATTAAAAGTGCTTACCAGTTCTATCCGCAGAGCAATATTGATTTTGCAATACAGTCCGGTCCGAGGCTTATTATCGATGGAAAAATTCCCTCGCTGAAGCCTGGAATCGCCGAAAGAACGGCGTTGTGCATCGACGACAATAAAAATGTCATTGTCCTGGTAACGGACAATTATGCCATGTCGACCCATGATTTGGCAGAGCTTATGCGAAAACCGCCTTTAAACTGTTATAATGCATTAAATCTTGATGGAGGAAAATCTACGCAGCTTTATGCGCGCATTAAGGATTTCAATGTCGGTGTCAGCGGTTTTACTCAGGTCGGCGATGCCGTTATCATAAAAAAAAAATAAAAAAATATTAAAAAACATTGAATAGATAAGCACTTAAAATAATACACAAGTTATCCACAGCATACTCCCAAGTTGTTCTCTTGACCTGAAAGCAAAACCACACTATATTGTTATTACAAGCCTTCAAAACCCCTATATATGGGGTTTTTAGTTTTATATTTTACTATAATCATAATAAGACGACTAACTGTCATACAGTTTGTTGACATCCTTTAACCGGGAGGAAACATGTCAGAGATACTAGAGCCTGTAAAGCAAGAAAATAAACACGACAACTTTGTTGTTGATGCCAATGTGCCTGGCGTATTAAAAACAATAAAAAGAAATGGGCGCGTTGTTGCTTATGACGACAGCAAAATTAAAGTGGCCATAACCAAAGCCTATATTGCAGTTGAAGGAAAAAATGCTGCCGCTTCCGATCGTATTCATCAAATGATTGACGAACTGACCCAACAGATTACCCAGGCATTTAAACGCCGCCTTCCTGACAATGAAATCATTCATATTGAAGACATTCAGGATCAGGTTGAACTTGCCCTGATGCGAAGCGGCGAATATAAGGTTGCCCGGGCGTATGTTCTTTATCGTGAAGAGCATAGAAAATCCCGCGAAGCTGAATTAAAAAAAGAAGCCGATGAAAAGAAAACCATTCTGGTCACCATGCCCGATGGCGAACTGCAGCCACTTGATCTGGAACGAATTGACATTGTTACAACAGAAGCTTGCCGCGACCTTGACAATGTTAAAAAAGAACCGATTATTGAAGATGCAATGCGTAATCTGTATAACCAGGCTAAAGTGGAAGATGTTTCCAAAGCACTGATTATGTCTGCCCGTGCATTGGTTGAAAAAGAACCGAATTACAGTTTTGTTTCCGCCCGGCTGCTGCTCGACAGTTTAAGATCGGAAGCCCTGAACCATTTGAATATGCAAAAAGAAGCAACCTTCGATGAAATGAAATCGATTTATCCTTCCTATTTCAAAGCTTATATTCATCATGGTATCAAGCAAGGCATTCTTGACAGCGATCTGCAGAATTTTGATCTTGATAAAATAGGCCAGGCGATTTCGGCTGAGCGCGATATGCTGTTTACCTATTTAAGCCTGCAAACTCTCTACGATCGTTATTTTATACATGATAACAACGTACGTTACGAATTACCTCAGGCCTTTTTCATGAGAGTTGCCATGGGTCTTGCCATCAGAGAGGGCGAGAGAGAAGATCGTGCGATTGAGTTCTATAATCAGATGTCCGGTTTTGATTACATGTCTTCAACACCGACCCTGTTCAATGCAGGTACGGTAAGACCGCAATTATCAAGCTGTTATCTGACCACGATTCAAGACAGCTTAAGCAAAATCTACAAAAGCATCCAGGATAATGCCCTGCTGTCCAAATTCGCCGGCGGCCTCGGAAACGACTGGACGCCTGTGCGCGCCATGGGTTCACACATCAAAGGAACCAACGGAAAATCACAGGGCGTAGTGCCGTTCCTGAACGTTGCCGATGCAACCGCAATTGCTGTTAACCAGGGCGGAAAAAGAAAAGGCGCCGTTTGCGCCTATCTTGAATGCTGGCATCTTGATGTTGAAGAATTCCTTGATTTGAGAAAAAATACCGGTGACGACAGACGCCGTACCCATGATATGAACACTGCCCTCTGGATTCCTGATTTCTTCATGAAACGCGTTCATGAAAAAGGTGAGTGGACCCTGTTTTCACCTGATGAAGTTCCGGGGCTTCACGACAACTATGGCCGTGATTTTGAAAAACTTTATCTTAAATATGAAAAAGATGCGGCTGAAGGCAAAATTAAAAACACCAAAACATTGCCGGCCATAAAACTATGGCGCCGGATGCTTTCCATGTTGTTTGAAACCGGTCACCCATGGCTGACATTCAAAGATCCCTGCAACCTGCGTTCACCACAGCAACATAAGGGTGTGGTTCATAGCTCAAACCTCTGTACCGAGATTACATTAAACACCTCGGCAGATGAAATTGCCGTCTGTAATCTGGGCAGTATCAACCTCCCTGCTCATATTAACGAGGGCAAACTGGATGTTGAAAAGCTGAAAACAACCATTAAAACGGCAATCCGCATGCTGGATAACGTCATTGACATTAATTACTATTCAGTCCCTGAGGCACGCAACTCCAACCTCAAGCACCGTCCTATCGGTCTGGGTCTGATGGGCTTCCAGGATGCTTTATACAAGCTCGGCATCAACTACATGTCAGAAGAAGCGGTTGAATTTGCAGATCTGTCCATGGAACTTATCAGCTACTATGCGATCGAAGCCTCCTGTGAACTGGCTAAAGAACGCGGTAGTTATGAAACTTATGAAGGTTCATTGTGGAGTCAGGGCATTCTGCCGATTGATTCTATCAACCTGCTGCAGCAGACTCGCGACAACTACCTCGAACAGGACAGAACCCAGCGCCTGGACTGGGAATCCCTGAGAGTCAAAGTCCGTACCCAGGGCATGCGCAATTCAAACGTCATGGCAATAGCCCCGACAGCGACCATTTCAAACATCTGCGGTGTTTCACAGTCCATTGAGCCGACTTACCAGAACCTCTATGTGAAGTCGAATCTTTCCGGTGAATTTACCGTCATTAACCCCTACCTGGTCAATGAATTAAAAGAACTGAACCTCTGGGATGAAGTCATGGTCAATGACCTGAAATATTTCAATGGCTCTGTTCAACCGATTAACCGGATTCCCGGCGACATAAAAGCCCGATATGCCACAGCGTTTGAAATTGACCCTAAATGGCTGGTTGAAGCAGCTTCAAGACGACAAAAATGGATTGATCAGGCGCAGTCATTGAATATTTATATGGCGCAGCCATCAGGTAAGAAACTGGATGATCTATATCGGTTCGCCTGGCTTCGCGGCTTGAAAACAACCTATTATCTACGCAGTCTTGGTGCAACCAATGCTGAAAAATCTACAGTGACCGATGGTGCTTTAAACGCAGTCAAGATTGATACGGCCCCAAAAGCCTGCTCAATCACTGATCCCGACTGCGAAGCCTGTCAATAACGAAAGGAGAACATGATGTCAAGTTATGTTGAAACAAATCATGCCAGCATCGGCGGCGGCCTTACTGGTCTGGAAAGCCTTGAAATGGGCGCGGACAGAATTCGAGTTGATGATAAACGTATCATCAACTGCCGTGCCGATTTAAATCAGCTGGTTCCCTTTAAGTACCCATGGGCATGGGATAAATATCTGGCAGGTTGTGCAAACCACTGGATGCCGAATGAAATCAGCATGAATGCTGATATTGCCCTGTGGAGAAGCATGGATGGGCTCACAGAAGACGAGCGCCTGATCATCAAGCGTAATCTTGGCTTTTTCTCTACGGCTGATTCATTGGTTGCCAATAATCTGGTACTGGCTGTCTACCGCCATATTACCAATCCGGAATGCCGACAGTACCTGTTGCGTCAGGCCTTCGAAGAAGCATTGCATACCCATGCCTATCAATACATCATTGAAAGTCTGGGTCTGGATGAGGCGGAAGTCTTTAACATGTACCGCGAAATTCCATCCGTTGCCACCAAGGCCTCATGGGCATTGCCGTTTACCCAAAGTCTTGGCGATCCAACCTTCCATACTGGAACGCCTGAAAATGATCAGCGCCTGCTTCGCGACCTGATTGCTTTCTATGTGGTTTTTGAAGGTATTTTCTTCTACGTCGGTTTTACCCAGATTTTATCAATGGGCAGACGTAACAAGATGGTAGGCACCTCAGAGCAGTTCCAATATATTCTTCGTGATGAATCCATGCACATGAATTTTGGTATTGACGTCATTAACCAAATCAAAATTGAGAATCCGCATCTCTGGACCGAAGCATTCCAGCAGGAAATGATCCTCATGATTAAGGAAGGCGTTGAGCTTGAGTATCAATATGCTAAAGACACCATGCCGAATGGAATTCTGGGTATGAATGCCGAAATGTTTGAAGAATATCTGCATTTTATTGCCAACCGCAGACTGGCTCAAATCGGTCTTGCCGAGCAATATCCTGGCGCACAAAACCCATTCCCATGGATGAGCGAGATGCTGGATCTTAAAAAAGAGAAAAACTTCTTTGAAACCCGCGTTATCGAATATCAAGCCGGCGGAACACTCAGCTGGGATGAAGAAGACGATTAATGAAAACAATCAATGACCTGCGGCTGCAGTTAAGCCTGCAGGTCATTTTTAGCTGCTAAAACAAAAATCATAGCGATTTCCAGAGCCTGTCCTCATTCAGTTTTTGTAGCATTACACAATAAATACTCCCAACGACATAAAAACAAGAGGTTTAATCATGTGGTTTAATAACGTACTCATTTATCATTATGAACTGGAAGAAAATACAAATCTGACAGAACTGCTTGGCGAAGAAGCGCTGAAACCCTGCCCTCCTCATGCACGATTCATTCATGGCTGGCTGCCCAGCTGCGGTGATGAACTTGTTCATGAAGTCGCCGGCGTTCAATCCATCTGCATGGGTAAGGAAGAAAGAATCTTACCTAAAACGGTGATCAATAAAATTCTTGCAGAAAAAATAGAAAGCATTGAAGACAGCCAGGGTCGAACTGTTAAACGCGCTGAAAAAGCCCAGATGGCAGAAGATCTGGAATTTGAACTACTGCCCAAAGCCTTCACTATTCAAAAGCAGCAACGCGCAATTTTGGATAGTCAAAGCCAACGCTTATACATCAATGCGTCCAGCAACAACCAGGCTTCACAACTGACGTCTTTTTTAAGAAAAACCATTCCCGGCATTAAAATCGAACCCATTGAAACACGAGAAAACCTGGCAGGAATTTTTGCAGAATGGATTCAAAACCCTTCCAGCATGCCGGCTAATTTTGACCTGGGATCGGATTGCGTCCTTTATTCAAGAGATGATGAGAAAAAACGAATTAACTGTAAAGGCTATGACATGCCGGCCGAAGAAATTCTGACCCTGCTTTCGCAAGGACTGGTAGCCTCTGAAGTCTCCTTGATCTGGGCTGAACGGATCCAGTTTACCTTAACGCAGGATCTGGTTTTCAAACGCGTTAAGAGTCTGGATTATCTTGCTGATGAGTTCAATGAAATCAAGGATCTCGAAGAAGAATACCAACAACAGGACGCAGCCCTTGCCCTTCTCAGCGGCGAATTAAGAACCTTGAGCAATGATGTTTTGAAGGCGTTGGAAAGCAGGGAAGAAAATTTCAGCAAGACGCCAACGATGGAAGTTGAACTTGTTGATTAACAGGCTGATACCCTATGCTATTGCCTAAAACCCAATGCTCTTGCCTTGGGTTTTAGGCAATTTTTCAGATATTCGTATTTAAAACCTGAAAATAACTTTCGGGACATTGTCTTAATAACACAGCACAATAAACCCATAAAATTTAAGTAGTTATTTGACTCAACAAAGCCTGCATCGTAGAATGGATACCCCTTTCCACTATCGATATAAGTAATTATGAGCATAACATATTCATTATTTGACTTACCTAAAAAATCGGATATACCGCCCCGGGAACAGCATGCTCATGAGGTTTATTTCGAAGAAAATT
>FYBJ01000551.1_pt1 | contig 14187 bp, 12 predicted proteins | sample 1134611 | NCBI WGS metagenome assembly FYBJ01 (sample SAMEA104116008, study PRJEB20421) | marine metagenome | isolation source: marine | reverse complement strand
GTATTAGAATTTGCAGGAAGTACAAGTTCGACTTCAATAAATAAGCAATTGGCACAATTTGCAGCCGAAAATTTAAATGATGTTCAATTTGACGTGATTGATTTACGCGATTTTGATATGCCAATTTACAGCTCAGATGAAGAGAAAAATGGATTTCCAGAGAATGCCGTGAAATTCTCAAATCTCCTAGATGAATATGACGGATACATTCTATCACTTGCTGAGCACAATGGTTCTTATGCAGCTGCATTTAAAAATATATTCGATTGGAGTTCAAGAATTGAAAAGAAAGTTTTTCGAAATAAGCCATTATTGTTAATGGCAGCTTCTCCTGGCGGAAGAGGAGGGCAGAACATGCTTAATGGTGCAGTTAGTTACTTTCCGTTTATGGGAGCTAGTTCGGTTTCAAGTTTTTCATTCCCAAATTTTTATGATAATTTCAAGGACGGAAAAATTGTAAATGAGGATTTATTAAAGCAACTTCAAATCGCAGTTTCGGAGTTTGAATCGACAGTGAATCAATAAGTATGGGAGATATTTCAAAAGACATAAAGTCGACGTTTAAAAGCAATCGGCTTAAGGCCTTTATCAATTTAAAATATACTGCGAATTGGTTGAGTAGTATGGAGAATGAGTATTTCAAGCAATTCGGTATTTCTCCGCAGCAATACAATATTCTTCGGATATTAAGAGGTGCAGGCGATCAAATGAAAGTCCAGATTGTAAAAGAACGAATGATAGAACGAGCGCCTAATGCGACCCGTTTGATGGACAAGTTATGTGAGAAAGACCTCATCAGTAGAAAACGTTGTGAAGAAGATAGGAGAGTAGTTTACGTAGAAATTACAAAGGATGGATTACAATTATTAACTGATATTGATAACGCTCCAGAAAAGTTGAACCTGGTGAATAACCTGTCGGATGAAGAGGCAGTTCAGTTGAGTGATTTGTTAGATAAAATCAGATAAAAAATTTAATCAAATATTTTCCTTGGAAAATAAATAAGGATATGAATAATTTAAAACCAATACAAAAAGTAAGTAATAGCCCAATGGTGAGTATGGGACCTATTCGCTTGCGTCAACCGATTCCAAATGTCGGAATTGAAAACGTGGATCCGTTTTTATTGTTACACCATTATGGTCCTTACGCTATTAGCGCATTCAATAATCCATTTGATTTAGGACCACATCCCCATAGAGGATTTGAACCGATTACTTTGTTGTTCAAAGGGGAGCAATTTCACAGAGATTCTTTAGGAAATGAAATGGTGGTGAAAGCAGGTGATGTGCAATGGACCACAGCGGGTAGAGGAATTGTACATGCTGAGGCACCAACCAAAGAATTCGTTGAACGAAGTGGTGATTTGGAAGGAATTCAATTGTGGTTGAATTTACCAGCGGCAAAAAAGATGATGACGCCTAATTATCAGCATATCAAGAGTGACGACATGCCGATTTTCACCAATACGGATGCATCCATAGAAGTGAAAATTGTGGCAGGTAAACAAGGTGATTTAAATGGTGCTGCAGAAACGCAAACTGATATTAATATCTATATGATTCAGACCAAAGGTGAAGGATCAATTTCGCTTACCGTTCCAGAAAATCAAAACGGGGCACTTTACCTATTGCAAGGTGAAGTACTTGTGAATGATAAAGAGGAATTGCGATTTAATGAAAATCAAATGACCATTTTCGGACAAGGGGGATCAGAAATCGCTTTTGAAGCGAAAAAAGAAAGCAATTTAATTTTCATTTCTGGTGAGCCATTTAACGAACCAATCGCTCAGTATGGCCCATATGTTATGAATACACAAACAGAAATCCTAGAAGCCATGAGAGATTATCAAATGGGAAAAATGGGATATTTATACTAATTAAAAAACACAACAACATGAAATCAATAATTCATAGAGCAAACACCAGAGGTCATGCAAATCATCGATGGCTAGATTCGTATCATTCATTTAGCTTCGCTGGATATTATGATCCGCAACTTATGAACTTCGGAATGTTACGTGTATTGAACGACGACGTGGTAAAACCAGGAATGGGTTTTGGAACCCATCCACACCGTGACATGGAAATCATTTCGATTCCGTTGAAAGGCGCATTATCTCATAAAGATAGTATGGGGAATAAACGTTCGATTGAAGTTGGAGAAGTACAGGCGATGAGCGCTGGAACGGGAATCACACATTCTGAGTTTAATGATAGCCGTACCGATGATGTTAACTTTTTACAATTATGGATTATTCCTGAAGCACAAGGTGTTGAGGGTCTTTATTTTCAGAAAGAATTTGATGAAGCAGGAAGAAATAATCAATTTCAAACCTTAGTATCTCCATTGAAAAATCCGGTAGATGGATCTTTGCTAATCAATCAAAATGCGAGTATAAAAATGGTTGATTTAAAAGAAGGCAAAGAATTGAATTACGATTATAATTCTGGTTCTGGAGTATATTATTTTCTGATTGATGGTGAAGTCACTATCGACGGCGAAACGCTAAATAAAAGAGATGCTATTGGTATTTGGGATGCTTCTCAAAGTGCAATTAAAGCAAATAAGACCTCAAAATTATTGGCTATCGATGTGCCAATGAATTAGATTTTAAGATTGAATAGTGAAAGCCAAAGTTGAAAAACTTTGGCTTTTTTTGTTCGGAAAAATTAGGCTATCTTGCAATTACTATGCACGCATAGTAAATTTAATTCGATTCGTATGAAATATCCACACATTTTTGAGCCCTTAGATTTAGGTTTTGTAACGGTTAAAAATAGAATACTGATGGGTTCTATGCATACCGGTTTGGAAGAGGAGAAAGATGGTTATCTTAAAATGGGTGTCTATTTGGCAGAGCGTGTCAGAGGCGGAGTTGGATTAATAGTTACCGGTGGAATTGCACCAAATATTCAAGGTTGGACCGGCCCGTTTTCTGCTCGTTTGAGTTCGAATAAACAAGTTAAAAATCACAAGATTGTTACCAAGGCTGTTCATGATGAAGGAGGATTGATTTGTATGCAGATATTGCATTCGGGTCGATATGGGTATCATCCATTTAACGTAGGTCCATCAAATAAGAAAGCACCAATTAATCCTTTTAAGCCATTCAAGTTAAAGTCATCAGGGATTAAACGAACCATCAAAGATTTCGTGAACTGTGCCAAGCTTGCTAAAAAATCTGGATATGATGGTGTAGAAATCATGGGGTCTGAAGGATACTTGATCAATCAATTTATTGCGAAGCGTACTAACGATCGTAATGATCAATATGGAGGTGATTATGAAAATAGAATGCGTTTACCGATCGAGATTGTATCAAAAATAAGAGAAGCAGTAGGTGAAAAATTCATCCTCATTTATAGACTTTCAATGTTGGATTTGGTTGAAGGCGGAAGTTCATGGAAAGAAATTGTAACCCTAGGAAAAGCTATTGAAAATGCTGGTGCAACAATCATCAATACTGGAATCGGATGGCATGAATCGAGAATTCCAACCATCGCTACCTCAGTACCAAGAGCCGCATTTACTTGGGTGACTAAGAAAATGAAGGAAGAAGTTTCCATTCCGTTGATTACATCCAACAGAATAAATATGCCTTCCACTGCCGAAAAAGTGTTGGCTGAAGGTGATGCAGATATGATTTCTATGGCACGTCCATTTTTGGCAGATCCAGAATGGGTGAAAAAAGCAAAGGAAGAAAAAGAGGATGAAATAAACACCTGTATAGCTTGTAATCAGGCATGTTTAGATCATGCGTTTGAGAAAAAAGTGGCTAGTTGTTTAGTGAATCCGAGAGCTTGTCATGAAACTGAATTAAACTACAATCCGACCACAACTAAGAAGAAAGTAGCCGTTGTTGGAGCAGGTCCTGCCGGATTATCAGCAGCAACCATAGCAGCTCAGAGAGGACATGAGGTAACACTTTATGACGCCGATAAAGAAATCGGAGGTCAATTCAATATGGCGAAACAAATACCTGGAAAAGAGGAATTTCATGAAACCATTCGTTATTTCAATAAGCAAATTGAACTTCACGGTGTAAAGGTAAAGCTGAATACATTTGTAGACGAAAAGCTTCTGAATGAAGGAGGTTTTGATGAAATCATAATGGCTACAGGTATAGAACCTCGAGTTCCAAAAATTGAGGGAATCAATCATCCTAAGGCCTTGAGTTATATTGATGTTTTAAAAAATAAGAAACCAGTAGGACAAAAGGTTGCCGTGATTGGAGCCGGTGGTATCGGATTCGATGTTTCTGAATACCTATTACACGAAGGTAGTTCTTCAACCTTGAATTTGGATGAGTGGCTTGACGAATGGGGAATTGATAAATCATTAGAGGCGAGAAGTGGTATTGAAGGAGTAAAACCTAATATTCCAAAAGCCAAAAGACAAATTACCATGTTCAAAAGAAGTAAAGGTAAATTCGGTGGGAACCTTGGAAAAACTACAGGTTGGATTCACAGAGCCAACTTGAAAAAAATGGGTGTGAAATTTATTGGAGAGGCTTCTTATTCTAAAATTGACGATGCCGGTCTTCACTATGAAGTCAATGGAGAATCACATGTTTTAGAAGTTGATAATGTTGTCATTTGTGCTGGTCAGACTCCGTTAAAAACACTTTACAATGCAATAAAAGATTCTAGTCATAATGTGCATGTAATTGGTGGTGCAGACTTTGCTGCAGAGCTCGATGCAAAAAGAGCTATTGAACAAGGTGCAAAATTGGCATCAATATTGTAATTTTGAATCCAAATTAGAATTCATGAAAAGAGCACTAACGATCTTGTTTTTCATTTCCTTTTACATTGGAAATGCCCAAAATCCGCAGCAACCAAAAATGCTGGAGTACAAGGCAAAAAATATTGTTGGAATTTTCTACTATAACCTAGAAGAGGTTGTGAGCAAAATCAAGGTTAAAAAAGATGATACTAAAAATAAGGTAGCCAAAGAACTTCGTGATTATAACAACAAAGTAAAAGACATCGAATTTCTAAATTCTGTAAAATTAACAGAAGTGGAAACGGTAGTCAATAACCTAGGGCCACAAGCAAGAACGAATGCTGATATTCGTGCTCGAATCCGAAAGTTAATTGAAACAACAATTCCTCCAGTTCGCGATTCTGTATTCGCTAGAGAAAAGGCTTTAAATACGAACATGGAGGGTATTTTATCTGCTAAGCAATACAAAAAGTGGATAAAATATCAGAAAAATAAGCGTCAATCACTGTTACCGAAACCTCCAACGCAAAATAGAAATCGAAATATTCAAAACAACGGACGATTTGGAAACCGCATGGGCGGAATGGGTCGTAGAAGGTTTTAATTACTGAAGATTTTTGCGGATATTTGTGTCTTAACCAAATTTGATTTTTATGGCAATGAACAAAAACACCGTTTTAGGCTGGGCTACAATTCTTATGATTATGATGGGCGTAATTTTAATCTTAATGGGTGCTTACCGTTATGATGACGTTGCCGGATGGGGATTTGCTACAGTCGGAATTGGTTTCTTTTGTATTGCGTGGGTATTCAATGCCCTGAAAGGTCGAGTTTAGTTTCAATAACCATTTTTCAATTTAAATTTAAGTTATCATGAGTGATGATAAGAAGGTCATATTCTCTATGAATAGAGTGTCTAAAACCTATGCTGGTTCTGGAAAACAAGTCCTTAAAGATATTTACCTAAGCTTCTTTTACGGAGCAAAAATTGGTATCCTAGGTCTAAACGGATCTGGTAAATCAACCCTTTTAAAAATTATAGCTGGTGTCGAAAAGAACTATCAGGGTGATGTGGTTTTTTCTCCGGGATATTCAGTGGGATACTTGGAACAAGAGCCACAATTAGATGACGATAAAACAGTACTCGAAGTTGTAAAAGAAGGTGTTGCTGATGTCGTGGCTGTATTAGACGAATACAATAAAATTAACGACATGTTTGGATTGGAAGAAGTGTATTCTGATCCTGATAAGATGCAGAAGTTGATGGATAAGCAAGCCGAGCTTCAAGATAAAATTGATGCTTCAAATGCTTGGGAATTGGATACTAAATTGGAAATTGCAATGGATGCGCTTCGTACGCCAGAACCAGATAAAAAGATTGGGGTTCTCTCTGGTGGAGAAAGACGTCGAGTGGCACTATGCCGATTATTACTTCAAGAACCAGATATTTTATTATTGGACGAGCCTACCAACCACTTGGATGCTCAATCTGTACATTGGTTAGAACATCACTTGGCTTCTTATAAAGGAACAATTATCGCTGTAACTCACGATAGATATTTCCTAGATAACGTAGCTGGATGGATTCTTGAATTGGATCGTGGTGAGGGTATTCCTTGGAAAGGAAATTATTCTTCATGGTTAGATCAAAAATCGAAGCGTCTTGAGCAAGAAAGTAAAACCGCATCAAAGCGTCAGAAGACTTTGGAGCGAGAATTGGAATGGGTGCGTCAAGGTGCTAAAGGAAGGCAAACCAAACAAAAAGCGCGTTTAAAGAATTACGATAAGCTACTGAATCAAGATCAGAAGCAAATGGAAGAGAAACTGGAAATATTCATTCCGAATGGACCTAGATTAGGTACCAATGTTATTGAGGCTTCCGGAGTATCAAAAGCATTCGGAGACAAGTTGCTTTACGAGAATTTAGAGTTTAATCTTCCACAAGCCGGAATTGTAGGAGTTATTGGGCCAAACGGTGCTGGTAAAACCACAATTTTCAAAATGATCATGGGAGAGGAAACTCCAGACAAAGGAAGTTTCCAGGTTGGAGAAACAGCAAAAATTGCATATGTTGATCAGAGTCATTCCAATATTGATCCGCAGAAAACCATATGGGAAAACTTTTCAGATGGACAGGACTTGGTGATGATGGGCGGAAAACAAGTAAATTCCAGAGCTTATTTAAGTCGATTTAATTTCTCCGGAAATGAACAAAATAAAAAAGTAGCTACCTTGTCTGGTGGTGAAAGAAACCGTCTTCATTTGGCGATGACTTTGAAAGAAGAAGGAAATGTGTTGTTATTAGATGAGCCAACCAATGATTTAGATGTGAATACCTTACGTGCCCTTGAAGAAGGTTTAGAAAACTTTGCAGGTTGCGCGGTAGTTATATCTCACGACAGATGGTTCTTAGATCGAATTTGTACCCATATATTAGCGTTTGAAGGGAATAGTGAAGTTTATTTCTTTGAAGGTTCTTTCTCTGATTATGAGGAGAACAAACGAAAACGATTAGGTGCCGATGTGATGCCGAAACGAATTAAATACAAGAAATTAATACGATAAAAAAAAGGTCCTTAACGGACCTTTTTTCACCTTCTCCTTTTTCTGCCATCGTTGATAGTTCTCTTTTTAATTTCAAATTTACTTTCTGAACCATTTCCTGAACTTTTAATTCCAGGATTGGCAGCACTAAAAAATACAGGGTGACCCGCTCGAAATGCTAAATAAAATGCATAGGGTAAATTCGGAATATAGAACATATATCATGGCCAATATTCCCAATGTGTTAGCTTATAAAAACGGTTTGATTTCAGAAGTTATGATTTGGTGAAAAACGAATCCAATAATAACTTAAAAGTTTTAAATGCAAAAATGATAGTGAATACCAAAAGCACAAAACTAATGACCACCAAGGCATAGGCAAAATAAATTCCTGGAGCCTCAGTAAAATTATTTATTGCCTTAAAACTCATGGTTATGAGGATTGGCGTCGCTATAAACAGGAAAACTAATACGGCAAGGCGAATCAAGCCTGTACTTAACCTATTATAATTAGTGCTCATTCTGATACATTTTTATAGCTTGTCTTACACTGCCATGTTTATCTAATAATCCGATAGCGGTAGGGAGGTCAATATTTAATTCATTCATCAACATTTTTTGACCACGGTCTACAAGTTTGTTGTTCGACAGTTGCATATCCACCATCTTATTGCCCTTCACTTTACCCAATTGAATCATGGTAGCTGTTGAAATCATATTTAAGACCAACTTTTGGGCGGTACCTGCTTTCATTCGTGAACTTCCGGTCACAAATTCTGGACCTACAACGACTTCCACCGGAAACTGTGCCACTTTTCCTAATGGGCTATTTTTATTACATGTAATACAACCTGTAACGATTCCATTTTCATTACACTTTTCTAATGCACCAATAACATAAGGTGTTGTTCCTGAAGCCGCAATTCCGATGACTATATCATTGGTATTAATTTGATGGTCTTGTAAGTCAATCCACCCTTGAGAAGTTGAATCTTCGGCAAATTCAACCGCTTTTCGAATAGCAGAATCTCCGCCAGCAATCAAACCGACTACCAATTCGTGTTGAACTCCGAAGGTAGGTGGGCACTCAGAGGCATCAACAATTCCGAGTCTTCCGCTCGTACCTGCGCCCATGTAAAACAATCGACCGCCGACTTTCAATTTAGCGACCACTTGGTCAATCAACAATTCAATTTGGGGCAGTTCTTTTTCAACGGCAAGTGGAACAGTCTTGTCTTCATTGTTGATATTTCGAATCAACTCCGAAATCGACATCTGTTCTAAATGATTATAGTTGGAATCCTGCTCTGTTGTTTTGACAAAAGACATACCCAAAAATACAGTTTTCTATGGAGACTCTTAGTCTTTTTCCACCAAGTTTAGTGTGAATGTATCTGTTTCAGAAATATGGAAATAACCTAAAGGAAAATCATTAGGACTTGTGATGTTGATGATATTTCCTACCAAAGAAGCAGGAATCGTCTCAAATGGTCCGCCAGCATTTTGACCACTTTGATCTATCAACACTCTGAAATAGGTATAATACAGTTCTGATATTCCAGACATTTTGATATTGACAGTAGCAGGTAATTCAATTTCATCTTCGTCATAAAAGAAAGAGAAGTTATAATCAGACCCATTGAAAAAACGATCTTCTATGGCCAGGAATAGGCTGTTCGTAAAATCGAAAAGATAAAAATTATTCACATTGGCATCATCAGTAAAATTGACCTTAACCTCTGTTTCATTACCAGAAAATAAGGTTTCATCACCTTGTTCTACATTTGTAAATGGAGTAGATTTCACTTTTGTCGCTTCTCCTTTAAAGGTTTCGCCGTTGTAAATGACTGTTAGTTCATACGGAACATCATCCTCCGGAATAAAAGTTACATCAGGAACATAATCTCCATCTAAATTGATGTCATTAAAGTTGATAACTGAGTTCGAGTTTAAGTCCGTAACATAAACCGTAGCATTAGTTACAATTGGCAATCCAGTTTCAAAATAATCCGCAGATAACCTCAATTTTACAACCGTATTGGCAGTGACTGGCGTTTCATCAAAGTTGACTTCGAACGCTGCATCAATTATAAGTTTTGGTTCAATTGATGGTACATCAACGTCTACCACTTTTTCACATTTTGAAAAAATGAAAACAACAAAAAGAATAAGTGTGTATTGTAATAGTTTCATTTTTCTTAGAATTTAAAGTTATAGGTTACAGCTGGTACTAAACCAAAAATTGAAGTTTGAATTGCTTCATTTCGAAGTGTTTCTCGGTTTTGTCTAAAATTGATCGAAGCTGCATTCATTCTTCCGTATACATTGTACAAACCAAACACCCATTCGGCCTGCCATTTTCTACCCTTGTTTTTATTCGGAGTTAAGGTCGCACTTAAGTCCAAACGATGATAAGCTGGTAGGCGATCTGCATTACGAGTGTTATCATTAAAAATAGGAACATTTAACCCTTGAATTTCATACTGACCTACCGGATAGTTGGTTGGTTGACCGGTTTGAAATAAAAAGTTAGCGTTAAATGACCATTTTTTATTCAAATCGTAACTCGCATTTATCGATAGATCATGAGTTTTATCAAAAGGAGTGCTATACCATCGACCTTGATTGATTCCTGGTTCATTCGGAGTTCTACCAAGGGTTTGCTGTTCAGATCTTGAAAGGGTATAGGCTAACCAACCTTTTAGATCACCTTCATTCTTTTTGAGCAAAAATTCCAATCCGTAGGCACGAGCCTGACCATTTAATATGACGCTTTCAATTTCATTATTCGCAACTAAATTCGCACCATTGATATAGTCGATTCTGTTTTGAACATCTTTATAAAAGGCTTCAACTTCTAGAGAATAATAGCCTTCTTTGATTGATCTAAAATAGCCCATAGCATATTGATCCAAAATCTGCGGTTTAATGTAACGACCACTCGGTGCCCAAACATCCAACGGAGTGGGAGAGGCCGTATTTGATAATAAATGAAGGTACTGAACCATTCGGTTGTAGCTTACTTTAATCGAAGTCTCTTCATTGAGAATATAGGAAGCAGAGAAACGAGGTTCGAAATTGCTAAATCTACTTATCACATCACTACGTCTAAAGGTTTCCACACCAATAGGAGTTGCCGATTCGTATTTACGTAATTGCTGATTATAAACTACGGGTTCGTCATTCGCATAAACATTCAATTCATCTTGGCCTAATCGTAAGAAATTACTGAATCGAATTCCGTATTGCAAACGTAGTTTGTCTGATACTTTGTGCTCAGCATCAATATATGCGGCAAATTCATTAGCGTATTTATCAGTAAGTTTTTCAGGTACAATTCCTGAGCTGGTTCGATTCGGAATGATTTGACCTGGATTGAATTTGATGTAAATGTTATTTAAACCATAACGCAATTTGAAATTGTCTGTCAGGTAATGCGTAAAATCATATTTCAAGTTAAAATTTGTGATTCCGGAATCCCACTCGAATCCTACAAAATCAAGTGTCAATCCGTAGAAATAGTCAGAATAGATTAGTGATAAGTTCGAAAATAACTTATCCGAAAAAAGATGATTCCATCTTAAATTCGCTACTGCGTTTCCGTAGGTATTAACGAAATTATCACTGATACCAAAGACATCTTTCCCGAAATAAGTCGATAAAAACAGGCTATTTCGATCGTTAATTCGAAAGTTAATTTTACTGTTTAAATCGTAGAAATAAGCTTTATTATCGTTGTCAAACAAGGGTAAAAACAAATGTGCATAAGATGATCGACCACCAATAAGAAAAGAGCTTTTCTCCTTTTGAAGAGGACCTTCTACTAAGAGTCTACTCGAAACCAAACCAACTCCACCCGTTGCTTTAAATTCTTTGCTATTACCCTCTTTCTGATAAATGTCTAGAACAGAGGATAGCCTCCCGCCATATCTTGAGGGAATTCCACCTTTGTACAACTGGACATCTTTAATCACATCCGGATTGAATACCGAAAAGAATCCGAATAGGTGAGAGGAGTTAAAAACGATAGCTTCATCTAACAGAATTAAATTCTGATCTGCTGCCCCTCCACGAACGTTAAATCCGGAAGCTCCTTCACCGGCACTTGTTACACCAGGTAATAGAATAATGGATTTTATGATATCTGCCTCTCCTAAAACAACAGGGATATTCTTAATGGTTTTGGCTGTGAGTTTGTTGACACTCATTTGTGGAGTTCGGATATTCAGTTTCTCGATATTGGTTTCAATGACAATTTCATCTAAACGCTCTGTTTCTTCCTGTAGTTGAAAATTCTTAGTCGTATTTTTTCTGAGATCGATAGTTTCAGTTACTGTAATGAAGCCCAGATAACTAATCTGAACTTTGTAAGTCCCTTCTGGAAGTGTAATCGAGTAGAAACCATACTCATTGGTGGTCGTACCTTTATTTTCTGACGGAAAATAAATAGTAACACCAATCAATGTTTCATTACTGGCTTTATCGTAAATGGTTCCGCTTAACGTAAATTTTTCTTGAGAAAATCCTAAAAATGAAATACTTAGGAAAAGAAATAGCAGCTTTGTTTTGAATTGCATTCTGTTTAACCTTACAATTGTTTGATTCAACAAAAGTACGATTAAATAAGCACTACAGCTCTTTAAAAATCTGTTAAAGATTCAGAAATAGAAAAGCTTATACTGACGCTAAAATTGTATTAAACATTGCGTTTGGACGCATTGCTTCGTCTGCTAAATTATCATCTGGAAGGTAGTAACCACCAATATTCATAGGGGTTCCTTGGATATCATTTAATTCAGCAACAATTTTAGATTCATTATCCTTCATCACTAAGGCAACTGGAGTAAATTGATTTTTCAACTCCTCGTCCTCATTTTGATTTGCAAGTGCTTCTGCCCAGTAGTAAGCTAGATAAAAGTGGCTTCCCCGGTTGTCTAATTCACCAACTTTTCGAGATGGTGATTTTCTGTTTTCAAGGAATTTATCTGTTGCCTGATCAAGAGTTTCAGCTAACACCAAAGCTTTTTTGTTATCGAAGGTAGTTCCTAAATGTTCTAAAGAAACGGCCAAGGCTAAAAACTCACCTAATGAATCCCAACGTAAGTGGTTTTCTTCATTGAATTGCTCAACGTGTTTTGGTGCAGATCCACCTGCTCCTGTTTCAAATAAACCACCGCCATTCATTAACGGAACGATAGATAACATCTTTGCTGATGTTCCAACTTCAAGAATTGGGAAAAGATCTGTTAAGTAATCACGTAAAACATTTCCAGAAACAGAAATGGTATCTAAACCTTTCACGATTCTTTCCAACGTGAATTGGGTCGCATCAACTGGTGCTAAAATTCTAAGATCTAGACCTGTAGTATCGTGTTCTGGTAAATATTGATTTACTTTTTTGATTAATTCAGCATCGTGGGCTCTATTTTCGTCCAACCAAAAAATAGCAGGTGTGTTTGAAGCTTTCGCTCGAGTTACTGCTAATTTAACCCAGTCTTTTACTGGTGCATCTTTAGTTTGACACATTCTCCAGATATCTCCAGCTTCTACCGTATGTTGCATTAAAACCTCATTATCCTCAGTAACTACAGAAACAATTCCATCTGCTGAAATTTCAAAAGTTTTATCGTGAGATCCGTATTCTTCAGCCTTTTTAGCCATTAATCCGACATTTGGAACAGTACCCATTGTTCTAGGATCTAAAGCACCGCTCTTTTTACAGAAATCGATGGTTGCTTGATAAACTCCGGCATACGAACTATCTGGAATGATGGCTTTAGTATCTTGTAATTTCCCTCCTTTATCCCACATTTTTCCAGAATTACGAATCATTGCTGGCATTGATGCGTCAATAATCACATCAGAAGGTACATGTAAGTTGGTGATTCCTTTGTCAGAATTCACCATAGCAAGATTTGCTTTTTCTTCTAAGGTTTTTTGAATATCTGCTACAATAGCTGATTTATCGCCTGCAGGTAAATCCTCTAAACTGCTGATTACATTTCCTAAACCATTGTTAGCATCCAATCCGATGGCTTCGAATTGACTTTGGTATTTTTCAAATACCTCTTTAAAGTATGTTTTTACCACATGTCCGAAAATGATTGGGTCAGAAACCTTCATCATCGTGGCTTTCATGTGAAGTGACATTAAAATATCACTGGTTTTTGCATCTTCAATTTCACGGTCTAAAAATGCTAATAAAGCCTTTTTGCTCATGAAAGTGGCATCAATAATTTCGCCCTCTAGTAAGCTAATGCCTTTTTTTAGGTAGCTTGAGTTGTTATTAGAATCCGTAAATTGAATATGAACGTTAGTTGCATTCGCTACGGTTACCGATTTTTCATTATGCGCAAAATCTCCATCAGACATTGTTGCAACGTGAGTTTTAGAGTCTGAACTCCATTCACCCATACTATGCGGATTATTTCTTGCGAAATTCTTTACTGCTTTTGGTGCACGTCTGTCTGAGTTTCCTTCACGTAAAACCGGATTTACTGCAGATCCTTTCACTTTATTGTAAAGCGAAAGAACTTTAGCGTCTTCATCCGTTCTTACTTCATCCGGGAAATCTGGAATCGTATAACCATTCTTTTGTAATTCGGCAATTGCTCCTTTTAATTGAGGAACAGAGGCACTAATATTTGGTAATTTGATGATGTTAGCTTCTGGTTTGGTTGCTAAATCACCTAAAAATGCTAGTGCGTCTTCGACTTTTTGATCTTCATTTAGATATGCAGAAAACGTTGCTAAAATTCTTCCCGGTAATGAAATATCCTTAGTTTCTATTTCGATTCCAGCCGATTTTGTAAAAGCTTTTACGATTGGTAAAAATGATCTTGTTGCCAATGCTGGCGCTTCATCTGTTTTCGTGTAAAATATCTTTGCCATAAAAGTAATTCCTAATTAAAAAGT
>FYBJ01001992.1_pt1 | contig 14205 bp, 15 predicted proteins | sample 1134611 | NCBI WGS metagenome assembly FYBJ01 (sample SAMEA104116008, study PRJEB20421) | marine metagenome | isolation source: marine | reverse complement strand
CGTCAGATGTGTATAAGAGACAGGATGCAGCATGGTGCCCTTTCAGGGTGTTATAGTGTAGATTATTTTATGAGAAAGTATAGCATGCTCTATGTTTTATGTCTTTTTTTAGCCTAGATGCATGATGTAGTGTTTAATTACCCACAAAAAGAAAATGCCGCCAAAAAAGGCAATAACATATCCTATGGGTTGTTGTGAAAAGAAGTATCTATCCATAAGGTGCTCAAAACCCCATGTGGCAACAATAACGCAAAATGCAGCCAATGAGGCAATAAATACCTGATGTTGCGAACTGAACGTATTGAATTTGGCGATTAATTCAGAGAACATCTTATCCCTTTCATCGTTATTCTTAAAAGTAGTATTGGTTAGTTGTTTGCAGGATGTGCCTAGAAATGAAAAGATCCTCGCGAGAAAAGCGAGGATCATGTGAGATGCTCATTGGGTTTGTTGTTATTTTTTCTTGCGAAGCATTGGTAGGCCGGTGCGTTTGTTCTCAAACACCTCATAGCCAGCAGGCACAGCATCCAGAGAATTTTCTCCTGCCTCGCCAGCAAAATAGAAAATGCGTTGTTTGCGACCACCTGCGAGGGTCACTTCTTTTGAGTGTAGGTAAAACGTTTTACCACTCTTTTTTGATTTTGCGCTAAAAGCCATCGTACGATCTCCTTTTTTTTATCTATTGTTTATTTGGGTTAAATAGATGAAAAATATTCTACAAGATGACTTTAGTAAAAATCTAGATATTGTTCAGATTATTACATATGTCATTCATAAAGATGGTACATTTTTTTGACAATAGCGCTTGATGAAGCTGTATCAGTGTGAGCATGCATAAGCAATAGCGCTATGCCTAGAGTAGGGTTGCTATAGCATATTTCATCATCGATATTCACTTTTTGTGTAAGAGCTCTGAAATAGAGCTGTTCTAACTCCGCTGGTGAGGGATTGTTTTTTTTGGCCTGTGCATACCATTGCATTAAGGTAGTATAGTCATTGCCTTCTGTGGGTATACAATGCTCTTGTATGATCTCTGAAACTGTTTGTTCTATCTTTTCATCATTGCCACTCTGGATTCTGTGTAGCAACAGAGCAAGGTGGTCGCTGGTAATTTCTTGAGATACGCCCGGCGCTTGTTCAAGGCAAAAAATAGCAAGCTTGCAACGTTCTTCTACACTTTTGCATTGCTGTGGTATGAGCGTCTTTGGGGTATTATCTAATGCTTTTTTAAATGCATTAAAATAGAAGTCAGTTTCGGCGCTTGTGGGAATGCTGGCCGCTTTTCTTGCGAGTTCTGGTAGGTGCCTAAACATTGGAAGGCAATCGGTTATTTCGGGCTTAATAATATCTACCATCTGGCACCATGCCGTTTGCAATGGGGTATAATGGCTTGCTGGTTGTGTAGAGGATGCTGCTGCTTGCGGTTGTGGAGTGGTGTGTTGCAGAATGTTTAACCTATTTTGCTCAAGGCGTGTTGGGGTCACTGGCCCCACGGTGCCGAACTGATTCATACGCTCTGTTTTGTGCATTGCAGAGATACATGTTGGCAAGATGAGTAGTGCAATGAGGCGCCGAGCAATATACATCCATAGTTCCTTTTGCTAGAAGGGTATAATATTATTTGTTTTAATTGTATCTTACTGTATCAAATGATGTCCGTTTTTACCATTTGCAAATGAATGGTTGGTGAATATACTGATACATAGAATGTTTTTGCTCTATCAAAGAGGGTGGGTTATGCATATTCAACAACAGTCAGTCGGATCGTTATGCATACTGTTCGGCGCATTATTATTCTTCAGCGTTGCGGGTGAATGGCTTTTTCGCCTCGCGCTTGCTTTGTGCGGTCTATTTTTAATCAATTATGGGTTTCGCCTGAGAGGGATGTTGCCGCCGCATATGCTTGTTTTGCGATGGTTCCATCGTGGTGGGTATTATTAGGATACCAAAGAATCAAATTCTTTTGCGCACCATGGGATAACCGTTAATCCTTTGCTGCCAAAGCCGGTGAATGCTGCAACATTATTATATGTGTGATGTCTCTTAATGTATGGTTTGTGTCCAAAGATAGTTGGGCGAATGCCTGCTACATGATTGATAATTTCATAGGGGCGATCAGTCAGTTTTTCAAGTTCAGTGCAAAGCCATGCTTTGCCTTCCGCCGTGGGATGTGCATGTGCAAAGTCCCGTTCAAAGGTGGCGCCAACATGAAACCGATTGTTGCCCAGCGGCAACACAAATACACGTCCTGAAACAATAGCATTGCTTTGCCATTCCATACGTACGGTCAGTATCTCCCCTTTGGTGGGGTTAAAAGGAATGTCAGGAAAGAAGCTGTTTTTGGCTGCATTCAGGCCATTGCAAAAAATAAGCTGCTTTGCTTTGATATCTTGATAGCTAATAGCTTCAGGCGTGATGCTTAATGCTGTTTGGTCAAAAGCGCTTTCGATATAGGTGCCTTGTTGTTTGAACCACTCCTGTGCTTTTGTGAGCATGGTGGTGGTGTCAACATATCCTGATTGCGCTATGGTGAGTGCTGGTAATGCTTCTTGTGGCCCATTAAACGCTGTGGTAGTCAGATATGTCTGTGCAATAGGGTGTGCGCATTTTCGCTGTGCATAGTGCTCAAGCTTTTCATTTATGAGTACTTTTATATAGGGCATAGGGTGAAAGAATGAAGTGTTAAATTCTTGTTCGAGCGCCTTATAATACTGCTGCATATATTCATATGGTGCATGTTCTTGCCACGTGAGCGCGAGACGCTGGCCTGCAACAGGGCTGAATAACCCGGCGGCAATATGCGATGAGCAGGCGTGATCAGTGGTATTAATGATCAATACGCGCTTGCCTTGCTTTATAAGATGATGAGCAAGAATGGTGCCTGCAAGGCCCTGGCCGATAATGAGGTGGTCTATCTGTTGTATGGTATGCATAACATAAGTATAGCACGAGATGCTATTTTAAAAAATGCTACCGGCTGTTATGCTTCATTTGCTTATAGAGATGTTTCACCACGAGTGGAAAATAGGTCTCCAGGTGGGGTGTGCGTGCGTGAGGACACTTGGCGAGCTCATCACACGAGCGCAGAAATAGCATCTCTTTGGCATATTTTTTTTGCTCAAATGCTTTCATTTCTTGCACTGACATCATACCACCCTGATAGGTCAAGGTCTCTTTGCTGGCAATTGAAAGCCTTTGATAATATGCCTGATCGGTTGATACCAGATATCTTTTGGCGTCAACGTGTCCTTGTGTGAGCGTGATTACTTCTTTATCAAATCCTTGTTCAAACATGAATTGAGCGCCAAGATCTTCGTGGCGTGCAGTGCCGAGTTCACCCATGCGAGGGCCTTCTAGTTGATGACCAATGTCATGAAAAAGACAAGCAATTTGTATGTTTGCGGATGCTTTATGATGGCGAGCGAGTGCAGCACATTGCAATGCATGTTCAAGTTGGCTGACTGCCTCTCCCAAGTAGGGAGTCTCATGTGCGCAAGAGAGCATGGTAAATAGAGCGTTTGCTCGTTGAGTGGCGATGTGTTTGAGTGCGTTTAAGCCTTTATCCATGTGTGCAGCATGTAAAGCGCTTGTGATAAGAAAAATATAATACATATACTTCATGTAGGATCCTTTTTCGATCTGTTTTTGTTATGCATCCTAATGTATATTTATTTTTTTGGGAATAGCTTTATCCTACTTATTCGCTTGGTTGCGCAATTGCGTATAGAGATGTTTGCGCAACATATCTTTATAGAGCTCAACAGAAAGTGTCGTATCGTGAGGCTCATGTGCCTGTAGGTCATATGTGCAGAGTGCCATCTGCATTTCAAAAAGAGGCGATTGTTTAAACTCGTTTATCGTTTGCGCGCTCATCGGATTGTCATTAGTCTGTTCGATGAGGCGCCCTTGTTGTAACTTTTTATAATGAGCTGGTTGGGTGATTCTCAAAAAAGCCTTTGCTTGTTCATGTTGTGCAACGAGCTGTGCGATATGCGGCTCAACGCCTATTACACGCAAAGCGCGTGCGCCAAGCGTGGCGTGTGCATATGTGTGATCTGCTTGAAAGGCATAGCCAATATCATGAAACAAGCAGGCAATTTGCAAGTCGATGGGTTCATTGGCGGAGCGGGCTAGATGAGCGCATTGCAAAGCATGTTGCCAGCTAGTGACCATTGCTCCCTGGTAGCTTTTTGTGCTTGCTAATGCCAGCAGCTGAAACAAAAGCGTTGTTCTTTTCCTTGCTATAAACCATGCGCTTCTGGGTGGATTTGGTACAGGTTGCGTATAAAGGCGTGCGATAAAAAGCACTGACATAACGTATATATAACCTCTCATTTTGTACCCCCTATTGCGATCGTGCCTTTTTATAACGAGCTAATGTCTCTTTTCTCGCTTCATCATGGTCCACCATTGGTGCAGGGTATCCTTTGATTGCTTCAGAACGTTTATACCACTGATGAATGATTTTTGGTGGCACTTCTTTTAATTCTTTTACCCATCGTTTTATGTAGACGCACTCTGGATCAAACTTTTTCTGTTGTAACCATGGATTAAATATACGAAAATATGGCTGTGCATCGCAACCTGTTGAGGCGGCCCATTGCCAATTGCCATTATTCACACATGGATCATAGTCCACCAATTGTTGTGCAAAATACTTCTCTCCAAGGCGCCAATCTAATTGCAGATCTTTGGTCAAAAAAGAAGCGACGATCATGCGCGTGCGATTGTGCATCCATCCTGTTTCATTTAATTGGCGCATGCCAGCATCCACTATTGGAAAGCCGGTGGTGCCTGTGCACCAACGTTCAAAATCTTTTGTGCTTTTGCGCCAGCTGAGCTTGCTATATTCTTGGCGAAAGGGCTTGCCAAACACATAAGGATGATAAAAAGCGACTTGATAATAAAAATCGCGCCAATAGAGTTGGCGGATTAATCCTTGTGGGGCAGCGGCTCCCAGTTCATCTTTCATAGCAGCATAGACTTCGCGAATAGAAAGCGTGCCAAATTTGTTGTGCGCGGAGAGCAGTGTGGTGTCTATCGCGGGTATGTCGCGCGTTTTTTGATAGGTCTTGAATTCCTTTAACCCTTTTAAGATCTTGAGACCTTCAGCGCGTCCACCTTTGAGCGCAAGGTCTGGATTATTTTTGGGGCATACTTTTTTATAGAGTTGTTCTGTTTGGCTCAATGAGATGCGCCCATGATAAAAATTGCTCTGTCGGCATGATTGTTCTTTGGCTACACGTTTTTGTGCAGCAGCTTTCCAATAGGGGGTGAATACGCTATAAGGGGTTTCTGATTGCGTGAGCACCGTTTCAGGAGCATTGAGTAGGGCGTCATCAAAGGTATAAAATGCGATGCCATTTTTTTTGCAGAGCGCTGCTATTTCTTTGTCACGTTTAATGCTAAAAGGGGTGTAGTCTCGGTTGCAATAGATAGCATCAATGCCTGTTTCTTTAATAAGTTGTGTACATATTGTGTGCGTAGCGCCATGAAAAAGATAGAGCTTGGCGTCCTTTTTTTTTAGCTGTGCATTAAGGTCTTGCAGTGATTGCACCATGAATTCGATGGCATTCATGCTACGGTAGTCGTTTTTGCTACTTATTTGTATGGGATCAAAAATAAAACATGGTATCACTGTTTTTGCTTCACGTAATGCTGCAATTAAACCAGTATTGTCGTGTAGGCGTAGGTCACGCCTGAATATAAATAATGCCTTGTTATGCATTGTTCATCTCACTATTTTTTAAGAAAAAAGGATACTTTCTGCAAAAAACGTTATGCTAAAAATTAGATACTGCTATTAATCCTATGTGATACGGTCATGCTGAAACAATATATTCTTTCGTTCGTCTTGGGCATTAGTTGCGTTATTGCTATCGCACAAAATGACCCCTGGATGCAGCAGCTTGTGCTGGACTATTTGCGTATCCAATCACAAAGCGTGCTCGATTGCCATATTTCTTGCAAATGCTCTCGCCTCTCTTTTGTTAATGGTGCACTTGAGGTGCATGATGTATTTGTTATGCCCAAAGATGGTAATCGTTCATGGTATTGGTCTGCACATAATTTTACTATACGCTTTTCGTGGTGGCAATTATTGTTGTATGGCACACTTGATTTCTCAAGCGCATTAAAAACATTTGTTATGCATAGCACGATGCATGATACCGTTCCAGCGATTGCACCACATTTGCAATTGCTTTTTCTTGGTCCACAACTTGACGTGTATACCTTTTTGAAAGATATGTCTATTGAAGATGCGCACATTAGTTTAGAAGATCCGGAAAATGGGGCTGATCTTACTGTGCAATTTGATATGCAAGCAAAGCAGATCGATAATTGCATGAAAGCGACCATTGATCTATATGATGGGAAGGTCTGCCATAGAAAAAGGGCGCTGTGCAATGCTTTGTCAGGCTCTTTCCAGCTCGAGGCGTTTGATGGCCGGCCGTATGTTGATATGTGTATGCGCGGTGCAGCTTCGGTCTGCGTACCGCAATTAGGCAGCACCAATACGCCATGTAATATTTCCTGCTCATGGCAGCACAATCGAGGGATATTAAGTTTGAAGAATCTCGATCACTCATTTGCCATTGATCCAGTGATTATTCATAAAGATGATCAGAATGTGCGAGCAACGGTATCTGCAAAGGTGCCATTGGCATATGTTTGGTGCATGCTTTGTGATGAGCAAGAAAATACGCGTATTTCGGGTGACTGTGATCTGAATGTTGAAGTGTTGATGTCAGAGCATACATCACTGGCCAAAGGGCATCTATCGGCAAAGCGTATGGCTTTTGACGAGAGCGAAATTGGTTCACTTGCAAAAATGACCTTTCACGCTACGCCTGAACATTGCAAGGGAAAACTCTATGTGCAACGTACTTCTGGAGCTTGTGGAGCGGGGACATGGTCTTGGGATGTGGCAACAAGAAGTGGATCAGTTGAGCTTAAAAATACGAGTCGTCTGACGTTTAGCCCCAAGCATGATTGGCGTATATTGCCAGAAGATGTGCATATGTCGTTAGCGCTCTCTCCCGATGGGCAAGCAACCGTTATGTATACTGCACAGGCAACACACACAAAAACAGAAGATACCATAGCCTCACAAGGGGTTATCGCGATAGATACCACACAAGTGGAAGCGCAAGGGCAGTTTGATGGTCATGACTATGCATTGCAAGCAACACTTTCACCTTCATTTGTTTTGCATGAGTTGCGTTATGGTGCCGATGATGCACCATTGATTGCGGTCAATGCAGATGAGGAACATGCCTACGATATGAGTATTCATGTGGGATGCATCAAAAAATTTATAAAAAAACATTGGCAGCGAGAATTGCAAGGAGAAGGCACCTTGCAGGCGCATATAGAAAAACAAGATACGCTCTATAAGGCGGCGATTCATTTGCAAGATGGGGCTATTCGATTGCCGCGAACCTATAATTTTGTAAGTGGATTGCGGGCAACCGCCTATGTGGATCCTGGAGCAAAGACCTGCACCATACATGATTTTCATTGTGATTTGCATAATGGTGTGCTCTCAAGCGACCGCATGCACCTTGCCTGTGCTGATGACTTTACTCCCCGATTTGTGTTTGCGCCATTAGTGCTTGAGCAATGTTTGCTCAATGTGGGAAAGCAATTATTTGCGATTGTTTCAGCCGATCTTCTGTTGCAAAAAAATGATCGCATTGGCACGATGTTGAGTGGTAATATTTTTCTTGATCGTGCACAATTGAAAGAAAACATTTTCTCTCAAGTGTTTCAAAAAAATATGCGTTTGCATACGGCATATTCACTTGAGGGTTCTCATGATCAGTTGCAGTGTGACCTGCATATTAAAACAAAATATCCTGTACGTGTGCAGACACCATTTTTAAAAACTGATGCGCGTATTGATGTGCATATGCAAAATAATATCCGTCAGCCTCACATCACCGGTGATATTCGTTTGAGTACCGGGCAGTTGTATTTTCCGTATCGCCCCCTTTATATCACCAAAGGTGCCTTGCACTTTATGCCAGGCAAAATAGATGACCCGATTATTGAGCTGGTAGCAAAAAACACCATCAAAAAACATAACATTATGTTGCAGGCAAGTGGTTCATTGCAGGATCCTCATGTAAGTCTGGAAGCCTCGCCAACATTAAGCGAAGAACAAATTATTTCACTGTTGCTGGTCGGTTCGCAGGAAGAATCATTAAATATGGTGATGCCGGCGCTCTTGGTGCAAAATATTAGTTCATTGCTCTTTGGCTATGATCAGAGCATGCAGAATGTGAATTCATATTTTGGAAAGTTCTTGAAACCGTTCAGGCGCATTCATTTGGTGCCAAGTTTTATCGATCAAAGTGGTCGTGGTGGTTTGCGTGGTGCGATTGAAATTGATATTAGCGATCGCTGGCGAGCTATTATTCAAAAGAACTTTAGTCTGACGGAAGATACCCGTTTTGAACTTGAATATCTCTTTTCTGATGATATTAGTGTGCGGGGTATACGTGATATTCGTCGCGACCTTATTGGAGAAATAGAAACAAGATGGAAGTTTGGTGACGGTTAGGTATACTACGTTGTGCGTGCTTTTGTATGCTTGATACTGTAGAAAAAGGAATAAGTAATGAAAAAAAAGAAGCAGCCATCCATTAGGCTCGTACTGACATTTTTTGGCTTGAGCGTCTGTTTTATTGGCTCTCGCTATTATCCTGACATGCATATAACCTATCGCAAAGCGCAGCCGCATAAAGAATATCAAAAAGATCATCTGCCAGACACTTTTGGCCATACTCATTTCATTGTGGGCATGCCATCGCATCTTATGCATAGTGCTCCAGCAGGAGCATCGCCTGTTCAAGAGTATGCAGATACTTCAGCGCATGAAGTCTATTTTTCGCCAGATGATGATGTGCGTCAAAAATTGATTGATCGTATTGATGCCGAGCAAGAAGCGTTATATTTGGCGATCTATTCATTCACTGAGCGTGACATCGCCCAAGCGATTGAGCGTGCGGTTGAACGTGGCGTGCGGGTAGAAATTGTTGCTGATGCAAGTTTTCTTTCAGATCGTTACACAAAGATAGCCGATTTATATCAAAAGGGTGTTCAGGTCTATATTTATGATCCGAAGAAAAATAAAAAAGCAAATGCGCGATATAATAATATTATGCATAACAAGTTTATGATTTTTGCTCGTAATAGTGATGACAGGCAACTTGTCTGGACCGGTTCTTTTAATTTCACTAAATCTGCTTGCATTAACAATCAAGAAAATGTGGTGCTTTTATATGATCCAGTGCTTGCACGAAGATTTAAGCATAAGTTTGAACAGCTCAAGATGCACGCGCTGGCATATCGTCAATAACGACATACGAACGTATGGATGCTTTTTTTGAGCCAAGAAAATGAATGGATTGTAGAGATGCGCTTCATTACTACAGTTCCTTCTTAGCTCCGCATTATGCTATTTCGGATTTAAAAAAATTGCAAGGAATTTTTTTGTACCCATGTAGATGATGTGTTACAAAATCACACAATCATCACAACGACCACGCTGTTGTGCCAGTTCTTGGAGGTGTGCATATTTTGCATGTAGTTTTTGTGTGCAGATGGGCTCTGTGGCATGACCTGCCACTTCTATATAAAAGCCATCTGCATGCTCTTTTAATAGGTCTGGATCTGAGCACGCAGTGCGTGCAGGTGTTTCTTGCGCATCAACTGCGAGCCAATAAAAATTATGTTCGTAATGGTTATGGTTACTTGCAAATGGATTGAAGTGTGCAGGAAGCTCGTGCCATTTTTTTAGTTTGCGGGTAGATTCCCAAAAGGCGTTACACAGACCATCTGTTAGGTTGCGGTTGCATCGATCTTTATTCGGCGGTAAGACACAAGGGAAAAAGGGATCTTCTTCTTTTTTATAGGTCTCATCTTTTGGTCCAAGTATATGCTGGATTTTTTCTCCCATTTCATGAGCATGTTTATATTCTTTAGCAAAGAGTAAAAATGCAATTGCCTGTGCCGATGTTGGACTTGAAATGTAGCCTACATATGGCGTGCTGTTGTGTGTTGCAGGCATTTGTTCTGTTATTATGCGTTTTGATAGGTAAGGCTCACTTGTAGCACGTTGTCTTAGTGCGATGCGTGATATCCTTGGTTGTGGATCAGAAGCTGCTTGATAGGTATGATAACTGCTGGCTGCAAGTGGTTGATCTTTTTCGCTATCGGTAGCCATATCGCTATCTGCTGCAAAAAGAGCAGGGGATAGCATGAGTAGCAGGGTCCAAATATATGTTTTCGAGTAGAAAGTAATCATCTCTTTTTATCTCCATTAGGGTAATTATACTCTGGGTTATTTATTACTATGTGTATATTTTACCATAATGAGAATTTGTGTAAAGTGGTGCTCTTTTTTCATGAGTGAGCATATTGTAATGTGTTCATGGATTCGATACACCATATATGCAAGGCATATATGGCACTCACCACGAACGGATAGGAATAATGTTGCTGAGTACAATGCATAGATTTATTGAATCAACCAATCGTTCTGTTGATTTGTAGTGTTGATTGGTTTTAATTGAATCCTAAGAAGGATCTGTAGATCGCGAAGTGTTTTTTTTGGCCCGTTCGTGGTGAGTGCCTGGTATGCAAGGCATACCAGGTGTATCGAATCCATGAACATAATTTAAGAGACAAGAATCCCTTGTTGATATGCGCGTGTTTTTGCTTCAGTCATAGTAATAACGCGCTCCAATCGTGTAGCTTTTGATGCGAAGTATTGATCTTCTTCTAGTTCAAGAAAGAGAAGGTTTTTCTGAGCGATATCACTGCGCAGTTCATGATAAAAAGCGAGTGGAAGATCAGGCGCAGAAAGATCCAAGTACAGGCAGAAACGCTCAAGGAGGGTGACAAACAAGTCGTTTAAATCATCTTCATCAGAGACAACATTTTGTTGATGGAATCGTGTGAGCTGATCAGCTAATAGTTTAACATTATGCCATGCATCTTTTGGCGCGTGAGGATCCCACACAAGTTTATTAAATGCGATTTCAAAAAAGACCTGTATCGATTTGCGCAGTTCTTGCACGCTGCTATCAGCCGAGAGTTCATGGCTGCTATGCACAAGAGAAAGAATGTCAGTTGTTAAATCAGAAAAATAGGCATCAGGATCAACTTTAAGATAATCAAAACGATTGAGCATGTTGTCATACATCAGTTGCGAAATATCTTTTTGCAGATGGGCAAAAGTGGGGATCGCTTGTTTATTGCATGCGTCTTTCATGAGTGGCATAATCTCGTCAAGCATTTCACTCAATGCATATGGGTTCACATACATGCTTTGCTTGAGTTTGTTGCCAAACATGCGTAACACTGATTGGTAGTAATGGCAAATTTGATCAGTTTTGCGTTCAAGAAATTGTACCATATGGAAAAAGTTATTAGGCAAAAAGTCAGTACCGTATTCAGGTATATTATATGCATGTTTAATATAGCAACGAATGCCATGGTTGGTAAATTTGATTGGTTGCATAAAATGTGCCATATGACGGCTAATTGGATCATGCACTTCTTGATGAGATGGGCTAGATGGTGCTAATGCTTGGCAATGCGCTTCCGGAGTGAGTACAATGCCTAAGAGCATCAAACAAAAAGGTATCAACACGTATATGCTCCTTAATAAATGTGATTATAGTTGATGGCAGCCTAGCATGCTTGTATGCTTGTATGCAATGAGCTGAAAATGAGTATAGCAAATATCAATCAATTTGTGCTATTTTGCTGTATATCATATAACCCTCAAATGGATAGCGATGGCATTATATCATTATCAAGCTTTTGGCAAAGATGGCAAAAAGGTGAGCGGTTCTATTGATGCTTCCTCTGAGATAGCTGTCAAAGAGCAATTGCAAAAAAAGGGCATGTACCCTATCAAGATCAGCAAGTCGGCTGGCGCACAAAAAGGATGGTGGCAGTATCTCACCGAAAAAGGGGTAACGCCGAAAGAATTAATTCTATTTACTAAGCAATTGTCAGTGCTGCTCAAATCTGGCGTGCCATTGCTGCAAGCGTTTGAATTGCTCTCAGAACAATTTACAGGGCGCTTAGCTTCAGTGATTGTTTCTATTAAGGATGACCTTAAAGAAGGGCGTGCGCTCGCAGATGCCATGTCTGACTATCCAAAAATTTTTGATAATATTTATGTGCAACTTGTACGTGCAGGTGAAGCAAGTGGTAAGCTTGAAGTGATTCTTGCACGGCTTGATCATTTTCTTGAGCGGCAACAAGAGATTAAACGACGAGTGCGCTCTGCTGCCATGATGCCAATGATTCAGATGGTAGTGTCTGTTGCCGTAGTGGGTATCATGATGCTTAAAGTGGTCCCGCAAATGTCAGAAAACTTTGCATCACAAGGGCGTACGTTGCCAACGCTTACCAATGTAGTGTTGGCTATTTCAGCTTTTTTTCAACACTATTGGTTGTTGTTGCTTATAGGGGCTATCATTGCGATAGCGCTATATGGGTATTGGAGTGCTACGCCTTCAGGAAAGTTGCGTATAGACCAGATCAAGTTGCGTTTGCCAATGGTGAAATATTTCACCAAAACAAATGCTGTGGTGCAATTTAGTTCTACCCTTGGCATGTTAATCGAAAGTGGCGTAAACTTAGCAGAAGCATTAGATATTGTCGTTAATATTATAGATAACAAGGTGCTTGCTGAGGCATTAGATGCAGCACGAGATAATATTGTCAAACAAGGTAAAATAGCGCAATACTTAAAACAGACCAATATTTTTCCGCCCATTGCTATTTATTTGATTAAAACTGGTGAAGAGAGCGGGAATTTAGACAGCATGTTATTAACCGTTGCGCGTAATTACGAAGAAGATTTATCTGAATTAATTGATAGTATGACGGCAAAGTTAGGGCCTGCATTACTTATTATAATGGCGCTTGTTGTGGGTGCTATTGTGATGGCGATTGCGGTGCCAATGATGGACTTTAGTCATATATCTGAAGGTGGTTTTTAATTAACAAGGAGTTTTTATGATTGGTACATTGCCTAGAGCTAACAACAGCGCACGCGAAGGATTCACTATTATCGAAATCTTGATTGCTTTCACCCTTGTGGCAATTCTTGCCGTTACGGTTGGACCTGCTTTTTATCGCACCTTAGCGGGCGGCCAAAAGAAAGCAACTGTTTCATCTTTGCAAGGGGTGAATAATGCGATCAAACAGTATTATATGGATACGCTAGAATATCCAAATAAGCTACGTGACTTAGTCAAAAAACCGGCAGATGTCAGTGATTGGGAAGGTCCATACTTGGATAAAGAACCACGTGATGCTTGGAAGAAACCATTTGTGTATAAGCTCACACCAGAAGGAGCACACCCATATGAGCTCTATTCTTATGGCTCAGATAAAGGACGTGCAACGCCAAAAGATAAATGGATCAGTGTCTGGGATCTCTAATAAAGGGTTCACCCTTATAGAAATTTTAATAGCCATAGCCCTTATTGGGCTTATGGCTACTGTTGTGGTTCCCAATATTGGGCAACGTAGCTATGAAAAAGAGCGTAAAGCGTTTATTGCAAAAGTAGATGCGCTTGTGCAACTTGCTTGGCAAAATGCGTTGTTGACTGGCAAAAATCAACGCGTGGTGTTTGATTTCACCAAAGAACGCGTTTTTTTAGAGCAGGCAACTGGTCAAAAAGATGCAAAAGGTGAGCAATTTGCACCAGTGACGCGCTCCTATTTGGCAACAGAACTTAAATGGCCAAAAAGCTATCAGATTAAAAACTTCTTTATTGAAGGCTTTGATGAGATGACGCGCTTTGTGGGCAAAAAGACGGGGCAAACATGGTTTTATGTGGTGCCGGATGGCATGACGCAACGTGTGACGATTAACCTGCTTGATACGGCAGATAAAGGTGCCGATCGCCGTCCGAAAAAAATTGCCTTGGTGCTTAATCCTTTTAATGCACGGTTTAAAGTATATGATACGTTCAAAACATAGTGGTTTTACGCTTATTGAAGTGCTACTTGCGGGCGCTTTGGTTGGTATTGCACTGGGGCCTATATATTTGATGCAAGGCAATGTGTATGACCAAGTGTTGCGCATGGCCCAACGGGTTGAACGTTTTTTTATTGGTTATGATTTTTTGCTCGAAGCACAATCGGGTGATGAAGAGAGCATCAAAGAGA
>FYBJ01001113.1_pt1 | contig 14221 bp, 12 predicted proteins | sample 1134611 | NCBI WGS metagenome assembly FYBJ01 (sample SAMEA104116008, study PRJEB20421) | marine metagenome | isolation source: marine | reverse complement strand
TTGCCCTGATCGGAGCGGCCGGCTATATTGCCCCCCGGCACATGAAAGCGATCCGCGACACCGGAAACGAACTGGTCGCCGCGATGGATGTAAACGACTCGGTCGGGATCATCGACAGCCACTTCCCCGAAGCGCAGTTCTTCACCGATTTCGAACTGTTCGACGCCCATGTGAACGCCGAGCGCCGCGCCGGGCGCGGGCTGGACTACGTGTCCATCGCCTCGCCCAACTTCCTGCACTCTGCCCATATGCAATGGGCGCTGCGGGCCGGTTCGGATGCGATCTGCGAAAAGCCGCTGGTGCTGCACCCCGAACAGATCGACGAGCTGAAAGCGATCGAGGCCGACACCGGCCGCAAGATCCACACCATCCTGCAACTGCGCCTGCACCCGGCGATCCTGGCGCTGCGCAACCGTGTCGCCAAAATGCCTGCCGGTGAAAAGGTCGACGTCGACCTGACCTACATCACCTCGCGCGGGAACTGGTATCTGAAAAGCTGGAAGGGCCTAACCGAGAAATCAGGCGGCATCGCCACCAACATCGGCGTGCATTTCTATGACATGCTGCATTTCGTATACGGCGCGGTGCAGGAAAACATCGTCCACTTGAACACGCCCACTAAGGCGGCAGGCTACCTCGAATATGAACGCGCCCGCGTGCGCTGGTTCCTGTCGTTGGATGTGAACGATGTCCCGGCCGAGGAACGCGCCAAAGGCAAACGCACCTTCCGAGCTGTTGTCGCCGATGGTGATAATATCGAATTCTCGGACGGTTTCACCGAGCTTCACACCAAGATCTACGAAGACATCCTCGCCGGGGGGGGCTTCGGTGTCGAAGATAATCGAGTGGCCATCGAAACCGTCGCAACCATCCGTGATGCGCCGATCGCACCAGCCGGTGATCTGACCCATCCCTTTGTGAAGGTGTGAACCATGTTCAGCGGCAAAACAATCCCTTTGGAGGAAGTCTGCGGGCAGTTCGGGCTAATTGTCAAGCGCAGCTGTGATTTTTCCTATGTAGGAAAAGTGCCTACACAGCTTGCGCGCCGCGTTGTTCCCTGCAGCCGCCAGCAACATATCGAACAGGCTCTTGCCGCTAGCGGCATAGCCGGCATTATCACGCTTGAAGAACTCGCGTCACACGTGCCGGAAACTCTGGGCCTCGCCATTAGCGAGAACCCGCTTGGTTCCGCGATGGCCCTGCAATCGCATATTGCTGGCATTGACGACTTCCAGTGGCAGAATTTCGAAAGCCGAATCCACCCAACCGCGATAATCCATCAAGGCGCCAGTGTGGCACCGCTGGATGTCGTGATCGGTGCGGGTACGGTCATTTACCCCAATGCTGTCGTCTTACCGCGCAGCATTATAGGGAAAAACTGTTCCATCGGCCCCGGGACAGTGGTCTCAACAGAAGCCTTTGAAGTGGATGTGAGCCAGGATCCCTACGTTGTGTGTCGGCAATCCGGGGGAGTACGTATCGCCGATCACGTCGACATACAGGCCGGCTGCACTTTGGTTCGGTCAACATTCGGCGGCTTCACGGAACTTGGCGAAGGGACCAAATTCGATTGCCAGGTCCATTTTGCACATGACTGCCGTACTGGTCGCAATGTTAGGATTGCCGCCTGTGCAGAGATATCTGGGCGCGTGGTGATCGGCGACAGGGTCTTCATCGGACCCAACGTCTCTGTCAGCAACGGTGTAACCATCGAAGACGATGCAAAGGTCAGCATCGGATCGGTTGTTACTCGCGACGTACCAAAAAGTGAGACTGTCACCGGCAACTTCGCTGTCGCTCACAGGAAATGGATTTCATTCATGAGGACTCTGAAATGATCGCCTTTGTCGACCTTGCTGCCCAACAAGAACGCCTTCGTGAAGAAATCGACGCCGGGATTGCCCGTGTACTTGCGCATGGCCAATATATCCTCGGACCGGAAGTGGCGGAACTGGAGGAAAAACTCGCCACTTATACAGGCGCAGCGCATTGTATTACTTGTGCCAATGGAACAGATGCCTTGCAAATCGCTTTGATGGCCCTTGGCGTTGGGCCGGGCGACGAGGTCATCACCCCGGGCTTCAGCTACATCGCTACTGCAGAGGCTGCGATGGTCCTGGGCGCCAAGGTGGTTTATGTTGATATCGATCCGATCAGCTACAACTTGGATCCCGCTCTGCTTGAGGCGGCGATCACCCCGCGCACCAAGGCGATCATCCCTGTCTCGCTTTATGGCCAACCGGCCGATTTCGATAGAATCAACGCCATCGCCATCGAACATAGGCTGCCGGTGATCGAAGATGCGGCGCAGAGCTTTGGCGCAAGTTACAAGGGCCGCAAGTCCTGTAACCTCAGCACGATCGCCTGCACCAGTTTCTTCCCCTCGAAGCCTCTGGGATGCTATGGAGACGGCGGTGCGATATTCACCTCTGAACCGGAACTGGCCAAGGTGATCCGCCAGGTCGCCCGCCACGGTCAAGAAAAGCGCTATTATCACGTCCGGCTCGGCTTGAACTCGCGACTTGACACGCTGCAGGCCGCAATACTGCTGCCTAAGCTGGCTATTCTGGACGACGAAATCGCGGCCCGTCAAAAGGTGGCCGAAGCCTACAATTCCGCTCTGGGTAACTTGGGCATCGCTCCCCCGCGGATCGCGGACTTTAGCACCAGCGCCTGGGCGCAATACACGGTCCGCATCGAGAACCGCACGAAGGTGCAGGCGCAGCTGAAAGAGCGCGGCATTCCCACGGCTGTGCACTACCCGCTGCCGCTGAACCGACAACCAGCCGTTGCCGACAGCGCCGCGCACCTACCCCAGGGAGACAAGGCCGCCGACTTGGTCATGAGCCTGCCGATTCATCCTTATCTGACGTCAGCTGCAGTTTCAGATATCTGCATGCGCCTGTCCGAGGCTGCGGCTTAATCGATGATCGTTCGATTGAATGCGGTGATGCCCAAAGGTTCGTTCCTTCCCAATGTCGCCCTGCTCACGAGCTCAACCGTGTTCGCTCAAGGCCTGAGCATGCTGGCATTGCCGCTGCTGACCCGGCTTTATGGCCCTGAAGGGTTTGACCAGCTCGCGGTCTATGTTGCTGCAGTTGGTATTCTCAGCGTTGTCGCGGCGCTGAGGTACAATCTGGCCATTCCAATCGCCGAGCGGGACGACGACGCAATGGCGCTTCTTGCTCTTGCGCTGGCGTCTATCACGGTGGTTTCACTCCTCTTGTGCATTCCGGTTATCTTTTGGCCCGAAGCCAGCGCGCAGTTGCTGGGCCAGACTGATCTTCTGCCCTATCTGTGGATGATCCCAGCAGGCGTATTCACGGCTGGGGCCTATGATGCGCTGCAATACTGGACCACACGGCGACGCGATTTTGGCCTGATTACGCGAACTCGGGTAACCCGAGCCGTCGGCGGTGTCGCCACGCAGGCAGGGATCGGAGCGATCTGGAGCTCATCATTCGGGTTGCTGTTCGGACATATGGTCTATGGTGGCCTGGGGGTTGTCGCCCTGGTCGAAAGAATATTTCGGCGCGACAGAGACATCCTCGGCAAGGTGACGACGATGCGTGTACGCGAGCAGATGCGCGCCTTCAGTAGTTACCCAAGATACTCGGTTCCGGAAGCATTGTTCAATGTGGGTGGCAGACAGGTGCCGCTGTTGTTGATCTCAGCAAATTCGGCCGGCTCTGAGGCGGGGTTCTTGTTCCTGGCCATGACCGTGATGGGGGCGCCGATGGCGCTTGTCGGAAGTTCGGTCGCGCAGGTATATATTGCAGAAGCGCCGGATCGGCAGCGCGATGGTACATTGGTGCAGTTCACATTGAAGACCATGTGGGCCCTGATAAAGGTGGCCGGCCCACTGCTGTTTCTAACAGGGATCGTGTCACCATTCGTTTTCCCACTCATCTTCGGCGCGGACTGGTCGCGTGCCGGGATATTGATGTCATGGATGGTGCCTTGGTTCATACTCCAACTTGCGTCATCTCCAATGTCTGTCGTGTTGTATATAGTCGGAAAATTTCAGCTGGCCATGGCTCTTCAATTTGTAGGCTTCGCCATCCGCGTCGGATCTGTTTTTGTTGCAATAACCATATCTCCAGGGCAGATATCTGAAATATATGCTGTTAGCGGAGCGCTTTTCTATGGGCTTTATGTCGGCGCCATTCTCGTTATTCTGAAGGCGAGAAGATGAGTGGGAACTGAAGTGACAGAGTCAAATCATCTTTCTGTGTTACAGAGGGAAAGACGTGTGACTCCAGGTGTGATCATCAAGCCAATAGAAACGCTCGGAGTTCGAAATGATTAGAATCCAGCGCCATATCCAACTGGGCGTCTCTACCTTCTTGGCAGCCATCATGATTGGGCAAGCTGCAGCCAATACGGCGTCGTTAATGCTGTTCCCAATCCTAAGAACCGGACTGCTTGCACTAGCGGTCGCTTTTTTTGCCATCTATCATCTTTGCGGCAAGGTAAGAATCTCGAACCTATTTTCGCTTCTATTGATTATATTTCTTTATACCTATGGCCTTTTAATGAGCTCCCTGCATGGATCTTCATCATACTCGATCGCATATTTTTTTCAGTCATTCTTGATCGTTTTCTTCGGCACATTATGCTACTCTGTTTGCACTATAGGAGAGGATCATTCCAACGTCGCCGTTAATCAGATTTGGTTCTCGATATTAATCTTGGCGTTCCTTGCGATCACTGGAGCAATAGTTTTTGATTTCCCGCCCTATTTTGTCTATGACATCTACGTAGAGGGCGGCCAAGTCACGTATAGACAGGGAATCTCCTATTTCTTCGGGATAGCTGCACTATCCAGTCTTTTTCTAATTAAAGCATCGGCTGGTCGAGTTCGTCAATCTGCTATGCTGGTGCTGTTCTTTGTTTTTGTGCTTATCTCCCTATTGGGCGGCGGTCGCGGAGAGATACTTGTTCTGTTGGTTGCATCCGTCTATATTACTTTTCACAGTGGCTTCCGGGGTATTGTATTGGGCTTAGTGGTGATATTGTTGATTGCTACTTTTCTTGCGTTCGCCGATCTCAGCTTTCTAAATGATCTTGGGACATACAACCGTTTTCTCGTGATTTTCCTGAATTCCGACTATGGGCTTCGAGATGTACTTTTCTCACAAGCAATAGACCTCTTGCTCAATGATAGTCGCTGCTTCTTTTTTGGATGTGGTTTTGGCGCTTTCCAAAGCCACTACCAATATCCACTGGGGTTGTATCCTCACAACATCCTATTGGAGGCCTTGTTAACGTGGGGCGTGCTAATCACAGGTCTCATTATCATCTTATTTTTTGTCGGCTTGATACGAGGAAGAAGAGCTGGGGTGTTGAATTATTTTGGATTCTTTTCAGTTTTGGTGGGGATGAAGAGTGGTGACATTCTGGGGTCGTGGCTAGCTTTTTCCTTCATATTCTTCTATGCGAGTACGGGCTTCAGCTTGCTCGTGCGTCGTTGAACCTCAGGTGTTGCACTTCATACTTGTGCCAAAGTTCCTGCTCCACGCCGGCCAAGGATCCACATACAATCAGGCCTGGCTTTGGGTTCATGCGAGCATAGCCACGCTAGAACCCACAGCCAGATGAGAAATCGTGTCGACCTTGATTGGCAACTGGATCGAAGACTATAGCCAAGACCGTTCACAATGCTGCCTGTGATTGAGAACGCCCCGCGAGTTCACGAGGGCGACAACCGAAAACCCAGGCGTCTGGTTAAACCGGGGGGGGGGGCTGGAACAACTATCAACCCTATCCCGCATACCAAACGCTGAAAGGTAACGCCAAGGTCACCGTGAGACCTCGCGTCTCAACAAATAAAAACAAGAATTGAACGAACCAAAGGGCAAATGGAATGTGTGGTATTCTCGGAACTTTTCATGCATCGAAAAGCAACATTAGAGAACGATGTGAGACAGCGATTGCGTTCATTCAGGCCAGAGGACCCGATGCGGTAGGACTAGAAAGCCTAACTGCAAACGGTGCATTCATCGAGTTGTGCCATACACGACTAAGCATCATCGACGTGTATGAGCACGCAAACCAACCGATGTCAGACCCGGATTGCGACTGGGTGATCTCTTACAATGGGGAGATTTACAACTATGTCGAGATCCGCGAAGAACTGAAGCAGATGGGTTGGTTGTTTACCAGCGCTAGCGACACTGAGGTGTTATTAAAAGCATGGGCGCAATGGGGAGTCGATGCGCTACACCGCCTGAATGGGATGTTTGCATTCGCCGCTGTGCAAAAGAAAACCGGAGAAATGTGGCTCGTTCGGGACAGATTTGGCGTTAAACCGCTTTATTGGGGCATGGATAGCAAAGGCGGGGTTATCTTTTCCTCATCTGTTGCGGCGGTCGCTCAAGACCTAGGAGCCGAAGTCAATTCCGATTACTGTGCCTTCGGTTTGTATTATTGGGCATTTGAGTCGAATTCCGAAAATACACCCTTTGAAGGTGTTCGTTGCCTTGCGGCCGGAACCTGGCTGAAGGCCAATATTCAGGAAGGTCGCGTTCGGATGGAAACAGGGCGGTGGTACGACCTGAAGCAACAGGTCACACAAGCTGAAATCGAAATGTTGCAGCTATCAGACGAAGATATCCTGGACCTCTGCTTGGAAACACTAAAAGATTCCGTTGCACTTAGATTACGTAGTGATGTGCCCGTCGCGGTGTCGTTGAGCGGTGGGGTCGACTCCAGCGCGATCGCCGCGATTGCCGCGTCTCATTCAGAGCAATTGGTCGGTTTTTCGTTCGGCACCCCTTCTGACAAAACATCTGAAGCCCCAGTGGTTGAAGAATTTGCAAGAAAAACGGGCACGTCTGTGCGATTTGTCTGGCCCGACATGACCACCTCAGCGCTCGACGCGTTGCTGGAACGCACCCTAACACACCAAGAGGCACCTTTCCCGAGTCTCAGCGCCTTGGCTCAGAATTCGGTTTATCGCGCCGCTCGCGACGACGGCTTCAAGGTTGTTCTCGGCGGGCAAGGCGGCGACGAGATATTTGCAGGCTATCGTAAATTCGGGCTGATCGCGGCACGCGCCGCGATCGCAAGAGAGGATGCGGTCGAAGCCTTCCGGTTGCTATGGTCGTTGTCGCGAATGCTAATTCACGAAGCCAATGATGCTAAGACTTACCTTAACGCACTCAATCGTTACAATCCAAAGACTGAGACTGGTTTCAAAGTGCTGGGTTGGGCGCCGCAAACTGCCAATCTTTGGGGGCACAAAGGTATCAGCCTACAGGACCGACAAATCGCCGATGTTCTTCAGTGGAGCGTGCCACCGTTGCTTCGATACGAAGACAGAAACTCAATGGGAAACAGTGTCGAGTCGCGATTGCCTTTTATGGATTACCGCCTGGTTCATCTCGCCTTGGCGCTGCCGACAAGAATGAAGATCGCAAATGGCTTTGGGAAAAAGGCTTTGCGAGACATTGTCGGGGGGCTAGTTCCTGACGCGATCCGCCTGAACCGAAAAAAGCGAGGGTTTGACGTTACGGCCCCATGGATCGCGCAGGGATTGGGGCAAAGTCTGAGGGATCGAATCGATGGAAATAGGGCCAAGTTAGCACCCTATATCAATAAGGTCGAACTCAACACCATTTTTTCGGATGAGGCTTTGACAAATAGCGGAAAACTATTGGGCGAAGCACTGATGCTGGTATGGTTGACCGAGCCAATTCGCCGCCCTCAAAGCAACAGAGGTATCTACACATGACAAGCGTTTGTCACCTGTCCTCGGCTCATAGCGGATTGGACAGTCGGATTTTCCACAAGGAATGCGTTTCATTGGCCGCGGCCGGTTTTAAGACCCATCTGGTGATATCAGCGGATCACACCGATGTTCTCAAGGCGCGCGAGTTGAACGTTACTGTGCACCCTCTGCCTGAAGAAACGGGTCGTTTGGCTCGCATTTTTCGCAAGACTTGGCGTTGTTGGAAACATGCGAGACGTGTCAATGCCAAAATCTATCATTTCCATGATATTGAACTGATTCCAGTGGGCATTGCGCTTACGGCAATTGGTAAGAAAGTGATTTATGACGCGCATGAAGACGTCACTAAAGACATCCTAACGAAACACTGGATTTCTCCTCCTTTGCGAAAAAGCGCGGCGTGGATCGCAGGAGCGGTAGAGTTCTGTGGAGCGAAAGCCTTTGCCAGCGTGGTGGTCGTGGCACCCTCGACCAAGGCGCGGTTCGAAAAATACACGCGGTGCGTGAAAGAAATACGGAACTACCCGAAAATCAACGCGCCGTTTTCAAATGAAACACCGAACACGGAAAAGCATCACGTGTGTTACATTGGCACAATTAGCAGAGCTAGGGGAATAATGGAGATTTCCCAGGCGGTCGACCTTGTTGAGTCTGGCACCAAGCTGCTTCTGGCGGGGAAATTCACCGAGCCAGGCGTACTCGAGGAGGTCAGTTCTATGAGTTCTTGGGACAAGATCGACTATTTGGGACAGATAGATCACGAGGAGGTCACAGGTGTCTTGTCGCGCTCGATCGCGGGACTCGTCACGCTACACCCTACCACCAGTTTCAAGGATGCGTTGCCGATCAAGATGTTTGAATACATGTTGGCGGGGATTCCGGTGATTTCCTCCAATTTCCCGCTCTGGAAAGAAATCATCGAGTCCTGTGATTGTGGGATCATCGTGGATCCCCTGAATCCGCAAGACATCGCCAAAGCGATGCAATGGATCCTCGACCACCCAGACGAGGCCAGCGAAATGGGCCTTAGAGGCCGGGCCGCCGTTGAAGATCGGTATAACTGGTCATCCGAGAGCGAGAAACTGATCGCACTTTACCGCCAACTGGTCTAGTAAAACCTGATGAACCGGTCGACTTCATCTCACGCCTCGCACCTCCTCCCGAAGTACTGTTCATTGGCGCTCGTTTGCCCGTCAATCCATGAGTTTCAAAGACCGCCATTTCTATATTCTGCCTCTTCGCTTGACAACGAGAAACCATGAACAAGACAATCTGGTATATCTCAAAATACGTGGTCCCTAATTACGCGAGCCGGGTTGGATCGCGGGGCTTTCAGATTTTGCGAGAGATGTCCGCGAAAGGTCATAAATGCGTGCATTTCTGTTCTGATTCAAATCACCTGGCAAACCCGCCTTCATTCGACGCGCCTGTTCTGTACGAGACCGTCGATGGCGTTGACGTTTATTGGGTAAAAACGCGCAAGTATAAGGGCGCGAATTCACTTGGGAGAATTCTGAGTTGGTTCAGCTTCGAATGGCGCCTTTGGCGCATACCGAAGGCCGCGATCGCACCACCCGACGTGGTCATCGTTTCCAGCTTGTCCTTATTGACTATTTTAAACGGCATGTGGCTGCGTCGGAAATATGGCTCCAAATTGGTATTTGAAATCCGCGACATTTGGCCCTTGTCGCTTAAGGAGCTGCGCGATTGGAGCCGCTGGAACCCGGTTGTTCTCGCTCTCGGGTGGATCGAGAAAAAGGGCTATCGCTCGTCCGACCTGATCGTTGGAACGATGCCCAATCTTAGCGACCATGTGTCTGATGTTCTTGGCTATTCCCGCCCCGTTGCCTGCGTACCTCAGGGCATGGATGCCAGACTTCTTGAGCAACCGGGCCCACCCGATCCAGAGTTTGAAAAGGCATACCTGCCCTCTGAAAAGTTCACTATAGTATACGCAGGTACCATCGGCATTGCGAATGCTCTGGAACCATTTTTTGAGGCTGCGCGCCGAATGCAGGACGAAAAAGATGTGCACTTCCTGGTTCTTGGAGACGGCTATCTGAAACCCGGGTATCAAGCAGAATATGGCAGTCAATCGAATATAACTTTTGCACCCGCGGTGCCGAAAAAAATGGTGCTGTCCGTCTTATCCAAGTGTGACCTAATGTTTTTCTCCGCACCAAATTCGCGTCTTCTGAAGTATGGTCAATCTTTGAACAAAATCATTGACTACATGGCATCTGGAAAACCGATACTCGCGTCATATTCGGGCTTTCCATCAATGATTAATGAAGCAGGCTGCGGGAGTTTCGTTCCCGCTGGCGACGTAGATGCCATATGCGCCGAGATTGACCGGTATTATAAAATGCCGAGTCCCGAACGCGAAAGAATGGGACATGACGGCCGCGACTGGCTCCTGCGGAATCGTAGCTTTTCCACTTTAGCTGATCATTATCTTGAATTGATAGATGCTATCCCATCAAAATAACGCACCAACAACGGTCCGGGGCGACCAACAGGTTCGATTGCAGGACTGCCGTTTGGGTGATCGTTACAAGGCGAAAAAGGAAGAGGATTTCCGACAGCGGGGACCGCGGGTTTATACTGACCATACATTCGTTTCTTGCAATTTCACTGCGCATAAGGAGATGCTCAAATGACAAAGCGGTCTCTAGACATTCTTTTCGCAGGGCTTGGGCTGGTGATACTCTCACTGGTCCTGCCCATCATTGCCCTGCTTATCCGCCAACAGATGGGCTCGCCTGTCATGTTTCGCCAGACGCGGCCTGGTCGCCACGGAAAACCATTTCAGATGATCAAATTCCGCACCATGCGCGATGCGATTGACACCGATGGCCGCCCGCTTCCCGATGCGGAACGGCTCACCAAATTGGGCCGGTTCCTGCGGTCCAGCTCGATCGACGAGCTGCCCGAATTGTGGAATGTGCTTAAGGGCGAGATGAGCCTTGTCGGTCCCCGCCCGCTCTTGATGGAATACCTGCCGCTCTATTCCACCGAACAGGCACGCCGCCATGAGGTCCGACCTGGCGTCACCGGCTGGGCGCAGGTGAACGGGCGAAATGCGATCTCTTGGGACGAGAAGTTCACCCTCGATGTCTGGTATGTTGATAACCGGAGCCTCTTGCTGGATCTTAAGATCATCTGGATGACGATCCGGAAGGTGATCAAGCGCGACGGTATTTCAGCGGCGGGCGAGGCCACGATGCCGAAGTTTGAGGGAGAAAAGAAATGAATTTGTACGGTGTGTATGGCTCCAGTGGCTTTGGACGGGAAGTCATGCCCCTGCTACGCGCGCAAGTAGCCAACGACCCCGAAGCCGAATGCGTTTTTGTGGATGATTCCGGCGCAGAAGACATCGTGAATGACCACAAGTGCATGACATTCGAACAATTCCTTAACTATCCAGCTAAAACCCGGGCTATCACCCTTGCCATCGGCGACAATGGAATCCGCGAAAAACTGGCAGAGAAATGCGAGGTCGCAGGCCTAAAGTTCATCTCTGTGCAGGCACAAAATTGCATGGTCCTTGACGAGTCACCCATTGCAGAAGGGCTTATCTTGTGTGGCTTTGCGACGATCACCTCCAATGCCACGATCGGCCGTCACTTCCATGGCAACATCTACTCCTACGTCGCCCATGACTGCGTGATCGGTGATTTCGTGACCTTCGCGCCTGGCGTGATGTGCAATGGAAATGTCCATATCGAAGACAATGCCTATATCGGAACGGGTGCCGTGCTTCGTCAGGGCAAGCCGGGCAAACCCCTGACAATCGGCGCTGGGGCCGTTGTCGGCATGGGCGCAGTCGTGACCCGTGACGTGCCACCGGGTGTCACAGTCGTCGGCAACCCAGCTAAACCCCTGATCAAGGACTAGCCCCATGCGTATCTACCTCTCCCGCCCCCATATGTCCGGCAATGAGGAGCGCCGCGTGGCCGAGGCTTTTGAGTCGAACTTCGTCGCCCCGCTCGGACCACAACTCGATGCCTTCGAGGCCTCTATGCGTGACTACCTCGAGGCGGATGTGCACTGCGTCGGCCTGTCGTCGGGCTCTGCCGCATTGCATCTTGCGCTGCGCATCGCCGGTGTCGGCCCGGGCGACGAGGTCTGGATTTCTTCCATGACCTTCGCAGGTGGAATTTTCCCGGTAATCTACCTCGGTGCTAGTCCGCGTTTCTTTGATCTCTCCCCAGAAAGTTGGACGGTCGACACAGCGCTACTGGCCGAAGAACTCGCCAAGGCCGCCACCGAGAACCGCCTGCCCAAGGCCATAGTGCCGACCGATCTTTACGGCCAGTCCGCTGATCTCGCCACGCTGGAGAGCCTTGCCGCGCAATACGGCGTACGCCTGATCGTTGACAGTGCCGAAAGCCTGGGCGCATCCTACAAGAATGGTCGCAAGGCCGGCACCGGCGGAGATGCTGCGGTCCTGTCATTTAACGGCAACAAGATCATCACCACCTCCGGCGGCGGGATGCTGGTCACCCGCCACAAGGACTGGGCAGACGAGGCCCGTTTCCTCGCCACCCAGGCGCGCGACCCCGCACCTCACTATGAGCATTCCACCTTTGGCTACAACTACCGCTTGTCCAACATCTGCGCCGCCATCGGGCTGGGGCAGATGGATGTGCTCGACGTCCGCGTCGCACGTCGACGCGAGATCTTCGATCGCTACAAAGCCACGCTCTCGCGCTCCGGCGTCGCCTTCATGCCCGAGCCGGAGGGTCTGCACTCGACCCGCTGGCTCACCGCCTTGACCATCGACCCCAGCGAAATCGGCGTCACGCGCGAAGACATCCGCCTGATGCTGTTGGAACACCAGATCGAGTCACGCCCGTTGTGGAAACCTATGCACATGCAGCCGCTGTATGCCGGTGCGCCTTATCACGGCACTGGTGTCGACGAGCGCCTCTTCGCCAATGGACTATGCCTTCCCTCGGGCAGCGACATGACCGATGAGCAGCAAGATGAAGTTGTTGAGCGGGTCACAGCGCTCCTTGATAAAGGTCGTTGAACTCCCCCGGTCCACCTGATGCGAATAGGTCCGATCACACTACACGACACTGGCGGATGACGGCGATTTTGGGGCTGGTGCAGACCGGCGAGATGGATTCTGAGCACGGACTCTTTCCCTGCAAGGAGTTTGTCCATGACCCGTGTCGCTCTCGCCGGCCTGTCCAAGCTATTATCGCCGCATGTACCACTGGGGAAGTCACGCCTAGAGACCCTTTGCTTGCTCGTGCTCGGCGTGATCAGCGCACGTACCGTCAGCCTATTGTGCCCCTGCGGTTGCGGGGAGATGCACAAGATCGGCGAGGATCGCACCGAGCGGCTGGACATCGTGCCTGCAAAGTTGCGGGTGATCGTCACGGTTCGTCCCAAATACGCATGTCGCAGCTGCACGGACGGCGTGACCCAGGCGCCGGCCCCGGCGCATCTCATCGAGGGTGGCCTGCCGACCGAAGGCGCCATCGCGCATGTGCTGGTCGGCAAATACGCGGACCACTTGCCGTTGTATCGACAGCGCCGGATCCTTGCCCGATCGGGCATCGAGATCCACCGCAGCACGCTGGCCGACTGGGTCGGCACCGCCGCCTTCCATCTCGGCCCGGTATCTCAAGGCTATCCTCGAAGCCATCGCCGCCGGCCATCCGCAAGGCCAAATCGACGATCTCTTGCCCTGGAACTTCAAGCCGTCAAGCTGATCCCGGGTGGGGCGCAGAGGCCGTCATGGCGTCGCGGATAAGGCGCGCATCGTGTATCTGGTCGCGGCGCAGACCGAGATCGGCCATGGTGACAATCGCGTTGTCGCCGCCAACACGATTTGGGCCACCGGACGGCGTTTCAACGTTGGGGTCACCAACCTTGAAATTCCGACCGCCGCCGTGTCCGGCGACGTCACCACGCTCCTGCGCCGCATCATACTCGTCGGCAAGACGCCGCTTGGCGGCGGCCTCGATTTCCAGGGCGTCAGCCTGCGCGCGGTGTGCAGCAGCCACGAGATCGTCATGGGCGGCTTTTGCGTTTTTGAGCCGCGCGGCCCGTTTGGCTACATCATAGGCTAGGCCTGCTGCTTCACGGGCTTCGAGCACTTCCGCCGCTGTCTTGGCGCTGGCCAACATCGTGGCGGCACGATCGATCAGACCCGGAAGGTTCTCGCCAGCCAGGGGGATTGGGGAGAGCGCAGTCATTTCTGCGCCCCCGCCGGCTCGAGCGTGACCTTAAGCGCGCCCACCTTCACGGTACGGGCAGGCTCGAAGCCATCGCGCCAGGCGCCAGGCAATGCACAGTATTTGCGCTCCGAGACGGTCAGCTTGGTGTCGATGAACTCGGCCGGGTCCTCGCCGCTGTCAGCAATATTCCGGGCGATCTGCGCCAGCTTCTTTTGATCCCAATCGACGCGCTTCGGCAGGTCTGCCACCACCGTGTAATCGCCATCAGCGAGGCGCACCGTGCCGGTATCCTTGC
>FYBJ01000756.1_pt1 | contig 14221 bp, 12 predicted proteins | sample 1134611 | NCBI WGS metagenome assembly FYBJ01 (sample SAMEA104116008, study PRJEB20421) | marine metagenome | isolation source: marine | reverse complement strand
TGTCGTTGTGGAACTGGATGGTCACGCCCTTGGGGCCGCCGTCGAGCCGGGCGATGCCCGCCTTCTTGCACATCGCCTTGATCCGCACGATCAGAAGCAGGGTGTTGACCTCCTTGGGCAGCGCGCCGAAGCGGTCGATCAGTTCCGCGGCGAAGCCTTCGAGTTCGACCTTCGTGGTCAGCGACGACAGGCGCCGATAAAGCCCCAGCCGGACATCGAGATCGGGAATGTAGTCCTCGGGGATGAGAACCGGGACGCCCAGATTGATTTGCGGCGCCCATTGATCGTCGGTGTCGGAGAGCCCTTCGGCCTCCCCGGACCTGAGCTTGGCGATCGCCTCTTCGAGCATCTGCTGATAAAGCTCGTAGCCCACGTCGCGGACATGCCCCGACTGCTCCTCTCCCAGAAGATTGCCGGCCCCGCGGATATCGAGATCCTGACTGGCGAGCGTGAAGCCCGCCCCGAGGCTGTCGAGGCTGCCCAGCACCCGCAGCCGCTTTTCCGCGGCGGGGGTCAGCGGGCTGCGCGGCTTGGTGGTAAGATAGGCATAGGCACGGGTTTTCGACCGCCCCACCCGGCCGCGGATCTGATAGAGCTGGGACAGTCCGAACATGTCGGCGCGGTGGACGACCATCGTGTTGGCTGTGGGAATGTCGAGCCCGGACTCGACGATCGTGGTCGCCAGCAGCACATCGTATCTGCCGTCGTAGAAGGCGTTCATCCGTTCGTCGAGATCGCCGGCGGCAAGCTGGCCGTGCGCGACGACATAGCTTACCTCCGGCACCTCGCGTTTGAGAAAATCCTCCATTTCCGGCAGGTCGCTGACCCGCGGCACGACAAAGAACGACTGTCCGCCGCGATAGCGTTCGCGCAGCAGCGCCTCGCGGATGGTGACGGTGTCGAACTCGCTCACATAGGTGCGGATGGCCAGGCGGTCGATCGGGGGTGTCCCGATGATCGACAGATCCCGAACGCCGGAGAGCGACAGCTGCAGCGTGCGCGGGATCGGTGTGGCGGTCAGGGTCAGCACATGCACGTCAGAGCGCATTTCCTTGAGCCGCTCCTTGTGCTGCACGCCGAAATGCTGCTCTTCGTCGATGATGAGAAGGCCGAGGTTGCGGAATTTCACGCCCTTGGCCAAGAGCGCATGGGTTCCGATGGTGATGTCCACGGTGCCCCGGCCGATGCCCTCGCGGGTTGCGGCGGCCTCCTTTGCAGGGACGAACCGGGAAAGCTGCCGCACCTCCACCGGGAAACCGCGAAACCGCTCGGCAAAGCTCTTGTAGTGCTGGCGCGCAAGCAGGGTCGTGGGGGCGATCAGCGCCACCTGAACCCCGGACATCGCCGCGATGAAGGCTGCGCGCATGGCCACCTCGGTCTTGCCGAAGCCCACATCGCCGCAGATCAGCCGGTCCATGGGCTGGCCGCTGCCCAGATCTTCCAGCACGTCGGAGATGGCGGACAGCTGATGTTCGGTCTCCTGATAGGGAAAGCGCGCCGAGAAGGCATCCCAGACCTCGGCGGGCGGTTCCAGCATCGGCGCCTTGCGCAACGCCCGTTCCGCCGCCACGCGGATGAGGCGTTCGGCTACCTGGCGGATGCGCTCTTTCAGCCGGGCCTTCTTGGCCTGCCAGGCGCCGCTGCCCAGCTTGTCGAGCAGCCCCTCCTCATGGCCGAAGCGGCTGAGAAGCTCGATGTTTTCCACCGGCAGGAACAGCCGGTCGCCGCCGGCATATTCCAGGGCGATACATTCATGCGGGGCGCCCATCGCGCTGATGGTTTCCAGCCCCATGTAACGCCCGACCCCGTGATCGACATGGACCACCAAATCGCCGGGGCTCAGACTCTGGGTCTCGGTCAGGAAGTTCTCGGCCCGCTTCTTGCGGCGCGGACCGCGGATCAGCCGGTCGCCCAGCACGTCCTGTTCCGAGATCACCGAGAGCCCATCGCCCTCGAACCCGGTCTCCAACGCCCAGACCGCGAGATAGAGCCCGCCTGGCCCGCTGCCGTTGCGCGGCCGCTCTGGCACGTCGCGCATATCCTCGATCAGTTTCGCATCGAGCATGTCCTCGTCATGCAGAAGCCCGCCGAGCCGTTCGCGCGCGCCCTGGGAATAGCTGGCGACGATGACGTCGCCGGCCTTGCGTTTTTCGCGAACATGCTGGGCGAGTGCCGCGAAAAGGCTGATCTTTTCCTGCTGGCGTTCGGGGGCGAAGTTCCTCCCGATGCGCCCTCCGGCATCGATTGCGCCCGGGCCGGTGGCACGGGGCAGCACGCTCAGATCCAGCAGCCGGCGGCCGGCGGTCGCGGCATCGAAGGCCGCATCGTCGAGATAGAGAAGCCGTGGCGGCGCGGGCTTGTAGACGCTGTCGAGCCGGCCTTTCTGCACCATCGCCTCGCGACGGTTCTGATACTGGTCCTCGATCTGCTCCCAACGCGAAAGCCGGATGGGCCCGCTCTGGTCGTCCATGACGACGGCGGCGCCGGGCAGATAGTCGAAAACCGTTTCAAGCCGTTCGTGAAAAAAGGCCAGCCAATGCTCTATCCCCTGGTGCTTGCGCCCGGCGCTTACCGCCTCGTAGAGCGGATCGTCGGTGCCCGCCGCCCCGAACTCCGCGCGGTAGTTCTGACGGAACCGCAGGATCGCATCGTCGTCGAGAATGACCTCGGAGACGGGCGCAAGGTCCACCCGGTCCAGTCTTTCGGTGGTCATCTGCGTGGCCGGATCGAACCGCCGGATGCCGTCCAGCACGTCGCCGAAGAAATCGAGCCGCACGGGCCCCTCGCCGCCCGGAGGGTAAATGTCGATGATCCCGCCGCGGATGGCATAGTCGCCGGGCTCGGTCACCGTCGGGGATTGGGTGAAACCCATGCGCACCAGAAAACCGCGCAGCGCTGCCTCGTCCACCCGTTGGCCCACCGCGGCGCTGAGGCTGGCATCGGCCAGCACCTCGCGCGGGGGGATCCGCTGGGTCACTGCGTTCAGCGTGGTCAGCAGGACGAAGGGGCCTGTCATCCCCTGCGCAAGGGCGGCCAGCGTCGCCATGCGCTGTGCCGATACCTCGGAGTTGGGCGAGACCCGGTCATAGGGCAGACAGTCCCACGCAGGTAAGCTCAACACCGCAGTGCCCGGCGAAAAGAAGGCGAGCGCCGCGCGCATCGCCTCGAGCCTGCGGTCGTCGCGCGCCACGTGGATCACGGGACCGGCCCGTTTTTCCAGCTCGCGCAGCACCACCCGGGCGTCAAAGCCTTCGGGCGCGCCGCCCACGACGATATGTTGCTGTTCAGGCATGGGGGCGGAGGTATCCGCTTTCAGGGGGATGTCAACCGGCCAGAGGCCCGATGGTGAGGTTTTGCAGCATTCCCCACATGGCGGTGACGAAGATGGAGATCATGCCGATGACCTGAACCCAGAAACGATGCCAGCGCAGGACCGGAAAGAGATCGGGGCTGCGCAGGTTATGGCGTTCGATCCGGCTGGCGGTCCGCACGCTCAGCAACCCGACGATGCAAAGCGGCGTGACAAGCAGAAACAGCGCCTGGCTGAACTCTTGCCCATACCAGAAGCCGAGCAGCGCGAACATCGTCAGCGCGAAGAACAGCAGCCCGATCAGCACGAGACCCGCCTCGCGCGAGATATAGAGGATGCGGCCCGTGTAGATCTGGATCAGCGTATCCAGATCATGCCAGGCCTCCGGTCCGGTGCGGCGTGCGCGCTGGATCAGGTCGTAGGGCACGCCGATCACCCAGTGGCTGGCGGTCGACCAGGTCACGGCGAGCAGTATCCAGAACCACAAACTGGAAAACGACCGCATGTCGATCAGCTCGAAAATGGCCCTGAACGCATCCATGGCTTGCCCGCCCGTGAAATTTCGTCGGACCCTACAGCGGCTTTTTGGCGATTCCCACCCTTGAGATGGCGCCGCAGACGTGCAATCCAAAGCCGTGACCGCAAGGGCCCGCCCCCGGGCGCGCTGCCGCTCTGCGCCGCCGCGTTCCCGTCTTTCAGGGCGCCGTGCCGATATCAGCCGAGGAGCCGCCGATGCGCCCATCCGTCGCCCCCTTTCCAAAGGCCCGCCTGCGGCGTATCCGTCAGTCCGCGCCCTTGCGCGCGCTGACCCGCGAACACCGGCTGAGCACCGACGATCTGATCTGGCCGATTTTCGTGCGCGAGGGCGGCGGTGCGGCCGAGCCTGTGACCTCGATGCCCGGGGTGGGCCGGCTGAGCGTGGAAGGCGCGGTCGAGGCGGCAGCGAAGGCGTCCGAGCTGGGCATCCCGGCGATATGCGTCTTTCCCTATACCGATCCGGCACTCAAGACGCTGAATTGCGAAGAGGCGTGGAACCCCGACAACCTGTCGAACCGCGCGGTGCGGGCCATCAAGCAGGCGGTGCCGGAACTGGCGATCATGACCGATGTCGCGCTCGACCCTTATAATGCCGCCGGTCACGACGGGATCGTGCGCGACGGCCGCGTGCTCAACGACGAGACGGTGGAGGTGCTGGTGCGCATGGCGCTGGCCCAGGCCGAGGCCGGCGCCGATATCCTGGGTCCTTCGGATATGATGGACGGTCGCATCGGCGCGATGCGCGCCGCGCTCGAAGACGCCGGCCATCAGGATACGCTGATTTTGTCCTACGCCGCCAAATACGCCTCGGCCTACTACGGCCCCTTCCGCGATGCGGTGGGCGCGAGCGGCGCGCTCAGGGGCGACAAGAAAACCTATCAGATGGATCCGGGCAATTCGGATGAGGCGCTGCGCCTCGTCGCCCGCGATCTCGACGAGGGGGCGGATATGGTCATGGTCAAACCCGGCCAGCCCTATCTGGATATCTGCCGCAGGGTAAAGGACAGCTTCGCGGTGCCCACCTATGCCTATCAGGTCTCGGGCGAATACGCGATGATCGAGGCGGCGGCGCGCAACGGCTGGGTCGATGGCGAAAACGTGATGCTGGAAAGCCTGCTGGCCTTCAAGCGCGCGGGCTGCGACGGGATCCTCACCTATTTCGCGCCGCGCGTGGCCAAACGGCTGCGAGAGGGCTGATCAAACGGACGGCGGGGCCTCGCCGGAGGGGCCGGACCTTGCCGCAAAATGATGACAGCCTAGTTCTTATGGGTTATACCTCTGCGCGAACCGGCTATTAAGACCGGCAGCGAATTGAGGGCATGAAGATGAGCATTTTTTCCCGTAGGGCGTTTCTGCTGACGGCCGGCGCGGCGACCACGACCGTAGCGGCCTGTGCGAACCCTGTCGGCGGCGATGGGCCGGAGCGGATCGACCGCCGGGTCCGTGCCGCCGAAAGCTACATGTATACCTATATCCCCGGCACCCGGTCCCTGTCGGAAAAGGCCGCCGGGGTGCTGATCATGCCGCTGGTGACGGAGGCGGCGCTGGGCATCGGCGGCAGCTACGGACGCGGCGCGCTCAAGATCAACGGTGCGACCGTCGACTACTATTCCGCGACGCAGGCCTCCATCGGCCTGCAGATCGGGGCGCAGCAATATGCCCATGCGCTGTTTTTCATGACCCAGGAGGCGCTGGCCGATTTCCGCAGCTCCATGGGCTGGGCGGCGGGCGCGGACATCGAATATGCGGTGCGCTCGCGCGGCAACTCGCTGACTGCCGATACCACCACCGTCATGAACCCGGTCATCGGGGTCGTCTTCGGACAGGCGGGGCTGATCGCCGGCGCGACGCTCGACGGCACGAAATATTCGCGCATCATCCCCTAGCCCGTCACCGGACGGGGGCGCCCCCTGCCCCCGTTTCCGCCGTTGCGGTCGCCTTTCTGCTCCACCCAGAAGAAATTGCCCGCTGCGGGTTTGCGCCCGCGGCGAAGCTCTGGCATTACCGGCGCCGATTTCCCGCGCGGCCGGCAGGCGGCGCGCGGCTGCCCGGAAGGAGTGAAGATGGCTGATACGATGGAAGGCTGGAGCGTAGAGCGGCTGCACCCCGATCATTCCCAGGCCCTGCGCGAAGGCCGCGTGCTCTATGACAGCGAAACCGACCATCAGCGGCTTCGGGTCTTCGAAAATCCGACTTTCGGCCGGGTTCTGACGCTCGACGGCGTGGTGCAGACCACCGAGGGCGACAATTTCATCTATCACGAGATGCTCAGCCATGTTCCGATCCTGGCGCATGGTGCAGCCGACGACGTGCTCATCATCGGCGGCGGCGACGGCGGCATGGCCCGTGCGGTCCTGCGTCACAAGAGCGTCCGACATGTGACCATGGTCGAGATCGACGGCGGCGTGGTCGACTTTTCAAAGGAATACCTCCCCGCGCTCAGTGCCGGCGCCTTTGACGATCCGCGGCTCGATCTGGTCATCGCGGATGGCGCGGCCTTCGTGCGCGAAACGGACCGCCGTTTCGACGTGATCATCGTCGACAGCACCGATCCCGTCGGTCCCGGTGAGGTGCTGTTCACCGATACCTTCTATGGAAGGGCCAAGGCCTGTCTGAAGGAAAACGGCGTCCTCGTGACCCAGAACGGGGTGCCGTTCATGCAGGGACAGGAACTCACCAACACGATGCGCGCATTCCGGGCGCTGTTTTCGGACTGGGGCTGCTATCTGGCGACCGTGCCCACCTATGCGGGCGGGCCGATGGCCTTTGGCTGGGGCACGGACGGTCCGGCGCGCCGGACCGATCTCGCCACGCTGGAGGCGCGGTTCGAGGCGGCCGGGATCGAGACCGGCTACTACACCCCGGCGGTGCATCTGGGGGCCTTCGCGCTTCCGCCTTATGTCAGCCGGCTGATGCCTGACTGAGACCGGCGGCAGCGCCTCTGCGGGGCGGCACCGAATAGGTCATGCTGGCGCGCGCTACCGGCGGCTCCTGCCCTTCGGAATAAAGCAGCACGTCCCCCACCGCCAGCACCCGGCCGAGCTTGAGCAGTCGCGCCTCCGCGATCATGTCGCAGGGGCCGGGCTTGCGCATGAAATCCATCGAGACATTGGTGGTCACCGAAAGCGCCTCTGGCCCGATCATCGCCAGCACGGCCAGATAGACGGACACATCGGCCAGCGCGAACATGGAGGGGCCCGAAACGGTATTGCCGGGGCGCATGTGCCGGTCAGCGACCAGCAGCCGCACCCGCACGAAATTCGGCTCCACCGCCTCGACACGGAAATCCTCCGCCACCTGGGGAAATTCCCGCACCAGAAATTCCGTCAGCGCCGCTTCGTCCATCTGCAAGCTCATGCTTCCCTCTCCGCCTCCCTGGCTCTACTGTCCGTGGGGTAGTCTTTATCCGTCGCGGCGAGGAGAGCAACATGACCGAACTGGTTCGGCGCATATCCACGGATGCTGTTGCGCGCCTGGAACTCAATTCTCCACATAATCTCAACGCGCTCTCGGACGAGATGATTGCAGCGCTGCGCGAAGCGCTGGCAGCCGTGGCGAAAGAAAGCGATATCCGCGCCGTGATCCTTTCGGCCGCGGGCAAGGCCTTTTGCGCGGGTCACGATCTCAAGCAGATGACGCGCGGGCGCGCGGCAGAGGATGGCGGCAGCGCCTATTTCGCCGATCTTTTCAGCCGCTGCAGCGCTTTGATGCAGGATATTCAGAAACTGCCGCAGCCGGTCATCGCCCAGGTTCATGGCCTGGCCACCGCCGCGGGCTGCCAGCTGGTCGCGACCTGTGATCTGGCCGTGGCGGCAGAGGATGCGCGCTTCGGGGTGAACGGTGTCAACATAGGGCTCTTCTGTTCCACACCGATGGTCGCGCTAAGCCGCAATATTCCGCGCAAGCAGGCCTTCGAGATGCTCACAACGGGCGAATTCGTCAGCGCGGCGCGGGCCGTCGAACTCGGGCTCGTCAACCGCGCCGTCCCCGCCGCGGTGCTGGAGACCGAGACGTCCGCCCTGGCCCGGCAGATCGCGGCTAAACTCGGCCCGGCCGTGCGTATCGGCAAGGAGGCGTTTTATCGCCAGCTGGAGATGCCCCTGGCCGAGGCCTATGCCTATACGGGCGCGGTGATGGTCGAAAACCTCGCCCGCCCCGACACGGCAGAGGGGATCAGCGCCTTTCTGGAAAAGCGCCGCCCGAAATGGTAGCAGGGCTGATCCGGCCTAGACGCCGTAGATGGCGCCGAACTTCGCCTCGAGATAGTCGAGCAGCGGTTCCTCGCTGGGGGATGCGCCGGTCGCGCGGGCGATGAGCTCGCCCGGTTCGTAGAGCCCGCCGTGCCGCTGGACCCGGTCACGCAGCCAGCCGGTGGCCGGCGCCACGTCTCCCTTTGCCAGATGGTCGTCGAGATCGGGTATCTCCGCGCGCAGCGCCCGGTCGAGACAGCCGGCATAGACATTGCCCAGCGAATAGGTCGGGAAATATCCAAAGAGCCCGATGGACCAGTGCACGTCCTGCAGACAGCCGTTGGAGGGCCGGTCGACGGCGACGCCGAAATCCTGATGAAAGCGGGTGTTCCACGCCTCTTCCAGATCGGCGGGATCGAGATCGCCGGCGATCATGTCGCGCTCCAGGTCGAACCGCAGCATGACGTGAAGATTATAGCTCAACTCGTCGGATTCGGTGCGGATATAGCCCGAGGTGACGCGGTTGACGGCGGCGTGGAACGCTTGGGCATCCTGCGGCCCCATGTCCCCGAAAACCTCGGTCATCCGGGTGAAGAGCCAGCCCGTGAACGCCCGGGAGCGGCCGATCTGGTTTTCGTATATCCGGCTCTGGCTTTCGTGCACACCCATGGAGACGCCCTGCCCCAGCGGGCTGAGCGCATAGGCGGGATCGATCCCCTGCTCGTAGGCGGCGTGCCCGACCTCGTGCACGGTCGAATAGAGGCAGTTGAACGGATCGGCGGGGCTGGTGCGGGTGGTGATCCGCACATCGTCGCCCGAGCCCGAAGAGAACGGGTGAACCGCCTTGTCGATGCGTCCCCGCGACATGTCGTAGCCGAAGATCCGCGCAAGCTCTGAGGACAGGGCAAGCTGTGCGCCTTCGTCGAAGCGGCCCGAAAGCGCCGCCGGCAGCTCGGCCCCCAGGATCCGGTCGCGCAGATCGACCAGCCGCGGCCGCATCCGCGCGAACATTGCCGACAGCCCGGCTGCCGTGGCGCCCGGCTCGTAGCCGTCGAGCAGCGCATCGTAAGCCGTCCCCTCGCCGCCGCTGAGCGCGGCTGCCTCCTGGCGGCGCAGATCGACCACCCGCTTCAGCGTTGGCAGGAACGCGGCGAAATCATCCGCGGCGCGGGCCTCTGCCCAGATCCCCTGCCCCCGGCTCGTGACCCGCGCGATCTCTGCCGCCAGATCGGCGGGCACCCGGGTCACCCGGTTATAGGTGCGGCGCAGAAGCCGGAGCTGCGCACGCTCCACGGCACCGTCTTCCTGGCTCTCGGCGGCGCGGAGCAGCTCTCCCAGCCGTCCGTCGCCGCGCCGGGCGTGAAGCAGCTCCTCGATGGCCGCCATCTCTTCGGCCCGCTGTGCGGCGGCGCCGCGTGGCATCACGGTTTCCTGGTCCCAGGCCAGACGTCCCGCGATCTGTGCCAGCGCTTCGGTCTGGCGCTGCCAGCCCATAAGTTCGCGATAGGCGCTCATGCCCGGGCGCCGCGGATGGTCTGGCGGTGGGGGTAAAGCGCGTTGAACCGCGCGTTCAGGATCAGAACCCAGAGCGCGACGGCGCCAAGCTGATGCAGGATGCCAAGCTGCCAGGGCGCGCCGTAGATCACCGTTACGATCCCCAGACCCACCTGCACCAGCACCATGATCCCCATGACGTCGAAGGCCCGGCGTGTGCGGTCGTTCGCGCTCTTGCGGCCGCGGCGCCAGACCACCACCCCGTAGATGGCCAGGAGGTAGCCGGTCATCCGGTGGATGAACTGCACCAGCCCATCGTTTTCAAAGAAGTTACGCCACAGCGGCGACAGCCCCAGCGGCTCTGGCGGCAGGAAGCCCCCGGCCATGAGCGGCCAGTCGATATAGTTCCGTCCCGCGTCGATACCGGCCACCAGCGCGCCCAGCAGGATCTGCAGGAAGGCCAGATGCAAAAGCCCGGTGGACATACCGAACAGCCGCGCGTCGCGCTCGCGGCGGGCCTGCAGAAGCTGTGCGCCGGTCCGGCCCAGCCGCAGCGAATACCAGGCGATGAGACCCAGGATGACGAAGGCCAGGCCCAAATGGGTGGCGAGCCGGTAAGAGGCCACGTCCGTGCGTTCTCCCACCAGGCCCGAGGAAACCATCCACCAGCCGATAGCGCCCTGCAGCCCGCCCAGAAGACCCAGCAATGCAAAGCGGCCCAGATAGCCCTTGGGGATGCGCCCCGCCGCCCAGAAGCCGAAAAAGCCCACCGCCCAGACCAGGCCGATGAGCCTGCCGATCTGCCGGTGGCCCCATTCCCACCAGTAGATAAACTTGAACTCGCCGAGGCTCATCCCCTCGTTTTGCAGCAGATACTCCGGGCTGGCCTGATATTTCTGAAATTCAGAGAGCCACACCGCCTCGGAAAGCGGCGGGAACGCAGCGGTCAGGGGGTTCCACTCGGTGATCGACAGGCCGCTGTCGGTCAGCCGGGTCAGCCCGCCCACCGCGATCGTCAGAACCACGAGACCAAAGAGGATGGCGAGCCATATGCGCAGCGCCCGGCGCCCGCCCCCGTCCTGTCTGTCGATGAGCCCTCCGGCGGGAGCGGTCATGCGCGTGCCGGCGCCGGCGGTGTCGACTTCCTCGAAGATGGAGCGTTGCTTTTTCATCTTAGCCTCCGATTTGGCGCGAGAGTAGGCACTGCGGCGCAGAGCGGCAAGCGCGGCAAGGTGCCCCAGCCGAGGCCTGTCTCAGTCCGGGTTCTGCCGCCGGCGGGACAGCGCCCGTAATATACCGTGAAACATCTGCACATCCGCCAGCGTCAGCGGCATCCGCGAGAGCATGTTGCGCAGATTGAGCTTCATCGACGGTGCCTTGGCCTCGGGCCAGAAGAAATGCGCATCCTCGAGCTTTTCCTCCAGATGCTCCTGCAACTTGCTGATTTCGACCGCCTCCGCCCAGCGGGTGCGGGCCATGGCGGTTTCCTCGGGCGCGTTCTGCGTTGTCTGTCTCCGCCACTCGTAGGCAGTCAGCAGCACGCATTGCGCCAGATTGAGCGAGGCGAAGCCCGGGTTGACAGGGACAGAGATGATGGCGTTGGCCCGGGCGATGTCGTCGTTTTCGAGCCCTGCGCGTTCCGGCCCGAAGAGCACGGCGACCTTCTGGCCCTGCGCGATCAGATCCCGGGCATGGGTCATGGCCCGTTCCGGGGTCATGACCGGTTTCGTGAGCTCGCGGCTGCGTGCGGTGGTGGCGAAGACGTAGTTGCAATCACCGACGGCGGCATCGGTATCGGCAAATACCGGTGCATGGTCCAGAATGCGCCCCGCGCCGCTGGCCAGGGCCACGGCCCGCGGATTGGGCCAGCCGTCGCGCGGGTCGACGAGCCGCATGCGTTCGAGACCGAAATTCCACATGGCCCGCGCAGCCGCGCCAATATTCTCGCCCATTTGCGGCCGCACCAGCACCAGCGCGGGCTGCGGCCCGCCCCATTCTGCTGCGCTGCCCGATCTGTCCGTTCCCGCCATCGCATCCTTCCCCGGCCCATGCGGCACCGCTGATAGGCCTCCCGCCCCGGCTGCGCAAGGCCGCCCCCGGCACGGGGTCGTGTTCACGCGGAAGCAATGGTCAAGCACCGCGCGAGGCTATATAGCCGGTCACGGAAAAGTGGGAGACAAACCTGATGGCCGAGACCGAACAGCCGCAACTCTACCTCGTGACACCTGCCGAGTTCGAACTGTCGGGTTTTTCACGGTCTCTGGCCCGCATCCTCGACAAACGCCAGGTCGCCTGCGTCCGGCTGTCCATGGCCAGCCGTTCGACCGACCGGATCTCGCGCAATGCGGACGCGCTGCGCGAGCTCTGCCATGCCCGGGACGTCGCCCTGGTGATCGATACGCATCTGAAGCTGGTGGAGCCGCTGGGCCTCGATGGTGTGCATCTGCCCGACGGCGCGCGCTCCGTGCGGGCGGCACGCAAGGAGCTGGGGGCCGACGCCATCGTCGGCGCCTTTTGCGGGGTTTCGCGCCATGACGGGATGACCGCTGGCGAGGCGGGCGCCGATTACGTGGCCTTTGGCCCGGCGGGCCAAAGCGCGCTGGGCGCCGGAAGCCGGGCAGAGCCCGAGCTCTTTGCCTGGTGGTCCGAGATGATTGAAATCCCCGTTGTCGCAGAGGGCGCGCTGAGCGAGACCGAAATCAAGGAACTGGGCGCCGTCACCGATTTCTTCGCCATCGGAGAGGAGATCTGGGAAAGCGACAGCCCTGAAAAGGCCCTCGACCGGCTGCTTCTGCCGCTCGATCAGATACCTGGCGCCTGAGGCGGCGTTGCCTGCGCCGCCGGGGGCGGCGCGACCCCACCGGCCTCTGCCAACCCCATTCGCACCATCTCTTCCGCCGCGCGGGCCAGGGCTTTTCTATCCGCGAAATCGGTGACTTGCAGCGGTTCGTGATAGTGGACTGTGACGCTTCCCTGTGTCCGCGCTGCAAGGACTTGCAGCAGATGCGGGCCGAATTCCATATCACCCCACCAGCCGTAAAAGCGCGGGTCGGCCCCCTCTGGCGCACGATAGATCACGCTGACGGGCTGCACCCGGAGCAGATCGCGAAGGTTGTCGGCGAAGAACGCAGCGAAAAGCGTTGTTTTAAATGGAAGAACTACGCGGCCGTCGGTGCTGGTCCCCTCGGGAAAGAAGTGGAGCCGGTGGCCCGCGAGCAGCCGTGTCTCAAACAGTGTTTTCTGGGCAGGCGCCTCGCGGGAGTTGCGGCGGATGAAGACCGTGCCGGTCGCCCGGGCGAGCCAGCCGATGCCGGGCCAGGCGGATACCTCCGATTTCGACACGAAATAGATTTGCGCTCCGGCGTTCAGGGCGAAGATGTCCAGCCAGGAGGCATGATTGGAAACGCTGGCCCCGGGATACGTCATCGGCCGCCCCAGGGTCCGACGCCTTATGCCCAGTATGCGTAAGGCTGCGCGGCAGACGGCTCGCGTGATGTGGGGCGTCCAGGGACGGCGTGCGCCGAAAAGCGGCCGTTCGATCAGCCGCAACGCAAGCAGCACGGCCAGACCTCCGAAGTTGACCGCAGCAAGGCCCGCCCCGCGCAGGATGGCGCGGGTCCAGTCCCCTGCCCCCAGCGGCCGGCCCGGCGCCGCGGCGTCCCCGCGCCATGTCGGTCCGCTCATTTTTCGTCGCCCGGTCATTGGTGCCCCCGGCTGTAGAGCGCGCGCTGCTTTTGCGACATCCGCGCGGCATCGATCACCAGGCAGACGTCGGTGGTATTGAACGAGCGGTCGATGAAGGCGCCGTCGCCCACGAAGCCGCCGAGCCGCAGATATGCCTTGATGAGTGCGGGCATCGCCCGCAGGGCGGCAAGCTTGTCGATCTCATCGGGCGCCAGAAGGTCCATCCGCTGAAAGCTGCCGGGCTGGGCGCGCACCCGCAGGTCGGGCGGGGCGAGATGGCGGTGACGCAGCAACGACAACGGCCCGGCCAGTGCCGCCGGGTCGGTCCCGTGAAAGCTGGCCACCCCGAAGAGCACCTCGATACCGCGCTCGGTCACGTAATCGGCCAGGCCCGTCCAGAGCTGAAAGAGCGCGCGCCCGTCGCGATAGTCCGGATCCACGCAGGACCGCCCGAGTTCCAGCAGCCTCCGGCCTGACCGTCGCAGCACCGACAGGTCGTATTCGTCTTCGGAATAGAACTGCCCTGCCTCTTCGACCCGATCGCCCGGCAGCAGCCGGTAAACGCCCACCACATGATCGAGCCGCGCCGCATCACGGGCGGGATCGACCAGGATAAGGTGGTCGAAATGCGGATCGAACCTGTCGCGCTCCAGCCGCCTGCGGTGATCGACCAGCTCACCGTCGCCGCCCAGCTCTTCGACGAAGACGCGATAGCGCAGCCGCTGCGCGGCGAGAATATCCGCCTCGCTCCGGGCCAGCCGAAGCTCGAATGGGCTCAGATCAAGGCTCATGCTTTGCGCAACCGGCTTAATTTTTGCGACAGGGCGCTTTTACGGCTGTTGCTTTTGCTTGGCAACTCCAGCAGATTGATCCGGAATTCGCCTTTGGCGTGTAATTTTAACCATTTATTCATCCCGCGCCGTCAGGGTCACTCTGTATAGACCTGTCTCTTATACACATCTGACGCTGCCGACGATCTACTCTGTGTAGATCTCGGTGGTCGCCG
>FYBJ01001640.1_pt1 | contig 14226 bp, 13 predicted proteins | sample 1134611 | NCBI WGS metagenome assembly FYBJ01 (sample SAMEA104116008, study PRJEB20421) | marine metagenome | isolation source: marine | reverse complement strand
TCTCGCGGTCCTCGTGATCGACCAGAATGAAGATCCGCCCGTTGCGGGCATCCTCGATAATTTCCTCGATAGAGGAAATGGCATCCGAATAGTCCGGGTTGCTGTCGACGGTCATGGCGTTCTCCGCTGTCTTCGCGGGGCGCAATACCCCAAGGGCACCGGCGACGCCAGCCTCAACCCGGCAGGGCGCCGCAGAAACGCGACGGCGTCGGCCGGCCCGTGCGGTCGCCCCATACCGACGGCGGGGTCAGCCCCAGTCGCGCAGCCGCGCCACATAGCGCGCCATCGTGTCGATCTCGAGGTTGACCGAATCCCCCGCCTGCGCGCGCCCCCAGGTCGTGACCGATCGGGTATGAGGAATGATGTTCACGCCGAACCTGCTGCTATCCACCTCGTTTACGGTGAGCGACACGCCGTTGAGCGCCACGGACCCTTTCGGCGCGATGAAGGGGGCGAGCGCCTCGGGCGCACTCAGCAGGACGCGGCTGCTGTCGCCCTCGGAGGCCACGGATTCGATCCGCGCCAGCCCGTCCACATGGCCCGACACGATATGCCCGCCCAATTCGTCGCCGACACGCAGGGCCCTCTCCAGATTGACCGCTCGCCCCTCGGTCCAGTCGCCGACCGTGGTTTTCGACAGGGTCTCGGCCGAGATCTCCACCTCGAACCAGCCGCCGTCGGCCCCGGACGCGCCCTTGGAAATCACGGTCAGGCAGACACCGTCGCAGGCGATGGAGGCCCCGATATCGATACCTGCGGGATCATAGGCCGTGCCGATACGGGCGCGCAGATCGCCGCGCCGCTCCAGCCTCTGCAGATGACCCACGTCTGTGATGATCCCGGTGAACATGGCAGCGCTCCTTTCCCGATCCCCTACCTTTCGCCCGCGCCGAGGGCAAGGCCATCCCGGTGCCGCGCGACCCGCCCGCAAGGTTCTGCCGGCATGAATCCGTCGCCTGGACGCCATAAATTCGCCCATCCGGACCGGCAGCATCACCGCCGATATTGATTGAACTATTTGACTGGCCCCCGCTTTCGGCCACCCCTAGGATACGGGCAAGAACCATGTTCAAGGCACTGGGCGTGAACAAAAGATTTCTATTCCTGCAAGGGCCGCACGGCCCCTTCTTCGACCGTCTGGGCGGGATGCTGCGCGCCGCGGGGGCGGAGGTCTGGCGCGTGGGCTTCAATCGCGGAGATCAGGCCTTCTGGTCCGACGATAGCCATTTCATCGCCTATACAGGCCCACAGGAGGACTGGGCCACGACCGTGGACGCGATCTTCGGCAACCACCGGATAACCGACATCGTGCTCTACGGCGACACCCGCCAAGTGCACACTGCCGCCATCGCCGCCGCGAAGGCGCGCGATATCCGTATCCATGTGTTCGAAGAGGGATACCTGCGTCCCTATTGGGTGACCTACGAACGGGGCGGCTCCAACGGCAATTCGGCGCTGATGGATAAATCGGTGCGGCAGATGCGGCGCGAACTGGCCGGGCTCGATCTCGATCTGCCGGACGCGCCCACCCGCTGGGGCGACATGCGCCAGCATGTGTTCTATGGCGCGCTCTATCACGCATATGTGCTGCTGCGAAACGCCCGTTACGCGAATTTCCGGCCCCATCGCGCGCTAACCGTTCGCCAGGAGTTCAACCTATATGTCAAACGGCTCCTGACGATGCCGGCGCGCAAGGCGCTGCGCTACGGGCTGACCCGGCGGATCAAGCGCGGCGGCTACCCCTTTCATCTGGTGCTGCTGCAGCTCGACCACGACAGTTCCTTTATCGAGCACAGCCCGTTTGCCGACATGACCGAATTTCTGGAACTGGTGATCGAGGGGTTCTCCAAGGGCGCGCCGGCGCATCACCATCTCGTGTTCAAGGGTCATCCGCTCGAGGACGGCCGCACCGAACTGCGGCCCGCGATTGCCGGGCTCGCGCGGAAGTTCGGGGTCGCGGGACGGGTCCACTACGTGCCCGGCGGCAAGCTCGCGATGCTGCTAAATCACGCGCGCACGGCGGTAACCGTCAACTCCACCGCGGCGCAGCAGGCCCTGTGGCGCGGGCTGCCGCTGAAGGTTTTCGGCGCGGCGGTCTATGCCAAACCCGAATTCGTCTCAGAGCAGACCCTGCCCGAATTCTTCGCCAACCCAAGCCGGCCGGACAGCAAGGCCTATCGCGACTATCGTCACTACCTCCTTGAAACATCGCAGATAACCGGCGGTTTCTACTCGCAAAAAGGCCGTCAGGAACTCTTGCGGCAGGTGGTGGATATGATCCTGGCCGAGCATGACCCCTACGACGCGCTGCGCATGGGGGCCGCGGCGCCGCGGCAACAGTTGCGTCTCGTCAACTAGAGCCCTGCCGTAAAGCTGGCTTTTTTCAGCTCTCTGCCCTAACCTCCTGCCAAAAATATACAAAAGACCGAGGCAGTAAGAATGAGGGCAGCCCCATGACAGTCAGGGTTTCGCGGGGGGTGCGCACAGTTGCGCTCCTGGCTTTGGTCGCAACGCTTGCCGGCTGCGGCCTGCCGCGATCGGGCCCGACCAAGAAAGAAATTTTCGCCGGTTCCGTCCTGCGCCAGGGCGACGCCTTTGTGGTGTCGGTCAACCCGCGCGTGACCGAGGCGACGTCAATCACGCCGGTCTTCGGCTTTTCCCAGGAGTTCCGGAATGCGGGGCGTATCGGCTCCGACGTGATCCGCCCGGGCGACAGCCTGGGTCTGACGATCTATGAAAACGTAGATGACGGGCTGCTGTCGCAGGGCGGGCTCGCGGTTCTGGACGAGGTTCAGGTCGACGGCGCCGGCTTCATCTTCGTTCCTTACGCGGGGCGCATCCGCGCGGCGGGCAACACGCCCGAGGCACTGCGCGGCGTGATCACCCGGCTTCTCGACCGGCAGACCCCCGATCCGCAGGTGGTCGTTCGCCGTCTCGCGGGCGACGGGGCCACCGTCGCGCTGGTTGGCAACGTCGCCGCGCCGGGCGTCTTTCCGATCGAGCGGCCCACACGCACGCTTCTGACCATGCTTGCCAAGGCCGGGGGCATCGCCACCGACCCCGAGGTCACCCAGGTCACGGTCTTCCGCGGCAAGCACAGCGGTCAGGTCTGGCTGAGCGATCTTTACGAATATCCCAATCTCGACATCGCCCTGCGCCCCGACGACCGCATCGTGGTAAAGGAGGATGCCCGCTCCTTCACGGCGCTGGGTGCGACCGGCACGCAGACGCGGCTGAAGTTCGGCACGCCCACGCTTTCGGCGCTGGAAGCCATCGCCCAGGTCGGCGGGCTCAACTCGCGCACCGCCGATCCCACCGGCGTCTTCGTCATGCGCAACGAGCCGGTGGAAATCGCGAATTCGGTCCTGGGACGCACCGATCTGCAAGGCACGCAGCGCTTTGTCTATGTTCTGAACCTGACCGAGCCCAACGGCATGTTCGAGGCCCGCGACTTCGCCATCCGCGACGGCGACACCGTCTATGTCACCGAGGCGCCCTTTGTGCAGTGGAGCAAGACGCTCGCCGCGCTGACCGGCTCGCTGGGAACGGTGAATACGCTGTCGGGTCTGGCCGGCCAGTAGGGCCGCACCCGTGGACACCGCCCGAGACGGGCCGCAGGAAACCGCCGGGGACCCGCCCCGGCGGCTTTTCGTTTATACCCGCGGGTTTCTGACCGACCGGCGCATCCGCCGTATTCTGGAGCTTTCCGGCTATCGCATTACCCTGGGCCGGCCCGGGCCCCGTGACCGGATCGCCGTCTGGGGGCACAGCCCCTATGCCGGCCGCGGGGAGCGCGCCGCCCGGCGCAGCGGCGCTGCGCTGCTGCGAGTGGAGGACGCCTTTCTCCGGTCGCTGTTTCCCGGCCGTGCGGGCGAGCCCCCCCTGGGCCTGGTTCTAGACCGCAGCGGAATGCATTACGATGCGCGCGGGCCTTCCGATCTCGAACGCCTGCTGAACGAGGACCCTCTTGACGATCCGGTGCTCCTGAGGCGCGCGCAGTCCGGGATGGACCGGCTGCAAGCCGCGCATCTGAGCAAATACAGCGCGCTGCGCCCCGATCTCCCCCTGCCCGAGCCCGGCTACGTCCTGGTGGTGGACCAGACGCGCGGCGATGCCTCTATCCGGCTGGGGGGCGCGGATGCCGACCGCTTTGCCCGGATGCTGGCCGCCGCCCGCGCGGACCATCCCGACACCCGCATCCTCATCAAGTCGCACCCGGAGACCCAGCGCGGTTTCCGTCCCGGCCATTTCGGCCCGGCCGACGAGGACCGGCGCACCCGGCTCCTGGACGCGCCGGTCTCGCCCTGGTCGCTCTTTGCCGGGGCCCGTGCCGTCTATACCGTCAGTTCGCAACTGGGCTTCGAAGCCATCATCGCCGGCCACCGCCCGCATGTCTTTGGCCAGCCCTTCTATGCGGGTTGGGGGCTTAGTCACGACATCTACCCCCCCGCCCGGCGCGGGCGCGTCCTCGACGCGGCGCAGCCCTTTGCCGGCGCGATGCTGCTGTATCCCACCTGGTATGATCCGTTCCACGACCGGCTCGGTCGTTTCGAGGATGCCCTGGGCGCGCTCGAGGCGCAGACCCGTGCCTGGCGCGAGGATGCGCAGGGCCATGTGGCGGCCGGCATGCGGTTGTGGAAACGCCAGCCCCTCCAGCGGTTTTTCGGCCGTCACCGCCGACTCCGCTTTGCCGAAGGCCCCAGGGCCGTCTCCCTCGCCCGGGCGGAGGGACGCGGCCTGCTGGTCTGGGCGGGAAAGGAAACGCCCGAGCTGTCCGGGGCCGCGGCGCGGGCAGAGCTGCCGCTGCGGCGGGTGGAAGACGGCTTCCTGCGGTCGCGCGGGCTGGGGGCGGAGCTGGTGCCACCGCTGTCGCTGGTTACCGACGATCTGGGCATCTACTACGACCCGTCACGGCCCAGCCGGCTCGAAAGGCTGCTGGCGGGGGCAGCCGCGCTTTCCCCGGCCGCGCTCGACCGGGCCGAACGTCTGCGCAGCGCGGTGGTCGATGCGGGCCTGTCGAAATACAATCTGGCTCTGGACAGCACGTCGGAACGCATGGCGGCGAAGGAGGCGCGCGGCCGCCGCCGGATACTGGTGCCCGGTCAGGTCGAGGATGACGCCTCGATCCTGCGGGGCGCAGGCGCGGTCCGCACCAACCTCGGACTGCTGAAAGAGGCCCGGCGCCGGAATCCCGACGCGCTGATCACCTACAAACCCCACCCCGACGTGGAGGCGGGGCTTCGCTCGGGCCGCGTCTCTCCGCAGGATCTCGCGCCGCTGGCCGACCGCGTCGCGACCCGCGCCGATCCCGCCGCGCTCATCGCGGAAACCGACGAGATCTGGACCATGACATCGCTTCTGGGTTTCGAGGCGCTGTTGCGCGGCAAGTCGGTGACCTGCCTGGGCACACCCTTTTATGCGGGATGGGGGCTTACCCGCGACCTGGCCCCCCCCTGTCCCCGGCGCGGCACGGCGCTCAGCCTGGCGGCTCTGGTGCACGGTGCGCTCATCGATTACCCGCGCTATCTCGACCCGGTCAGCGGCCTTCCCTGCCCGCCAGAGATAGCGGTGGAGCGTCTGGCCTGCGGCACCATCCCCCGGCCGGGTCCGGTAAACCGCCTGACGGCAAAGCTGCAGGGGGCGATGGCCAGCTATGCCTGGCTCTGGCGCTAGGTGCGCGGACGCCGCCAGTGACACCAGACGTCCGCTCCCAGCCGCTCTGCCCGGACCAGATCCCAGCGGGGCGCCTGGGCCAGGCGGTCGATTTCCAGCGCGCCCAGCGCCGGGCGCGCGTCCTCACCCAGCAGCAGCCCGGCGGTCATCTGATGCAGATCGTCCACCAGGTCGGCGCGCAACAGCGCAGCGGCGAACTGCCCCCCGCCTTCGCAAAGCACCCGGGTCAGCCCCTCCTCGCCCAGCCGCTGCAGCAGCACCTCGGGATCTATGCCGCCGCGCCTGCCGGGCGGCAGTTGCAGGAGCCTGGCACCCGCATCCTCCCAGCGGCGGCGCGCCGCGGCGGGGGCGTCGGGGCCGTGACACAGCCACAGGGGCAGCTTGCCCGCGCTTTCGAACAGGCGGCCGCCTTCGGGCAGATCGAGCGCCGATGCGCAGACGATGCGCAGCGGCTGATGATCCATTCCCAGATCGCGCAGGTTCAGCATCGGATCATCGGCACGGGCGGTGCCGCCGCCTACCATGACCGCGTCATGAACGGCCCGCAGCCCGTGCACCCGCCGCCGCGCCACCGGTCCGGTGATCCAGCGGCTTTCGCCGCTGCGCGTCGCGATGCGTCCGTCGACACTGCCGGCGAGCTTCAGGCTCAGCATGGGGCGGCCCCGGTGCAGACGCATGAGAAAACCCTTTTGCAGTTCCTCCGCCTGCTCGCGTCCGCATTCCCCTGCATCGACCTTTATCCCCGCCGCCCCGAGCCAGTCCAGGCCGCGGCCGTTGACCCGCGGATCAGGATCGCCCATCGCCACCACGACCCGCGCCACCCCGGCCGCGACCAGCGCGTCGGCACAAGGCGGTGTGCGACCGTGATGGGCGCAGGGTTCGAGCGTGACATAAACCGTGGCGCCGCGCGCATCCGCGCCGGCCTGGGCGAGAGCCACCGTCTCCGCATGGGGCCGCCCGCCGGGCTGCGTCCAGCCGCGGCCGACGACCCGCCCTTCCCTGACGATCACACAGCCCACCGCGGGGTTCGGCCAGACCCGGCCCAGTCCGCGCGACGCAAGCGTCAGCGCCAGACGCATCCAGCGCTGATCGGACGCATCGCTCATCGGATCAGTCCTCGGGTTTTACCGGCGGCCGAAGCTCGGCCACAAAGTCCTCGAAATCGTCAGCAGCCTGGAAATTCTTGTAAACGCTGGCAAAGCGCACATAGGCCACCGTGTCGATACGAGCGAGGGCCTCCATTACGATCTCGCCGATCATCTTGGACGGGATGTCGGTGTCGCCCAGGCTTTCGAGCCGGCGCACGATACCGGAAATCATCTGATCCATGCGCTCGGGCTCGACGGGACGTTTCTGCAATGCGATGCGGATCGAGCGTTCCAGCTTGTCGCGGTCGAAATCCTCGCGCCTGCCGTTGGACTTGATCACGACCAGATCGCGAAGCTGCACCCGTTCGTAGGTGGTGAAGCGGCCGCTGCAGGACGGGCAAAACCGGCGTCTGCGGATCGCCGCATGATCCTCGGCGGGGCGCGAATCCTTTACTTGGGTGTCCACATTTCCGCAAAACGGACAGCGCATGGCCCCTCCACTGGTCTTCTCTAAGCAGTTATCCACAGAGACTATATGTGAGCCGCTAGGCTTTGGGTAGAGGGGAATTGCCCCCCCTAGATGCTGATCCCGAACAAGTTCCCACCGAGGATAGCCGAAAGGACGAACCGCCGCTTGACGCGGAGTCCCGCTCGGCCTATCTCGCTAATGCGAGTTATTCTCAATTAAGGCCGCCGCATGGACCGTCGCGTCGAGTTAAAGAGAGATCTGCCCACCACCGGATGGATGCATGCCGGCGACGACCGCTCCATGCCCGAGGTGCATGGCTCGGTCCCGGTTGCGGGCGGACGGTTCATGCGTCGGCTGGCGGCGTTTCTGGGCCCCGGCTATCTGGTGGCCGTGGGCTATATGGATCCGGGCAACTGGGCGACCTCGCTGGCGGGCGGATCGGCCTATGGGTATACGCTGCTGTCCGTCGCGCTGCTTTCCAATATCATGGCGGTCCTTCTGCAGGCGCTGAGCCTGCGGCTCGGCATTGCCGCGGGGCGCGACCTGGCGCAGGCCTGCCGCGATGCCTTCCCCCGCCCCGTCGCGGTGATCCTCTGGCTCCTGGCGGAGGCGGCGATCATCGCCACGGATCTGGCAGAGGTGATCGGCACCGCCATCGGCCTGAACCTGTTGTTCAACATCCCCATGTCCATCGGCGTCGTGCTTACCGCGCTCGACGTGTTTCTGATTCTCTGGCTTCAGGGACGCGGTTTTCGCAAGCTGGAGGCGGTGGTCATCGCCGTAACCCTGGTCATCGCGGTAAGCTTCGCCATCGAGATGGCCTATGCCCAGCCCGACATGGGCGAAATCCTGCGCGGGTTCGTGCCCCAGACGCAGATCGCCACACAGCCCGGCATGCTGTTTCTCGCGCTGGGGATCCTCGGCGCAACGGTGATGCCGCACAACCTCTATCTGCATTCTTCGGTGATACAGACCCGCGCCTATGGCAGCAGCATGGAGGCAAAGCGCGAGGCCATCCGTATGGGGACGATCGATTCCACCATCGCTCTGAGCTTTGCCCTGCTGGTCAACGCCTCGATCCTGATCCTGGCGGCCTCCGTGTTCCACGCCTCGGGACAGACGGAGGTGACGGAAATCCAGGACGCCTATCTTCTGCTGGGCCCGGCCCTGGGCACCCCCCTGGCCGCCACGCTCTTTGCGCTCGCGCTTCTGGCCTCCGGTCTCAATTCGACGGTCACGGCCACGCTGACCGGCCAGATCATCATGGAAGGGTTCATCCGTTTTCGCATGCCGGCCTGGGCACGGCGGCTTCTGACGCGGGGCATCGCCATATTGCCCGCGGCCGCGGCGACCATGCTCTATGGCGAAAGCGGCACCGCCCGGCTGCTGGTGCTCAGTCAGGTGGTGCTGAGCCTGCAGTTGCCTTTCGCGATCATTCCGATGGTCCTGTTCACGGCCGATCGCAAAAAAATGGGCGGATTGCAGGCGCCGCGCTGGTTGACGCTGGCCTGCTGGGTCATCGCTATCGTGGTGATTTCGCTGAACGTCAAACTGCTGTGGGACGTGGCAACCGGCGGGACGCCCATTCTCTAGCCGGGCACCGGCGAACCTGCCGCCGGAATGGCGTGTCACGCCCTATCCGTCCCGGCCCGCCGCCCCTGGCATCAGCGTCTCGCCAAAACGCGCCATCGCGGCGATGACATCTGCCATCCCGTGTCCCAGCGGGGTCAGCGCATATTCCGTCTGGGGCGGCACGGTGGGAAATACCTTGCGCCGCACCAGTCCCCGCATCTCTAGCATCCGCAGCCGGGAGGCCAGCATCCGAGGGCTTATTCCCGCCAGAGAGCGCTGCAGCTGCGAATAGCGACGCGGCCCCGCCAGCAGGTCGCGCACTATCAGCGTGGTCCATTTCCCGCCCAGCACGTCATGGGCCTGTGCGACGGGACAGGAGGCGGTGCAGGGCTGATCAGCCTGCGGCACGCGGGGCATCGGCAGTCCAATACAAGTATAAAAAAAGTAACTACTTCAAAAAATATAGCAGATTTTTACAGTTGTCGAGCCATCGATTCGAGAAAGGAACCTCTGATGAGACTCCGACTGCTTCTTGCCGTGATCGCGGCTTCCCAATTCGTGCTGGGCGCGCTGACGCTATTCGCGGCGGGGCCGTTTTTTGCCGCTATGGGGCTGACCCGGCCCCCAGCAGACAACGGCTACATGCTGGCGATGCTGGGCGCGCGTTTCCTGGCCTACGGCCTGGGCATGGCGGTTCTTGCCCGAAGCGCGCGGCCCAGCCGCTTCTGGCTGCAGAACATGGTGATGATCCAGGCGCTCGATTTCGCAGCGGGCGTTTTCTATCTGGGCGGCGGGATCATCTCGCCCGCCACCGCGGCCCTGCCGATGATCAACGCCGCGATATTCGCGGTGCTGCTGATGCTGTGGATGCCGGGCCGCCGGGCCGGCATCTCGGCCGGCTGAGCCGCTTCGCACGCGTGGTTGCCTGTCGGCCGCTTTGCCCCACATTGAAAGCTACGACAAATGGAAAAGGAGGATGACATGAGCGTCGCACGCGTCACCGAAATTTCCGGCCTTATGTATCAAGCGCACCAACAATCTAGCGGACTTTTTCGCCTATGTGAATCATCCTTGGGCCATGCAGGATAAGACCATCAACAACGCGCTTCTGGCGCTCAGGAAACAGGGCGGCGCACAAGGCAAACTGGCCGAAGTGCTTCTAGACATGCGAGGGATTCCGATGCCTTCTTGCTACCAACATCTACCGCTTCGCAGGGGTGCTGCAAAGCATCTTGCTTTGGAAATGTTGCGGGAAGGCCCCAAAACGACGCAGGAGATAGGCAAAGAGATACTGCACCTTCGCCCTGAGATCAGTCAGAGAGACGCTAGCAACCGCGCATATCAGGCACTCTTGAGGCTAAAGGATAAGGGAATAGTGCGACGCGATGGGAGGGCTTGGCGGATTATGCAGCCCGCTGCCAATACCCTTTCCAGTTCCGCGACACAGGCGACCCCATAGCGTTGCTGACAACAATATGCGCCAATGTGCCGTTATCGGTGCGGCGGTTGTCTTCCAGCCATGCGGCATGGTTTGCATACTGGTGAAGGTACTGAGGGCTGACACCGTGGTGCTGACCGTCAACCATGCGCCGCAGGCGGGAGAAAAAACTTTCAACCATATTCGTATGCTTGCCGTGGTCACTATAGCATTCGCTGTGGTTCACACGGTCAACACCAAACCTAGAGTGAAGCAAATCCCAATGGCTTGCTTCATCCGCTGACATGGTGGACATGCGGGATATATTCTCATTCGCAAGAGCAACGCCTTCGGCCTCTGATGTTCCAACGAAAGGAAGGGTGCGGCCCTCACGCTCACGCAGAGCGATAACGACGCGGCGCTTGCCGTTCTGATTGGCTTTCAGGCGACGGTCTTTGCGGTCTTCCTTGCGGTTCTCCGGGCGGATATGACCACCGAAGTATGCGCCGTCAATTTCGACATGGCCTTCCAGAACTTCACCAGTCTGCACTTCCAGGGCCATTGCCTCACGCAGCTTGTGAGCCAGTACGAAAGCGGTCTTGTACTGGCAGTCCAGATCGCGAGAAAGCTGCACCATGCTTACGCCTTTAGATGCATTTACGATGATGCAGATCGCGGCCAGCAGGTCCACAAAGTCCATCTTGCGGCTGGCAAAAATCGTGCCGCTGGTCACGCTGAACTGGTGATGACACGCCTTGCACTTGAACTTGCGGCGGGTGGTGATCTTGTAGGCTTCATCGAAGCCACAGCAGGGGCAGACGGCTTCGCCGTCGGTCTCAGGCCAGCGCATTTTGCAGAACGTCTGATACGCCGCGTCCTCACCAGCTTTGTAAATCGAACGCAAGGAGAGCGTCCGAGATGCTGCTGAAAGGAGGAAGTGCTGTGCCATTTCTACTATGTCCGTTACTTACATATCAAACATAGTATATAGACATACTATTTGCAATAGGTTACATATCAAAAACAGTATTATTTTATCGAGGGCGATATGCCAGAGCAGACAAAATGGGAGGCAGAGGCTTCCCGCATCCTCAAGGCAGAGTTGAAGCGGAAAGGCGTGACTTACGCTCAGCTTGTTGAAAAGCTGTCTGAAATTGGAATCAGTGAGAAAGAGGCGAATGTCGCCAACAAGCTATCTCGTGGGAAGTTTTCAGCGGCGTTTATGTTAGGATGTTTAACCGCAATTGGATCATCGCAGCTACACTTGGATTAGCAGTTCTAACCACCGAGGCTTGGAGCCAATCCGCTGCCGAAAACGAGCCACGGCAGGAAGAAGGCACTTCCAACGCCGACACAGACAGCGGCCAGCAAAACGATCAAACCATATACCTTGCGCCCGCTCTCAAAGGCATCGAAGCCGCGATCCGCGATCTTATAACTGAAGAAGATAAGATAGCTACTGAGGCAAAGGAGAGCCGCGAAAACCGCGACCTTGAGGCTCAAGAAGGTATGGCCAAGTGGGCTGAGTGGATGTTCTATGCCACTATTGCTACCGTGGTGCTCACCTTGATTGCGCTCTTTGCGATAGTACGAACCCTCCACCACACTCGCAGGGCGGCTGATAGCGCCGAACTCATGGCGAGAGAGACCAGAGAAATTGGCCAAGCGCAGGTTAGGGCTTACCTTGGTTATGAAGACGTCAAAATCAGCATTGACGGCGGCAAGGTTATTCTTCACGCAACACTTAAAAACTCTGGGAACTCGACAGCAAGCAGGGTTTTCGGGTGGTTTGGCCTTGTATTCGTTCAAGACCCACAAACGCTCAACCCGCAGGATGCCGAAAAGAAGTCGGAGAGATTTTCCGCTGACATGCAGGCTGGCGCGAGGTTTACGGTAAACAGCAGTAGAGACATTCCCGTAGCCATTATGGAAAAGTGGAAGCGTGGGGAAGTCGAAGCCTTTATTTTCGCTGGCGCCCAATATGAGACTGTTTTTAAAGGGTTGGGAACAAGAACAATGAGAACAAAAATGCGAGTGATTTGGGATGCTGGCACTGGCGAAGCCAGCGTTCGTCCAACAGAGGGCTACGATCAAGCAGATTGATTTAATCATCGCTCACGCCCCGCTTGGTGCGTTTGCTACATAAGGCCGGAAATTTCCGCGACCTCGCCCGAAAGCTTTGACGACGCGGTCCGGCAGGGGATCGAGCGTGCCTCGGAAACGCTCCGGGGCATGACGAGCGCCTGGGTCAAGGACCAGAACGTGGAGATCTCCGACGGAAAGGTCGCGGCCTACCGCGTCAATCTGGCCGTGACCTTCATTCTGGACAGCTAAGCCTGACCATAACCGCGGGCCGCCGGTGCGGCTTATACGGTCTCACACCAGAAGATGGGCGGCGCCGGTGGCGCCGCCTTTTCACTGATCGAGAAAACTGCGCAGTTTGCGCGACCGGCTCGGGTGCTTGAGCTTGCGGAGCGCCTTGGCCTCGATCTGACGAATCCGTTCACGGGTTACGCTGAACTGCTGGCCGACCTCTTCGAGCGTGTGATCGGTGTTCATGCCGATGCCGAAGCGCATGCGCAAAACCCGCTCCTCGCGCGGGGTGAGGCTGGCCAGAACCCGCGTGGTCGTCTCCTTCAGGTTTTCCTGAATGGCAGAATCGAGCGGCAGGATGGCATTCTTGTCCTCGATGAAATCGCCGAGCTGGCTGTCTTCCTCGTCGCCGATCGGCGTCTCGAGGCTGATCGGCTCCTTGGCGATCTTCATCACCTTGCGGACCTTCTCGAGCGGCATCTGCAGCTTCTCGGCCAGCTCCTCGGGCGTGGGCTCGCGGCCGATCTCGTGCAGCATCTGGCGCCCCGTGCGGACCAGCTTGTTGATCGTTTCGATCATGTGGACCGGGATGCGGATGGTGCGCGCCTGATCGGCGATGGAACGCGTGATCGCCTGGCGGATCCACCAGGTGGCATAGGTGGAGAACTTGTAGCCGCGGCGATATTCGAACTTGTCGACGGCCTTCATCAGGCCGATGTTGCCTTCCTGAATGAGATCAAGGAATTGCAGGCCGCGGTTGGTGTATTTCTTCGCGATGGAAATCACCAGGCGAAGGTTGGCCTCGACCATCTCCTTCTTGGCCTGGCGGGCCTCCTTCTCGCCCTTCTGGACCTGCTGGACGATGCGGCGGAACTCGGTGATATCCACGCCCACATACTGGCCGACCTGGGCCATTTCGCTGCGCAGATCTGCGACCTTGTCCTGCGAGCGGTCAAAGAGCGCCTGCCACCCCCGGCCGGAGCGCTCGGCCATCTTGTCCATCCACGTCGGGTCGAGTTCGTGTCCGCGATAGGCGTCGATGAACTCCCGCCGGTTGATGCGCGCCTGATCGGCAAGCTTCACCATCTTGCTGTCGATGGACATGATCCGGCGGTTGATGCCGTAAAGCTGGTCGATAAGGGCTTCGATCCGGTTGTTGTGCAGATGCAGAGAAGTCACCATCTCCACCAGTTCGGAGCGCAGCTTCTGATAGGCGTCCTCTTCACCGGAGGAAAAGGATTCATCCTCGTTGAGCGTGGCCGAGATGCGGATGTCCTGCATTTCGGCCAGGTTGGAATAGCCGCGGGCGATGGAATCGAGCGTTTCGAGCACTCGCGGCTTCAGCGCGGCCTCCATCGCGGCCAGCGACATATTGGCCTGCTCGTCCTCTTCGTCCTCGTCATCGTTGCCGCGCAGGGGGTTGCCGTCGGCATCAAGCTCTTGCTGGGGCTCGTTCTTGCGCGCGGCCCCGGCAGCCGGCTCGACCTTCAGCTCGGTGACGACGCTCTCGGCGTCCTCGTCGCCATCCTCGCCCATCGACCGCCCGAAAGTGGTCTCCAGATCGATGACGTCGCGCAGCAGAATATCTTCGGACAGAAGTTCGTCGCGCCAGATGGTGATGGCCTGAAAGGTCAGCGGGCTTTCGCAGAGCCCGGCGATCATGGTGTTGCGCCCGGCCTCGATGCGCTTGGCAA